>Ga0066709_100002739_pt1 | contig 13064 bp, 8 predicted proteins | sample GraSoiAngelo_158_FD_79665 | JGI IMG/M metagenome (GOLD analysis project Ga0066709, IMG submission 79665) | Grasslands soil microbial communities from the Angelo Coastal Reserve, California, USA - 14_1009_16_30cm | ecosystem: Environmental > Terrestrial > Soil > Grasslands | place: USA... | reverse complement strand
TCTCCGTTCAGGAAGCGATCCTTCAAAAACTCGCCTTCCCGCCTCATCCCTGCCTTCTCGAACAACCGGCGCGCCGACGCATTTCGACTGTCAAACGAGGCCATGACGCGGTGCAGGGAAATTGCCTCAAAGCAAAAATTCAGGAGGGCATTTGCCGCTTCAGTGCCGAACCCTTGACCCTGAAAGCCCCGGCTCACGATGATGTTGAAAGTTGCCTGCCGCCGAAGGCTGTCGATAAACATCAACGAAACATAGCCGATCACCTTCCCGCCGGCTTGGAGTTGTATTGCCAGACAGAACGTCGCGTCCGGCGTGGTCAACTTGACGGCTTTGTCCGCCTCCAGCCACTTGATGACTTGCTCCTCGTCCATTGCCGAGCCCTCTGAATACCGGAACAATTCGTCATCCGACATAAACTCCAGCAAGTCCTTCCAATCCCCGCCCGCGAGTCTTCGAAGGACCAGACGCGGTGTCGTGATCGGAATCGGGATTTTGTGGCCGAACTCGCTGTTCGCGGGCGGCAAAACGAGTGCTTCCGCGCATTCAGGACATTCCTGAATTTTGCCGGGTGTATCTGCGGGAAAGGAAACGGTCTCCGTGCAGTACGGGCACTTGAAGTCAATAAATTCTTGGTCCGCCATCTTGACGACTCCTGATCCTCTGATTCCTCCGCCAGGAGAACCTGATCCATGCAGAAATGCAAGCTTCTGCAGCTTCCGGCCCACGCCAAGTGCGGCCGGCAGAGGGCGATCTTGAAGCGCTCACAGGAAGCGGCCACAGGAACCGCGTCGCAGCGTTCGCGCCAAGTCTCAATTTCTGAAACCGGGTGACTTTCCAGGCGACAGGTGGTGCCTGCTCTTTCGGGACCCTCACCAAATGCCCAGCACGAGGCGCCAGCGCACTTTACGCGCGTAATCCAGGTAGCCAGACTGTTCTCGATGTAGAGATAGGAGGTCAGTCCGATAATTTAAGAATTATAATGACTCGTCATCACTTCTCCAATGCCCTTTCTCGGCTTTGGCAAACGGGCGGGCCCCCCGGTAGAAATTTCCCGGCCCAGAACGACCTGTGTGGGGTACAGCCAGCGTAAACAAGGTAGACCGAGTCCACCTGTGACGGGTTGTTCCGGCGGGGAGTCCGCGATGAAAGATGAAACGGCCATTCGGGTCGGTCTTAAACGTTGACACCGGGTTGGTGGTAGGGAATCTGGGCGCATGACGCGCAAGCTGCGAGTCGAAAATCCGGGGCGAACTTTCACGTGATTAATCGCGGGGATCGGCGGGAGCCGATTTTCAAGGATGGTGAGGGTCGGAAACTGTTTCTCGGCACGTTGGGCGAGTGCTGTGGCAAGATGGGAGCATGGACGCACGTGTAGAATTTGCTGTCTTGGCAGCGGCAGGAGCGGAAGCGAGAGGATGAAAAGTCAGTTGTGTCAATGTTTAGGACCGACCCCTCGACGGATTGGTGCGCATAGGGCAGTTTTTCTGGTGCTGCTGTCGGCTTGCCCGGGTTTTGCTCAATCCCAGAAATTTGCCAGACACTTTGCGCCCGACAATGCCGCGGTACCCGCGGAAGTCCGTGCCGAAACGCGCGGCGCACCCTGGCAGAACCGCGAACGTGGTCCGGCCGAAGGTCTGCGGGTTTTCGCCCGCGAGAGATCCGGCGCAGTCTGGCTCGGCAGTGAGCAGGGCGCGGCGCGCTTTGACGCGCGGGCCAAGTTCCGGTGGGATCGCTGGCAATACTTTTTCGGCCGGCGCTGGCTGCTCGACAACCATGTCCGCAATATCCAGGTCGAGGAGAGGGGTGGAAGCAGGAAAATCTGGATTCGCACCGAAACGGGTGTCTCGCTCATCGAATGGAGGCCAATGACACTCGAGGGAAAGGCGGCGTATTTCGACGAGCGTATCGAAAAACGCCACGTCCGGTACGGGTTGGTGGCGAGCTCTCACCTGGCCGCCGCCGGCGACCTGTCCACCAACAAGAAACTCTCGAGCGACAACGACGGTCTGTGGACGGCGATTTATCTGGGCGCGCAAGCCTACCGTTACGCGGTAACCCGCGATTCGGAAGCGCGCACCCGGGCTCAGCGCGCCCTGCGGGCGCTGATGCAGTTGGAGCGGATCACCGGCGTGCCGGGTCTGATGGCGCGATCGTTTGTGTCCAGCACTGAACCGGTGCCGGCCGACGGCGTCTGGCATCCGACCTCGGACGGCCGATGGCTCTGGAAGGGTGACACCAGTTCCGACGAACTCGTGGGGCATTACTTCGGCTACGCGGCTTATTTTGATCTGGTCGCGGACGATTTGGAAAAGGCGGCTATTCAGAAAGTTGTAGCGCGCGTCACCGATTACCTGATCGCGAACGATTATGACCTGATCGACGTGACCGGGGCGCCCACCCGCTGGGGAGAGTGGTCCGAACGTTACTTCCGGACGGAGGAAGGTAAATACGAAGCCCCGCTGCGGTCGTTGGAACTGCTGTCGTTCCTGAAAACGGCGCACCATATCACCGGCGCGAAAAAATATTCCGATGCCTACCAGGACCGGATCCGGCGCGGTTATGCGGATCATGTTCCTTTCTATCGGCGCTGGGCCGGCGGCGGGGAAATCAATTTCTCGGACGACGAACTGGCTTATCTTTCCTACCAGCCGCTCCTGAAGTATGAGACGAATTCACGACTTCGGAAAATCTATCGGAACGGGTTGCGCTTTACCTGGAGCCAGGTGAGGGCGGACATGAATCCGCTCTGGAACTACATCTCGCTGGCCGGCGACGGCGGGCGAATGACGGGCAGGATTCGCGAGGAGTCGAGGCGCACACTCGAGAGGATCCCGATGGACATGATCGAATGGGGCGTGCGCAACTCCCAGCGAATCGATGTGCGGTTTGAAAAGGAGTCGGACCGGCATGGCCGCCCTCAACTGACTGAAGTGCTGGCGCCGGACGAGCGGCCGGTGGGAAAATGGAACAGCAATCCGCACATTCCCGACGCCGGCGACGGCAGTCATTCCGAAGACGACGGCGCATACTTTTTGCTGCCGTACTGGATGGGCCGTTACCATGGCTGGGTGAAGTGAATCGAGTCGTTGAAAACACGGTGACGGAATTGCGAGAGATATTGCCCTCCGCGGCCATCAGCGGGTAAACATGGGCAATCAGAATGCCCCGCCTGCTCAATGTCCTCACCAATCTTTTTCCCGCCTGGGTCGTGCTCGCGGGAGTTGCGGCCCTGATTCACCCGCCGCTGTTCACCTGGTTCGACAGCGACTGGATCACCTGGGGTCTGGCGGTAATCATGCTCGGCATGGGCATCACGCTCAGCGTCGAGGACTTCAAGGCCGTCTTGAAAATGCCGCGCGCGGTCGCAGTCGGATTTGTCGCGCAGTACTCGATCATGCCTTTCATGGGCTGGAGTGTGGCTTACGGGCTCAGGCTCGAGACGCCGCTGGCGGTCGGTTTGATCCTGGTCGCGTGCTGCCCGGGCGGCACGGCGTCCAACGTCGTGACTTATCTCGCCAAAGGGAACGTGGCCCTGTCGGTCCTGATGACGATGTGCTCGACCTTCGGCGCCATCGTGATGACTCCGCTGCTCACCCAATGGCTGGCGGGCACGTTGGTGCCGGTTAACGCGTTGGGGTTGTTTATCAGCACAGTCAAAGTCGTGCTTGCGCCGCTGGTCATCGGCCTCACGCTGCATCATCTCACGCCGCGGCTCGTTAAAGCGGTGCTGCCGGTTGCGCCGCTGATTTCGGTGGTCACCATCGCGCTGATTTGCGCCAGCATCATCGGTAGCAGCGCCGTACCGCTCAGAAAGTCTGGAGGTCTCCTGTTGCTCGCGGTTTTTCTACTTCACGCGGGCGGATTTTTGCTTGGCTACTTGTTCGCAAGGGTATTCGGCTACGACCAGATCATCTGCCGCACCATCTCGATTGAAGTCGGCATGCAAAACTCCGGTCTGGGCGCGGTGCTGGCGAAGAATCACTTCACGCCGTTGACCGCATTGCCTTGCGCGATCTCGGCGACGTTTCACTCCGTGATCGGCAGCATGCTAGCGGGTATCTGGCGGCTCCGCCCGCCGCGAGAGAGCGCAAGGAGCGCCAACGAACGGTGAATCGTACTGCGGCACAGTCGCGGGTATGGCCCGCAGGCGGATGACGATTCTCAGTTCCCAGGAAACAACCCACCCCTGACCCCCACTGCTGTCGAATTAAGCGAATTGCGATGGACTTGGAGCGCGGAATTCATTCCGCTTCCGGCGGATTTGCGTGGGCCGGAGGGAAGCGGACTAAAGTCCGCGCTCCTTAATTCAACGGCAGTGCCCCTGACCCCTCCCAGGAGGGGAGCAAACATCCGTCCGCGCCGCAAACGTTCCCCTCCTGGGATGGGTTAGGGGTGGGTTCAGTCGCGCAAGGTTGGATCTGGGATCGGGGAACACTTTCCCTCCAGGATGGCGTGGGTGAGGGGAAAGAAAATGTAGCCCGTCCAACAGGCCCATGAGTATGCAAATGGACCTTGATCAAATCCTGTTGCCCCCGACCGACAAGTTGTTAAAAGCAGGCGAGTGAGTCACGATTATTGGGTCACGTTTGTCGAACTGATCGAAACGCCATTCCGGCACATCGAAATGATTTGGGGCATCGTTCCGCTCTACTTTGCGCTGTTCCTCAATGAAACGACCTCGGCGAAGGCGAGCTTTCGGACGGCGATCCAGACCGGGTTCAGTTTCCTGTGGGCCGGCGCCCAATGGCTCTATCCCTACTTTAAAGCCCGACCAACCGGCGCGCCGGAACTGAATCTCAATGACATGCTGCCCATCAACCTGGCAGTGACCTTTCTTGTGGTCGGGCTCGGTGCGGCGGCGCTGATCAGCGGCCTGCGGCGCAGGTATCCGAAATACGGCTCGTTTCTCGGTCACACACGGTTCAGCAATTATTTCATGATCACGATTTATCCGATGCAGGCACATCACCCTGCGATGGACATGCCCTGGACGTGGGAGCGGTTGGTCGCCATTGCGGTTTTTGCCCTGCCCATCTGGCTGGTGCTGCATTTCGGCCTGATGCCGATCCGCAATCGCGGATAGGCCGCGGGTCGCACCGTTTTAACCCCGATTCAACCTGGATTCGCCCTTCATCATTGCCTGAAGTCGCCCCAGCAAGGGATGCTGCGCTTCCTTCAACTTCTTTCGGGCCTCGGCCAGGGTGAAAAATGCGACGCGATCGATTTCTGGAAAACGTTGAACTCGGCCCGTTCCCGGCGGCCATTCGAGCTCAAACTGGCTGCTCTGGAGCGGCCGGGACTCGCCAAAATCGCCGCGGAAAGCCCAGGCATGAACAGTCTTGCCACCTTTTTGGCGGATGGAGCCGAGATCGATGAAATCGCCATGAGGTTCGACACCGGTTTCCTCCCGGAACTCGCGTACGGCCGCGGCAAGCAAATCCTCCCCTGATTCGACCTCGCCTTTGGGAATGGTCCAGTGGCCGTCGTCCTTGTTCTGAAAAAACGGTCCGCCCGGATGCGCGAGGAAAACCTCCAACTCACAGCCGGCTGATCGATACATCAACAGGCCTGCGCTGGTTTTGGATTGTTTAGGCATTTGCCAGGCATCGTCCTCGGTCCCGTTCCGGTCGTCCACGATCGAATCGGGGTGCAGGAGTGGGATTTTCGAATGCTAAAACTTGCTGTGATCAAGTCAAGTTGAGCTTGAGCTCCTCGCGCAAAGGGCGCGAAGGACGCAAAGGAGAATACCCAAAACAAAGGAGTCCCTCCAAGATTGCATGTTCCCACAACCTGCTTTAATTCTTTGCGTCCTTAGCGCCCTTTGCGTGAGGTTTCAGACCCAGCCAATTCGTGAACGGGACACCAGGAGGACCTCGGAAAATGAGACGCGTTTGCGCCGGTCTTTTCAAGGCTCCTGGGAGCCGGCCGAATTCATGCCGTCGCCACCGGACGGGAGTAGTGCGGTAACAATCAGGTAAAGCACAATTCCTGTCAGCGCCAAGGTCGTGAGTCCAAAGTGCACGGCCACGAGGGTTGCGGCGAGACTTCCGAGCACGGAGCCGAATCCGTTGAAGGCTAGCGCCCAGGGAATTTCCTCGCGCCGCTGCAATTGCGCGAGGGCATGCGGGAAGGGAAATCCCATGAAAAACGCCGGCACACCAATCCAAAAGGCGCCTAGCAGCGACCGCACCGGCAGCGAGTGCGGAAAAGCGAGCGATGTCAGTGCGGGAAACTCCGCCAGAGCCAGCAGCAGCAGGGCGACAATCAAGCCCGCCGCGGTCCGCCGGCGATCAAGCGTAAATGCCCTGCCTGCCAGTGTCGCGGCGCCTGCGCCGGAGGCCGCCAGCATGGAAGTGAGGACGACCGCCGACGCCACCATTGGCCAGCAAAGCAATTGGGTCATGCGATAAATGGCCCACATTTCCACGAACATGTAGGCCATGCCGAGTGTGAAGAACAGGACGGCCATACGCAGCGCGGGCCGCGCTCGAGTCGCCGCACAGGGAATGATCAGCAAAACAAAGCCGCTCACCCCCGCCAGCAACAACGAGGCGAGCTGCATTAAATAGCCCCATTCGACAAAAGGTATCCAGTCTTTGCCCAGCGCGGAAACGAATGTGCGCACGGCCTTCCAGCGGAAATGATGATTGAAGAAGGGCCGATCGGCGGTTGGCGCATCGAGTCGAAATGGCCAGCGCTCACAGAATTCCTCACGAGTCGCGCCCAGGAGGGCCTGGATTGCCGTGCAATAGGGTTCATCCGGAATCACGTTGAATCGGTTCGCTTCGTCGCTCGTTATTCCGTTGAAATAAACCAGGTCGAACGAGTTGTTGTCGGCGAAGGTTTTTATCCGTTCGATCGCCGGCGCATCGTAGGGCTGGCGGGTGACAAAGAACACCACGGTGGACCAACTGCGCAAAGCCAACAAGTGTTTGCCCGGCGCGGCAATGCCACGTTCGCGCAGCATATCAAGAATGAGCGCTGCCATTCGGACGCCGGCCCGCGGCGGGTTTTCCACCCAGGTGGCCAAGACGGCGTGACCGCCCGGGGACAAGCGGTCGAAAACGAGGGACAACCCTTCGATGGTGAGGAGGTAGGAGGCATCGAGGGAGGCTGCGCCGGCGGTGGAGGAACCGTGACTGCCGAGCATCGACAACAAAATGACGTCGTAGGGCCCTGGCGTCATTTGCAGGTAATGCCGGGCCTCGTCATCCACGCGCAGGACAGCGCCGCTTTGGAACGGAGATCGACCGTCCCGGCGCCACAAACCGCCAATCGTCGTGGCCCGCGCGGCAAGATCCTCCACAGTCACGACTTCCGTTGCCTGATGTGCCAGCGCCCGCAGAATTTCGACCGGGCCGCCATAGAGCAGGAGCACCCGCGAACGCGGGCACAGTTGATACGAGAAGGCCTCGGGCGACATCCGGAGGAACGTCGGGTCTTCGAGCGACTGAGCGGCGTCGAAAACCGCCTCCATGGCCGAGCCGTCTGTGAAGACCAGTTCCGCGCGTGGTAAAGTGCCGCTGAAGTTGAGCGACAGTCCGGGAAGATAACGCGTGAATGGCGAGTGCACCGAGTGCACGACGCCATTCGGACTGTAGCGCTCTTCCAGGATTCTCGCCTGGGGCAAGCTGAGCGTCTTGGACAGATCCTTGTATTCGGAAAAGCGAAAGGGTGTCACCGCGGCGCAGGCGAGGCCGACCAGTCCCGCCGTCGCCGAGGTCATTCGCCACCATGGTCGCGCGGTGACGGCGCACCCAGCCAGCATTCCCAACACCGTCACCGGCATCAACAGCCGCGCGGGATGGAACGCGGCCATGCCAAAATACAAGGGCAGCAGCGGCGCCGCCGAGCCGACCATGTTCCAAAAGTAGAGTTGCGATGGCGGCAAGGCGCGCGCCACAAAAGGCACACCCATCGCCACGCCGCCGCAAAAGAAAGGGATGAAAAACAGCAGAATCCGCAGACCCAGGTGAAAATATTCTTCGGCGGACCAGGCGAGCAGGAACGGCTTGAAGGGAATCTGTTGCGACACCGCAAAGGCGAGCGGGGCACAGAGCGCAAACAAGCCCGCGCCGGCGGAAAAGTAATTCCCGGCATGGGCGCCGATTCGATCGCGGCGGAAGTGCAGAAACAGCCCCGACGCCGCCAGGCCGAGCATGGCGATGGAAATGACAAATCCGGCGAAGTCACCCCACTGTGCCAGCGTGAGGAGGCGCATCAGCAGCAATTCGTAGCCGAGCAGCGCCGCCGAGAGACAGAACAACGCCACCGCCAACCCGCGCGCATTCATCGCTCATGACCACCTAACGTTCCCCTGCCCCGGTGAGGGGGACGAAACGCACCGTCAGCACGCTCCGGGTTTTCACTTTGCCCTGCACGTCTTTTTGCACGAGCAGGAGACGTTGCGTCGCATGTACCGGCCCGATCGGTATCACCATGCGGCCGCCCGGACGAAGTTGTTTGAGCAAAGGCGGCGGGATATGGTCGGCGGCGGCGGTGACGATGATGGCGTCGAACGGCGCGTTCTCTTCCCAACCCAAATAGCCGTCACCACGGCGGACGCGGTCTTCGGGAAAGCCGGTTTCTTTGAGCCGGCGCAACGCCTTTTCATAAAGCGGCTGGATGATTTCAATCGTGTAAACGTTCGTGGTGAGCCCGGAGAGAACAGCGGCCTGATAGCCGCTCCCGCTGCCCAGTTCCAGGACTTTCTGGCCCGGTTTGAGCTCGAGGAGTTCGGTCATCAACGCGACGATGTACGGCTGACTGATGGTCTGTCCGTGGCCGATCGGCAGCGGGTGATCCTCGTAGGCCTGGTCTTGCAGGTTCAGGTCAACAAATTTGTGCCGCGGCACGCGGCGCATGACCTCCAGCACGCGTTGGTTGGTCACGCCACGGGCGCGGATTTGTTCCTCGACCATTCTGTTCCTGTCCCCCGCGCGGTCGGCGTCCGGGGAGGCGGCCGCGAGCTTGGCGGTGACCAGAACCATCGCAAATGCACTCAAGAATTGCTCTCGCACAGGTTGGTGGAATCCTCGCATAGAAGGCCGGCCAAAACAACCACGCGCGCGCGTCCAGCAGGAGGGGGCGCATCTCGACAATGCCCCCAAGACTTGCGCGAGACGGAGCCCGGAGTGTCTCACTCCGCAGCATGTCTGCGGCCGGAGTTGGTTTGGGGCCATTCCACGGCGCATTTGCCTGCGTCACCGCTGCGGCTTGAGACAAGCCGCGCTCCCATACCGGACCGCGACAGTGTGCCGAGCACCAGGCGCAGTGGTTCCGCAAAAGATGGCACATGGGGATTTATCTTGAGGGTTTAAATCGGACGCGCTGCGGCTGGTCTTCGACACAGCCGCGTTCCGGTTTACGTTTGCGTCCGGCGCAAAAACGGAGTAAGGGCATCGCCACATCCCATGAACAACCCGCCCACACCGGGAACCGAGCAGCATCCGCACCTGCTCCGCCGGTTCGGCCTGCTGCAAGCCACGGCGCTGAACATGACCAACATGATCGGCATCGGGCCGTTCATCACGATTCCCGCCCTCATGTCGGCGCTCAACGGGCCCCAGGCGATGGTCGGCTGGCTGGTGGCCGTCCTCATCACGGTGCCGGACGCGCTGGTCTGGAGCGAGCTGGGCGCGGCCATGCCGGGCTCGGGCGGCAGTTACATCTATCTGCGCGACGGTTTTGGCCGCGAAACCTTCGGACGATTGATGGCGTTTCTGTTCGTCTGGCAGTTCATCCTGAGCGGGCCGCTGGAGATCGCCTCGGGTTACATCGGCTTTGCGCAGTATCTCAACTACCTGTGGCCCGGTGTCACGACCAAAAACGGACTTTCGCCGGCCGGTTCGGCTGTGGTCGTGTGTCTGGGCATTCTCTGCGTCGCGTTGCTCTACCGGCGGATTACCTCCATCGGCAAGATCGCGGTGAGCTTGTGGATTGGGACTCTGCTCACCACGGGCGCGGTGATCGTCACCGGCGCGCTGCATTTCAATCCCCGGCTGGCCTTCGACTTTCCGCCCGAGGGCTTCAAATTTTCGCTCGGCTTCCTGCTTGGTTTGGGCGCGGCCACACGGATCGGCGTTTACGATTACCTCGGCTATTACGACGTCTGCTTTATCGGGGACGAAGTCAAAGATCCCGGCAGGGTCATCCCCCGCTCCATCCTCATTAGCATTCTCGGGGTGGCGCTGATCTACATCGCCATCAATTTCTCCATCGTCGGGGTTGTCCCTTGGCGCCAGTTCGTCCCGGCCACAGACCCGCCGGCCCCGGTGGTCTCGCTGCTCATGGAAAAAATCTACGGCGCCAGGGTTGCCGGATTTTTCACCCTGATGGTTTTGTGGACGGCGTTCGGGTCGGTCTTCGCGCTGCTCCTTGGTTACTCGCGCATTCCTTATGCGGCGGCGCAGGACGGTTATTTTTTCAAGGTGTTTGCCCGCCTGCATCCGACCAAGAATTTTCCGCATATTTCCCTGTTGGTGATCGGCACCATTTCGATCGTGTGCAGTTTTCTATCGTTGCAGACGGTCATCGACGCCCTGCTGGCGACGCGGATATTGGTGCAATTCATCGGGCAGGTCCTGGCAGTGATGCTGTTGCGGAAACGGGCGCCGGAGTTGGAGCGGCCCTACCGCATGTGGCTCTACCCGGTGCCTGCCTTGACGGCCCTGGCGGGATGGTTGTTTCTGTTTGCTTCGGCCGACACGACGCTGAAAAACTACGCCGCGCTGACACTCCTGCTGGGCTTCGTATTTTTCCTGATTTGGTCGCGGTACACGCAGCGGTGGCCGTTTGGGTCCGGATTAAAAGCCAGCCTGCCTGAAACGCAATGCGGTGACTGACACGCTCCGATCCAACCGGAGCAAATCCAGCGCGGCGCGGCCGCAATCACGCGCGATGATTTCGTCCTTGTTCTCGGTCAGCGGCGTTTCGTTTGCGAGGACGGGAACGAGCACGGGAACTTGCGCAGCCAGCGAAAACTTTTATGGATGGTCCGAGGGAGTTGATCGGTGGCGAAACTAATAGACCCCCTCGACAATCTTTTTCTCCATGGCGCCGAAGGGTCGGACGTCGCCGACGCCATCCCAGGCGTAAGGCGGGCGCGGGGGGCGGCGGATGGCTTCGTCGCGTTCGAGGAAGCGAGGCATAAAGAACTCCTTCGTCAACGTGGTCAGTTCGACGCGGCCCCACTCGCCATAGTTTACGAGCTGTTCGGTCCGGTTCGGGTTAAGAATTCGGAGGACAGCCCGTGGCTGCGGGGCGTAGTAGGTGATGGAGAAGTCGTCCTGGGACGTCAACGGCACGCTCGCCGCCAGTCCCATGAGCGTGTTGCCGTAGGTCGGATAAAAGCCGATGCGATTCTCCAGCACTTCCTCGACGATAAAGCGGACGTATTGCGGTGGCATCGAGGTGCCACCGCAAAACACGCCGCGGATGCCCGCGTCGTAGAGATGGATTTTTTCGGCGAGCGCCTCGAGCAGCTTCGGCGTGGTGAACAGTCCGCTGACCTTGCGGTGCTTCAAAATCGTCGCCGCCTGATCAACGACGTGTTCCATGTAGGCTTTGGCCTGGTCGGGTTGTTTGTGGGCGATGACCTTTTTTACCCAGCGGGGGTCGAGATCGACAAAGTAACAGGAGCTGCCGCGGAAATTGGCGAGGTGCTCGATGGCCAGGCGCAGACGGCGCGGGCCGGTCGGGCCGACCATCAACCACGCTCCGCCCCGCGGAAAATGTTCTTCCGAGATTTTCCCGGAGAACTCCTCGTAGTCCACCTTGTAATCATCCCAGCCGATGCGTTGCTTGGGCATCCCGGTGGTGCCGCCGGTCTCGAAAATGTTGAAGGGGCGACCGATATATTTCGCGGGCACCCAGACTTCGGGCTGCAGGTCGCGCAGCCACTCGTCCTGAAAGTGCGGGAACTTCACCATGTCGGCGAATGCCCGGATTTCCTTGCGCGGATCGAAGTTCGTCCTGGCCCAATCGAGCCAGAAAGGGCAACCGGTTTCCGGCGAAAAATGCCACTGAATGATTTCGCGCAGGTGGGCGTCGAGCTTTTCCTCTGCGGCATGGATGGCGGCTGGATCAAGAGACATAAGGGATTATTTGATTTACGATTTGCGATTTACAATCTTGCACTTGGGTCCTGGGCGAGGTCGGGGCGATGGTAGCCATAAACGCAACGAGGGGGACGACTCCACCTCCTGACGTTGGCGGCGACCTCGCCGAGTGGATTATTTCTTGTCGCCGGGTTTGTTCGCGTTCAGGTCCACTTTCGGTCGATCACTGCCGGGCGCGTGACGCGCCGCGTCGTAGAATGAATAAAGATGCGCGTTGCTGGCGACGTAGATGACACCATTCGCCACGACCGGCGTGGAATAGACCGGCGCGCCCAGGTTCACTTCGCTGAGCAGCTTTTTCTCTTTGCTGGCGGCCAGCACGACGAAATCTCCGTCTTCATCGCCGCAATAAACCTTGCCGTCGGCAACGAGCGTCGAACCCCACATGTGCGCCTTCATGTCGTGCGTCCAGTAGAGTTTGCCCGTCTCGGCGTCCAGGCAATAAACGAACCCGGAAAAATCGCCGACGAACAGCAGGCCGGTGACCGGGTCGATCGAAACCGTCGAGATGCTCCGATGAATTTTGTCGAAGCTCCAGATCCTTCCGGAACTGGTGATGTCGCCGGTCTTGGTCGCGTCGATGCAGGTCAGGTTGCCCAGGCCTTCGCCGTGTTCGGGGTCCTGGCCTACGGCGACGTAAACGCGGTTTTTGTAAAAGACGGGCGTCGCGTTGATTTCACTGACTCCTTCCGCGGCGGGGTACTTGAATTTTTTCCGCTCGGGCGGATTGCAATCGTATTTCCAGGCGACCTTGAGATAGGTCGAATCGGCTTCCTTCACCGGTTTCGCGTCGAAGGCGTAGCACCAGCCGTCGCCGCCGCCGAAGAAGACGAGTTTTCGGCCGTTGAGGACGCCCGTCGAGGGCGAACTCCATTGGCCGTGAAAGATATGCGGGCCGATGTGCGCGTCGTCTTCGGCGACGAATTCGCCGGTCTTCTTGTTCAG
>Ga0066709_100002738_pt1 | contig 13065 bp, 9 predicted proteins | sample GraSoiAngelo_158_FD_79665 | JGI IMG/M metagenome (GOLD analysis project Ga0066709, IMG submission 79665) | Grasslands soil microbial communities from the Angelo Coastal Reserve, California, USA - 14_1009_16_30cm | ecosystem: Environmental > Terrestrial > Soil > Grasslands | place: USA... | reverse complement strand
TGTACCTCGATCGGGGCGGCGACGGGTCTCACGGCCAAGGTGGATCTGGACACGTACCTGTGCTCGTGCGGCCTGCTGTTCACCGAGTGCTGCTTCTGGCATCGCATCGCCCGACGGACGGAGGAGCTCGGGTACCCGGTGACCGTGTTCAAGACGAACTTCTGGAACACGCATGTCCGGGTCTCGGGACGCCGCTGGCTCAACGGGATCGTCGTGAGCTCGCTCGGGGATCCCTCGTTGACGGCCATCCGCGACGCCACGGTCGGCAGAACCCCTCCGGTTCGCCGGCGCGTCTCGGAGGCCAGGGCATCCACGTGGAGCCTGGCTCGGTCGGTCCTCGAGGAGACAGACAGGAGCGTGTTCGTCGACACGGCGCGCGATCATCAACGTCCGCGCTATCTCGCAGGCGCACCTGGCCTGCGGCTCAAGGTCATCCATCTGGTCCGCGACCCGCGGGGCAACGTCGCCAGCATCATGAAGCACACCGGCGTCGACGTCGGGCATGCGGCTCGCCAGTGGCGCCACTACAACGTGGAGGCCGACCGCGTCGGTCGCTCGTTCCCCCGCGAAGCATGGATGCGCCTGCACTACGAAGAGCTGTGCTCGCAACCGCAAGAGACGCTGGACCGCGTCGCGAGGTTCATCGGGGTGGAGCCCATCCCGGTGTCCGATCACCTGCAGCCATGCGAGCGTCACGTGATCGGCAACTCGATGCGGCTCAGCGGGGTGGAAGCGATCCGCGAGGACCGCTCGTGGATGGAGCGACTGAACGACGACGATCTCCGCGTGATCGCACGCGTGACCGGTGCTGCGAGTCATCACCTCGGGTACGAGTGGCCATGAGCGACTCCCGCCGGCTCCTCGTGTTCCTCCACATCAACAAGACGGCTGGCACGACCGTGCGATACATCCTGCGCAGCTCGTACGGGGCTCGGCATTGCGACGTGGAGCCATGGCACGGCGCCTGGACGGACCCCCCGTTCTCGACCCCCGACCTGCAGCGCGTCCGTCGGCTCTACCCGAGGCTCACCAGCATCGCCGGCCATCGCGTGAGCGGATACGTCGACCTGGAGGAGCCCGGGACCGAGTTCAGGTACCTGACCTTCCTCCGTGAACCGATCGCGCTCTGCGCCTCGCGCTTCCAGTACCGCCTCGACCACCGGAAGAGGACCGACCTTTCCTTCGAGACATGGATCCAGAAGGACTGGGTTCGCAACGCGCAGACGCAGCGGATCGGCGGAACCGCGGATGCGAACGACGCGATCTCGATGATCGCCCGGAAAGAGATGTTCGTCGGGCTCACCGAGTCGTTCGACGACTCCATCGTCCTGCTGCGCGCCCTCCGCGCACCTGACCTCGACATCCGCTACGCGCCGGTGAACGTCGCCAAGAGCTCGCGTATCGCGAAGGATCTTCTGGACGATCCTCGCACCCGGGCGATGATCGTCGAGGCGAACCAGGCCGATCTCCAGCTCTACCGGCACGTGAAGGAGGAGCTCTTCCCGGCGATGGAGCGCGGATACGGTCCGTCGCTCGCCGATTCCGTCGCAGCGTTCCGTGACGGTCAGGCGAAGCGATTCAACCGGCGACATCTGGCCATGTACGGACTCAAGCAGCGCTTGGTGCTCCAGCCGGCGATGAAGCTCTACCGACGGTCGAGCAAGCACGAGGTCGTCGACGTCCCCCACTGAGCCTCGGGCATCGGACCGTCAACGCTCCAGCCAGAGGCTGAGGTCCCTCCCGATGAGCTCGGCGGTCTTGGAGATGTCGTCTCGGAACCGCTCGCGCAACTCTTTCGCGAGCTCGTTCGGCAACCGGGGCGCGCGACGCAGGTTCCGCGTCCGTGTTCGCCGCGCCCAGTCCGCCGCTCGCTTCGGGATCCACGGATCGACCGCTCTCCTGAGCGAATCGTTCGTGAAGACACGCTCGAGCAGCATGCTCGCGGGCATCCCGCCGACGTTGTGAGGCGTGTCGAAGTCGGGCACGAAGCCGTCATCGGCCCCCAGGAAGCGATAGAGGTCGCGGACCAGTCCAGCCTGGTCGGCTTTGAGGTCATCGAACAGGAAGACGTAGATCCGCTCGGGCGGGAACACGTCGAAGTATCGACGCAGCGCCTCGTGGTACATGCTGATCTGCATCCAATGGGAGTCGGGACGCGCCCAGGCAGCCGACGGCGTGAGCTCACGTGCAGCGTCCAACCGGCGTCCGCGCGATCGGAGGTACATGAGATAATCCGAATACGCTCGATCGACGGGGTCGCGGAGCCCGCAGATGATCCGGGCGTGGGGGATCGTGTCCCGGATCCGACCAGCCGACTGTGGACACTCGAGGTAGATCGGCGACGCCTCGCCGACGGCACGGGCGTCCCCCGCCCCTTCGAACGATCGCTCGTACGCGTCGATCGTCCTGATCGGGAAGTGATGGAGCTCGGGGTCGCCGTAGAGCAGGTGGCCGCCCTCGTCGAGGCCGTACGCGAAGTAGTTCGTCTCCTTCACACGGCTCATGAACACCTGGGGATGGTCGCCGAGGTACCAATACAGCGCCGTCGTCCCCGCCTTCGCCGCGCCGACGACGATGAAATCAGGAAGCGTCATGGTGGGCTCGGATCGGACCCGTCGATCGCCTCCCGGATCGCGTCCTTGATCTCGATCACGACGCTCTCGAACGCTCGGTCGGTATCGATGCGATGGATCACGGAACCGTCGAAGCGGAGGTCCGCACTGATCGCATGCCGCAGCCGCACGTAGCCTTCGGGCTCCCGTTTCTGTCGGTGAGCGTTCCGAGCGAGTGTGACTTCGAGCGGGGCGGAGAGATGGAACACGATGTCGGGAGCAGGGATGTCCCGATACAGCCGACCTTCGACTGCAGTCAGAACACGGCGAGCCGATCGTCGACCGGGGGGCAGGGGGAGATGCCCGAGCTGCGGTCCGTCCGGAGCGCCGCCCGTTCCCGAAGGGTACCGGTCACTCAGCACGATCGTTCCGCGCGACGACCGCTCGAGGGCTCCGAGGATGAGCGCGCGCCGCTCGTACGCCAACATGACGGAGCGGAACGCGAACAGGAGCGGATAGCTCCCTCGCGTCGGGGGATCCTCCTCCATCTTGGCTTCGACCCGTAACAGCCGCTGCTCGGGGAACAGGGTCCGGAACGCGGGTAACAGGACATGGGGGAGGAAGGTGACCCACGTGCTCGGCGGCTTCCCCGCATGGATCCGCCGGACCTGGTGGTCTCGACCCAGCCAAGCCTCGACCTCGTTCAGGATCGTGGACTTGCCACTCGCCTCGGACCCCACGAACGCGATCGATCGGACCTGCTTCGGTGGCGTCTCGGCGGCCCCTATGCCCGTGCCCGCGAGGACCCGATGCACCCCCTCCTCGAACCCCTCGGGGGAGTCGTCCGTGATCTCCACGGTCAGGAGACGGTCGCGGACCGGCTCGCGCGCCGCCAGGCGTTCGAAGAGCTCCACGGCGCGCGCGAGCCGGTCCGCGACCTGGTTGCGGCTCCGTCCGGCCAGCTCACGGCGCGGATCCGGACGTCGGATCGCACGTTCCACCAGTAGATCGAGCGGAGCCCTCACGTAGACGACGCGGTCCGGCATGGGAACCAGACGAGCGAAGCGGTCCAGATCGACGTCTCCGTACGGAGCATCGCTGTACACGAACAGTTGGTACGCGGAGAGGAGGACCCCTTCGTCGACCAGGACCGTCCTCCGGTCGGACGCGCGGCGAGCCAGCTCGTGCACGCCGACCTTCCGGACGATGTTCAGGCGGTAGTTGTACTTCGCGAACGTGGATGGCGCGTAGCGCCGGAGGCGGTCGAACGCGAAGCGGACGAACGCTCCGTCGCGCCCATACGCTCGGACGAACGACGGGAACGAGATCACGTCCGCGGCGAGATTGATCGTGCTGGGATCGGTCATCCACCTGAGGCCCGCGCGGTCATGCACCAGATCGACGGACAGGATCGCGCGACGAGAGGCGTGGCTCCGCCGACGAACCTCCTTCGCGAGGCTCGTCTTCCCCGCCCCGCTGCACCCGATGAACTCGACGATCATCGGTGGGTCGCCGCCGGTCGTGCCGTCTCCAGATACACGGCATCGGTGGCGGTACGCATGATGGGCAACGTGAAGCGCGCGCTCACGTGCGCTCGGCACCGGCGACCGATCTCGCGCCGCTCGTCCGACGACATCGCCCGGTAGCGCCTGATCTCCCTCGCGAACCCTTCGACGTCACCCGGCTGGACGAATGGGATGAACCCGGCGTCTTCGGCGAGCTCTCGGTGGGGCGGGATGTCGGACAGGATGACCGGGCATCCGGCAGCCATCGCCTCCAGGACGGCCACCGGCAGACCCTCGCCATTCGAGGTGGAGACGAAGACATCGGCTTCGGCACACGCGACGAACACCTCTTCTCGCGGGATGAGGCCTCGCAACGTGACGCGGTCCCGAAGGCCCGCGCGGTCGATGCGGGCTTCCAGCTCGGTTCCGAGCCGTCCCCCACCGATGAAGATGAGTCGACCGGGGTCGTCTCGGTCCATGCTCCGGGCGAACGCATCGAGCACGGCGAACGGGTCTTTCACCACATCGAGACGACCCACGGAGAGGACGGTGAAGCGCCCATCCTCCCTGTCGACCGGGGCGGCCGCGATGGCGCGGTCCACCCGGTCGATGTCAGCTCCGTTCTGGACGACCCTCGATCGATCCCGGACGAGCCGCTTCAGCGCCCGCGGCAAACTCTCGTACGCCGACCCACTGCAGAAGATCACGCGATGGAAGGTCACCAGAGGGACGACCATCAACGCCTTGTCCCGAAGTCGGTAGTCGTAGAACGAATCCTGGACGGTATAGACGAGCGAACGCCGGAGCCGGTGCGATCGACGCCGAGCGAGCACCCCGAGCAGCAACAGCACGCCCGACTGCGGGGCGTGGGCATGGATGACGTCGTAGTCATCGGTGTCCAGCGCCCGCCCCAAGCTTCGGTAGAACCCCCTGAGCGTTCCGTCGCCAGCGAACATCGTGATCTCCGGAGGTGGGGTCAATCGCGGCGCGAAGTAGGTGCTGATCGAGAGATCGCGTTCTCCGATCAGCGGGAGACAGTGCTCGTTGTACTGACCGTTGGTCTCGCCGAGCATCAGGATCAGATGCAAAACCTTGAGCCTTCGCACGGCGGCATCCTGCCGGTCGATCGGGACGGGTCGGCCGTCGCTATCGAGCATGTGCCATCAAGCGGGGCCGGAGCTCCGTCGCGAGCTGCTCGGCGGTGGCTTCCTCCGTATCGAGGCGAAGCACCTCCGGCGCCCCCCAAGCCTCGATCCGACCGAGCACCGCGTCGAACGAGCAGCGGTACGTGTCGAGGAACCGGTGGCCCTCCTCGACCCCCTCGCCCTTCGTCTTGTGGAGCTGAGAACGCCCGTTGATCCTCCGCCACAGGACATCGTCGGACGCGTCCAGCCAGACGATCGCGCTGAGCTCTCCAACCCATAGCCGAAGCATGTCCTCCCACCACGCATCGAACGCCGGCGTGGCGGTGAACGGCTTCCCTTCAGCCTTCAGACGAACGAGGGCGTAGATCGGGCCCTGGTCGAGCACGGTGATTCCGCCGCGGCGGCGCATCTCACGACGGAGGACGGTGCGCCACTGCGTCACGTAGACCAAGAGCTTGTACTCCGGCCACGTCACCTGAGGCGATCGGCGGTCGCTCGCGAGGATCGGCAGCAGGCGCGGGGTCGCCCTCGCAACCCGGAGGAGGTGGGATGGCAGCCGCGCGTGGATGAAACCGCCCACGGTGAACTCGGGATCCTCGCACATCGACCGCGTGAGGGTGGACTTCCCCGAACCCGCCACGCCTGCGACTTCGACCAGGCACGGCTTCGGCAGCGTCGGAAGGCGGGACCAGCGACGATGATCGATGGTGATGCCCACGATGCCGTCGAAACCTCCCTCTCGGCCGGAGATGCTCGTGCTTCGATGGAAACGGTACGCGGGCGCCGCGCTCGCGGCCATCTGATGAACGCCGTACCTGGGCTACGGTCCCCGGTCCAGGGCGCATCTTCCGAGCTCGCCGGCTAACGGTATCTTCGCCCATCGACGCGCACGAACGTAGCCTCGGTACATCGGATGCGTGGCGTGAGATCCGACACGCACCAGCGTCGGTCGCGTCCTCCCGATAGGTGCCGGCGGCTCGCATCGTCTCGGTACGTTTCTTACGGCGAAACGCGCATGCGCTGGAAGGGGCCGGACCGCCACACTCGGTTCTCCGGACCGCGGAGGGGCGTATGGAGAGCGCGATCATCGGAACCTCGCTTCGTGCACCCCGCGGCGGAGCGTGACGATGGCTGTTCGCGAACCCCTCGAGGTGGTCTTCCAACCTCCGCGCGCCCTTCGGTTCCGCCCTCCTCTCTCGAGTCTCCTTCCTGTCGCCGACGCGGTCGCCCTCGGGATCGTGTACGTCCTCGTGGGGTTCCACCCCGTCGCGATCGTGTTCGCCGTGCTCACGTTCCTGATCCTCAACAGCGACTCGTCTCGCATCTTCAGGATCAATCCCCGCCTCGGCGACGACGCAGCCTGGTTGATGGGTCGCGTGGCCGTCTCCCTCCTACTGCTGATGTCGGTGGTGGCGGTCGCCAAGCTTCCCCTGGACATCCGCGCGCACCTGAGCAACCTCACGGTGATCGCGCCGCTCTCCGCGATCGCCGTGATCATCGGCCGGGCGGCCGCGTACGCGTTGGGTCGGGCGGCGAAAGCGCGAGGCGTCGCCTCCGAGCGAACCCTGATCGTCGGGGAAGGCGAACTGGCGATCGGGCTGGCGAAGACCCTGCTGGACCATCAGGAGTTCGGGTTGCGGCCCGTCGGCTTCCTGGGTCGAGTGCAGGATGGATCGGCGATCCTCCCCTTCCTCGGCGAGTGTACGGAACTCGATCACGTGGTTCACGAACATTCCGTGAGCCGCGTGCTCGTCGCATTCGGCGACACCAACGATAAGGATCTCGCGACCGTCCTTCGCGCAAGCGAGCGGACGCCCGCGGAGATCCACGTCGTTCCCCGCTTCTTCGAACTGAGCGGGATCCCGCAGGGGGCAGCCGTTGACGACGTCTGCGGTATCCCGCTGTTCCATCTCCGCCGGCCGGCGCTACGTTCGGCGGCCCGGCTGGAGAAGCGCGGCTTCGACCTCGTTGGATCCACGCTCCTGCTCCTGCTCACCGCGCCGCTCCTCGCGATCGCCGCCCTCGCCGTCCGTGTGTCGAGCCCGGGTCCGATCCTGTTCCGGCAGAAACGGGTCGGGCTCAACGGTCGGATCTTCGAGATCGTCAAGTTCCGGACGATGCGCGTGAACGATGATTCCGACACGGCATGGTTCTCGGGCGAGGACGACCGGGTAACCGGGGTGGGGCGCATCCTGCGGATGACGAGCATCGATGAGCTGCCGCAGCTGTTGAACGTGCTTCGGGGAGAGATGTCGCTCGTCGGTCCCCGACCGGAGCGACCCCACTACACCGACCAGTTCGCGGCCACCGTGTCCCGCTACGACGACCGACACCGGGTGCTCGGCGGGATCACCGGATGGGCACAGATCCACGGTCGATCGCGTGGCTTGGACGCCGTTCCGGAACGCGCCCGCCTGGACAACTACTACATCGAGAACTGGTCGGTCTGGCGGGACCTGGTGATCATCGTCCGGACGATCGCCGTGCTGCTCCGAGGCGACGACGGCTAAGGCGTCGTCTCGTTCGAGGAGAGGTGGCCGAGGCCTCTCAAGGCTTCATCGATCCGGCAGGACCCGAACTCCGTGACGAGGCGCCGGAGGTCGCGTCGCGTCCGACCTCGCCCCGTGTAGGCGCGGAACCGGAGGGTCCTCGGCATCCCCGCGGGGGGAACCTCGTCCGGGTCGAGCTCCCAGGGGTGGAAGTAGAACGTGAACCATGGGTTGGAGCGCAGGTGCTTCGCGACGCCCCACCGGAACACCGGATAGGGGATCAAGCGGAAGTACGCGCCGCCCGCCCACGGGACCTGGACCGTCGCGATCGGGACGCGGGTCATCTGGATCTCCAACAGGCCGGGCCGGATCTCCGTCACCGGCGCCCCCGGTGGGACCGTTGCCGAGATCTGCCCGTACCGATCATGTTGCGTGAACCCGAAGTAACTGGAGTCGTACCGGTAACCGGTCTCGGCGACCAGATCGAGGACGAGATCGCTCACCGAGAAGTTGGGCGCACGGACACCGAGAACCTCGGAGCCCGCTACCTGTTCGAGCCGGTCCTTCGACCGGCTGAGCTCCCCCTCGATCTCATCGGGGGTCAGCTGGTTCAGGTTCCGATGGAGATAGGTATGACTGGCGACCTCGTGTCCGTCGTCCACGATCCGTCGCACGACCGCGGGGTAGCGTTCCGCGACCCACCCCAGGACGAAGAACGTCGATCGGGCCTGGGTGGCTGCAAGGATATCCAGGAGCTCGTGAACGTTCGGTTCGAGCCTCGACTCCAGCCGATCCCAATCATGCGTGGGGAGGCTAGCCCGGACGTTCTCGGCGTGGAACCAGTCCTCGATGTCGAAGGTCGCACAGAACCGCTTCTGCTGGATCGCGGGAACGGCTGCGTCATCCAGCTCCGGCTCCATGCCTCTTCCTCCGCGTCCTCGAGGGATCGCTCGGCTCTCGTTCCGCGGAAGCCTAGAGGAGCCTTCACCCCGTGCCACCCGGGGTACACCTACACCGCGTGCGCGATGTCGGCCCGCCGGCTCGGACCTCTAGCCTCCTGGTTCCAGCGCACCCCCGTCGCTGCCTGCTGCCGTCCGGTAGCGGATGTGGCGAGGCGCGGAGGACTTCGTGGAGCCACGACGAGCCGGCGGTCCTCAGCGATAGCTCGGTGGCATCTGCTCAACGCGCGATCTGGCCGCTGCCCGCAGACGACGGAGGGATCTCCTCCTGGTCGGACACCGGCATCACATGTCGAGTTCAAGCCGACGCGAACTTCAACACCGGGGGCGGAGCCCATCTCGTGCAACTCGTTTCGGGGGCCGGCGGGCATTCCATCGCCGGCGTCTCGAAGACCGCCCGGGGCCAGGATCGCGTGGTCCAAAGGGGGGAACCACGGGGCTGCTCGCGTTGACCCTCAGCGGCGCGGCCGGCGGCGACGCGGCGACGAGCCTCAGCTGGCAGTTCCAGGACGTGCCAGGCGCGCCCTGCGCTCCGGCTCCGTGGCCTGCTGACCTGCCCCGCGAGATTTGCGTACGTCATCTACACCGGTTGCGCGATGTCGCACCTACGGTCTCGGACCTACGGTGCAGTGAACGAGCGCGCGCCGCCGCGTGAGCTTCCCTTTTGTGCTTGCAACCTTGAGTGGCGGCGAGACATGGGGGGAGTCGTCGTGTACCAGCCATCCGGAGCCGAGCGCGTCCCAACCTGTCGGGATGGATCGTGATCGTTGCACCGCGGAGGCCGCTCGCATGGCTCGGTGTCTTCTCGCTGCTCGCGGCCGCGACCGTCCTGGTTCCCGTTTCGGCGCAGGCCGCGAGCAACTGCGGTACCTCGAACGGCCACACGCTCTGCGTCACGGCTGCGAGCTCCCTGACCGGTGAGCAGACCGTCACCGTCACGAACTCGCCCAACAGCGGCCTCGTGTTCGCGACGTGGGTCCCGTCGGGTGGGACCGGGGTGCGGCTCATCCAGATGTATGCGCCCTCACCGGCGACGAGCGACTATTCGTTCGTGTGGCCGACCCAGAAGTACCTGGACGGTTCGGGCACCCTCTCACTGCAGGCAGGTTCGGTCGGTTCGGCGGCCGTCATGATCGCCGTAACCTTGAGCAACGGCAACGCGACGGACTTCCAGCACAACCCGAACGACTGGACGAGCTACCGCCCCGCACCATGGACGGGTCCGGACGACCCGCACATCTTGGCAACAGGTGACGGGCCATCGAACGAGGTGGTATCGAACGCGTTGGCGAACAGGATCGCCGCGGTCGATCCGCCACTGTTCCTATTCCTCGGTGATATCTACGAGACGGGGACGTTCACGGAGAACCTGAACCACTACGGGGTGTCGAACATCGATCACCCCGGACAAGGGACGCTCTGGGGGGCGACCGCGGATACCACCCAGCCGACGCTGGGGAACCACGAGAAGGTCAACATCCCCGCGTGGACGGACTACTGGCACGGTCACCCTCTGTACACCTCCTTCACGTGGGGTGGCGTCCTGTTCTTGGACCTGAACTCGAGTCAGAACATGACGGTCGCTCATGCCGAGTACAACTTCGCTCAGAGCGTCCTGACAGCTTCGAACGTGCCCGCCTGCGTCGTTGCCTTCTTCCACATACCCGCAGTCACGAGCAACACGACGATCAACTCCAACGAGAGCGATATGTGGAAGCTGTTGGCGAACAACGGCGTCGACCTCGTCATCAACGGGCATCAGCACAACATGGAGGAGTACAAGCCCCTCGACGAGAACTTCACGGCGGGGACAGCCGGAGCTCACATGGTCGAGCTGGTCTCGGGGTCGGGCGGTCACTCGCTCGCCGGTAACTCGAACGTCCTGCCCGGGCCTCGGATCGCGTGGTCGAAGGGCAAGACGGCCGGACTGCTGGATCTGACGCTCAACGGTGCGGCGAACGGGAACGTCGCAACCAGTATCGGTTGGCAGTGGCAGGACACTAACCTGAACGATCTCCATGACGGATCGGTCGACTGCGGCACCGTAGGGAACCACGCGCCGGTCGTGAACGCCGGCCCGGATCAGACCGTCAAGCTCCCGGCCTCGGCCACGATGCAGGGCTCCGTCACGGATGACGGGCTCCCGAACCCCCCGGCGGCCGTCACGAGCACGTGGTCCCAGGTGAGCGGTCCCGGTACCGCCACGTTCACCGACCCAAGCTCCCCAACGACGACCGTGTCGTTCGATGCTGCCGGGACCTACGTGCTCCGGCTGACGGGGGACGACAGCGCCCTGCAAGCCTCGGATGACGTCACGGTGACGGTGTTGCCTGAAGGCGTGACCACGCTCACGGTGCCCATCGGCGCTGGTTCGGACGACGCCGAAGAATCCGCCGGAGCCGTCGCACTGGCGAACGCGGCTCTCAAGATCGTGAACCGCGCCGGCGTGAACCAGACGGTGGGGCTTCGATTCGCCGGACTCCCGATCCCGAAGGGCGCGACCATCCAGAGCGCCTACATCCAGTTCCAGTGCAGGGTACAGACGACCGGAGCCACGTCGCTCACGATCGAGGGGCAGGCGGCCGACAACCCCGGCACCTTCACGAAGACCACCAACAACATCTCCCCGCGTGCTCGAACGTCGGCCAACGTCGGGTGGGTCCCGGCCCCGTGGGGGACGGTCGGTGCTCAGGGACCCGACCAGCAGACGCCGGGACTGACGAGCGTCATGCAAGAGATCGTGAACCGAGCGGGATGGAACTCCGGCAACGCCATGGTCTTCATCATCACCGGCACCGGAGTCCGCACGGCCGAATCCTTCGAAGGCCTCTTCGCGCCCGTCCTGTACGTGACGTACTCGTAGATCCCGGAGCGGGTCCCCGTCCGCGTTCCCGTCGCGTTGCCGGTTGGCACTCGCCTGGCTATCCTGTTAGCACTCAAGGTCGGGGAGTGCTAACGGAGCCCAGGCCGGACGGCAAGGAAGACCGAAGGAGGAGGTAGTCGAGGATGGCGGACTTCAAGCTCAAGCCGCTGGAGGACCGGATCGTCGTCAAGCCAAGCGAAGGCGAGGAGACGACGAGCTCGGGCCTCGTGATCCCGGACACGGCCAAGGAGAAGCCCCAGGAGGGCACGGTCGTGGCGGCGGGTCCCGGCAGGTGGAACGACGACGGCACCGGCCGCGTCGCGCTCGACGTGAAGGTCGGCGACACGGTTATCTATTCGAAGTACGGCGGCACCGAGGTCAAGGTCGACGGCGATGAGTACCTCATCCTGTCCGCTCGTGACGTGCTCGCCGTCGCAGGCAAGTAAGGGAGGCCCACGTTGGCTTCGAAGCTGCTGAAGTTCGGTGAGGAAGCACGGCGCGGCCTGGAGGCCGGCGTCGACAAGCTCGCCGACGCGGTCGCCATCACGCTCGGCCCGAAGGGTCAGAACGTGGTGCTCGACAAGAAGTGGGGCGCACCCACCATCACGAACGACGGTGTCACGATCGCCAAGGAGATCGAGCTGGAGGACCCCTGGGAGAACATGGGCGCCCAGCTCACCAAGGAGGTCGCCACCAAGACGAACGACGTCGCAGGTGACGGCACCACGACGGCAACGGTGCTCGCCCGGGCCATGGTCAAGGGCGGGATGAAGAACGTCGCCGCCGGCGCCAACCCGATGGCCCTCAAGCGCGGGATCGAGAAGGGCGTCGAGGCCGCCGTCGAGGCGATCAAGAACGAGTCCAAGGAGATCGAGTCGAAGGATGAGATCGCGCAGATCGCTGCGATCTCGGCCGCCGACACCGAGATCGGCACCACGATCGCGGAGGCGCTCGACAAGGTCGGCAAGGACGGCGTGATCACGGTCGAGGAATCGAACACCTTCGGCATCGAGCTCGAGTTCACCGAAGGGATGCAGTTCGACAAGGGCTACATCTCGCCCTATTTCGTATCGGATCCGGAGCGCCAGGAGGCCGTTCTCGAGGAGCCGTACGTGCTCATCGTGAACAAGAAGATCTCCAGCGCACAGGAGCTGCTTTCGCTGCTCGAGAAGGTGCTGAACACCGGGAAGCCTCTCGCGGTGATCGCGGAGGATGTCGATGGCGAGGCCCTCGCGACGCTCGTCGTCAACAAGATCCGCGGGACGTTCAACGCGGTCGGCATCAAGGCTCCCGGGTTCGGCGACCGTCGCAAGGCGATGCTCCAGGACATCGCGACCCTCACCGGTGGACAGGTGGTCTCCGAGGAGGTTGGCCTGAAGCTCGAGAACGTGACCATGGATCTCCTCGGCAAGGCGCGCAAGATCGTCGTGACGAAGGACGACACGACGATCGTCGAGGGCGCCGGCACCGAGGAGGACGTCCAGGGTCGCATCAACCAGATCAAGGCCGAGATCGACAAGACCGACTCCGACTGGGACCGCGAGAAGCTCCA
>Ga0066709_100002736_pt1 | contig 13068 bp, 11 predicted proteins | sample GraSoiAngelo_158_FD_79665 | JGI IMG/M metagenome (GOLD analysis project Ga0066709, IMG submission 79665) | Grasslands soil microbial communities from the Angelo Coastal Reserve, California, USA - 14_1009_16_30cm | ecosystem: Environmental > Terrestrial > Soil > Grasslands | place: USA... | reverse complement strand
TCGCGCTCGGCGTCGAGGCGGATGGAAGCGATGTCGTCCGACAGCAGGTCCCGCAGCAGGCGCTGGACGAGCCCCAGCTCCCGGTGGAGGAGGGCGGGGGCGCCCTGCCGGCAGGCGCCGGCCCGGATCTCGTCCCAGGTGCGGGTCAGGTAGCGGGCGTCGCGGTCGAAGTCCTCCCGGCTGCGCGAGAGGCCCGCGGTGCGGGCGATGTAGCCGCCGCCCCCGCGCTCGAGGCGGATCTCCTTCAGGGTGGCCTTCAGCCGCCGCCGCTCCTCCTCGTCGACGATCTTGCGCGAGACGCCCACGTGCTCGACGGTCGGCATGAAGACGAGGTAGCGCCCCGGCAGCGACACGTGGCTGGTGATGCGGGCGCCCTTGGTCCCGAGCGGTTCCTTCACCACCTGGACGAGGACCTCCTGGCCCTCCTGCAGGCGCTCCTCGATGGGGGCATCGCGCGCCTGCTCCTCGGGCGAGAGCAGGTTCTCGTCCAGCTCCTCGAACACGTCGGCCACGTAGAGAAAGGCGTCCCGCTCCAGGCCCAGGTCCACGAAGGCGGACTGCATCCCGGGCAGGACCCGGGTCACCCGGCCCTTATAGATGTTGCCGACGACGCCCCGGTGGGCCTCCCGCTCGATGAAGAACTCGGCCACCGCGCCGTCTTCGAGGAGGGCGACCTTGGTCTCCTGGGGGGTGCTGCTGACGATGAGGTCCTTGGTCATGGAAGGGTCCTTCCATGAGCCGTCGTCTTCGTGACCCCGGATGGGCAGGGGCACCACGGGCTCCTCGTCGGGCGCGCAGCGCCCGGGGAGAGTTCGACGGCTCGACCGACGGTCGAAGCGTCAAGCGACGCGCACGCTCAGTTGGCGAAGCGGCGCATCCGCACATTGAGGATGAGTCCGACGGCCAGCAGCGAAGAGATGATGGAAGAGCCGCCGTAGCTCATGAGAGGCAACGGCAGCCCCTTGACCGGCACCAGGCCCGCCACCATGGCGACATTGTATACGACCTGGAAGGCCAGCACCGTCGCCACCCCGGCGGCCAGGAACGCTCCCACGCGGTCCCGCGCCATCTGGGCGGTGTCCATGGCCCGCCAGAGGATGAAGAAGTAGAGCCCGAGGACCACCCCCACGCCCACGAAGCCGTTCTCCTCGGCCAGGACCGAGAAGATGAAGTCGGTGTGGCGTGCGGGCAGGTAGCCCAGCTGGGCCTGGGTGCCCTTCTTGTAGCCCTTGCCGGCCAGGCCTCCCGACCCGACCGCGATCTCCGACTGGATCTTCTGGTAGCCCGCCCCCCGCGGGTCGAGGCTGGGGTCGAGGAAGGTGTAGATGCGGGTCTTCTGGTACTCCTTGAGGCCGAACTGCCAGCCGAGGCCGCCGACGAGGATCCCCACCGCGAGCAGGACCAGCACCGCCTTCATCCTCAAACCGGCCAGCACCGCCCCGGTGACGAACAGGGGCACCATCGTGAATGCCGTGCCGAGGTCCGGCTCGGCCGCGATGAGGCCGGCCAGGACCGCCACCGCCGCCCCCGGGGCCAGGATGTCGCGGATGCCGAGGCTGTCCTTCTTGGACTCGGCGAAGATCTTGGCCACGAACAGTGCCGCCACCAGCTTCACGAACTCCGAGGGCTGGATCTGCACCGGCCCCAACACCAGCCACCGGCGCGTGCCCGCGATCCGCGGCCCCAGCAGCAGCACGTAGGCGAGCAGGCCCAGGGAGACGAGATACAGGAGCGGCGCGTGGTCGACCAGCCGCCGGTAGTCGACCGAGACGCAGACCAGGAGCGCGGCCAGGCCGATGAGGATCCAGTAGACCTGCTTGACCTCCAGCCCCGAGTTGCGTCCGGAGTAGGTGGCGCTGAGGATGGTGGCGACCCCGATCCCGAGCAGGAGCAGGGTGGCGCCCATCATCCCCCAGTCGATGTTGTAGAGCAGCCGGCGATCGATCGGCATGGGCGCTACTCGTCGGCCACCCGCGCTCCCGGCGAGGGCAGGGGTCGGGGCCGGCCCGGCGGCACCGGAGTGGGCGGCGGGACGGTGGTGGCCGGGGGCGGCGGCACGCCGAAGAAGTGGGCGAGGATCTGGCCCGCGATGGGAGCCGCCGACTGACCGCCGGCGGTGCCGTGCTCGACCATGACCGCCATCGCGATGCGCGGATGGTCGATGGGGGCAAAGCACAGGAACCAGCCGTGGGGCTGGTACTGGTGCGATTTCTTGTCCGTCTCCAGCCGGGCGTGGGTCACGACCTGGGCGGAGCCGGTCTTGCCCGCGACCCGGATCCCCGGCAGCTGGGCCCGCCAGCCGGTGCCGCCGGGCGCTACCACGGCGGACATGCCTTGCTTGACCGCCGCGATCGTGGAGGGCTTGAGGCCGAGGTCCACCGGCGCCTTGAACTCCACCGGCGCGCCGTTCAGCGTCTTGATGAGGTGCGGCTGCACGAGGCGGCCACCGTTGCCGACCGCGGCCGCCAGCCGCGCCATCTGGATGGCGGTGACGGTCACCCCGCCCTGGCCGATCGAGACCGACACGGTCTCGCCCGGGAACCACTGGACCTTCTGCGTGCGCATCTTCCACTCGGGGCTCGGGATGAGACCGCTGGCCTCGTAGGGCAGGTCGATGCCGGAGGGGGCGTTGAAGCCGAGCAGGTTCGCGTACCTCGAGATGCGCTGGATCTCGAGCCGCACGCCCACGTTGTAGAAGTAGACGTTGCAGCTCTGGGCCAGGGCCTGGATCATGTTGAGCGTCCCGTGCCCTTCCTTCTTGTGGCACAGGAACGTCTTGCCGTAGATGTTCAGGAAGCCGGGGCAATGGAACCTCGTGCCCGGCGTGATCACGCCCGCGTCCAGCGCCGCGATCGACATCACCACCTTGAACGCGCTGCCCGGCGCATACTGGCCCTGGATCACGCGGTTCATCAGCGGCGTCTCCGGGTCCTTGATGAGGCCCTGCCAGACCGCGGGGGAGATCCCGCCGGAGAACACATTGGGGTCGTAGGCGGGATTCGAGGAGAGGGCCAGGATCTCCCCCGTCTGCGGGTCGAGGGCCACCGCGCCGCCCGGGCGGCCGCCCATCGCCTCGTCCATGGCGCGCTGCAGCTCGACGTCGATCGTGAGCGTGCCCGGCGGGCCCGGCACCGGCGGCTCCTGCTGCGCCTCGGCCACCTCCACGCCGCGGCTGTTGACGACGACGCGCCGGACGCCGTCCCTGCCCATGAGGGCGCGGTTGTACTGGGCTTCGATCCCCGCCTGGCCGACCACCGTGCCGGGCTCGATGTCGCTGAAGGAGGACGTGGCGAGCTGCCGGTCGGTCACCTCGCCCACCCGCCCGAGGACGTGGGCGGCCTCGTTCGTCAGGGGATAGGCGCGCAGGGGCACCACCTCCACCCCCACCTCGGGCTCCTCGAGCCGCCGCGCCTCGACGACCGCGACGTCCTCCTCGCTGGCGTCGGCCTTGGCCACCACCGACTTGAATCGCGGGCCCCGGCCGTCGATGCGGTCCCGGACCTGCTCCTCGTCCACCTCGATGATGCGCCCCACCCGCTCCAGCTCCGCGTCGAGGTTGGCGTGGGGCTCGGCGCTGAGGACGACGTTGAACGAGGAGCGGTTCTCCACCAGCACCCGCCCGTTGCGGTCGAAGACCGGCCCGCGGGGGGCGGGGATGGCCACCGCGCGGATGCGGTTGTTGTCGGCCAGCTCGCGGAAGTACTTCCCCCGCACCACCTGCAGGTGCCAGAAGTAGACCACCACCAGCGCCAGCGCCAGCACGATCACCGACTTGATGACGCTCAGCCGCGACTGCAGGCTGCGCAGGTCCTCGTAGATCCTCACGCGCGCCTCCTCACCCCGATCCGGAACCGGCCGCGGCGCTCGACGAGCTCGTAGGCGGCCACCCCCACCACCGCGTTCACCGCCGCCCGCAGCAGGATGCCGGCCGGGGTGACCTCGTACACGGCGACGTCGAACACCGCGGCCAGCTCGGTGTAGATGAGGGCGTCGGCGGCGGTGGCCACCAGCAGGACCAGGACCCGTGGGCCGGCCTCGACGAGGTGGAAGCGCGTGCTGGCCGCCCCGACGCCGAAGCCGATGAGCACCTTGGTGAGGCCGGCCAGGCCCAGCACCGTGCCTCCGAAGTGGATGTCCTGGATCCAGCCCGCGGCCACTCCGGCGAGCATGCCGTGCATCTCGCCCCCGGTCAGCCCGCAATATACGAGGACGATCAGGAAGGGATCGAGGATACGGGCGTGCCCGGGCGCGACCTGGGTGAGGGCGGTCTGGAGGAGGAGCGCGGCCAGCAGGGCCACCGCCGTCCAGAAGACCTTCATCGGACCCCCTGGGTCGTGCTGTCGTCGGCGGGCGGCGTGCGCACGACCATGACCTCTTCCAGGGTGTTGAACTGGGCAGACGGCGCGACCAGGATCTCCTTGAACAGGCCGGTGCCGCGGGCGGCCGATCGCACGCGCCCCACGACCAGGCCCGGCGGGTACAGGTGGTCGAGGCCCGAGGTCACCGCCACGTCACCCACCACCACGTCGGCCAGGCTGGGGACGTACTTCATGATCAGGTCGCCGGTGGCGGCGGCCGGCATCCCCGGCGGCCCGACCAGCACGCCCGTCACGCGGCTGCGCTGGATGCGGACCCCCACCCCCGCCTGGGAGTCCAGGATGAGCTGGACGCGGCTGGCGTGGGACCCCACCGCGATGACCCGGCCCACCACGCCGGTGGCGCTGATCACGGCGGCGTTGAGCCGCGTGCCGTCGGCGGCGCCCTTGTCGAGGGTGATGGTGCGCGACCAGGGGACGCCCTCCCGCGTGATGACCTCGGCCGGGATCGTCTCCAGCGGCAGCTCCTGCCGGAGCTGGAGCATCTCCCGCAGGCGGTCCGCCTCGCGGGCCCGCTCCTCGCGTGCCTGGAGCTGCATCTCGAGCTGCCGCTCGCGCGCCTGGAGCGCGCGGTTCTCCTCGCGCACGCGGCGCAGGTCGACGTAGCCGGCCCAGGCCCCCCGGACGCCGCGGATGGACCCGGTGAGCAGGCCCTGGAGCGGGGCGACCAGGGCGAAGAGGCCCTGGCCGAGGAGGCTCGTCCCGCCGCGCTCCACCTGCTTGGAAACGGCGACCAGGTGGACCAGCACCAGGCCCACCAGCAGCAGCCGGCTCTTGCGTGTCTCGATGACCCGGGCCATGGCAGGGTAGCCGCTAGCCTTCTTTAACGCGGAGGCCGCACGGGATCGCAGAGATCAAGAAGCATCGCTGAGGGCGCGGCATCTCACGCTCCCTGCGCCTCTGCGCTCGCTGCGTTTCAAAGCGGCTCTCGGATCGCCAGTCAGACCTTCCTGCATTCGCGACTAGCCTTCTCGCTACCTAGTCAAGGCTGATCTTCCTCAGCAGGTCGAAGTCGGAGAGCATCTTGCCGGTGCCGAGCACGACGCTGGAGAGCGGGTCCTCGGCCACCGAGACCGGCAGCGAGGTCTCCTCGCGCAGGAGCTTGTCCAGGTTCTTGAGGAGGCTCCCCCCGCCGGTGAGCACGATGCCGCGGTCCACGATGTCGGCGCTCAGCTCGGGCGGCGTGCGCTCGAGGGCGACCCGCACCGCGTTCACGATGATGCTGATCGGCTCGGCCAGGGCCTCGCGGATCTCGGCGTCGGTGATGGTGAGGGTCTTCGGGATGCCCTCGATGAGGTCCCGGCCCTTGATCTCCATCGTGATCGGCTCGTCGAGAGGGAAGGCCGACCCCAGCTCGAGCTTGATCTGCTCCGCGGTGCGCTCCCCGATGAGCAGGTTGTACTTCTTCTTGATGTACTGGATGATCGCCTCGTCCATCTCGTTGCCCGCCACCCGGACCGACTTGCTGTAGACGATCCCCGCCAGCGAGATCACCGCGATGTCGGTGGTGCCGCCGCCGATGTCCACCACCATGTTTCCGCTCGGCTCGGTGATGGGCAGGCCGGCCCCGATGGCGGCGGCCATGGCCTGGTCGACCAGGTAGACCTCGGAGGCCTTGGCCTTCAGGGCCGAGTCCTTGACCGCGCGCTTCTCGACCTGCGTCACCTCGGAGGGGATGCCGATGATGATCCGCGGGCGCACGAAGGTATTCCGGTTGTGGGCCTTGCGGATGAAGTGGCTGAGCATCTTCTCGGTGATCTCGAAGTCAGCGATGACCCCGTCCTTCATGGGCCGGATGGCCACGATGTTGCCGGGCGTGCGGCCCAGCATCTCCTTGGCGTCCTTGCCCACCGCCTCCACCTTGCCCGTGACCTTGTTCACGGCCACGATCGACGGCTCGGAGACGACGATGCCCTTGTTCTTGGCGTAGACCAGGGTGTTGGCGGTGCCGAGGTCGATGGCGAGGTCGCTGCTGAGGAAGCTCAAGTTGGCGACGGAGCGAAAGTTCATGAAGGGATCAGTTCTCCTCGTGTCTCAAGCCGGAAAGGGCCCCCGTCGGCGCGCCCGGAAGTCGCATCATTAGACTGCCACCTCGATGCCGTTCTTGTCTCGCTCCTTCACACGATACATGGCCTGGTCCGCCTTCTGGATGAGCCCTTCGGGGGTGAGCGCGTGGTCGGGATAGGACGCGATCCCGAAGGAAGCCGAGATGCGCGCCTCCAGCCCCTGGTCCTTGAGGAACGAGTGGATCTCGATCGCCTTGCGGATGCGCTCGGCGATGACGAGCGCCCCCGAGGGAGGCGTCTCGGGCAGCACGACCACGAACTCGTCGCCCCCGTAGCGGGCCAGGATGTCGGACTCGCGGACGGCTTCGATGAGGATCCCGCCCACCTCGGTCAGGGTGCGCGAGCCGGCGAGATGGCCGTAGGCGTCGTTGATGCCCTTGAAGCCGTCCAGGTCGAGGAAGATCACCGAGAGCGGGATGCCGTGGCGCTTGCAGCGCTTGATCTCGCGGCTGATGTACAGGTTCAGGTACCGGGAGTTGAAGAGCTTGGTCAGATCGTCGGTGATGGTGAGCTGCTCCGTGCGCTGGAAGAGGATCGCGTTCTCGATCGCGATCGCGCACGGCTCCACGAGCGTCAGCAGCACCTCGAGGTCGGCCTGGGTGAACTTGCCCCCCCGCCGGTTGATGACCTGCACGACCCCGATCGTGCGGCCGCGGGAGATGAGCGGCGCGCACAGGATCGACCGGGTCTGGAACTGGGTCTGGGAGTCGAAGCGGCGGGCGAAGCGGGGGTCGCGCGAGGTGTCGTTGACGATCGTGGGCTTGCCGGTCTGGGCCACCCAGCCCGCGATGCCTTCGCCCATCTTGACCCGGAAGGCGGAGACGTCCTTGCCCTTCTCGCCCAGGGCCAGCTCGAAGGTCAGCTCCTGCTTCTCCTCGTCCACCATGAGCATCGACCACGCCTCGGAGGGGATGAGCTGCTGGATCTTGGCCATGATCAGCTCGATGACCTTGCGCGGCTCGAGGATCGAGTTGGCGGTCTTGACGATGTCGGTGAGGATGGACAGCCGCTGGGTCGTCTTCTTGAGCTGCTGGGGGACGGCCGGCCTCCCGCCTGCGTCCTTGCCCCGCGCGGCCTTCAGGTGGGCCAGCACCTCCCGGGCCGGCGGGTCGCCCCGGGCCCAGGAGCCGAGGTGGAAGTCGAAGCCGAGCTGGGCGGAGCGGCGCAGCGCGGCGGCGTCGCAGCGCACCGAGACGCTGCCCATCGGCTTGCCGTCGAGGGCCCTGCGCAGCGCGGGCAGCGCGCCGGGGGCTCTTCCCTTGCCGAGCTCGACCAGCGCGCCCGTGAATCCGTCCAGCTCGACGCGCCGCGCCCCCGCGCTCAGGGGAGGGAAGAACTCGTAGCTCAGCGCGATCCCTTCCCCGCGCAGGTTGCGCCGCAGGGCCGGACCGCTGAAGACCGCCACCCGGGCCATGGTCGCCTCAGAACGTGACCACGACGGGCCTCTTCTGCTCGTTGACCCCGCCGTTGATCCCCGTCGAGCGGATGACCACCAGCTGGCGTCCGACCTTGTCGAGCTGGATGAACTCGTTGAACGTGCCGTCGCCCTGCACGTCCACCCGCTGTTCGTTCACGGTCACGGTCGCGCCCGGCTCGGTGTGGCCCTTGATCTGGAGGATGTTGGTGCGCACGTCGAGCGATTCGATCACCAGGGGAGGCGGGCTGCCGCCGCTCCCGCCGCCCGCATCCTTCCGGACGACCGTGAAGCGGGCGAAGGCCGAGAAGGCGCCCTCCACCCCCTCCCGGTCGAGCGCGGCCACCCGCCAGTAGTACTTTCCGGTGTCGAGGCCGCGCAGCTCCACCGAGCTGTCCTTGCGGACCTGGTCCACGAGCGGCCGGTTGAAGTAGGGGCTGTAGTCGACCATCACGTGGTAGGACGCGGCGGCCGGCACCGGCTTCCAGGCCAGCAGGGTCGTGGCCCGCGACGGATCGGGGTAGGAGATCTCGGTCTGGTGGGGCGGAGCCTGCAGCCCCGGCGCGTCGAGCAGGATCTGCTTCGGCCCCGCCTTGCCCGCGGCGTCGACCTTCAGGGCCTCGCTCGCCCCGAGGGAGATCTTCTCCCCCGCCTTGGTCTCGATCTGGGTCGACCCGCGGTAGACGCGCACGTCGCTGTCGCCGGACTGGGCGACCCGGATGCCGCCGTCGGTCAGCTCGCCGGCGGTCGTGCGCACCGTGGGCGTGGAGATCTCGGTCGCGCTGCCGGGCACGTTCTTCTTGCCGGTCTGGAAGTTGACCTCGCCCGACGAGATGTGCCACGCGACCCGGCGGCGCTTGGTCGAGAAGTCCTCCGAGGTGTCCTCGATGGTGATGAGGCTCTCCGGGCGGACGTGGACGACCGTGCCGTCGAAGAACGTGATCTCCGCCGTGGCGCCGGGGCCGGTGCGCACGAGGTCGCTCTTGCGCAGCACGATGCTCGGGTCGGCGCTCAGCCAGTCGAACTGGCCGACCGGCTTGACCTTGACGTTGCCCTCGATGCTCGTGAAGCGGGCCGTCGTGACGGTTGGCGCGGGGGCTTCGGTCGGCGGGGTGGGCGGAGCGTTCCGCCAATAGTAGTAATAGTATGCGCCGCCCGCGAGCGCCAGGACGCCGAAGACCGCGATGTAGATCGTCTTGTAGGAGACCGTGAACCAGTCAAAGTCGTCTTCGGGCCGGCGTGGTTTCCGCTGTGAGGCCATGCGTACTTTCGGTCCAATCCCTCGTCGCCTGCTGATGCCCGAGGCGGGGTCCATCCCCAAAATCCCTTCAGCCCAAGAGACTTAGGGGAATGGGATTATAGTCAAAGGGACCCGAGCGCGCAAACGGCGGCCAGGAGGCCGCTCCCGCGATTGCGTCGGCGGGGAGCGCCCGGCTAGAATCAACGTCCTGCCGGGACGCGCGGCGCGCGCCGCCGGACCTCGAGGAGACTGCCAAAGAGATGGCGCTCAGCTTCATGAGGCGGCATCGCCGCTGGCCGTTCGTGGTCCTGTGGTTGGCGATCGCCGCCTTCATCATCCTGTACATCCCCGCCCTCCGGGGCTCGGACGCCGGCAGCCCGGGCGAGGTGCTGGCCGACGTCGGCGGCCTGCCGATCACCGTCGGCGAGTTCCACCGCGCCTACCTGCGCCAGCGGCAGGCCTACGAGCGGATCTACCAGGGCCGGCTGGACCCGGCCGCCCTGCGCAGCCTCGGCCTCGAGCAGCAGACGCTCGACGGCCTGGTGGCCCAGCGCCTGGTGGCCCTCGAGGCCCGGCGGCTCGGCCTGCGCGTCGACGACGAGACGATCGCCCGGCGTCTGGCCACCTCGCGCGAGTACCAGGAGAACGGCCGCTACCTGGGCGGGGCGGAGATCCGGCGCCGGCTGGAGCTGCAGGGCGTGACGGTGGAGGAGTTCGAGGAGGCGCTGCGGCAGAAGATCCTGGGCGAGAAGCTGGAGGCCCTGGTGACCGACGGGGTGAACGTCACCCCCGCCGAGGCCGAGCGCGAGTTCCGGAAACGCACCGAGCAGGTGAAGCTCGAGTACGTGCTGGTCGACGCCGCCCGCTTCCGGCCAGCCGCCGCCGTCACCGACGAGGACGTGAAGGCACGCTTCCAGTCGGCCCGGGAGACCTACCGCATCCCCGAGCGGCGGGTCCTCTCCTACGTCCTGGCCGACGACACGAGCCTGGCCGGGCGGGTCTCGGTCACCGACCGCGAGATCGAGGCCTACTACCAGGGACACCGCGACGAGTTCAAGCAGGAAGAGGAGGCGTGCGCCAGCCACATCCTGGTCAAGGTCAAGAAGGGCGAAGAGGCCAAGGAAGGCCACGCCGACGACGAGGCGAGGAAGATCGCCGAGGGATTGCTGGCCCAGGCGAAGGCGGGCCAGGACTTCGCGGAGCTGGCCCGGAAGCATTCCGAGGACCAGGGCTCGGCGGCCCAGGGCGGCAGCCTGGGCTGCTTCGCCCGCGGGCGCATGGTGCCCGAGTTCGAGAACGCGGCCTTCTCCCTGGGCCCGGGAGAGACCTCCGACCTCGTCAAGTCACCCTTCGGCTACCACATCATCCGGGTCACCGAGCGCAAGGAGGAGGCGGTGCCGCCCCTGAGCCAGGTGAAGGAGCGCATCCGGCAGGCGCTCGTCGCCGACCGCGTGCGGGCGCTCGTGGACGACAAGATGCGCGGGTTGGCCGACGCGCTCCGGCGCGGCAAGAGCCTGGAGGAGGCGGCCCGGGCCGAGAGCCTGGCCGTGCAGAAGAGCGCGCCCATCGAGCGTGGCAAGCCGGTGCCGCCGCTGGTGTCGCCGGCCCTGGTGGCCCGCGCCTTCGAGCTGCGCAAGGCCGAGGTGGCCAAGGAGCCTTTCGCCCTGCCCACCGGTTACGCCTTCATCGCCGTCGACGAGATCCAGCCCTCGCGCCTGCCCGAGCTGAAGGAGGTCGAGGCGCGGGTGAGGGCCGACCTCGTCGAGGAAAAGGCCCTCGCCCAGGCCCGTGAGCTGGCCGCCCAGGTGAGGGCACGGGCGGAGAAGGACGGCCTCGACAAGGCCGCCCCGGCCCTCGGCCTCGTGCGCAAGGAGACGCCGGGCCTGGTCGGCCGCGGCCAGCCCCTGGCCGAGCTGGGCGCCACGGCCAGCCTGGAGGAAGCGGCCTATTCCCTGCCTGAGAAGACGCTGTCCGACCCGGTGCGGGCGGCGGGAGGCTACGCGGTGCTGCGCGTCCTCGAGAAGAAGCCCTTCGACCCCGTCGCCTACGAGAAGGAGAAGCCGTCCATCGTCTCCTCGCTGAAGGGCGAGAAGAAGCAGCAGCTCTTCCAGGCCTTCCTGGAGCAGGCCCGCCAGCGCTACCCGGTCGAGCGGAACCTGCCCGCCCTGCAGCGCGCGGTCACGGGATAGGACGGCCGAGCGTGCACGTCGAGATCCGCAAGACCCAGGACGTGGTGGTGGTCGACATGAGCGGCAAGCTGGCCGCCGGCCTCGGCGACCAGATCCTGCGCGACACCGTGGACGCGCTGCTGGCCGACCGCTGGAAGAAGATCCTGCTGAACCTCTCCGAGGTGTCCTTCATGGACAGCGCGGGGGTCGGCGAGCTGGTGGCGGGCTTGCGCCGGGCGCGCAAGGAAGGGGCGAGCCTGAAGCTGCTGAACGCGAACGAGCGCGTCCACTCGACGCTCTACATCGCCAAGCTGCTGCCGATCTTCGAGATCTACGGTGACGAGCAGGAGGCGATCACCTCCTTCGCCTGAACGGCTACTCGGGCGGCAGGGCGACGGTGACGGGGTCGGTCGAGGCGATCTTCAGCTCGACCGAGCACTCCGGACAGTTGATCAGCTCCCCGACGTCGAGGTCGTAGCCGTCCAGCTCCAGGTCCGATTCGCACTCCGGACACCGCACCGCCATCATCTGCCTCCTTCATCGGCCCCACCCTGCCCTCCCCACGTAGAGGCCGCCCGCGTGGCATCGGCTGAGGATACGCTAGAATCCGCCCGGGTCGTCCGCCGGGCGGCCTTCCCATGGACTATCGCGACGCGGGCGTCGACATCCCGGCCGCCGACCAGGCCAAGGCCCGCATCAAGGCGCTTGCCCGCGTCACGTTCAACGACGGCGTGCTCTCTGAGATCGGCTCCTTCGGCGGCATGTTCCGGCCCGACCTGGCCCGCTTCCGCGAGCCGGTGCTCGTCTCCTCCACCGACAGCGTGGGGACCAAGATCAAGGTGGCGATCCTGGCCGGCGTCCACGACACGGTCGGCTACGACATCGTCGCCCACTGCGTCAACGACATCCTCGTCCAGGGCGCGGTGCCGCTCTTCTTCCTGGATTACCTGGCGGTGGGCAGGATCGACGTCGATCGCGTGGAGGCCATCGTCCGCGGCGTCGCCCGCGGCTGCGCGGAGTTCGGCTGCCCCCTGGTGGGCGGGGAGACCGCGCAGATGCCGGACGTCTATGCCGGCGACGACTACGACCTGGCCGGCTTCATCGTGGGCGTGGTGGAGCGCGAGAGCGCTCTCACCGGAGCGGCGGTGCGCGAGGGCGACCTGCTGCTCGGGCTGCCCTCGGCCGGCCTGCACACCAACGGCTACACCCTCGCCCGCAAGGTCATCTTCGACACGATGGGGTACCGCGTCGACACCCTAGTGCCCGAGCTGGGGACGACCGTCGGGGAGGCGCTGCTGGCGCCCCACCGCGCCTACCTGGCCGCGCTGGAGCCCCTGCTGGACCGCCGCAAGGTCCGCGGCCTCGTCCACATCACGGGCGGAGGCTTCCCCGGCAACGTGCCCCGGGTGCTGCCGGCCGGGCTCGGGGCCCGCATCCGCACCTCGGCCTGGCGGGTGCCGCCCCTGTTCCGCATCATCCAGGGCGGAGGACGCGTCTCCGACGAGGAGATGTACCGGACCTTCAACATGGGGGTCGGGATGGTGGTGATCGTGGCCCCGGGGGACCTCCACGACGTCGAGCACTCGCTCGAGCGGCGCGGCGAGACCGCGTTCGTGATCGGCTCCGTGGAAGCGGGGGCGGGCGTGATCCTCGAATGAAACGGGTCGGGGTGCTCGTCAGCGGCCGGGGCTCGAACCTGCAGGCGCTCGTGGCCGCCGCTCGGGAGGGGCGGCTGGGCGGGGAGGTGGCGGGCGTCCTCTCGAACCTCGCCGGCGCTCCCCCCCCCGACAAGGCCCAGGCGGCC
>Ga0066709_100002735_pt1 | contig 13068 bp, 16 predicted proteins | sample GraSoiAngelo_158_FD_79665 | JGI IMG/M metagenome (GOLD analysis project Ga0066709, IMG submission 79665) | Grasslands soil microbial communities from the Angelo Coastal Reserve, California, USA - 14_1009_16_30cm | ecosystem: Environmental > Terrestrial > Soil > Grasslands | place: USA... | reverse complement strand
CCCACACTGGGGAAAGCTTTTCACCATCTCGCCGGCGGAACTTAACCGCATTTACAAGAAGATGCGCGAATTTGTTGAGCTCAGTAAGCAGTACGATCCCCAAGGCAAGTTTCGGAATGAGTATCTGAACAAAAACATCTTCAATACCTGAAACTTGTAAAAAGGACGCGTTGGTCGGGTAATTATCCTCGCCGCATTTCTCTGAGCGAGGCGGAGAGTGCTTGGAACAGCGAACGCACCACAAAACAGAATTCGCTTAAGAAAACACAGACCCCTTTTAGGCCCCCATTAATCGTTTCCGGCCGTGTTTTAGGGGTTCTTGGAGCGCCACTCGTGCCCGTAGATTCACTAAGTTACCGGTGACCGAAATGCTCATAACCCAAAGGTCGGTGGTTCAAATCCACCCCCCGCAACCATGAACGCCACTGCTTTAGAGGCAGTGGCGTTCACCTTCTTCCGACGCGATTCTTCGCAACGCGATGACCTGATGGAACTCCAAATTCCCCCCTAGTCCTGTGCCGTATAGATCCAGATTTCGGCTCCATGATCCGCGCGAGCGGGTACAGCCAGATAGAAACGGTCGAACGCTTTCCGGCCCTTTCCGAAATACCCGGCAGTGCGTGCGCCTATAGCGGAATCGACCTTGGCGAGAAGATCGTAATGATCGGCATCGTCCTGTCTGAAAACGCTGATGTACCCTTCTCCGCCGGGAATATACACGCGCCTGCGGGCGGAATCGTAATACAGGTCGTCCGCATCCTGGACAGCCGGAAGCGTTGCAACCAAGCGTCCTGAGTTGGTGTCAAACACCAAGAATCGCGGCGGAGTTCGCGTGGCCACGAAAAGCCTATGGTTAGCCGCATCCAACGCCATTGGAAAATTGCTCTCGAAGGTCAACGGCCAGCGAGCAATGGGGTGCGTGCTGCGATTGACGGCAGCAATCTGCTTTAAGTCCGGCAAGTTCACATATATGTTTGGGCTGAGGTTTCCAGTTGGAAGGATTCCGGATGCGCTCCCAGTTTGAATTCGTCGACTCGCTTATTGGTTGCCGCATCAACCACCGCGATTGCGCCGGTCTTTTCGTCCCCGTAGCCGACGTATACTCGCTTCTTCGCCGCATCATAGCGAAGGCTATTTACATCATCCCCCAAAGTCGATGGAGCCGATCAGATCGAAAGTGGTGCCATTGTAGACATACAGCTTCCCCTCGTCGCTTCCCACAAATACCTTGTTCGTCTCCTGCGAATACACTACGCCTTGCGGGGTTGGCACCCCAGAGATGGAGTGAATCACTGTCTGCGCACTGATGCCAATAATCTCTTCCGTATCATTTCCCAGCGCAGAGACAAAAAGCCGGTTGTGGGTAGCATCGAGGCCAAAATGATCAATGCGCCCCTTAACGTTCGGCAACGGGATCGCTCCAGTCAACACAAGCGGAGCTTCGCTGGGAGGATGCGAGTTCTCCTGAGCATGCATTTGAATGGTGAATGCGGCGATCAGTACCAAGACAAGGCCACGACCACACACTTTTCTCAACGCTTTCCTCCATCTCAGGCATGCCGGAGGACTAGTAGCCCTGCTGCCGCCGCGCAGGCTATGAGAACCGGCTCAGGAACCTTCCAGCGAAATAGTACGGCAAGACTAACAGCGGAGATCAACATGGTAGGCAGATCGTAGACCGAGCGACGAGCAAGAACGATCGCCGCACCGGCAATGGCGCCGGTCGCCGCCGCAGTCACACCTCGTACGAAAGCATTCAACTGAGGGTTTTTAGCCCAGCGTTTGTAGGAGGGTGCCAACAGCACAACTACAAGGTAGACGGGCAAGAAAATTCCGAGGGCTGCCGCTGTTGCTCCTGCAACACCTGCAACCAGATACCCGATAAATGCGACAGTGATGACCACCGGTCCAGGTGTAATCATTGCCACTGCGACCGCATCCACAAATTGTTTGTCGGTCAGCCAATGATGGCCTTGCACCACTCCACCATAGAGGAAGGGCACAACAGCGAGCCCACTTCCGAACACAAACAGCCCAGCCTTCGCAAAGTAGACAAAGATCGGCAACAGAGTGCCGCTCGCGCCAAGTGTCGCTAGGGTTCCTGGCGCAAAAACCATCGGCTCTGTGCTTCTGGCCGATAAACGGTTGGGAAAAGCCCTGGTGAACAGGTTCATTACCCCGCCTAGCAGAAAGAGCCAAATGATCTCCTGCGAGGTCCAAGCCGTTGAAACTGCCAGAAGCGCGAATATTCCCCAAAGCAACTTGTCTTTCCCGAGCGTGAGTTTTGTGAGTTTGAACGCAGACCGGGTGATGATCCCGATCACCGCTGCGCCGATTCCGTAGAACATGCCCTGCATCCATGGCAGCCCACCGAAGCGAACATAGGCCGCAGAGAGCCCCAACACCATAAGGAAGGATGGCAACACGAACGCCACGCCAACCGCAGTAGCCCCGAGCACACCTGCGCGAAGGTAGCCGAGATAAATTGCGAGTTGGGCAGCCAGAGGGCCTGGAGCGAGCTGCGCAAGCGCCAGACCCTCCAGGTAGTCTTCTTTGCGGACCCAACCGCGCTCGTCAACAAGGTCCTGCTGCATATGTCACGCTAGCGCAATCGGTCCGCCGAAACCGACCGTTCCCAGTCGGAGGAAATATCCAACAAATTTAGCGAGTGACACTCTCTTTGGCTCGGCGGCTATCGAGTTGGGTTCTGGGTTCATTTTGTCGAGTTTGTATTATCGAGAGCCGCTCGCAGTCCCTTCGCCAATTTCACCGCGTCATCGTTTGCCCAAAAGTGCATGAAGAAGAGGTGGGGTTCTTCCATGAGCATGTGGCTGTGCAGGGCTGTTATTGCAATTCCGTTCTGTCGTAACGCCTTGATGAGAGGATTGACTTCGCCTCCGAGGAGCACAAAATCTCCGGTGATCGCTGCCTTGCCACTCCCCGTGGGCTGGAAGTTCAGGGCAGTCGCCACGCCCAGCGACGAAGGAACAGCCATGCCCGAGTCAGTAATTGTTTCGGCTCTCGGCACGCCAATCTGAAGAACTCCACCATTAACCTTCCCAGTGTGCCCGAGAATCTGATTAACCTGCTTCTGGTCAAAACCGAGCTCGGCTCCCGGTTGAGGTGCGGGAGTGGTATCTGTGCCGGGAGTCTTAGTCAGGGCCACCGCATCGTGGATGGCCTTCGCCATCTGCACGACGTCACCGTGACTGGCAGTGTGCATGTACATCACATGTGGCGATTCCCCGATCAGATGATTATGGACGGCGGATTCGTGGATTCCGCCCTCCTGCAGCTTCATCATGACGGGTTCGACCTCGTCTTCTGTGAGAACCGGGTTGCCCATAACCATCGCTCCGCCCCCGTCTCGCTTGAAAGCTGCCCATGAACCCAACGCGAGGCCGGGCTTGATATCGACACCATCGAGCACGATATGAAGGTCTTTTCGCGGCATGCCGAACTTGATCACGTGACCAGGCTGCGATTGGCCAGAACGGCCCATCGCATCCTCGACCTGCTTCCAGCTATTCGTCGGAGTACTTGCAGTCGTGGAGCCGGATCCTTGCGCCGAAGCCAAAGACCCGCAGGACAGGCAAACCATCACAAGGATTGGTGAGATTCGGATTGATAGGTTTTTACGAACGATTGCATGCATGATCAGACTCTCCCTTTTTCGTTAGGCTGCGAAATCTAATCGAACGCCGGAGCCGTCCCGTTGGGCCTTTTCGTATAGAAAGGCGGCAGCGGCCACGTCTTGCAACGCCATTCCCGTGCTGTCGAAGATGGTGATTTCTTCTTGTGATTCACGGCCTGGCTTTTTATCCGCTACGACCTCACCCAGTTCTGCGTGTACATATTCTCGGGTCACGACACCCGCCTCCAACGCATGATGTAAGTCTCCCATCACCGCACATTGTTCGAGCATGTCGCATACGATCTTGCTTTGGGCCATCAGGCCTGGGTGAAGTTCTTGTTTCTGAGGGTTGTCGGCACCAACAGCAGCGATGAAAGTTCCAGGTGAGACATCGTCGGCGCCCAGCAACGGATGCCGTGACGTAGTGCAGGTCACACAAATATCACTCTGTCGAACTGCCGCAGTGAGATCAGACACAGGCGCTACGGAGATCCTCAGGTCCGATGTGAGGTCTTGCGAAAACCGCGACGCCTGCTCGTCGTTCGTGTCGTGAGCGAAGACCGTCTCGAATCTGAACACACGTGACAGCGCTTTGAGCTGAATATGTCCTTGATTTCCGCAGCCGCAAATAGTAATCGCCCGCGAGTCCGCGCGTGCCAGAAATTTCGCTGCGACGGCGGTTGCCGCAGCGGTGCGAAGCGAAGTGATGTCACGGGAGTCCATCACCGCAAGGGGAGTCCCATCTCCTGCGTCGCAGAGAACGATGACGCCCTGAATCGTGGGCAACCCGAATCGCGAACTATTCTCCGGAAAGTTGCCGTTTACCTTCGCCGCAAAATACGAACGATCAAGTTTTAGCAATCCGGCCTTGAGATGAAACCCACCATCCCTTGTGTGCATGCTCAAGACTGCTGGCGGGACAGCCCTGCCCTCTCCGTATTCACGAAAAGCATGCTCTACCGCCCCGATACACTCGTCGAGGGTGAGCAAGGTTTGAATCTCTCGTGAGGTCAGCAACAGGATTTCGCCCGATTTCATGCAACCATTCCTACTGGACCGGCCGCTTTCTCTAACACCGGACAGAGATTGGAACCCGAAGGAGCTTCGACAGCGTTCTCCCCGCGCCGAAATATGCGTGCAGTGTTCGGTCCTTTCAACACCACCGCACCGTCCCGCACCCGCAGAATCGAGCCCTCTCGCAAGCCGACCACAGTCTCTTCGTTTTCTTCGAGGAACTGCATGAGGCGTTCTTCCTGCGTTTCCTCCATATGAGTGGAGGACGGATCGGGGTCCAGATAGTGCGGACTAGTCTGGAATAGAACCAAACCCAAAGCTTCGAAAGACGGGGGATGCACGACGGGCATGTCCTTAGTGGTGCTTAGATTCGGACACGCCGCAATGGAACCTGCGATTGACCCGATGTACGGACGCCCGCTGCTAGTCTCCGCCGGATCGGGTCCAACAAGTCGTGATCGTGGAGTCCCTTCAGCAGCCGAAATGTATTCCCACCGCCGACGAAGATCACTCCAGCTTCTTCGACAGCTCGCGGCATGTTGGATACATCATGGATTGATGAGAGTGAGAGTCCCATTTCGCGAAAGCGTTCTTGGGCCTTCGCGGCGCAGACTCGGCGGTCATGAACTGCATAGGGAACGAATAAGACGCTCGTCGCGCCTCCGATAAAATCGCGGATCTCTTTTTCTGCGCTAGATAACCCCGCCCGTGCAGGGTTGAGTTGCTGATGAGCAGCAGTTTCTTGACAGCATCAATGGTTGCCATTGCGCCTCCAATACGTCACGCATTGGACTCATATAGGCCTTCAATCAAGTTCATCCCTCGCCGCAAGAGTTCATCATCCGGCAACTCTTGCTTGGCCCAGCCGTTCAGCACCTTGTCCAAACCCTGTCCTTCCATCCGGCCGAATTTCTCGTCACCGAGATCAGCATCGTGAATGATCTGCGCGATGCGTTTGACCCTGCTATCCCTGATCAAGAACTCCTTCCGTAATGTCTCGAATGTGCAGTCCTCTCCCCGATGACCAAAGCCCTGTGGGCAAAACATGTCGAATGGGATTGAATCGGCGTGAGCGCTGGGCTCATTGCCAAAGACGAAGCGCGCCTTCGGGTCGATAAAACGACGGATCAGCCACGCCGATGAAACCCGATCGATGCCCGGCCGAGGGCGGGTCATCCACAAGCGGTTGAGGTACTCGCCAGACTTTCCGCTCGCCTTACGGCCGGACGTTTGGGTGTCAGCTTTGTCGGCTTGAGACAGAAGATTCTCAACTTTGGATCGCAATGGGCTCCCGAAGAAGTCGATATCTTGCAGTTCCAGGAACCGGCGACGAATCCGATTCAGCCGCCCGCCAGGTCTTCGTGATGGAGAACGTGCAAGAACCTTCTTCGCATCGTGCAGAAGCCTCTGATAATCACGCGATCGTCCCTCAACGAAAAGCTGTTTTAAGTGTTCTGGAGGCAGATCATCGAAGCCTTGTACTTGAACGACCGACGCTTGCCCTTTATAGGTGCGAATCGCGGTGGCGAGCCACTCCATGCGCTCCTGATTTGGGGCGGTATTGGGAAGGACATAACCAGAGTTTCGGAGGGGAAGCATTCCGTAACGTTGGAGCTTTCGCCAGATCTGGACACGCTGACTGGCGCTCCTAGCCGGGAGGCTGAAGACGAGTAGCAACCATGGAATCGTTTGTGAACGAGGTACGGTCATTCCTGAAATGTTATATGTATACCGTGATATGTGCAAGCTGTGGAACGCCAAGGCCAAAAAGCTTCGGCAAGTTTCAATGACCGGGGTTGGTGCTCGGCCCCTCGGCTTTAGAGGCTGTGATCGCCGTCACAGCGGTTGGTGTCCAAGGCGGACTATTATCACTGTTGGAAGTTAGATCTTTGTTCATCGGAGTCAACGACAGCAGTACACTTATGAGGTTGACTAGAACCCGAGCATTCGCGCTGCTGACGATCGCCTTGTTATGGGCGATCACGCCGGCCATGGCTTGTGTCCTTCCGGGTGCGACAATGACTCCCACGGAACGGGAGTGCTGTCACCACATGGCGGAGCAGTGCGGCATCACAGATGCGACCGCGAAAAGGTTCTAGCTCTGACCAAAGAACTTACCCAATTGCTGGACCAGCAAACCAAGAAGCTGCGGCAAAGGCGAGATCGCTGAAGGCGAAAGAGCGGAAAGTTCAAAACGGCTGGCGGCTCGCGTTCGTTGGGGCTCGATTCGAGGTTGCGCGCTTATGCATGAACGAATCCGCCTAATCGACCATCACGGCAAGCAGGTCCTGTTGGTCGATCTATCAAACTGCTCAGCGGCTGAGGTCGAAGAAATTGCCCGCGCAGTTCCCGAATTTGTCACCACCCGACCGCGCGGTTCAGTTCTGATACTCTCCGATTTCACTGGAGCATCGTTTGACGAAGAAACCGTTCGGGCCATGAAAGAAAGTGCGGTCTTCGACAAACCCTACATCAAGAAATCGGCGTGGGTAGGAGCGGAGAGCTTCCCCGAGGCGTTCAGGGACAACCTAAAGAGCTTCTCTCGGCGCGAGTTTCCCACTTTCAAAAATCGCCAGGAAGCTTTGAACTCGCTAGTTGAAGATTGAATTAACGAAAAGAGGTTTTACGTGTGGAAGATGGACAGCTCAAAATAAATGGCTTGGGTCTCCGCACGCTCTTCCGGCGGCTACTGAACTTCGCTGAGTTGTTGAAAGATCCACATGCCCACAATGATAAGGAGAAACAGACTCGACCCTCCGCCGAAAACCCACACTGGCACCCGCAGCCGATTGACTTTTTTCAGCAGTTCCGTTTGCTCGTCATGCATGTGCGAACTTGCATCGTCCAGAAAGAGTTGTTCATCTTCGCCCATCGTGAGCGTGCTGCGATAGATCAAAAGGATAATCAGAGCTGCGGTGAAAATGCCCCATATGATTCCCACACTGTACAGAGTCGTCATGAGCTACCTCAGTTAAATAATACATCTCAAGAAAACGGCGGGGCTGTTCACAATTGATCACTTTCCTGTTGGAAAAAAGGCAGGGGTCACTTTTGCCGTCGCCATACACTACCCCGTCAAACGAATGGGGGGAACAGGACGGAATGGAATATGCATTTAACGAGATAGTAAACGCCATTAACTAGACAGTAAACGCGGTTCGCGGGCGAAAACAGGCTGAAATTGTGCGCGCGGGAGGCCCTAGGACTTCTTTGCTATTTTGGGCTTGTAGGCGCTTGATTCGTTCGGACAAGACTTCCGCGTGTCGAGCGGTTTTCTTGGCTCTCTCGGTTAGCGCGGCTGCCATTCCTGACACCCCTGTCATCTCTAAACCACGACTCCCAATCTGCCGCATTTGCTGGGGACCCGTGGAACTCGGCCGGCAAGACCCAAGACCGATGAGAACGGGCAGGCCAATCACCAGGAATGCAATGACGAACTGAGTGCGCAGAAGGGCACTTCCTCTCCAAAAACCTAGCGACGTATTGCGTGTCTGTCCGGTTCCCTCACACCACTTTGCACCACTTTTGCTCCATTGACCCAGCGGGAGAGTCGCCGTTACGCTATGTCATGACTCTGGCGAGCCGCTTGTGGCTCCGTCTCTGGTGGATGGGTAAACTCTTCCGAGCCGAGCAAGAACCTGACCCTGCGAAAATGCGGCACCTGATGCATAAGAAAGAGATTTTCACTTGCCACATTTGCAACAAGCCTCTACAACTTGAAACCGACACCCGCACGGATGAGGACGGAAAGGCCGTCCATGAAGAGTGCTACGTCAAGCACGTCACGACTGTGAAAACATCTAGGGTACCCTAGCGGGTACCCACACCCCGGACAAAGCGCGACAGACGCCTCTCGTGCTGAAAGTCCGGTAGTGTCCTAACAGTGCCTTGCTAAGACCTCTTTGCTATTTAGGTTTGCAGGTGCTTGATTCGTTCGGTCAAGACTTCAGCGCGTCGGGCGGTTTTCTTGGCTTTGTCGGCTAGCGCAGCAGCCTCTTCCTGTAGTTCTTGAATCTCGTCTCGTAACGCCGAACGGTCATCTTTGGCATAACGGGTAATCGTACACCTTGGACTAACCGGCAGGTAAATAGCACCTGTGTGCCGAATGGCAACACATCCAGGCAATTAACGGGACAACCGTCGGAGCCGTAGCTTTATGGCTGCTGGCGGCTTGGGCATGTATGAGGAGCGGTGACACGGCTGGGCTTCCCTGGACCAGCCTTCGCCGACGGCTGAATGCCTGAGCCGTTCAAGGTGTGCTTTGGCGCATAGTTCGCGAATCCGATCATCCACAACGCCCACTCGAAGGATGCCTACGGAAAACACCCTAGAGCAGGTAGGTCAGTTTCTATGGTATGAAACACGGCTAGCCGCGAGACTTGCCGACTCCCGGACTGGGAGAATTGAGTACACATGAGTGCCAAGAACAAGGTCAATATCCTCATGGTTGATGATGAGCCGGGCAAGCTGCTCAGCTATGGGTCATGCTGGGTGACTTGGGAGAAAACCTGATCAAGGCCAATTCCGGCAGAGAAGCACTCGAACTGCTGCTGAAGAATGATGTGGCCGTCGTCCTGACGGACGTAAGCATGCCGAGAATGAATGGTTTTGAGTTGGCAGATATTATTCGGCAGCATCCTCGCTTTCAACAGACTCCGATCCTCTTTATCTCATCCGTGCTTCTGACCGACTTGGACCGGCTAAAAGGCTACCAAGCCGGAGCGGTGGATTACATTTCAGTACCGATTGTTCCCGCATTGTTGCGGGCAAAAATCTCGGTTTTTGTTGAATTGCACCGCCGTGCTCAGCAGTTGGAGGCACTCAATGTAGAACTCCGCCGCCTCTCTAATAGTCTGATCGCAACGCAAGATGAAGAGCGTCGCCGCATTGCACGTGAATTGCACGATAGCTTAGGTCAGGAACTAGCAGCGGCAAAGATGGCGGTGGACGGAATTCTGTTGGGGAATTCGACTGGTTCCCCGAGCAAGCTGGTCATCGCCGATGCGAGTGCCATGATCGACAGGGCAATTCAGCAGGTCCGAAGCATTTCTCATCTCCTTCATCCTCCCTTACTGGACGAAGTTGGCCTGCTCTCTGCCCTGCGTTGGTTCCTCGAAGGTCTCACAAAGCGCAGTGGCATCGAGACTTTACTTGATGTGCAGCCTCCCGCCTTCCCTAGGCTTGTACCTGAATTAGAAACGGCAGTCTTCCGTATCATCCAAGAGGCTCTCACCAATCTGTTTCGCCATTCAGGAGCGCGGAATGGTGGGTTACTCTCAAGCACCAGAACAGCCAACTCGTCATCACGATCCGCGACGACGGGAAGGGCATTGGCAAAGGTGTCGCGGAGTTTCAGTGTGGCACCATTGGCGTGGGCATTGGAGGTATGCGACAGCGGATCAAGGAATTTGGTGGCGTGCTGCGGCTGGAAAATACAAATCCCGGAACCCGCGTCGAGGTCACTCTCCCTTGCAGCACTTTGGTCTCCGCAGAAACAACTGTTACGCCCATCTTGGAAGATATCTTGCCAAGTAAAGCTGCCAAAAGTGCCTTGTTGGCGCCAAGTACGCGAGCGGCCACACCAAAAACTGACGTGACCCCCTTGGCTTGAATGGGGACTAACCAGCCCGCCGCTGTGATCTGGGGTTAACGGCCAAGCGCCTGAGGCGTCCGGCGTGTTCTTTGATCGCTGCCCTGAGTTGGGCGAGAATATTGTGTAACTCGGCGGGGTCCTGACTTTTCACAGCTTTGGCGGATAACTCGCGAATCCGGTCATCCAATCGCCTGAGGCCTAGACGAAGTGGGCCAGAGTGCCCGTAGTTTCCCACACGTCAAGCGATTCATTCATTCATTCGATACAGGACATTCTGTAGACTCACCGGATTCTTTCCGAAAACTAAACCGCTCGGCTCGATTTGGCGAGTGGGAACCGGATGCTATCGAGCCAGGATTGGGTGTGTTGTTCTTGAGCGGATCGTAGGAATGTGGCCCTATCCCTGGTTGTCATTTCGGCGGCAGGACTGGCACACGTGCTCTGGCTGCATCCCGTTAGATTCCCAACGAGGCTGCCAATAGCGAAACCACCCAAACGCCTCCAAAGAATATCCCCGCTTCGAACTGATCTGCGACAGGAAGTAAAAAGGCGGTCTAGTTTTTCCTGTCCGCTTGAAATCACGCAGCCTTCTTTGACCGATCATCATCGATGCTCGGCACCGGATGATGTAACCGCCCACGAATGGCGCGAAGGTCCGAGAGAGGAAACCCGAGCACTTGGGTTGCACGCCAGAGCCTCTCGCGGTTAGGAATATAACTTATCAGGTTGGCTAACGGCGGCGGTTCGTATTGCTCCATTCGTTTTTTCCACCACTTGATCACTTCCACACACATCATCAACGTGCCGATTAGAAACATTGTCAAGAGAAGGAGCGTCATGTGCCGTTCGGCTGCGCGATTTCCCATTGCGCTTTCGCTGATTGGGGGCCTAGAACTTATAGGGTCTGATCAACGTCGAGGGCAGTTCCACCAACAGCATGCGTGGTTGTTCCGGTTGTCCTGAGACCTGCACCCCGAGCCAGAGCATTCCACCGGGGGCAACGATATCCGCTGGCAATCCTCCCAGCGTAGTCCAAGCAGGACCGTGTAGCCTCCTTCGGCATCCGGACGCACGTTCCTGTGTCTCCTGCCAGTACGCCGCCCCCCCATAGGGCTCGTTGTACATCATGAAGTGCAGGGCGACTGTGCCACCCATGAAACTACGCTGCGTTTCGGTTAGAGTTCCGGAGAATTTGAATAGACGTTGCACGTTGACGCTATCGCCGAGCGGAGGCGACAGCGCGCGTGCAGAACCAAGGGAAAAAACATCCGACGATGAGGCAGACGAATGGTAGCTTCACAGACAGTTACCGCTGGATACCACCTCGGCAAGAGTGGCACAGACGCACATACTGTTCGATACAGTACATTCTGTAGAGGCGCGGAATTCTTTCTCGCAACTAACCGATGTAACCGCTTGTCTCATTTGGGTGAGCGAGAAGCAGCGGCCATCGAGGTAGGATTTAAGGGTGTCGTTCTTGAAGCGCATAGTTGCATTGTGGCCTTATGTCCTGATCGTCATTTCCCTCGTAGGGCTGGCTTACACGTTCTTGGGTGCATCCCGTTAGACTCCTACCCACTCCGGGCGCAAGAATGTTGGGCCATGAGGAGGAATAGGTTCCGAAATGCCACCTTGCTAGAATCTCTCTATGCCTCCTTCCTCTCGACAATGGACCTTGGTTGGTGATGCCAAGGTTGTGGCCAACAAACCGAAGTTTTCCCGCTCCTCCCACGTTTCGCGCTGAATGCGTAGTCGAACAGTATGCCGGATGCCCGCCTCGCCGGTCCACATCGGAGTCCGGCGGTTTGCGACACGGACACTTTTTGCCGGTGTGAGCGGCAACAGGAGACCTCAGGCAGTCCGTCAAATAGACATGGCACTCAAACCGATAATACTAACCATTCTTATGTTTGGCGTTTCGCGTGGACTCGGGGTGACCTCAGAACTTTCCGAGAAGTCGCAAGCATCGGCGAATGAACTTGTCCGAAAGATCGTCGCGAATGAAATCAAGGCTGAAACCGAAGACCATAGCCACTGGGCTTTCCAGCTTCAAACAGAGGAGGCGGGAAGAAGAGAACTCGACGAGGTGGTCGAAACCAAGGATGGCAATCTGCAACGTCCTGTCTGTGTGAATGGCCAACCGATCACAGCGAAACAGAAAGAGCAAGCGAACCTGCACATCCAGAAGTTCGTCCACAACCCGGAGGCGCTGCGAAAGTCATTGCGAGACGAAAGTGAAGATACCACCCGTAGTCAGAACATGCTTAAGCTGCTGCCTAATGCATTCAACTTCAGCTATGAAGAGAAAGGCTCCGGAGACTTAGTGAAACTGAAGTTCACACCCAACCCGCGGTTTCGGCCGCCATCGCGTGAGGCGCTGGTATTTCACGCGATGGAAGGGGAAATAACCGTCAACGATAGGCAACAGAGGCTGGCAGAAATCTTAGGTCATCTCATCCATGAAGTGAAATTTGGAGGTGGCCTACTTGGACACCTCGATAAAGGCGGACAGTTTCATGTCAGGCAAGAACAAGTATCGCCAGGCTTCTGGGAGCTGCCAGTTTTGAATGTACAAATGAAGGGCAAGGTTCTTTTCTTCAAGACAATAGGTGTGCGGCAGAAGATAATTCGCAGCGGCTTCCGCCGGGTGTCCGATGATTTGCCCCTTGCTCAAGCAGCGGAAATCCTCCGCGAGTCGGCGATGACCGCAACTGATAGCTGCAAATAGAGTAGCTATAGCTATGAAGAATCATAGTGCTATGGTACCTAACTCTACTAACGAGAAGCCATTGAGATCAATACTGCTGCGCCGCTCGCCGTTGAATGT
>Ga0066709_100002734_pt1 | contig 13069 bp, 10 predicted proteins | sample GraSoiAngelo_158_FD_79665 | JGI IMG/M metagenome (GOLD analysis project Ga0066709, IMG submission 79665) | Grasslands soil microbial communities from the Angelo Coastal Reserve, California, USA - 14_1009_16_30cm | ecosystem: Environmental > Terrestrial > Soil > Grasslands | place: USA... | reverse complement strand
TAGTACCGCTTCAGGATCTCGTACTCGGTCGTACGCTGGGCAGGGGTGAAGCCGGCGTCGCGGATCAAGGTCACGATCTCGTCGACGCCGATCGTGTTCACGAACGCGGCGGCCTTGTGCACGTTCTCCTCGAGCAAGGTGCCGCCCCAGTCGTCGGCTCCGAAGTGGAGCGCGATCTGGCCGGTGCGCTTGCCCTCCGAGAACCACGAGGCCTGGACATGCGGGAAATTGTCGAGGTAGAGGCGCGAGGCGGCGAGCATGCGCAGGTACATGTTCGGGCCCTTCGGGTACTTGATCCACTTCTCGAGCAACGTGTTGTTGGGTTTGAAGGACCACGGCACGAACGCCGTGAAGCCGGCGAACGCGTCCTGGAGCTCGCGGATCACGTCGAGGTGCTCGAGGAGGTCGTCGGTCTGCTCGACGTGGCCGTACATCATCGTCGCCGTCGACTTGAAGCCGCGCCGGTGAGCCTCGCGATGCACCTCGAGCCAGGTGTCCGGGCCGCCCTTCTTCGGCTCGATCCGCCGGCGCACCCGCTCGGACAGGACCTCGGCGCCACCCCCAGGCAGCGTCCGCTGCCCCGCGTCCCAGAGGCGATCGAGGACGTCGCCGACCGACAGGTTCTCGACCTGCGCGACGGTCCGGATCTCCGACGCGGTGAAGAAGTGCGGCGTCACCTGGGGGAACCGCCGGCGCGTCTCGCGCACGATCGTCGTGTAGTAGTCGAGCCGCAAGGCCGGGTTGTGGCCGCCCTGCAAGAGCACGGTCGTGGCGCCCCGGGACGCGGCGAAGTCGACCTTGGCCAGCACCTCTTCGACCGTCAAGGTGTACGCCTCGGGGTCGCCCGGCTTCCGGTAGAACGCGCAGAACTGGCAGTCGGTGATGCACACGTTCGTGTAGTTCGGGTTCGAGTCGATCACGAACGTGACGACCTTCTCCGGGAAGCGCGCGTACCGGGCTTCGGCGGCGAGGGCGCCCAGCTCGAGCAGCGGCGCCTCGGCGAGGAGCCATCGCCCCTCGGCCCGGTCGAGCCGCTTGCCGTTCAGGACCTTGTCGCGAATGGGGTCGATCATCGTCGCGCGGCCGTCACGCCGCGACCCCCTCTCGGTCCCAGACCCGTATCACGTTGTAGAGCGCGTCGCGCTCGACCGGCACCTTGCCCGCGTCGCGGATGATCCGGAAGAGCTGCTCGCGCGCGAGGCCCGCCGGCGTCTCGGCGCCCGCCATGTGCTGGACGCGCTCGTCCTCCAGGGTCCCGTTCACGTCGTCGGCGCCGAAGTGCAGCGCGATCGACGCGGTCTCCTCGCCCAGGAGCACCCAGTAGGCCTCGACGTGCGGGAAATTGTCGAGCAGCAGACGCGCCGCCGCGATCGTGCGGAGGTTGTCGGCCGGCGGGGTCGAGCGCGGCACGAGCCGGGTCGCCCCGACCTGATAGGGCAGCGCGATGAACGTCAGGAAGCCGCCCGAGCGGTCCTGCTGCTCGCGCAGCGTGATCAGGTGATCGACGCGCTCGGCGAGCGTCTCGACGTGGCCGTAGAGCATCGTGGCGTTGGTCCGGATGCCGAGCGAGTGCGCGATGCCGTGGATCTCGCACCAGCGGCCGCCGTCGGCCTTGCCGGCGTAGCGAAGCTGCTTGGCCAGGCGCGAAGAGAAGATCTCGGCGCCGCCCCCCGGCATCGTCTGGAGCCCCGCGGCCTTCAAACGCGCGAGGGCGTCCGGCGGCTCGATCTTCCAGCGCCGCCAGAAGTAGTCGATCTCGGCGGCCGTGAAGGCCTTGATTTGCACCCCCGGGCGCGCCGTGTGAAGGCCGGCGATGATCCGCTCGTAGTACTCGAACGGCCAGTCCGGATGGTGGCCGCCGACGATGTGGACCTCGCGCACTTCATCGCTGACCATGCCGATGATGTCCTCGACCGTGTACTCGAAGGCGCCGGCCTCGCCCTTCTTGCGGGCGAAGCCGCAGAAGGCGCACGAGAGGACGCAGACGTTCGTCGGCGAGATGTAACGGTTGAGGACGAAGTAGGCGCGGTCGCCTTCGCGAGCGGTCTTGACGTGATCGGCCATGCGGCCCAGGCCGAGGAGATCTTCGGTTTCGAAGAGGAGGAGGCCGTCGTCGCGGGTGAGGCGCTGCTGGTTCTGGACTTTTTCCCAGACGGGGATCAGCCGTTCGTCGGCGAAATGCAGGTGCTCACCTCCACGCCGGAGCGTCGGAATCTTGAACGGCCCGCAGGCCGACCGGTCGAATTATATCCAGCGGGCGCGACGGCTGTCGAGGTTTCCTGGCCATGTGGACACGCGCCGGCCGGTCTGCTAGAAACGCGGCATGCTCCTGACGACGATCGCCGGCAGCCTTCCCAAACCGTCGTGGCTCGCGAAGCCCCGCGTGCTGTGGGCGCCGTGGAACCTGTCGGGTCCGGCGCTCGCCGAGGGCAAGCGCGACGCGGTGCTGGTGGCGCTCGGCGAGCAAGAGGCGGCCGGTATCGACATCGTGAGCGACGGCGAGCAGTCGCGCCAGCACTTCGTCCACGGCTTCCTCGAGGCGATCGACGGCGTCGACTTCACCCGGCGCGTGACGATCGGCATCCGCGCCGATCGCTACAAGGCCGAGGTGCCCACGGTGACCGGGCCGCTCGCGCGTCGGCGGTCCGTCCACGCCGACGAGGTGGCCTTCGCGCGAGCCCACACGACGAAGAAGCTCAAGTTCACGGTGCCCGGGCCGATGACGATCGTGGACACGCTGGCCGACGAGCACTATCGCGACCGGCGACGCCTCGCGATGGAGTTCGCGCGGGTCATCAACGAGGAGGCGCGCGAGCTCGCCGCGCTCGGGCTCGACGTGCTCCAGCTCGACGAGCCCGCCTTCAACGTGTACATGGACGAGGTGCGGACCTGGGGGATCGAGGCGCTCCATCGCGCGATCGACGGTTTGTCCTGCAAGACCGCCGTCCACATCTGCTACGGCTACGGCATCAAGGCGAACACCGACTGGAAAGCGACGCTCGGCTCGGAATGGCGGCAGTACGAGCAGACGTTCCCCGCGCTCGCGGCCAGCCGGATCGACCAGATCTCGGTCGAGTGCGCCAACTCGCGCGTGCCCGTCTCGCTCCTCGGGCTCCTCCGGGGCAAGGACGTGCTCGTGGGCGCCGTCGACGTGGCGACGGACGCGGTCGAGACTCCGGCGGAGGTGGCCGCGACGATCCGGCGCGCCCTGCCGTACGTGCCGCCCGAGCGTCTCTACCCGTGCACCAACTGCGGGATGGTGCCGCTCGACCGTGCGGTCGCGCGGGGCAAGCTGCGCGCGTTGGTGGAGGGAACCGCGCTGGTCCGGCGCGAGCTTGGCGTTACCTGATCGCGCCGACCGTGAAGCCGGAGATGAACCGGTCGAGGAAGAGGTTGTAGAGGATCGCAACCGGGATGCTGGTGATCAGGCAGGCGGCCATCAGCGAGCCCCAGAAGAAGACGTCCCCGCGCACGAGGTTCGTGGGCACGCCCACGCCCACCGTCTGCTGGCTGCTCGAGGTGATGAAGGTCAGCGCGTACGTGAATTCCTGGATCGACAGCGTGAAGGCGAAGATGACCGCCGACAGGATGCCGGCCAGCGAGATCGGCATGATGATCTGCACGATCGCTCTGGCGCGGCTACAGCCGTCGACCATCGCCGCGTCCTCGATGTCCTTGGGGATCGACTTGAAGAACCCCATGAGGAGCCACACGCAGAACGGGATCGTGAACGACGGATAGACGACGACCAGCGCCCACAGCGTATCTTGTAGACCGAGCGTCGCCACGATACGCGACATCGGGATGAAGAGCAGGGTCGAGGGCACCAGGTAGGTCAGGAAGATCCCGATGCCCAGCCGCTCGCCCCACTTGCCCGTCAGCCGGGCCAGCGCGTACCCGGCGGGCAGCGCCAGGGCCAGGGTGATCAGCACCACGAGCCCCCCGACGATCAGCGTGTTCCAGAGCCACGTGAGGTAGAGCGTCTTCTCGAACAGCAGTGTGAGGTTCGCCAGGGTGAGGTGGTCGTTGAAGATGAGCGGGTTGTTCTTGAGCTCGTAGAGGTCGCGATCGGTCTTGAACGTCGCCAGCAGCATCCAGTAGAAGGGAAACGCCAGCACCGCCGCGAAGGCGGTGACCGTGGCGTAGAGTCCGACCCGCCCGGCGATCTTTCGAACTCGCCCGGCTTTCATCGCTCAGGTCACCTCGGTGCGGCGGGCGATCTGCAGCATGACGACCGCGACCACCACCAGCACCGGGAACAGGAAGAGGGAGATCGCGGCCCCGCCGGCGAGATCGCCGCCGAGGATCCCGGTGAAGAAGGCGAGGCTCGCCAGCACCTGCGTCGCCTGGGCCGGGCCGCCGCGCGTCAGCACGTAGATGACCGTCATGTCGGTGAAGGCGAAGATGATCCCGAAGAGGCCGGCCACGGTGAGGATCGGACGCAGGAGCGGCAGCACGATGTGGAGCTCGCGCGACCAGAAGCCGGCGCCGTCCACCTCGGCGGCCTCGTTGACCTCGCGCGGGATCGAGGTGAGCCCGGCCAGGATGATGACGGTCGCGAAGGGCAGCAGGCGCCAGACGTGGACGGCGATCACCGACGCCATCGCGAGGTTGCGCTCGCCGAACCACATGGGCCATGTGTCCTTGCCGATGATGTGCAGGGCCTGGAGCACCCAGTTCACCGGGCTGTAGAGCGAGTCGAGCATCCACTTCCAGCCGATCGTGCCGAGCGAGATCGGCGCGACCCACGGCAGCAGGATCAGGAACCGAAAGATCGACTTGCCGAAAAAGGGCTTCGCGAGACACGTGGCGAGGATCTTGCCGAGCACGAGCACCAGCGCCTGCGACACCACCGTGAAGATGAGCGTGTTGCCGAGCGCCTTCACGAAGGTCGGGCTCTCGAGCGCGCTCCGGATGTTGTCGAGGCCGACGAATGCGTAGGTGCTGCTGGCGATCTTCGCGTCGCTGAGCGCCAGGTAGATCGACAGGCAGAACGGAAAGCCGACGAGCGCCAGCACGTACAGCACGGCCGGCAGGATCATGACCGGACCGAGGAAGCTCTCTCGGTCGAGCAGGGGACGCTTGGACCGCCGACGTGCAGAGGCCCCGCCGGGCGGGGCCTCTCGGAGTCCGGGGTGCGCTGGGGATGCTACTTGTTCCACTTCGCGAAGATGCGCTTCATGTCCGCTTCGGCCTGCTTGGCCGAGTCCTCGGCCGACTGCTCGCCCTTGGCGACGCGGGCGAACATGTCCGGGACGACGAACGTATTGAACACCTCGTCCATCGCGGCCGTGGTGTGGCCGGGATAACCCGGGTACGCGCTGTACTTCTCGAAGTCGCCGAGGATCGCGTACTCCTCCGGGTTCACCTTGTCCGCGGCGAGCTTGCCCTTGAGGTCGCTCACCGACTTCGAGAACGACGGGAAGTTGTAGAACTCGCTGGCCAGGAACGCGTCGTTGTAGCTCCCGATCAGGTCGACGACGAACTTCTTGGCCGTCTCGGGATTCTCGGCGAACTGCCAGACGACGTAGCAGTGCAGCAGGTGCTCGGACGCCATGCGCTTGGCCGGGCCGGCCGCCGGGAGCGCCAGGCCGGCCTTCTTGGCCGCCTCCGGATTCTGCTTCTCCATCGTCCGGATGGCCGAGATCGCGTTCTGGATGACGTGGCCCTTGCCCGAGACGAAGAACCGGTTGTTGGACGACGGGTCCCAGGTGAAGACCTCGGCGGTCATCGACTCCTTGTAGATGGCGGTCATCAGCTTGATGGCCTCGACCGTCGCCTTGGAGTTGATCATCACCTTCGTGCTCGACTCGTCCTGCTCCTGCGCGCCGTACGACCACAGGAGCGCCCGGAGCATCATGTTGGTGTCGAGCTCCTGAGAGATTCCGAAGCCGGCCGGCATGCCGGTCTTCTCCTTGATCTTCCGGCTGCCCTCACGGACGTGCTCCCAGGTGTCGGGCTTCATGCCGACCTCGCCCCACACGTCCTTGCGGTAGTGGAGCGGGTCGGGCACCCAGTTGTCCGAGACCGCGAAATACTTCTTGGTCTTCGGGTTGAACGTGGCGTGCTGGGCGAGGCCGGCGAGCTTGCCGTACTTCTTCTCGCACTCGGTGACCACGTCGTTCATCGGCAGGACGACGTTCTCGTAGGCCGGAGGCGGGTCGAGGAAGCCGAAGAGGTCGTGACCCTTCTTGGCCGAGACTTCGGCGGCGGCCCGCGCGCGCAGATCGTTGACCGAGATGTGGTCGACGACGACCTTCACGCCGTTCTTCGCGCCCCACTCCGGGCAATACTTCTTGTCGAACCACTCGTCGAAGGCAGGCACGAAGTGCGTCCACTGCCCGATCTTGAGCGTGTCCGACTTGGCGCGCGCCGCGCGGACGATGACGGTCGGCGAAACCGCGGCCGCGGTCGCGACTCCTGTCCCCTTGAGGAAGGTGCGACGCGTCAGATGGGATGTGCGAGAGTCTGCCATGCGGTGCTCCTCCTTGACTGAAACCAGAACCGATTCTAGGCTCCGTTCCGCGGCGGCGTCAAACTTCTGCGGCGAGGCCGAAGCCCGCGTGTCCGTGTGCTATTCTGGGCGGCGCCCATGGTCGATCCGAGGCGCTACTTCGACGAGATCGAGCTCGGCGAGGAGTACGAGTCCCCCGGGCGCACGGTGACCGAGGCGGACATCGTGATATTCGCCGGGCTCTCCGGCGACTACAACGTCCTGCACACGGACGCCGAGTTCATGAAGCAGACGATCTTCGGCGAGCGCATCGCCCACGGTCTGCTGTGCCTGGCGATCCAGTCCGGGCTCTTCACCCGCGCCACGGCACCGTACGCCACGCTCGGGTTCGGCGGGCTTCGCTGGAAGTTCAAGGCGCCGGTCAAGATCGGCGATACGATCAGGCTCCGGGCGAAGGTGGTCGAGAAGAAGGACCTCGACAAGCCCGATCGCGGACAGATCACGCTCGACCGCACGATCCTCAATCAGCGCGACGAGGTCGTCCAGCAGGGGCAGACCGATCTGATCGTGCGGAAACGCCCGTGACCTCGGCCACCTACTTCGAGGACGTCGTCGTCGACCGGGTCCAGCTGACGCCCGCCATCACCGTGACCTCGGCCCACGTCGAGATGTACCAGGGTCTGACGCGCGAGATGGCGACGGAGTCAGCCGGGATCCCCGACGTTCTCCCCCTCTGCATGGCCATCGGGCTCGGCTGGCGGGTCAAGGACCCGCCGATGGCGGTGCAGGCCTTCGTCGGGCTCGAGTGGAAGGTCGTGAAGGAGCTGCGCGTCGGCGACACGATGCACACCAGCTCGCGGATCATCTCGAAGCGGCCGATGCGCGACAGCGGGCTCATCGTCGACGAGCGTACAATTCTCGATCAACACGGCGAGGTCGTGCAGCAGGCCAGGTTCACGTTCCTCGTCGCCAAGCGACAGAAGGAGGCATCGGCATGACGTTCGATCCCCGACACCAGAGCCGAGCCCTCGTGGACGGCGCCGACCGCGCGGCCGCCCGCGCGTATTTCAAGGCAATCGGCTTCACCGACGAGGACCTGAAGCGCCCGCTGGTCGGTGTTGCGCATTGCTGGATCGAGATCACCCCCTGCAACTGGAACCACCGGAAGATGGCCGAGAAGGTCAAGGAGGGCATCCGCGCCGCCGGCGGCACGCCGATCGAGTTCAACTCGATCAGCGTCACCGACGGGATCGCGATGGGCACCGAGGGCATGAAGGCCTCGCTGATCAGCCGCGAGGCGATCGCCGACTCGGTCGAGCTGGTGGTCCGCGGTCATCTCCTCGACGGCTTCGTCGGCATCTCCGGCTGCGACAAGACGATCCCGGCGATGGTGATGGCGATGGCGCGGCTCAACCTGCCGAGCCTCATGCTCTACGGGGGCTCGATTGCGTTCGGCGAGTACAAGGGCCGCCGTCTGACGATCCAGGAGGTCTTCGAAGCGATCGGCGCCTTCAACGCCAAGAAGATCGATGCGCGCGAGCTGAACGAGATCGAGAGCCGCGCGTGCCCGGGCGCCGGCGCCTGTGGAGGCCAGTTCACCGCCAATACGATGTCGACCGCGTTCGAGATGCTCGGCGTGTCGCCCATGGGATTCAACGGGGTGACGGCCGCCGACCCGCGCAAGGAAGAGGTCGCCTTCGAGACCGGCAAGCTCGTGATGGAGGTACTGCGCAAGGGGTTGCTGCCGCGACAGATCATCACGCGGAAGTCATTGCACAATGCGATCGCCGGCGTGATGGCCACGGGCGGCTCGACCAACGCGGTTCTCCACCTGCTCGCCATCGCCAAGGAGGCGGGCCTCAAGCTCCACATCGACGAGTTCGACAAGATCTCGCGCAAGACGCCGCTCCTCGCCGACATGCGGCCCTGGGGCAACTACACGGCGCCCGAGATGCAGAACGCCGGCGGGATGGCGGTCGTCGCCAAGCGCTTGCTCGACGCCGGGCTGATCGACGGCGACGCGCCGACCGTCACCGGCCGGACGATCGGCGAGGAAGCGCGCGCCGCGCGGGAGACGCCGGGCCAGAAGGTGATCCGGCCGCTGTCCGATCCGCTCAAGGCCGAGGGCGGCCTCGCGATCCTCTGGGGCAATCTCGCGCCCGACGGGTGCGTGGCGAAGATCTCCGGGCAGAAGCGCGATTTCCATCGCGGTCCGGCCCGGGTGTTCGAGCGCGAGGAAGATTCCTTCCAGGCCGTGAAGGCCGGGAAGATCAAGCCCAACGACGTGATCGTCATCCGCTGGGAAGGGCCCAAGGGCGGGCCGGGCATGCGCGAGATGCTGCACGTGACGGGCGCGCTGCAGGGCGCGGGCCTCGGCGACACCGTCGCGCTGGTGACCGACGGGCGCTTCTCCGGGGCGACCCACGGCTTCATGATCGGCCACGTCGCGCCCGAAGCGGCCGAGGGCGGGCCGATCGCGGCGCTCCGGAACGGCGACACGATCGTGATCGACATCAAGAAGCGCAAGCTCGACGTCGAGCTCTCGGCGGCCGAGATCAAGAAGCGGCTCAAGAGCGTCAAGCGCCCGAAGCCGCGCTACACCTGGGGCGTTCTGGCGAAATACGCGCGCCTCGTCGGGAGCGCATCCGATGGCGCCGTCACCGGCTGAGAGCCGACCGACCGACTCGGGCGAGGAGCTCAGCGCGGCGTTTCTCGAGCGTCTCAAGGGCGAGCCGCTCCGCGAGCTGACCGTGCTGGACGCGGGGACCGGCTCGGGCCGGGTGGCGCTGGCGCTGGCGCCGCTCTGCCGCGCGGTCGTCGGCGTCGATCGCGACGCGCGGGCGATCGATGAGGCGCGCCGGAAGGCCGCGGCGGCCAAGCTCTCCAACGTCCGCTTCGTCGTCGGCGACGTGGAAGTCGAGGAGTACGTGCCGTTCAAGCCCGACGCGGTCGTCGCCTATCTCTGCATGTCCGACGCGATCGCCGAGCGGGCGAGCCGCGCGCTCCGCGCCGGTCAGGTCTTCGCATTCGTCGCGCTGCACAACGATCAGTGGAAGGAAACGGGGCGGCCCTCGCGTTTCGCGTACGGCGAGACCGGCGTGCGACGCCTCCTCAAGCGAACCGGCTTCGCCGTCGAGCACCTCGAGGTGGAGCGCGATGTGAAGGCCTTCGCCTCGGTGGAGGAAGGCCTGGCGGCGGCGATCGGGCTGCAGGAGCGGTGGAAGGTGGACGGTCGCTGGTTCAAGTACGTGAAGTTTCTCGAAGACGGCGGACGCACGCTCACGCGGGCTCAGCTGGTCGTGAAGGCCCGCAAGGCGTGACCCTGGTCGGCCTCGCCCTCCGCTCGGTCGTGAAGGCGCGGGCGCGCGAGCTCGGCTTCGATCGGGTCGCGATCGGCCCGGCCGGGCCGCCGGAGCACGGCGACGCGCTCGAGGCCTGGCTCGACGCCGGGTACGCGGGCACGATGAGCTACCTCGGCCGCGGCCGCGCCGACCGGCTGGACCCGGCGCGCCTGCTGCCCGGATGTCGCTCGGTCGTGGCCGTCGCGATGAGCTATAACCCGGCCGAGACGACGACCGACGACGACTGGCGGCCGGTCTCGCGTTACGCTCGAGGCCGCGATTATCACGACGTGATCCGACCGCGGCTGGTCGAGCTCGGCGAGTTCATCCGCACGGCGGCGGGCGCCGCGAGCCGAGTGGCGGTGGACTCGAGCGCGGTCCTCGAGCGCGATCTCGCCGCGCGGGCGGGCCTGGGCTGGGTCGGCAAGAACACGAATCTCCTGACTCCGTCGCTCGGCTCCTACTTCTTCATCGGGATCGTGCTCACGACCGCGGCGCTGCCGTTCGATCAGCGCGAGCCCGATCGCTGCGGGACCTGCACGGCCTGTCTCGACGCCTGCCCGACCCGGGCGTTCGTCGCGCCCTACGTCCTCGACGCGCGCCGCTGCATCTCGTACCTGACGATCGAGCACCGCGGCGACATCGCGGAGGAACTCGCCGAGCAGATCGGCGAGTGGGTGTTCGGCTGCGACGTGTGCCAGGAGGTGTGTCCGTGGAACCGCAAGGCCGAGCGCGGTCGCGAGCCGGCCCTGGAACCGTCCGGGTCGTTCGGGGCGCTCGAGACCCTGCTCGAGCTGGATCAACAGGCGTTTCGCGCGCGGTTCCGCGGCTCCGCGCTCACGCGAACGAAGCGGGCCGGGCTCCTTCGAAACGCCGCCATCGTCCTGGCGAATCGCGGCGAGGGACGCGCCGCCGGCGCGCTCAGCCGGGCCCTCGACGACGAGGACGCGGTGGTGCGCCGCGCGGCCGCGCGGGCGCTCGAGAAGCTCGGCGCCGGCCGCGGGGCGGCGCCGTGAAGGTCAAGCGCCTCGACGGGACGCACGCCTCCGAGCCAACCGGATGGGTCGGACGCGCGATGCTGCGCCGGGAGGACCGGACGCTCCTCACCGGTCGCGGCCGGTTCGTCGACGACCTCGGCGCCGCCGGAGCGCTGCACCTGCTCCTGGCGCGTAGCCCCCACGCGCACGCGCGGATTTGCTCGCTCGACACGGCCGGCGCACGTCGCGCGCCCGGTGTCGTCGCGGTCCTCACCGCGGACGACCTCGGCACGATCGGCCCGGTCCCGCTCATGCGCCTGGCTCCCGGCACGCTCGTGCCCGAGTATCCGTTGCTGGCCGCGGGCGTCGTCCGCGCCCAGGGCGTGCCGGTCGCGGCGGTCGTCGCCGAGTCGACCTACGCGGCGGCCGACGGGCTCGATCGCCTCGCCGTCGAATACGAGCCGCTCGACGGCGTCTCGGACGCCGACAGGGCCCTGGCTGCCGGGGCGCCGCAGGTGGTCCCGGTGAGCCGCGACAACCGCGCGCTCACCGTCGCGTGGCGTCACGGCGATCCGGACCGCGCGTTCCGCGACGCGGCTCACCGCGTGACCCTGACCGTGCAGCAGCAGCGGTTGTGCGGCGTGCCGATGGAGCCGCGCGGCGCCCTCGCCCGCTGGGATCCCGACACCGGCGAGCTCACGGTGTGGACGTCGACGCAGGCGCCGTTCCGGATCCGGTCCTCGCTCGCGCGCATGCTCGGCCTCGACGAAGCGCGCGTTCGCGTGATCGCCCCCGACGTCGGCGGCGGATTCGGGGTGAAGGGCGGTCCGTATCGCGAGGAAGTGCTGGTCGCGTGGCTCGCGCGCCGACTCGGCCGTCCGGTCAAGTGGATGTCGACGCGCTCGGAGGATCTGCTCACGACCAATCACGGCCGCGGCGGCAAGTCGACCGGCGAGCTCGCGCTCGACGCGGATGGTCGGATCACCGGTCTGCGCGCGCGGATTCGCCAGCCTCTCGGCTCGAGCCTGGCAGTCACGGTGGGCGGGACGCCGCAGAACCACGGGCGTTGCCTGCCGGGATCCTATCTGGTGGAGCACGTCGACATCGAGTCGGTCGGCGTGTTCACCACGACCCCGCCCGTCGGGGCCTATCGCGGCGCGGGCCGTCCGGAGGCCGCGTTTCTCATCGAGCGGCTCGTCGACGAGGCCGCCCGATCGCTCGCGGTCGATCCGGCCGAGCTGCGCCGGCGCAATCTCATTCCGAAGGAGCGCTTCCCGTTCAAGACCGCGACGGGTCAGGTCTACGACTCCGGTGACTACGCAGATCTCCTGGAGCGGACCCTCGCGATCGCCGACTACGCGGGACTCCGGCGCGCGCAGGCGTCGCGCCGCGCCCGCGGTGAAGTGGTCGGCGTGGGCGTCGCGACGTATGTCGAGCCCTCGGGCATGGGCTGGGAGAGCGGGCAAATTCGCGTCGAGCAGACCGGCGCAGTGCTCGCCGTCACCGGATCGAGCGCGCACGGCCAGGGACACGAGACCACCTTCGCCCAGATCATCGCCGACGAGCTCGGAGTCAGGCCAGAGGCGGTGACCGTTCGCCACGGCGACACGCACGGCGCGCCGCAAGGCATCGGCACGTTCGGAAGCCGGAGCACTGCGCTGGGCGGTTCCGCGCTCGCCCTGGCGGCCCGCGACGTGAAGGACAAGGCGCGGAAGCTCGCGGCGGGCATGCTCGAGGCGGCGCCGCAAGACGTCGTCGCGGTCGACGGCGGCTTCGGCGTCGTGGGCGCGCCCGGACGACACGTGACCTGGGCGCGCGTGGCCGAGTTCGCCTATCGCGGGCAGGGGCTCCCGGCCGGGACCGAGCCGGGCCTGGAGGCCACGCGCTTTTTCACCGCCGACGGCGAGGTCTGGAGCGCCGGCGCCTTCGTCGTCGCGGTGCGCATCGACCGCGACACCGGAACGGTGACGCCCGAGCGCATCGTCTGGCTCGACGACGCCGGGACGATCGTGAACCCGCTGCTCGCCGACGCTCAGCTCGAGGGCTCGCTGGCCCAGGGCTGGGGCCAGGTGATGATGGAGGACGCCGTCCTGGACCGCGATGGCCATCTGCTCGCCGGCACGCTCATGGACTACGCGGTCCCGCGGGCGGACGACGTCCCGCACGCCGAGATCGGTCACGCCCACACGCCCTCGCCGAACAACCCGCTGGGCGTCAAGGGGATCGGCGAGGCGGGCACGATCGGGATCCCGCCGGTGATGGTGAACGCCGTCGTCGACGCGCTCACGCCGTTCGGG
>Ga0066709_100002732_pt1 | contig 13071 bp, 7 predicted proteins | sample GraSoiAngelo_158_FD_79665 | JGI IMG/M metagenome (GOLD analysis project Ga0066709, IMG submission 79665) | Grasslands soil microbial communities from the Angelo Coastal Reserve, California, USA - 14_1009_16_30cm | ecosystem: Environmental > Terrestrial > Soil > Grasslands | place: USA... | reverse complement strand
GTTGCTGTACTGCTCGACCGCCGCGTACCCAGGAGTGCCACGTCGAAACACGGTAGTCGTGCTCTCGGGTTGATATTCTTTGGCCATCCTGAAATCCACCAGGGCAGCAATACTGCCATCGGGCGGGACAATGATATTGGCGGGTTTGATGTCTCGATGCAAGATAGGTGGCTCCTGCTGATGCAGGTACACCAGGGCATCCACGATGGGGTCCAAAAGCATCAGCACCGACTGGAGCGGGAAACGGTTTCCTGGTTGCTCGTTGCGTAAGACGTCGAGATCTTTCCCCTCGATATACTCCATCAGCAGGTAGACGCGCTTGAGCTCTGCTTGTTCGAAGATGTGATAGACGTGGGGCAAGGCAGGATGATTGAGCCGTTTCAGCAACTCACACTCAAAGAGTAGCTGTTTGCGGTCTTGCCTACTTGGGTTGAGCACTTCTTTCAGCGCGAATACCCGGTGTTTGTTGCATCGCTCACTCACCAGGTAAACAGCACTGAATCCGCCCTTCCCGAGCAGCTGCTCCACGCAATAGTGGCCCCCGTGATCGTCTTGCACTGTAATGCCAATAGGAAGCGTCATTTGTTCTTGCAACATCGTTACACCTTTTCACAGGATGGAGAAAGCTCACTTGCTCCCTGGAATAAATATACGTGTAATGAATGATACGTCCATCGTTTTGTTTTGGTACCACAATACGTTGACAGATCCCGTCACAACTCAGGTTGTTTCTGCTATGCTAAAAAGCATGTCTGTTTTTACCGAAAGAAAGGGCCTGGGAAGTTATTTGACGGCATTTCATAGTTTGATCCAGCATATATTTCGTTTCAACAAGGCCGAATCCACTGCTTCCTTTCACTTCCTGGTCTTCACTGCGTTCTCGTTGCCGTAGTTTCACGTTGTCTTCAGCCACTCTATAATGCGGCATGCGGAAAGAATACATGCTGGTTAAGAGATGATGAAGCTCTTGTACAGACATTTGTTCTTCATCGCTAAAAGGAATACCTGTAGCAAGACGATCCTTCAGTATAGTGATCAGTGATTTTTGCCCTGTAAATGTTTGACAGATTTTCTGGTAAATTGCTGGAAGACGAATGATATTCGCCTGGAAATAGGTTGTATAGAGCTCATCTTCACAATCGGCTCCCCAGATTATCTGATCAATATTTAATATAGGCATCTCTGCTCCACTAGGAGCACCAAACACTCTGTCCCCTACATGGAATGGCTCAAAAAAAGGCCGTATATGATGGGTAAACACTTCAGGAGTGATTCCTCGTTTAACTTGTACTATTGAATCAATCATCATCTGAAAGCTATCTGTTGCTGAACGAAAAAATGCTGCGAACTTCCCGCTTGAGAATGAGTCGATACGTGCGCTCATTACGTTCCCGAGACAACAATCAAGAGCAGATATGCCTTGACGTAAACTTTCAATGAATATTCTTTCTTGAGGTAGTGACGTAAACGTCCGTTCCCTGTCATTCCCAGGGTTTCTGGAAGTGTAATCGATAAATGAGTCTCTGGGAATTTGTGCAGCAACGTTAGCTGAAAGAGCTATCAATGTTTCGCTGAAGTTAGGCACACAATCTGCAGGTTCTATACCAAATCTTACGAGCGAGCCCCCAAACATGCTTATATCTCTGATTGCCGCACTGCACTGAGTAAAATTCAGTCCAGGCAAGCTTTGGGCTTTGGTGACTTTCTGCTTTAATACCTCTCTTATCCCTTCAGTATCTTTATGTTCATTGAGTTCTGGAAGTCTCAGGAAAGCTTCATCTGCTCCAAGGGGATCAGCCCCTGCTATTGCCTGATTCATTGATTCTTCTCTTCTAAGTGTTTCCACTAAGCTATGTATTTGAGACGCTAAACTATTTGTTGCCGGTACATCTGTGTATCTCATCTTACAAGTCCCCCAACTTGTTCGAAATCTCGCCGGTCTAAACAGGCTCAATATTTTCTTTAAATATGTGTGAATGGATCGCCCAGGTGCATAAGTACCTCCACTTCTCGTGTTGTATCTTCTTCAGTACATTACCGCAATGTGCAAAACTGTAACGTACTCTTATAATAAACAATATTGAGATTACAACTCTCTTTATAGTAAATTGGTTTTCACTGATGTTAAGAAAGCATTGCGAACAGTGGTCCAGGGTGTAAATCATGACACGTCAGATATATGTTTTGCCCTCACAGGCTCAAAAAGAGGGAGAGATTTTTCAACATCATCTGTAAAACGTTACTGTTTCTCTACTCCGATAAATATCCCTTGAATACATCAACAAGTTATAAATCACATGGCTAGTAATGTATATGCGTGGAAAGGCTGATATAATGCCTCGTTTCGCATTGTAATAGTCAGTGAGGGGACTGATTTGGCGAATGGCGACACTAACGTGGTCATTGGAGCATAGTCTTACAGGCTTCCGTGGCTGCACGTCTTCAGGCTAAGACGTAACAATATGTTTATCTGGCAAGCCAGGAGAGAAACAGATCTTCAAAGTCTGGTCTGATTTGCACCATTTCATGCATTAAATCTTCAATATATTAGACATATCATCCAGGATAAACATTTGAATTATATTGTTTTTTGTAGCGCGATGAGCAAGATTTTTGTCTAATGGCAATTAGGAGGTAATAGGTGTGTATCAAGATGGTAGTGATGGGATGGAGCACTCTTTCGTCCCACATGCTCGCGATGGCTCTATTGGTGTAATCACAGAGAATAGTGTAGTTAAACCCCTGCTTACAGAGTTCGAGCGGCAACAGTTGATGGCATGGAACAATACTCAGCAAGCCTATCCCCAAGAACTATGCATCCCGCAACTAGTGGAGCGCCAGGCAGAAGCCACGCCAGGCGCGCTGGCACTCTTTATGGGTGGCCAGTCTCTCAGTTTTAAACAGCTGAACGAACAAGCCAACCAGCTTGCCCATCACTTACAAGCATGCGGTGTACGACCTAATATGACTGTGGGCATTTGCATCGAACGTTCCCTGGATATGGTTGTGGGTCTACTTGGAATCCTCAAAGCGGGTGGGGCATATGTACCGCTGGAGCCATCCTACCCAGATGAGCGGCTCTCCTTCATGTTGAAGGATGTTCGGGTACCCGTGCTGGTTGCGAAGCGGAAAGTAGCTGAGCGCCTTTCTAACTCGGGTACAAGCATTGTCTGTTTGGACGATGATGCCGGAGCGTTGGTATGCATGAGCACAGATAATCCAGCCTCCGTAGTCACAGCCAGTGATTTAGCTTATGTTGCCTATACAACCGGTTCAACAGGTCAACCGAAAGGGATACAGGTCACGCATCGAAGTCTGCTTAACCTCGTATTCTGGCATCAACGAGCCTTTGAGGTGAAGGCTTCCGACCGGGCGACACAGTTTTTCAGCCCTGCCTTTGATGTGACCGGCGAGGAGCTATGGTCTCATCTCACGATTGGCGCGAGTGTTCATCTAATCGATGAAGACATACGTTTTCACCACATAGCTATACGTGACTGGCTAGTGAACCATGGCATCACTATTGCAATCTTACCAACCGCCCTGGTTGAAAGCCTTATAGCTCTAGAATGGCCGTCAACATGCTCGTTGCGAGTAATGCTGACTGGAGGAGATGCACTGTACCGCTATCCGCCTCCCACCCTGCCCTTCGCAGTGATCAATAACTATGGCCCAACCGAGACAACGGTCACAGCTACATTTGGGCGTATATTCCCAGTTGAAAATGCCACTACGCCACCATCAATCGGTCGCCCTATCGCTAATGCACAAATCTACATTTTGGATGAGCACCTGCGGCAGGTTCCCATTGGCGTGCCGGGTGAACTGCACATTGGTGGGGCTGGACTGGCCAAGGGTTACCACAATCGTCCCGAACTTACCGCAGAAAAGTTCATCCAGAACCCTTTCAGCAACGAACCTGGGTCACGCCTGTACAAGACAGGTGACCTGGGGCGCTATCTACCCGACGGTCAGATCACCTTTATGGGACGTACTGACTTTCAGATCAAAATCCGCGGTAATCGTGTTGAACCAAATGAAATTATGCATGCACTCAACAGACATCCGGCTATTGAGACGAGCATGGTGGTGGCAAGGGAAGATACTCCGGGCAACAAGCGATTGGTGGCCTATATTGGCCTGGTTCCCGGTGAACGTGTCACGCTGAGTTCCCTGCGGGATGCTCTTTTACAACACTTACCAGATTATATGCTACCTTCAGCCTTTGTAGTGCTGGATGAGTTTCCTGTAAATGCAAACGGAAAAGTAGATCGTTCTGCTCTACCTGTACCAACTGGAACAAATACACTGCGCGATGAGACATTCGCTGCTCCTGTAGCATCAATGCAGATGGCGCATTATCAGTTGATAGCCATCTGGGAAGAATTGCTGGATGTACGACCCATCGGGATCACGGATAACTTTTTCTACCTGGGAGGACACTCTTTACTTGCGGCTCGCCTTGTTGACCGTGTCGAGTGTGCCTTTGGAAAGAGGATCGCTCTCTCCACCCTCTTCTCTGAGCCGACCATAGTACAGCTCGCCAATACTCTCCTGCAGGAGGAAAGTGCAAATTCTCGAGCTTCACTACTAGCAGTTCAGGCCAGCGGAACAAAGCGACCTTTCTTCTTCTTACACGGAGATTGGACCGGTGGCGCCTTCTACTGTTTCACTTTGGCTCGCGCATTAGGACCAGACCAACCATTCTACGTACTGGAACCATATAAATTCAGCGGTTTAAAGACGCTCCCTTCAGTGGAGGAAATAGCGGCAGCTCATATTGCGTCGATCCGTGCTATCCGACCTGAAGGACCTTACCTGCTGGGGGGGTTTTGCAATGGCGGCCTCCTCGCCTATGAGATGGCCCGGCAGCTTCAAGCAGCCGGAGAGCAAGTTGATCTGCTGGCTTTGGTCAGCCCTTCAGCCCCTATTCAACTCGGAGCAATGCGTACAGTCAGCAATCTTATGAGTAAACTGTTGCGCATTGGTACAACCAAACAAGCGAATCTGTTTCTACTTGTGCGGCACGCATTGCGCCATATATACAGGTATCTGCGCCCAACAGGGAGTAGAGTACAGGATTTCAATCAATTGCTTGCCATCGATCCACAGCTTAATAAGATGTTCCCGCCCATTGAAGCCCTTTACAACGACTACATAGGGGTATTTTCCTCATTGGCTTCAAGATATGAATTTGGCCCTTATCCGGGCAAGATCACATTCTACTGGGCACGTGAAGAGCCTTTTATTGAAAAGTCATGGCGTCCAGTGACAGAAGCTAAAGACAGCGAAGATGTAGAGAACCACGTCGTTCCAGGTACACATATGTCCTGTGTGACCAGGTATGTCCAGGATCTGGCTGAAGGTTTGAGTACGTGCGTGAGCCGGGTACAAGAGGAAGCGGCAAGCCAGGGTTCTAGCAGTTGTGCTCTTAGTAGTTAGTGTATGTATAGGAAAGTATTCATGCAGGAAAATCAACAATCTCCACAGATTAGCGTTGTTATCCCTGCGCGCAATGAAGCTGAAAATCTTCATTACGTGTTGCCATATATTCCGCCTACTGTTAGTGAAGTCATCCTGGTTGACGGAGATTCAACTGACGAGACTATAGCAGTGGCGCAACAACTGTTACCGGCGATTCAGATCATCAGGCAAAAGTGCAAAGGCAAAGGAGATGCTCTCAGAGTCGGTTTTGCGGCTAGCACTGGCGATATTATCGTGATGATCGATGCCGACGGGTCCACTGATCCCAGCGAGTTAACACGTTTTGTTGATGCACTGCTACAGGGAAATGACGTCGCTAAAGGCTCGCGCTTTATAGCAGGAGGGGGAAGCCATGATATCACCTTTCTGCGTTCCCTGGGGAACTACGGGTTGAGCCAATTAGTCAATATGCTTTTCGGAACAGACTACAGCGACTTGTGCTACGGTTACAACGCTTTTTGGAACCGTTGCCTTGATGCCATACATCTTGATTGTAATGGCTTCGAAATTGAAACACAGATCAATATACGTATGCACATGGCCGGGTTGAAAATTGTCGAGGTCCCTAGCATAGAACGCCCTCGTATCTTTGGCCAAAGTAACTTACGTACGTTTCGCGATGGTTGGCGTGTGTTAAAAATGATCCTGAAGGAGCGCGTGACGCTCAATCGAGCCGAGAAGAAAAAAGTACCTATCCTTATGTACCATAGCATCTCGGATCACGCTAGCCCGAGATTCAAGCAATTTACGGTATCACCGAAATCGTTTGCTGAGCATATGGCATACCTGCACCAGCATAAGTATACCCCCATCACGGTTACCCAGTTCGTGACTGCACTGTGGGAAAAAGGCTCTAAGCTCCCCAGGCGACCCGTTGTTATAACATTTGATGACGGCTTCGCTGACTTTTATACAGAAGCCCTACCTGTACTTAGACAATACGGTTTCCCGGCAACACTGTACGTTGCTACTGCCTTTATCAATAGTACGAGTCGCTGGTTGCAGCACGAAGGGGAGATGGCTCGTCCAATGCTCACCTGGGATCAGTTGAGCGAAATTAGCGCAAGTGGTATAGAATGCGGTGGTCATAGTCACAGTCATCCTCAACTCGATACCATTTCTCAAGCCGCAGCTTACGGTGAAATTGTGCAAAGCAAAAGGCTTCTGGAACATCATCTAGGTCAGGAAATAGTAAGTTTTGCCTATCCTTTTGGCTATCATACCGCCAGTATACGACGACAGGTCCAGGAAGCGGGTTATACGTCGGCATGTGCCGTCAAACATGCAATAAGTTCAGAGATGACCAACCCTTTCGCTTTAGCACGACTGATGGTGAAACCAGATACCAGTGTGGATGCCCTGGCGGCATTGCTGGGCGGCCGTAGTTCACCAATGATAACTACGATGTATGAACGCGCCAGGACCCCTGTATGGCAACTGGCGCGACGGAGCTCAGCCTCGATGACGCGGCTTCTCCAGGAAGGGCTGTTTGTACGATGACAGAAGCAACTCTTGATGTTTCGGTGATCATCTGTGCTTATACCGAAGCACGCTGGCACGACCTTGTCGCGGCTGTGGAGTCGCTTCACCGGCAGAGCCCCTCGGCACGCGAGATCATTGTGGTCATTGACCATAACCAGCGCCTGCTGGAGCGAGTGCGCGTGCATCTCTCCGGTATCGTGGTAATAGAGAACAGTGAACCTCAAGGATTATCTGGAGCGCGCAACAGTGGAATAGCGGTTGCACGGGGAGCCTTAATCGCATTTCTGGATGACGATGCAACGGCGGAGCCGGATTGGCTTGAACGGTTGAATCGATGCTTTGAGGATCCCCTGGTTTTGGGTGTAGGCGGCACAGTTGAGCCTGAGTGGTTGAGTAAACGACCAGCCTGGTTTCCAAGGGAATTTTATTGGGTTGTGGGTTGTACCTACCGGGACCTGCCTGAGAAGCCAATAGTCGTACGAAATCCGTATGGTGGTTGCGCGTGCTATCGACGGGAAATGTTTGAAGTGGTTGGGGGATTTAGAACCGGAATGGGACGTATTGGAACACTTCCTATGGGATGCGAGGAGACAGAATTATGTATCCGGGCAAGCCAGTGCTGGCCCGAGAAGGTTTTCCTCTACGAGCCTCAGGCCAAAATTCACCATCGCATTCCGTCTTCCCGTGCTAAATGGCACTACTTCAGGTCACGCTGCTTCGCGGAAGGACTTTCAAAAGCTGCCGTGACCCGCTATGTCGGTGCAAAAGATGGTCTTGCAACTGAGCGATCCTACGTAGGCCGGACCCTGTTACGTGGAATAGCTCGTGGTGTAATGGATAGCACCTTGCATCTTGACGTTACGGGTTTCGCACGGGCCGGAGCTATCGCTGCCGGACTAGCGATCACCACCGCCGGTTACTCGACTGGTGTCATTGCTCAGCGTTTTGCCTCTCACAAAGGAATTAAGACTGGCATCCCAGGAGATATCATACAATCAATGCCTTCAAAAGGAATGCAGATAAAGTGAGAATACTACTCTATCAATGGATAAAGGCGAATAGTGCCATGTTACTCAACGCCGGGTCAATTGTCGGTACAACGGTAGTAACAGGCGTACTGGGATTCGCTTATTGGTGGGCAGCCGCCCGGGAATTCCCGCCACAGGCTGTAGGTCTGGCCTCCGCAGCCATCTCTGCTATGCTGCTACTGGGAGCCATCTGCGCATTAGGAATGGGGACCCTATTGATCGGCGAGTTGACGCGCCAACCAGGGAAAGAAGCTTCTCTCATTAGCGCAGCGTTAATCCTGGTTGGAGGTGTAGGAGCATGTGGTGGTATAGTGTTCGCGCTTGTTGCACCACTCGTATCAGCTGATTTCCAGGCTTTTCGAGCAAATGTTGGAAATCTTATACTCTTCGCCGTCGGTGTAAGCCTCACCACGATCATCATAGTACTTGACCAGGCACTTATCGGACTCCTCAAGGGAAGCTTTCAGTTCTGGCGCAACGCACTTTTTGCTGTAGCAAAACTTGCTCTATTGATTCTGGCGGGCTTCTGGCTGCTAAAAGTAGGAGAGACGATTTACGGAACATGGGCTGCCGGGAATATCATCTCGTTAATACCGCTTGCTGGGCTCATGGTGTTGAAAGGTGACAGGTCGATAAGAGCCTTTACACCCAATTGGAAGCTGTTAAGGAAACTTAGGTCACCAGCTCTAGAGCATCACCTACTCAATTTGATTCTACAGGTTCCTACGTCAGCACTACCGCTGCTGGTTACGATCCTGCTTTCGGCAACTACGAATGCATGGTTTTATATGTCCTGGATGCTTTCCGGCCTCGTGTTCATCGCCTCATACGCTCTCACTACTGTGCTCTACGCTATTAATCCTGGCCACAGTGCTGAGCTTACTCGCAAGATTCGCCTGACATTGAACCTTGCACTATTGTCGAGTTTCTTAGGAAATTGTATGCTCCAAATTGGAGCCCCCTGGATATTGAATCTGTTCGGTCACATTTACGCTCAGCAAGCTACCTGGAGTCTCCGCATTCTGGGACTAGGAGCATTCCCAATGATCATCAAGTACCACTATATAGCCGTAAGTCGCATTCATGGCAAGATGGCACGTGTTGCCATCCCCGTAGCAATCGGCAGCTTGCTTGAATTGGGGATAGCGGCATTGGGGGCACGCCTCGATGGTCTGGTAGGTTTGAGCCTTGGGTGGGTTGTAGCTGTTTGTGTTGAGGCCGTATTTATGTTTCCCGCAGTATACCGTGCTGCTTTTCCTGGCGGTATACTTCCGTTAAGACAAGTGAAGCAAGTTCTAGTTACTGGGCACCACGACAAAACCCCGGTGGGAGAATGAGAGGGTTAGAGAATATTTGGTTCTACACGCTTCCTTGTGTGGACATACAGATTCTGACTATAATAATGAGCCGGGGGGAGTTTGAAGGTATGAAATAGGTTGAAAATAGCGCTACCGCTCAAGATGAAATCAAAAGGATCACTCAAGAATCGAATGCTGGTGAAAGGACTGCGTTGTCTGCAATGTAACGCAATACTGCCTGCATCTACAAAATTTTGTGGCATCTGCGGGGAGAAGCTTGATAAGAGCGTCAAGGTATGGCCGATTGTTTCGCTTTTAAGCGATGTTGCAGTTGTACTACTTCCCCTGTTTGCCATCGCGCTATGGTCTTTTTCGCTGTCCTCCATACACATACGAAATATGACAGACCTGGGCCTGGTTTCAGTACTACCCGCGACAACCATTATCGCTCTTCTCATCCTTATGATAAGTTTTTATATAGCCTTGAACCAGCAAAAACCGCGAGCGCTTGTTCTTCTTCTGCACGTTTTACTCCTGATTTTCATGCTGTACAGCATAACAACATTCGTTGAGGAGGCGCCACGATTTGCTATTGTCTACCGGCATGCAGGATACGCAGACTTCATTATGCGTACCGGTGCTGTTGACCCCAGTCTAGACGCTTACTTTAGCTGGCCAGGCTTTTTTATATTCAGCGCGTTCCTGACACGCGTAGCCGGATATAATAGCATATTAAGTTATGCCGACTGGGCTCCCCTCTACTTAAATTTGATCTATCTTGGGCCTCTTTATGTAATCTTTTGTACTGCTACAGCGAATAAACGCATTGTATGGTTAGGAATATTCTTCTTTTATGTGACAGATTGGATCTGGCAGGATTACTTTTCGCCCCAGGGCCTGGACTTCTTCATGTACCTGGTCATTATCGCTATCTTACTAAAATGGTTTAAGAGATCAGCATCCACTCCACCACACTCCCACGCACGACGATGGCATGGTCTGGACCGACTCTTTTCTCTTATCACACGGCTCCCCCTCGTATCACGGCTCTATGAATGGTTGATAGCGCCAGATACACGCTTGGCACCTGTTCACCCACGACAGCGGGCAATTCTGTTTGCCTGCGTCGTGGTAATCTTCGCATTCATGGTGTTCAGCCACCCCCTAACGCCTTTCATGGCGATTGCGAGCGTCGCTGCTCTTGCCATCTTCGGCCGCATTACGCCGCGCTGGCTGCCTATTTTAATGAGTGTTATGACTGCTGCCTGGATCATTTTTATGGCTCAAGCATATTTAGTTGGACACATCGCCAACGTACTTGGCGGGGTGGGTCAATTTAATAGCGCTATTTCAGACAATGTGACCAGCCGTCTGCAAGGGAGCCCTGAACATACCTTTATCACCCGATTACGCCTTTTTATGACCCTCTTCGTATGGGGCCTTGCATTTGTGGGAGGATTTCGTCGTTTGCGGAGAGGCTATCGCGATGCCACCTTTGTTTTGCTGGCAGTCGCACCTTTCCCAATACTCCTGGTTCAGTCCTATGGTGGCGAAATGCTGATGCGTATTTACCTCTTCACTTTGCCGCCGATGGTCTTTTTCGCCGCCGCCTTGTTTTACAGTACGTCTGCCAGGAGTACGTCGGTGTGGAAGAGGGCAGGTTATGGGCTGTCCTTCCTTGCGCAAGAAGAGAGAAGTGCATTTGCCAGGAGTCCATCGAAGTGGATGAAGGTAGCTGTTGGGGTTATATGTATTGTGTTACTTGGAAGCTTTCTTTTTACACGTTACGGCAATGAACGTGATGACTACATAACCAATGCTGAACTTGCTGGCGTTCGTCATCTCTATAGTATAGCTCCGCCGGGGTCGCTGCTCATGACAGCCTGGGATGGAACACCCTGGGAATTTCAGAATTACGAGAAATACTTTCATGAGGTGCTGGGTGATGATGTTCCTGACGCAATTGTAAACAAAGACGTTGGTGCTATTGTTCGGTTTATAGAAAACGTAACAGCCACTAAGGCATACCTGATTCTCACACGTAGTCAGAAAGCAACGGCTGAAGCTTCAGGACTGCCTCCTGACATTCTCAATCAATTAGAGCATGCTTTGCTCAGGTCTGGTAAGTTCGTACCGGTCTATAGCAATTCTGATGCGCAAATATTGCTGTATACCGGTGGTACAGTGAGAGGTTCGCCGTGATGCAAACTATGAAGCGTGTGTCATGGTTAATGTGGCTGTGGCCCATGATTATTATGCTCTCGGCCAGCGCAGCTGGTCTCGTCACTTTTGTTTTTCCGGGTTTGGTTGTACGCCCAGCAGTGGTAATGTGGTTTCTCTTTGTCTGCCCGGGAATGACAGTAGTGCGCTTCTTCGGGCTCGCAGAGAATATAATAGAATGGATGCTTGCCCTCGCCTTAAGTTTTGTCATTGATGCCTTTATTGCCGGTATCTTGCTGTATGCAGGCTGGTGGTCGCCCATACGTATCCTTAGTATATTGATCGGTTTCTGTCTTATTGGTACAATAATACAGTTGGTAGTCGTGTACTCAAACGCTGCAAGGCTTGAGCTAAAACAAATGCATGTGAAGCATTCAAAAAATGCTCAAAACGATTCATAGAAATGCCTGAGAGACATTCAGAGAAGATACAGGTAAGGGAGTCCTATCATATGCAGGAAAAACCTTCTTCCATACAACCTTCATTTAGCTTGAAAGGTGTTTCAGACCCCTTCCTACTTGTAATACTTCTCTGCGTGATCCTCACCTCTTGTTCAGAAGTCACCATCCCCTCTGGAGAAAATCAAAGTACAATTACTGGGAGAAGTCAACATACTGAACATGCAACTATATGCAGCACAAAGAGTGACAAAACGAATGCAGCAATAAGTGTGATTGTTGACTGTTCTTCCCCCACTGGTCTCAGTCAATTTTCACCTGGAATTAGCCATGTAGATAATACGTTAACCTATCCCTGGGGTAACAACGACTCTAGTGCCATCGATAATGTGAAATCACTGATCAAGCAGGGAATACCATTTGAGAATACGCCTATTATGGCATGGGGGGCACCTGATCCCTGGCCTGACCCTTCACAGCCAGAGCCAAGCAACTGGGGATATTTAAATGGCCGTTTACAACAGATTCTTCAGACTGGTGGTACGCCAATTATCACGTTATGCGAGGCTCCCTGGTGGATGAAAGGACAACTGCAACCCGATGGAAGCACGCTCTCACTTCAACCATCAGATGAGTGGTCAGCCATTGCTTACAATTCTCGTATTATGGATACCAAGATGAATGCATGGCTTCATCTTGTCCAAAGAGTAGCGGAACGCTACATGGCTCCGCCGTACAATGTCAGATATTTTCAGGTCTGGAATGAGCTCAAGGGATATGAGAACCCTATCACAAATGCATATGATTACTCTACAAGCCCCGGCGATCCAGGTGGACCCAACGCCAAGCACGGTTATACCTACATGTATAATTTGGTCTACGAGAGGTTGATGCAAGTCGCCAGATCATTAGGGATACCAACAGATAGCGTAAAAGTCGGCGGCCCCTATGTAGGGGTGGATACCTGGGGTTCAAAGAATCAAAGTAAACTTTCTACTATCAGTAAAGCATATGGAACCTATGACCAGCGGTCTCTCGATGTCGTACTGTATTGGTTGCGACATAAAGCTGGTGCCGGCTTTATTACGTTCGATGGGGGGAATGGCAACAGTGATAATATCAATCTTGCCAATCCTTTCGTAGCCGCTGAAAAGTTTGCTG
>Ga0066709_100002731_pt1 | contig 13072 bp, 5 predicted proteins | sample GraSoiAngelo_158_FD_79665 | JGI IMG/M metagenome (GOLD analysis project Ga0066709, IMG submission 79665) | Grasslands soil microbial communities from the Angelo Coastal Reserve, California, USA - 14_1009_16_30cm | ecosystem: Environmental > Terrestrial > Soil > Grasslands | place: USA... | reverse complement strand
TTCCGCGCGCACGATACGAAGCTCCAGCGCGATGTGGCGTTGAAGCTGTTGCCGGATCATTTTGCCGAAGACGCCGATCGCCTCCTGCGTTTTCAGCGTGAAGCGCAGGTCCTCGCCTCGTTGAATCACCCGAACATCGCCCAAATCTACGGACTCGAAGAATCCGATAACATGCGCTGCATCGTGATGGAGCTAGTTGAGGGTGAGACGCTCCAAGAGCGATTGAAGCGCGGTCCGATTCCGTTAGACGAAGCGTTGCCGATCGCAAAGCAGATCGCAGAGGCGCTGGAGGCGGCGCATGAGTCCGGTCTTGTGCATCGTGATTTGAAGCCGGCGAACATAAAGTTAACGTCCGATGGACGCGTTAAAGTCCTCGACTTTGGATTGGCGAAGGTGTTTGCTCCCAATACAGCGCGATGTATTCACATCACATCATAACGATGGTATGGGCTAGAGTTTCAGATCCAGGTTCCGAATCAATCGGTGGAGATTATTGGGATGGATGCCGAGAAGTCTGGCGGTCTGCGCATAATTTCCGCCGGCTTCTTGAAATGCTTGGAGGACCAGTTGTCGTTTCGCTTGTTTGATGGACTGATGAAATTCGGTGACCTGCACACCGGGAACGGCCTGCTGTTCCAGCAGGGCCTCGGGAAGATCTTCAGGTTGAATTAACTCGGTCGTCCCGAGAACGACGGCGCGCTCGATCGCATTTTCCAGTTCGCGAACGTTGCCGGGCCAATCGTACTGCACCAAGCATTTGCGCGCTTCTGGGGAAATACCTTTCACGGGACGGCCCGCCTTCTTACTGAATCGCATAGCAAAATAGCCGGCCAGCAGCGGGATATCTTCACGCCTGTCCTTAAGTCCGGGCATCGTCAAGCAAAGCACGTTAAGCCGGTAATACAAATCCCGTCGAAAGGTTCCATCCTTTATCGCTTGTTCCAAGTCTCTGTTTGTTGCGGCGATCAGCCGTATATCGACCTTGATAGCGCGAATGCCACCCACCCTCTCGAATTCACGCTCTTGGAGAACACGCAAAAGTTTCGCCTGCACGGACGGAGCAAGCTCTCCCAACTCATCCAGGAACACTGTGCCGCCGGTGGCGATCTCCAGCTTGCCTTTCTTTTGAGCGATGGCTCCCGTAAAAGCACCCTTCTCATGTCCGAACAATTCGCTTTCGAGCAGAGTCTCCGACAGTGCCGCACAATTGATCGTCACGAAGGGATTCTGCGCGCGTGAACTGTTGAGATGAATGGCCCGCGCAACCAATTCCTTGCCGGTGCCGCTCTCTCCGCGGATTAGCACAGTTGAGCTTGTGGGCGCCGCTTTGCCGATGAACTGATAGACGTCACGCATGCGAGGACTTTCCCCGACCATGTTGTGTTCGACGTTGACGTCAGACCTCAACCTGCGGTTCTCGGCTTCTAACGATTCCACACGCCTCGCGTTATCCAACGCGCCGCCCGCCATTCCCGCAACTCCCACCAGCAGTTCAAGGTGTTCCTCGTCAAAGCGGCTCGTAGTGCTCTCAAGGTAAATCACCCCGCTAAGTTTGTCGAACACCAACAACGGGACGACGAGTACGGACTGAGCAGCATTGCTCAACACTCCGGCACGCTCTTGGATCACGCGGTCGACGACACTGCGTGAAACCACGACTTCGGCATTGGCTCCGGAGTGTCTCGACCAGCTGAAGGTGGAAATCGCCTCGGTTGAATCGGTGTCCAAAAAGAGGATTGCGCCGGTATCCGCGGGAACCGAATCGAAAATCAGCTCCAGCAAATCACGCTGAAGGGCTTCCTGGCTACGGACCGAACTAATTTCCGTGCTGATTCGCAACAACGTTTTGAGGTCCCTCGCGATTCGCTCTGTAACGGCAGGCACCTTCAATGGATTTAGATAGAGCGAATCATCGTTGCGAAGCTGAACGAACCGGTGACCCACTGCCACCGTTTCATCAAATCGGATGTGACTTGACGCACTCGCAGCATCCTCATCTTCCAGAATAAAGAGGAGAAGCGACTCCCCGATCTGAATTCGATCTCCGGGTTCTAGCTTCCGTTCTTTGATGGGCACTGCATTGACAAATGTTCCATTGCGGCTGTTCAGATCGAGAATCGTAACATCGCGGCCTGCATTTCGGAGCAATGCGTGCTGACGGGAAATCAATGAGTCATTTAGAAACAATGAATTCGAAGGATCGCGGCCGATAGAGAAGTCGTCTTCGGTCAAACCAAACGATTTTCCTTTCGATGGACCCGCGAGAGCGATCAATCGTGGATTCATGTGTGCCGTTCTATCACGAGGCGAAGCCGCGAGCGAGATAATCGCGAGAAAAAGTATAATGCGGCCCGCAAAGCTGAATTTGAACCATGAGAAAGTTCTATCTCTTTTTTCTTGTCGCAGCCTTCAGTGCCCTTTCAGCAATATCACTCTTTGCTCAATCAGAGGCAACGACGGGCGTCATTGAAGGAACTGTTCGGAGTGAGAACGGCTCTAGCTTGCCGGCCGCTTGGGTGACGATCACCAACCAGGACGACGGCACCCAGCGGCGCATCCAGACAGATATGCTCGGCAGATACCGTTCGCCTGCGCTTACTCTCGGGAATTACCAGATTGCGGCTGAACGTCCCGGATTCATCACGATGCGGCAGAGCGGCATCGTTTTGCAAATTGCGCAGACGTTAAATGTGAGTTTCATGCTCAAACAGGCGTCAGGCGAAGCCGTCACCGTTGTTGCCCGGCAACCGATGGTTGAACTGGACCGGAAGCAACCAAGCACAACCTTGAATCACCGATTCCTGGACAACCTGCCGATTCGAAGCAGAAAGTTCCTGGATTTGGGCGTGCTCGTTCCAGGCGCGACAGAATTTGGCGAACGTGACACGAACGCCACCGCAGACTTCTCTGGCGTAAATCATTTCTATGCTGATGGGCTTGTCGACGGCACCGACGCGTATCAGGCATGGACCAATCTTCCAAAAGCAAAATTCCTCGTTCCATTCGAATTTAGCCAGAGTGCGGTTCGAGAGTTTCAGGTGCTGGCGGGTAACTTCAATGCGGAATTCGGGCGATCAGCGGGAGGTTTGGTCAACGTTGTTACCAGGTCGGGGACAAACGAGTGGCATGGAGAAGGATCCTATTTTCTCTCCGACGCCGCGTTCAACGCCAAGCCGAGGTTTGCAGCGACAAAACCAAAAACACGGGAACATTTGTTCGGAGCCTCGCTCGGCGGACCACTCGTTAAAGATCGCTTCTTCATCTTCGGTGATTACAGCCGGCAAATTCGAACCGAGCCGCTGATTGTGACCTCCGGAACAGTGCTTGACGGATTCGATGCGACGCTGGCCTCCATCACCAACCCGGATGAACAGCAACGATTCCTTAAAGCGCGCGATCTGGTACGGTCGTTCACAGGCGATTTCACTCGCGACATCGATCAGTACACGGGTCTGATTAGAGCAGACTGGCATCCCACCTCGATTCACGCGATCAGCGCGCGATTCAATTACCAGAATCTTCACGCCACCAACGTTCCTGAAAATGGATTCACCACACCGATCGTCAGCGGCATGGCCGTCAGCAACAATGGAAGGGTGCAGGTCGATAACGGTTCTTTCTCGGCACAGTGGACCGCCGCGATCTCGCCAAGGTGGATCAACGAAGCCCGCATGCAATTCGCGCCCGGAACAGAAAGGCAAATCCCGAATGCCGAGGGGCCTCAAGTTCGGATTGGCTCGGCAAGGAGCGGCATCACGTTTGGACGTCGTGACGTTTTCCCTTCAACACTCGACGAGAAGCGATGGCAATGGCTGGACAACGTGACGCTCATTCGGGGCAGGCATGAAATCAAAGCCGGTGTGGATGTTCATAACATATCCGACAAAAGCTTCTCATTGACAGCCATGGACGGATTCTATCAGTTTGACGACCTGAGAGATTTTGCGAACGGCCGCTACACGACGTACACCCAGGGCATCGGCGTCCCGGAGGACACGACGGTGAGTCCCTATTACAGCGCATTCATTCAGGACAACTTCAAGGCTGCGTCGAGTCTCAGCGTGAATTTCGGATTGCGCTACGAGTTTCAGGACCTGGATCAACCGGCCAGATCGAATCCCCAATTTCCGAAGACGGGCGTGATTCCGCAGGACAAGAATAACTTTGCGCCTCGGCTTGCGCTGGCATGGCAGCTTTCGCAAAAGTTTGTCGTGCGATCCAGCTACGGAATCTATTACGGGCCTTTACCTCTTCAGGTTAATTCCATTGCAAAGACACAAAACGGCGTCGTCCAAAATGCGCGGGAGTTTCGAGACGCGGCCGTTGCGGGGCCCGTCTATCCTGCAGTGTTCCCGCGCAACATTGGGTTTCAGACTCCTACACCCGGAGCGAGTATTGTTGCTTTCAGCCCGGACTTTGTAGCTCCATACGTGCAGCAGGTAAATGTTGAAGTCGAACGAGAGGTTCTCCCGGATTTGAGCATTTCCACCGGATGGCTATACACGAAGGGAACTCGGCTGCGCAGCAACGAAGACATCAATCTGTTCCCTCCTTCGACAAGACTTGTCGAGATTCACGATGCAGCAAGAAATATCTCCGGAATCTTTAGCCTGCCTTGGTTCGGGGGAGCTGCTTCGCGTCCGTCGCCATTCTTCAATCAGATTAACGAGTTCAGATCGGATAACAACTCTGTCTATCACGCGTTTTTCGTGCAGGCGACTAAACGGTATCAGCAGGGTCTCCAGGTTCTTGCGAACTACACATTCTCCAAGCTGATCGACAGGGGCGCCGCACCTGGGAATCAGATTCTGTGTTGCACGAGCGAAAATCCGTTTGAACCCGGTGACGAGCGCGGTCTCGGGAGGAGAGATCAGCGGCATCGTTTCAATTTTGCCGCGGTGTGGGACGTCTATAGAGGATGGCGCGTAAACAGCATTATCAAGATCGGCAGCGGGCGGCCTCTTACGCCGGCAGTGACCGGCGACTCCGGCGGCGATCTGAATGGAAACGGCTTTCCCAGCGGCGACCGTGCGCCGTTTTTCGGACGGAACAGTGTCATCGGTCCCGGATACGCCACAGCCGATGTCGCGCTGCACAAGGTTTTCTCGAAGGAAGGGAAAAGCATCGATTTCGGGATCGAGGGATTCAACGTATTCAATCGCGCAAATTATCTGCGCCCCCTGGAGGACTATTACATGCTGACGAATGTCCAGGGCGGAATTAGCAGGGTCGAAGGACCCTTGCCTTCATTTGGCAAACCAGACAATGCGACACGTTCGAGAGAGGTGCAAGCAGTAGTGCGGTTTTCGTTTTGAAAGGTGCGGGCCGGCATCAGCTCCGCAAGGCAGTCTCACGCACGCGACGCGGGAATCTTTTTTCTCGCCGCCGCAGCGCGGTCCGCGATGTATTTGTAGCCTCTCTTCAAGGCTTCCGTCTCCAGGGCGTCAAGCCCCAACTGCGCCGCTTGAAAGCGCCCGGAGGCAATTTCAATTTCGGCGGAGGCCAGACGGGCTTCGAATTCGAGTTGGATTAACCTTGCGCCACGTGCTTCTCTGATGATGTGCTCGAGATCCTTTAGGGATTTCGCTGTATCGCCGCGGGCTGCCTCGATTGAGGCGGCAGTGATTGCGACGGAAAGCCGAACGCTGCGATCGCTACTTTTCCGTGAAAGATCTTCCGCACGCTGGATGGCTTGTGCGCATTCGGCGTACTTTTCCCGAATGAGAAGCGATCGTGCCAAAACGGCCATGGCCGATGCTTCATCGTCTGGTCGATTTGCACCTGCAAATTCTGCCGCCGCGGCCTTCGCGGCCGCCTCCGCCGATGCGGCGTCGCCTTCGTGAAGCGAGATCTGCGCCAGAGCAAGCTGGTTCTCCGCCACTCCGGGCTTCTCGCCAAGCTGCTTCCGCAGCGACAGCGCGTCTTCGTGCTTTCTCCGGGCGGCGCCGGGATCACCGTTGATCAAGTCGATGTCACCCAGCCGGCTCAACTCATGCGCGAGAGAAGTCTGATTCCCAAGATCTTTAAATATGGCACGCGATTGTTCATACAGCTCGCGGGCTCGCAGAAGATCACCCTCGTCTGAAACGAGGTCGCCCAGGTTACTCAGGACCGTGGCGACCGAGTTTCTGTCGCCGATTTCCTGGAACACAGGCAGCGCCAGCTGATACATCTCTCTCGCGGCTTTTGAATCTCCCATCAGGCTGAGAATATTCGCCAGATTGTTGCGCGACATGGCTTCGCCGCTGCGATCCCCAATCTCGCGCCGAATCGCGAGTGCCTGTTCATGCAATCCTTTCGCACCCGAGAAATCTCCTCGGTCCCGAAACACAGTACCGATGGACGTCAGCGCGGCAGCCTCGCCTTTTCTGTCGCCGAGTTCACGATAAGTCGTGAGCGACTGCTGGAAGATCGTTTGCGCTCGTGTCAAGTCGCCCGACTGCATGACGACGTAAGCGAGATTGGTGGAGGCATTCGCCGCATCCCAACGATCATTGGCTGTAACGTACAGTTCTTTGGCTTCCTCGAAGGCGGCTCGTGCCGGGCCCAAGTCTCCGAGATTGGCAAGAGCGCTGCCTTCCAAAAGCCTTGCGCCTGCAACCAAAAGCTTTGCTCCCCGTTCTCGCCCTTTGGCGGCAGCACGCGCGGCCAACATCTCTTGACGCCTGAAATCCGAGAGCGCGCCGGCTGCACGCGCTTCCGCAACATCGATTCGCGGGCTATCCCGATCAGGCGGGGGGAACTTTCGCAACGCTTCAATGGTTGCCAGCCCGTCCTTTGCCTCACCTGCCGAGGTTTGGGCATCAGCGAGACGCAGACCGTAATCGAAATTGTCGGGAAAGAAGCGGAATAGAGCCCGGTACACTTCAACTGCCTGGCGCCACTCGAGAGCTGCTTCTCTGGCGCGCCCTTCCACCACGAGTTGGTCTTCCCGCCCAAGCTTGGTTGAAATATCGAGCGCAATTTTGGATTGTTCCCTGGCTTTCATCGCGTAACCCAGCATGGACCACGCAGTCGCGAGCGCCGCTCGAGCCAGCGCATGCCGCCCGTCTTCTGTGACGGCCTTCTCGAGTGCAGTTCGTGCGCCCGACGCATCAAACACGCGCAGCTTTTCCAGTCCCTCCGTATAGAACCGTGCGGCTTCCGGAGTCGCCGGCAGCGCCGCATGCCCGACTTCCGCTTGTTGCGGCTCCAATTTGCCGACGCCAAGTTTCTCGCGGAGTGCAGCGCCGCTGCGTGAAACCAGCATCAAGAGGTCCGCGGCATAGCCTTCTTCGCTGATCGTGGCCAGCAAATTACCCTGCACGGCATCTTGCAGACGGAGGTCCATACGAATCTTGGCGGGAGTTCCGTTCAACGCGACGTAAGAGCCATAAATGATGACATCCGCACCGAGATAATTCCGGATCCTTACCAGCGTATCTGAACCAAAACTGCCGGACTCAGGCAGCGAAAGCTCAGCAGACATGCGTGCCACGTTCTCTCCCGGTATGGCGCGCAGCTTTTCTCCCGCTCCGAGTTCCGTTGTGAGCATGTCGGCAAGCCCCGTGGAAAGCCACGCCGCGTCGGCTTGTCCTGTGAGGTTTTTAAAACCTAACACGGCAACCGAACGGCGGGATTTGAACTCGGCCGGGGCTAATCGGTTTCGAATCATGAGCCAGCCTGCCAGCAGAACTAAAACCAGAACCACGCCGATAGTGAGTGGGAAGCGGCGCCGGGCGCCTGCCGCCAACGCTTCGCTGCGAGAGGCAGCCGAGCGCGCGATTGTTGTTTCGCCCGTTAATCCATTAATCACCTCGTCTATATTGCTGAACCGGTCCGCCGGATGACGTGCGAGGCATCGCAGAATGCCTGCTTCCCAAACGGGGTTGAGTTCTGGAACGTATTTACGAGGCGACGGCGGCGGTCCCTGCAACCGCTTTACCGCTACGGCGAATGCGGATTCTCCGTTAAACGGCAATGTCCCGGCTATCATCTCGTACATCACAACGCCGAATGCATACAGATCGGCAGCGGGCGTGATTTCCCCGTTCTCCAATTGCTCGGGCGCCATATATGCAGGTGTGCCCAACACATCTCCCGGCTGTGATAAGGTCTCCATCGGTTCTTGTGCAAGTGCAGGCCGCGCCAGACCAAAGTCCGTAACCACCACGCGAAACTTGCTCCCATCAGCATCCTCGGGTATCAACATCACATTGGAGCTCTTGAAATCGCGATGGATTACACCAGCTCTGTGTGCTGCTGCGAGTCCAGCTGCCATTTGTCGAATGATCGGCAGGGCTTCGCTTATGGTCATTTTGCCGTTGCGCAGAAGTCGCTGATGGAGCGTCTCACCGTTCAACAACTCCATCGTCAGAAATGTGATGTTCTCCGATCCCAGAGTGTCGTGAAAGAGATCGAAAATCCGGCAAACGTTCGCGTGCGTTACCTTTCGAGCAAGCTGAATTTCGCGCTTGAAACGTTCCATCGCGTGGGCGGCGCCGGCAATCTCGGGACGTACGGTCTTCAATGCCACGCGCTCGTGCAGTTCGAGGTCTTCGGCTTCAAAAACGTCGCCCATGCCGCCTCTGGCGATGAATCTCTCAATTCTGAAGCGGCCGGCCAGAAGACGCCCCTCCGAAAAACCTGGCGCGGCGGGGATGCTGGATGTACCGCCGGCGGGCACGATCGTGCGGATCAGCGTCATCATCTGCGTCGGGGAAGAAGATCTCAGATCAGCGAGCACATTTCGCGAATCCTTATAACAATCCTTTCGTTCGTGATCGATGAGCCGGGTTACGATTTGGGTGAATGCTGCCGGCAGATCGTTGCGAAATGTCTCGATTGGCGGGACGGTAGCGCCTGGAAACGGCAATCGGCCAGTAGCCATTTCGTACAGAACCTTCCCAAACGCCTCGAGGTCCGAGCTCATGCTGCTTTGCGAGCTGAAATCTGTCAGCTTGAGCGTACAGTCTTCGCTGAACATGACATTCTCTGCCTTAACATTGCCATGCGAAATCCCTTGATCATGCGCGTAGGTCAAGGCGTCGGCAATTTGCTCCGCATAGGCGAGAATCTGGTCAGGCGGGAAGACATCGCCCACGGAGGACATCGATCGGATGTGTTCCTTCAGGGTGCCACCCGACAGATATTCCGCTACGGCGAAGGCCTGCGAACTGGTTCGGCCTAGATCGAAAAATGTCGCGATGTGTGGATGTTTAAGCAGAAGAAGTCGGCTGGGATTCTCGATCTCAGGGCTGTGAAATAGCTTTACGGCAACCCAAGACTGCGACCTGGGATCCTGCGCCTTATACACCGTCGCCCGCGGACCCTCGCCCAGTACCTCCACAAGCGTATACTCGGAAATCGCCTGCATCGCCATTCACGCGAGATTATCAACCCTGGAGTCGATCCTTTGGAAGAGGAAAGGGAACCAGGAACACCAGAACCGCAAAAACACTTGCTCAAAAGCAAGAAGTTACAGGGAGGCAAGAGAAATAGGAGCCAGGAACGGCGTGCCGGCGAGAGGGGCGACCTCTCTCGCCGGCACCTGAGAGCCGTGCAACCGCGCGAACCAAAATACTCAGCGTTTACCTCACGAGGCTGAGCGGCCCGAGGCCATTTTGCAAGTCGGTCGTATGCAGTACCTGGATTCCAGCATTGTGATCGCCATTAAAGCGTGTCTCCGTAGCCGGGCAGCCGGCCCTTGCAGCGTCTGCCGGAGAGTTAAACCAGAGGCCCAGATGGAATGTGTGGATCGGCTCGAACGCCGGATTGAAGTTATCGTCCCTGACAAGCGACTCTGGAGGATTGTGGACCACAGGTGCCGGTTGTCCACCGGGAGGCTGCGCCACTGCGAAGGTCTCGATGCTGAAGCGGCCAACGAAACGCTGGTGACCTTCGCCCTCGTCATCTGTTTCAATATCGCCCTGATACCAGGCGACGCCAAATGGTGCGTTCGGAACTTGAATAACGAAGAGATCGAACTCCGTATTCGGGGGTAGATGTTTCACATTCACGTCCATGATCTCCACCGGTCCTGTGGGGTGAATCTTTACAGTGGCAGTTGCGTCGCGCAAGCAAGCGGCAGCCCCACCCGAAACGACCATATTGAACTTAGCGGGTGATCCTGCGGTGGGTGCCGGCCCGCCGCGGTTGGGGTTTTGAGCCCCCGCATAGCCGGCGTTAACGGCGGCTAGTGCGAGTCCTATGACAACGAACTTAACTCCTACGAGAAGAGCGGCCGTTGCAACCGAGAGATATTCGGCGGCGCGTTGGGTTTTTGATCGTCTAGCAAATATGTTGTTCATCACAGTTCTCCTTCTGGAATGGAATCGTTAATTTGAGCTTTGCCGGCTTCATTAAGCCGTCAGCCGCAATGAACAAAGGCAATCAATGCGCCGAAGCGGACTACGAGTACTCGTGTCCGCAACAGATTGATTTAACGGATGAAGACGGAGGGATTGTGACGAGCGGGCCCAACTCGCGCAGTTCGACGCCATCTTAATGATGGTGTTCGGCGCCATCCTTTTGATGATGTTTTCCGACTGCCTTCAAACATTGCGAGCATGTAGTCGCCGCTTTTTAGAAGCTTATCCGGATCCGGACGAGAGGCGTCTCCTTTTCATCGCCCGACTCTAAACAGTTGTGCGGAGAAGCTCACGCTCACCGTCGGTGCGCACAGTTCGATGGCAATCCTACTGCTGCGTCAAAGTGACGAACGGCGCCTCATAAACCGGATGAGAAGTAAGAATTTCGGATTTATCGAACATAGGATCGAAAAACTATTTGGCCCATAGATTGCACAACGGACGCTGGAAAGGAGAATGGTATGCGGCCAACAACATTAGATCCAACAAAGACAGGACAAGAGGCAGAAACTCTGGAACTCGGGCTCCGGAGCAAAATCATTGGACAGGAAGATGCGATTCATCAGGTCGTGGAGATGTATCAGACGTACTTGAGCGGCATGTCTTCGCCGGGCCGTCCCATTGCCAACCTCATGTTTCTTGGCCCGACCGGATCGGGTAAGACGCGTCTGGTCGAAGCAATGGCGGAGTGCCTGCTGCAAGACCCGAGGGCGGTAATCAAAATCGATTGCGCCGAATTCCAGCACAGTCACGAAATCGCAAAGCTCATCGGTTCTCCGCCGGGATATCTCGGTCACCGCGAAACAAAGCCTGTGCTTACACAGGAAGCACTAGATCAGCATCACACGCCAACTGTAAAAATGAGCCTGATGCTCTTCGATGAAATCGAGAAGGCAAGCGACACGCTTTGGAATTTAATGTTAGGGATTCTGGACAAGGCCACCTTAACGCTCGGTGACAACAGCAAGGTTGACTTCTCCAGAGCAATGATTTTCATGACAAGTAATATCGGTGCGCGTGAGATGAATGCTTTGATAAAGCCGCGGTTGGGTTTCGCGGGCCCTCTTGAAAATCGCCGCGAAACCAGCGATATCACCGAACCCTTGAACAATGAAATGGCGCGAAGCGGCATCGAGGCTGCATGTCGCCAATTCACGCCGGAGTTCATTAACCGCATCGATAAAATGGTTGTCTTCAAACCTCTCGGCTCTACCGACCTGAATCGGATCCTGGAAATTGAACTCAATTCTGTGAGGCAGCGCGTATTCAACGTAGATGCCAGCCGGCGCTTCGTTTTCACAGTGACGGCATCAGGAAAACAGTTTCTATTGAACGAGGGTACAAACGTCGAGTATGGCGCCCGCTATCTTAAACGTGCCATCGAACGTTTGGTCGTTCAGCCGTTGTCGAAGCTGATGGCATCGGGGCAGATCCTCAACGGCGACTGGATTCAGATCGACTATGCGCCTCAAGCCGCCACGCTGACCTTCAGTCGGCAAGATGAGGGTCTGGCTCTAAGAGAAATGGCGGGATTGGTGGACCCCGCCGGTGTATCACGCGCCGCATTTGCCGCCGCTTGATAACCAACATTCGCGCCGCCATACATGCAGCTTTTGCCTTTACAGGACGCGCTCGGATCTCCGATGAACGCTAACGACTGCTCGCAACTGAAGGAATCGTGGTCACCGAAGTGGCTCATCGAGATTGTTCGACACCATCGTCATTAACCAGCCTCGCGTCATCCGCGTCATTCGCGTCTCAGCATTTGAATTAGAACAGCAGTTTCAGCGCCAACTGGATTTGCCGCGAGGTTGTGGCCGTGTTTGTAATCTGGCCGGCCGACTCGCTATAGCTGTAGTTCGAGCTGTTGCCCTGGAAGACCACCTGATTCGGGAACGCGAAATTAGTGTGATTCAAAACATTGAACGCTTCCGCGCGGAACTGCAACGTCACGCTCTCCCGGACCGGAATCCTCTGAAAGAAGGACATGTCGACGTTGAACAGGCCCGGGCCGCGGTACACACTGCGTCCCGCGTTCCCGAAGGTACCGGCAATCGGCATCGAGAAAGCACGGGGGTCGAACCAGTGATCCGCTGTCCCCAGGATCGCCGGCCCTATGAAGTTTGGATTCCTGTCGGCTATGTCGGTTGGTTGCGTTCCCTCGCCAGTTCCGGAATTATTGAAACCAATCATCGGCGTGAAAGGAAATCCGGTCTGAGCCGTGGCGATCCCATTCCATTGCCAGCCCCCAATCAAACGGTTCACCCACCCGCTGGCGCCCCCGCCAAATCGCTGTCCGCTCCCAAACGGCAACTGATAGCTGAAGTTCGTATTGAACTGGTGCGTTGGGTTGTAGGCGGCGACCCCTTTGTTCAGGCGGCGATCCCAAGGACTGACAAGGTTCGTCGGCTCATTTTCCCCTGAAGGCGCCAGGATGGCGGAGTTCAAATCCAGCGCCTTCGAGAAGCTATAATTCGCTTTGAAGGTCAGCCCGCGCGTCGCGCGCTTGAGTACAGACACATTCACCGCATGATAGCTGGCGGTCCCCCAACCAAACCAGGACTGGGTATAGGACACGTACGGATTCGGGCGAGTTCCCGGTGCCATATAAAGAGTGCCCTGCGGCACCGTGTACCTGGTTGCCAGGAGCGTTGGATCGGTTGGCACAGCCAGAACGCCACCGCTTCTGCATCCCTGCGGGCTCTGACACACCACGGGCGGGG
>Ga0066709_100002730_pt1 | contig 13073 bp, 9 predicted proteins | sample GraSoiAngelo_158_FD_79665 | JGI IMG/M metagenome (GOLD analysis project Ga0066709, IMG submission 79665) | Grasslands soil microbial communities from the Angelo Coastal Reserve, California, USA - 14_1009_16_30cm | ecosystem: Environmental > Terrestrial > Soil > Grasslands | place: USA... | reverse complement strand
GGCCAGCGGACCGCGACTGCGGCCGGGTCCGGCGTGAATGACTGCCAGAATCCCTGCAAGACGGTGCCATTCAAACCGAAAACCGAAGCGGAGCAGGCCATAATCGCTTCCTGGCAGGCCCTGGAGACGGGCGTTACGAACCATGACGCTTCCGCTTGGTCGCCGCATATCGCGGAAGAATTCGTTATGCTCGGCTCGAGCAACGACCATCCATTGAGCAAGGCCGACCGCATCGCAACTCTCAATCTGCAGAAGCAGACAGGCCATGGTTCTGCGCCCGCCCCGCTGGTATCGGCGCAGATGTTTGATTTCGGAGACGCCGTGGTGATGACCTGCCTCCACCAGCCGTATTCTGGCAAGCCGGTCCATGTGAGCCGCCTGTGGATCAAGCGCGACGGTCGCTGGGTCATGTCCATCAGCTATCAAACGACGATTCAGGCTGCTCCGGCCAAAGCCAGCTAGAAATTGCTCGCTCAAGACCACCATCACCGGGAAACGGGGAGCGCTCTTATGAATTGTCTCGTCAAGCGCGCGCTCATTGGTGCCATCGCGTGCTTTGCCGCTATCGCCGGTTTTTCAAATGAGCCACTCTTCTGCCTCCAGCGCCGATCAGGAAGTATTGGAGGCCGATCATGCCTTGGTCCGCATCCTTAGCCTGGGGGACAAAGCTTCCCTCCAGGACCATCACACGCTCGACGAACTCTTGGACGAGGATTTCACTTGGATCGATTCGAATGGAAAGAGCCTGATCAAGTCTGAGGTTCTCAAGAACTTTCCCGCGCTCGCGAACCCCGACGTCGAACTACAGGAACACAGCTATGGGCGCTCCGCGGTGGTCCGGGCGAAAAGGAACTTGACCCCGCCAAGCTCCGCGAGGTCATGGCCCATGCTCTCGAAAACGGTGAAACCAGATCGCCTTAGACAGCGTTACAATACCAGCCATGCCGGTCGCATCGCCCGCCCACCGCAACTTTTGGAAGCACAAGGAGGTCCTGTGCAAGCCACGCTTCTCGATCGCCGCAGTTTTCTCCGTGTCTCTGCTGTCGCCGGCGGAGGCATGCTCGTCGCTCTCTATTTCGAACCCGTTGCCGAAGTCTTTGCCCAGGCGCCGCAGGCCCCGCCCGCTGCTTTCCTGCCCACCGCGTTCCTTCGCGTCGCCGCCGATGGCATCGTCACCATCATGTCCAAGAATCCTGAGATCGGTCAGGGTGTGAAGACCCATCTCCCCATGATCATCGCCGATGAACTCGATGTCGATTGGAAAGACGTTCGCATCGAGCAAGCCGATCTCGACGAAACGAAATACGGCCCTCAGCGCGCCGGTGGCAGCACTTCCACTCCCACCAATTGGGATCCGCTGCGCCGCGTCGGCGCCGCCTGCCGCCAAATGTTCGTCACCGCCGCCACGCAAACCTGGTCCGTCCCGGAATCCGAATGCGAGACGTCTTCCGGTCACGTCATTCATCAGCCGACAAAACGCACTCTGACGTACGGCGCGCTCGCCGAAAAAGCGGCCGCGCTGCCCGCGCCCGATCTTAAGTCCGCCAAGCTCAAGGATCCCAAGGACTACAAAATCATCGGCCAGTCCATTCATAGCGTCGACAACGCTTCCATTGTTACGGGAAAAAATCTTTACAGCATCGATTTCAAAGTTCCGGAAATGTTATACGCCGTCTACGAAAAATGCCCCGTCTACGCCGGCAAGTTCGTTAGCGCCAATTTCGACGAGATCAAGGCCCTGCCCGGCATCCGCGATGCTTTTTCAGTGGATGGAAGTTCCGATCTGCTCGGCTTGCATTGCGGCGTCGCTATCGTTGCCGACACCTGGTGGCAAGCCAACGGTGCCCGGCAGAAATTGCGCGCCAAGTGGGAAGAAGGCCCCACCGCACAGCAAAGCAGCGCAGGTTTTGCACGCCGCGCCCAAGAACTTTCCAAGCAGCCGCCCGCCATCACACTCCGCAGCGACGGCGACACCGAGAAAGCCCTGCAGTCCGCTGCAAAAACCGTCGAGGCCGCTTACTCCTATCCCTTCCTCGCGCACGCTCCCATGGAGCCGGAGAATTGCCTCGCCCATTACCACGATGGCAAGCTCGAATCCTGGTCGCCCAGCCAGACGCCTGAAAATGGCCGCCTGCTCGTCTCCAAGGGTCTCAATATTCCCCACGACAACATCATCGTCCACATGAAGCGTGCCGGCGGCGGATTCGGCCGTCGCCTCACCAACGACTACATGCTGGAGGCTGGAGCTATTGCCAAGCATGTCGGCGTCCCTGTCAAACTCCTCTGGACCCGCGAGGACGATTTTCACCACGATCACTATCGTCCCGCAGGTTTTCACTTTCTCAAGGGTGGTCTCGATTCCTCCAGTAAACTCGTCGCCTGGCGCAATCATTTCGTTAGTTTCGGCGAAGGCGAAAAGTTCGCTCCCTCCGCCGGTATCGCCGGCAACCAGTTTCCCGGTACATTTCTCCAGGACTTTTTCTTCGGCGCCTCCCTCATGCCTCTCGGCATTCCCACCTACGCTCTGCGCGCTCCAGGTACAAATGCTTACTCCTGGGTCTTTCAATCCTTCACCGACGAACTTGCTCACGCCGCGGGGAAAGATCCCGTGCAATTCCGCCTGGATCTTCTCGGCGCGCCTCGCGTCCCCAGCGCATCGCCCTCTTCCAATCCCGGCGACGTCGATCTCGACGCTTCTCGCATGCAGGGCGTTCTCAAACTCGTCGCGGAAAAATCCGGCTGGGGCGCCCGTAAGCTCCCGAAAGACACCGCCATGGGCGTCGCCTTCCAATTCGCGCATCGCGGCTATTTCGCCGAAGTCGTCGAGCTCCGTGTCGATGCCAAGAAGAAAATTAAGGTCAACAAAATCTGGGTTGCCGGCGATGTCGGCAGCCAGATCATCAATCCCATCAACGCGGAAAATCAGGTCCGTGGCGGCGTCATCGAAGGGCTAAGCTCCGTCATGTCCTACGAAATCACCATCGACGGTGGCCGCGCCATTCAGAGCAATTTCCACGAATATCCCCCGGTCCGCATGAACCAGGTGCCGCCCGAAATCGAAGTTCATTTCCTCAAAACCGACAACTCACCCACCGGCCTCGGCGAGCCCGCTCTCCCGCCGGTTCTTCCGGCCGTGTGCAACGCGATCTTTTCTGTCACCGGCGAGCGCATCCGCTCGTTGCCGCTCTCCAAGCATGGCTTCTCCTGGGCCTAGCTTTTCCGGGTTTTATAGGGGCGAACTTTAGTCCGCCCCTGGTTTTCGGACTTTGTAGCTTAGCGGCAAGTTCAGTTCGTCAACTTGCCTTTCACAGGCAGCGGTCAGCCGGCTCTCCTGGATAGTTTCCCTGAACGCAGGGAATGGCCCTCAAATATTCGTAGATCGCTCGAATATCATGATCCGTCATGTGTTGCTGAATGGGCCATGGCATGACTTGCAGAAAATCTCCGTCGAAGGGCTTTGGCACGCAACCTGAATTCGGCGCTCCGGTACAGGTCGGATGCATGTGATCGAAATCTTTGCCGGTCCTAAGGATTGTGAGGAATTCTTCAAAGGTGCGATCCCCTTCAGGCAAACCAGTTTTGGGAGTCGGTGTTAAATTGCGAGAGATGATGTGCGCGGAGCCAATACCTGGCGGCGGTACTAACTCGCCGAAATCTCGTCCTCCACCCAGATAGGTCGCCGGATTAATCTTCTCCGGCTGGCCAAAGAATGGGTTTCCGCCCCCGGCGAATTCAGTACGAGGGCCGGCGCTGTGGCAGCCATTGCAATCTGCCTGCGCGTTCACGATATAGCTTCCCAATCCCACCAACGCCCGGTTCTTTCCCTCCAAATTTAAATGCACCGGCGCGATCTCGAATCCCTGCTCTATCCTGGAATCGGAGTCGTCGCCTCGGTCTTCCGCCTTTCCGCGCGGTGTACTGAACAACATTCCGGCCATCGCAACTCCCGTACAGGCCGCAGTCACACCCAGTGCTTTCAGTCGTTGTCCTCGTGTCATCTTATTGTCTTCCTTTCGTCTTCCCTCCGTGTACTTGGCGAACCGTTCGGGGGGACACAGAACAGATAGGAGGGAACGTTGCCGCGTATTCTGTGTCCGGCGCCCCGCAGGAGTCAAGTCAACCTTCTGTTACATTCCTGGACGGCGTAACACGATCAGGGTTTTTGGCGAACCCAGGCTAAAACGCGCCCGCAACTTTTGCGTCGTAGACAATCTTTCCGCCGGCCATAGTCAGCACCGACTCCGTGACCGGCATGCAGACCCGGCGCGAAAGACTTCCCGCAGGAAGTTCGCACAGCGCATAACCTCCGGGCACGTTCAGTTGTTGTCCTTCTTGTGCCATTCGGCCGCAACGACCGAGGGCAGGGAATCGAGATGGGCGAGAAACGTCACCACCGTCCAAATCTTTTCATCCGAAATTATCCGAAATATCCTTTCCGGATGCGTCTTTGCCGAATTCCCCGTCCCACTTGAACATCCCCGAGCAGCTTACCCCGCCTTTGATGGCGGCAGCGCGGAGGGCACCGCATCTCGCGAATCCGATTGCTCCTACGGAAGAAAATCTAATGGCAGGGGTGAAGCTTTTCAAAGGCGATTGCGCGGGCTGCCATGGCGATCCGAACAATGCCACCAAGCGCGAAACCGAAAACTTTCTCTATCCTAGTCCTCCGGTGTTTGCGCTGCATCCTCGGCGCAAGCCGAACTATCGAATCCAGCGCCAGATGCGCGAAAGCCTTTTCGGAGCGCGCTGGCGTCGCGCTCGCGTTCGTCGGCAAACACCCCATCCACGCCGCCGCAAACGCTCCCGCCGGAAGCGTCAGAATCCCCACCACGAATCCCAGGAGAAAGTTGCGCATGGCACCTCCTGCGCTCTCGGACGCTAGGAACGAGTTCTTTATCTGATCAACGTGTTGCAAATCGGAGGACCAAGTCGTCAAAAAGCATGGTCCCCGAGGCGGCCGCCATTCCGCACCAACACGCCGGCGTTACGCTGCCCGCCTTGACGCCGATACGCAAGAAAGGTTAGAGCCTGGGTCCAGCCACTCGCGGTGTCTGTCCTGAACGACCTTCGGATCGATCCCTCCTCCGATGCCACGACCGATCTATCTTGCGCGCGTCGGAAAACTTCCGATCTTCTAAGAGCAGATCCGCTCCCTTAGCTCGCGTCGTCTTGCCCTACACTCTCTTCCGAACTCTCAACTTTCAACGGCATCTTCTTCCATCTTTACTTCATGGCCTAATTGCTTCATTAGTTCCCACGTCCAGCTTTCTCACCAAATATGGAATAATCACCTGCCGAAAAATCACCGGATCGGGCCACACCTTAACCTGCCGCCCCAGGTGTCCACCCTGCGGATTGATCCATGCCTCTTTCGGAACGTCGCCACAGCTGAGAAGCAAATACGTATCCGAAATCGGCACCTGCGTATCCAAAGCTCCCGCGATAATCAGCATCGGTGCCGTCGGTTTCCCGAGCAGCCCCTGCGAGACCAGCGACATCTTCGGAAAAATATTCGCCAGATCGTCCACCGTTTTCGCGCCTTCATAAATCGACATCAGCGCGGGCCCGAGCCCGAACAGATACTCGCGATTTCCCAGTGTCTTATTGATCAGAAAATCCTTCTGAAATGTCGCGTTGGCGGGCGGTGACTGAGCCACCACCGCTTTCAAGCGCGTATGCTCGACGATCGCCAGCTTCGTCGCCCAATATGCGCCGAAGCTCTGCCCATCCATGCCAATTCGTGTCTTGTCCACTTCTGGCCGCGTTTGCAGGTAATCGATCACACGAGAGAATTCACGTTCCGCCGTTTCGCTCGCCTTGATCGGCGATTGTCCCGTGCCCGGCGAATCCAGGCCGATGAACCCAATTCCATATGGCAGGATGGCGCCAAAATTTTCCGAGAGATCCTCTTTGCGGCTATCTAGTCCGCTGATCGCAATCACCAGCGGAACGGGACCTTTAGCATTTTTCGGCACCCGCAAATAGCCGATGATCTCCGAACCTTCAAACGGAATGCGCACGACTTCCAGCGGCGGATCCATCAGTTGCGCGTGCGCGAGAAAGGCCTCCAGCGCTTTCGCGTACGCGCGCTGTTTGCCGGGAGAAGCCGGCACCGGCCAACGCCCGAACGAATACAGCCGCCACGCTTTTGTATATAGTGCGCTCGCCTTTGCGGAGTCAGTCGTCTCGGCTGATTTTGCTTGTTCCATGTAACGTTCGGCCACGGCGCTGAAACCCGCGGCCCACTCGTCGTAATCGGAAGTCTTGATGGAAGCAAACGCCGCGCGCACATCCGCGGGATCGAGACCGATCAGCGGGTACATTCCGTTTTCCGCACGCTTGATCGCTTCGGCTTTTATTTCATCGAGCGTCCGTTCTTTCTGTTGTGCCATGGCGCTTCCCGTGCACGCAAGCATTCTGAAAAGCATGTACGCAGTCCGCAGAACTCTCACTCGACCTTGCTTCGCTATGAAATCCATTCACTTCGCCCCTTTCAGTTTTGCGAGTGCCTCAGAGTAATACGAAGAATCGTAGTATTTCTCCGGTGCGGGTGGCTGCCCGTCCCACTGGCCTTCCACTTCCGCTCTCAGCTTCAACACGTTCTTGAAGCCATCGACATCGAAACGCGCGTCCTCGGCATACCCGCCGTGACCTTCCATCAAAACGCCATATGTCTCCGCCGCGACGTCCGCGGGAATTTTCGATTCCCTCGTCATCAACGCAATCACCTTCTGTTTGTTGGCGGGGGCCATCAGCCAGCGCTGCGCCTCGATGTACGCGGCAAGATAACGCACCAGCGTATCCTTGTGCTCGCTCGCCCATTTACGCCGCACGAAAGCGCCATAACTTTGATACGGTCCGATGAGTTTCTGCGTCGAGCCGAGGCTCACGAAACCTTCACGTTTGGCAACAATCGATGCCGGTGGACCAAGCATGGAACCAGCAAATTCTTTGTGTTCGCGCATGGCCATCAATCGCTGCGGTGTGGCGCCATAAGACTTCATCTCGTAGTCCTGCCCGGCTTGCAGTCCATTCAGAAGCAAAATCTTTTTCATCTGAAGCGCATACGCCGTGTTCACGGCATCGACGATGAGAGTTTTTCCGCGTAATTCCGCGGCCGAATGAATGTCCGGTTGCACGAAAAGTTCGTTCAACGAGCCTTCCCCTCCCATCACAATGAGCACATCAGCGCCTGCTAGTTCCACCATCGCGACGGAGTTGTCCACTGCCGCGTGAGCAATGTCCGCCTTTCCCTCCGCCAAGGCCGCCCGCATCGCATCCGAATTCGGCGCGGGGCTGACCTCCACTTCGATTCCGAACTTCGCGAACGTGCCGTTCATTTCCGCCGCAACTACGGGCAGCGGACGGCCCGGCAGGCTGGTCAATCGGATATTTTGCGAGCCCTGCGCCCGAGCATGCGCGCCACTACTGCACAGCAATCCGACAACGAGAATCGGCAGGCGGGCCCATCGTATGGCTTGCATCATTCTTCACTCCTTTTGGCCGCGAACTCCATGGAAACGCGCTCCGGGCTTTCCGGCTCTGTGCTCTCTGTGTCCTCAGCGTTCTCGGTGTTAATTCTTCTTGCCGGTTTACGGCGCGCCTTCGTTCAGTTTTTCAAGCGACCATTCCGCTACCGGCATCGGATCAAGGATGGGCTTTCCGAGATTCGGACAGCTCAGTGCATAGAGGCCCGTGTCCGTGGCGGTCCAAATAATATTGCGGTCCCATTCGATGAACACGTTGTCCACGGTGCGGTCGTAGCTTCCAAATTTTTTCAAGTCGCCGCCCTGCGGAGGAATGAAGTAAGCAACCTCTTCTGGCTTGTAAAGGTCTCCAATGTCGTAACAACGCAGTCCCGCGATGAAGTACGAATAGGCAATAAACTCCTGCCGCGGTTTTCCTGGCGCCTTGAGATGTGGCGGATTGTGAGCGCCGAAGCGGCCGCGCTTGAAACAAAAATCGCGGTATGGCGCTTCGGGCGGGGGAACAGCGCGGGGAAGTTGCGCGACGGGAACCGGGTGTTCTTCATCGCGGATGTCGATGATCCAATTCGGCAAATAGATTTGATTGCAATCCGAATTCGTCGTTTCGCCGTTGGTGAGAACAAATCCGCGGTCGAGGATGCCGCAATAAATTGTGTGAAAGGCGATGCCCATTCCCGAGTACTGTGGTGGCGGCTCGAATCGGCCAATTTCTTTTTGGTGCGTAGGATCCGAAAGATCAAGAATAACAAATCCGTTGCAGCCAAATGCGCCGTAGCCACGATTGCCGCCATCTTCCAGTTTCTTGGGAACATACACGGGGCCATGGAGACCGGCGAAAGGCGTCTGGTCTGCAATGACTTTCGGTGGAACGAGCTTGGACCAAATCCATTTGTTGTACTCGGCTTCCTCGCCCTTGCGTGAGCCGGGAACCCACCACATAGAAACTTCCTTGGCGCTGGAAGGATCGGAAGCATCCACGATCATATTGCCGTTGACCAACTGCCGGAAGTACGACGGCTGGTGAATAAACGTTTCGTCAGGAGCGGTGTCGAGATAGGCGTACTTTCCGCCGTCGTAGTAATTTCGGTGCGTGCCCTGGCCGGTGGCGCCGGTGCTGAACTCAGAAAGTTTGACAATTTTCGATGCATCGGTGACGTCGTAGAAGCGCACGCCACGAAGTCCCTTGTAATTTTTGCGCTTGTCATCGAGATGGGGGTCGTCGTATTTGCCCATGGGTGCCTCGGGAGTCGAATCGGTAATCGGCGTTTGCGCCCCAGTCATCAAAATCCATTTCTTCAGGTTCTTGTTGTAGGCCACCTGGACCTGGCCCCCTTCGAAACCACCTTTGTTGAACATCTGAGGCTTTCGGACCTCGCTGACGTCAATCACATCACCCTGCTGGAACATATAGCGGCGATTCCCGATGGACATCAACTGCATCTTGCCATTGCGCACGTGGCCGGGCATGAAGTGGGCGAGGAGCTCCATGTTGTGGACATATGTCCTGCGATCCAGATATGAGATGCTGTTCGGAGTGGGGTGGCCATGATGGTCCGCCCAAGCCGCAATGGGAGAGCCGACCAACGCCAAACTAGCGCCCGCGGCAGTTCCTAGAAACTCCCGCCGCGTCGGATGTATGGCCCTTTCCCCGGAGCTTCGGGCCTTTTTAGTCCTGGGGTCTTGCATTTTCGCGCCAGTGTTGTCCTTCATCCTTTACGACTCCTTGAGTTATGAACTTGTGGCTCGTACCTTTGGCGACCAGGGATGATGACCATGGCTCTCTTGTTGGAATCCCCGTACAGACCCGTCCTTGAATCTATCGGGTGGTTGAGGAGGAGGCTTGCCAGGTTTCATCCAAAAGGTAGGACCGCTGTACCATTCGCACTCAAGGGCTGTCAAGAATATTCTTCTATGGGATCAGAGATACTTGCAGTTAGTATGTTTCGCAAAAAGCGGTCGGGTATAGTGGTTGGACCAAAATGTGAAAGTCTACGCCAGGGGTCCGGAGGATGCCACAGCCTTTCGAACGAAGGGCAAGAGAGCGCCGCCGTGCGACGGCGCTCCACTTAGACAGAGGGTCACAGCAAGATTCCAGAGGGAGAACAGAAATGGCAATTGCGACCGTCAATCCGGCGACAGGGGAAGTGGTCAAAACCTTCGAATCGCTATCGGATGCGCAGATTGAAGTGAAACTTCAGAAGGCTGCAGATACGTTCCGGAGCTACCGAAAAGTGCCGTTCTCCGAGCGCGCGCGGATGATGTTGAAGGCGGCAGCGATTCTGGACGGCGAAAAGGAGAGTTTTGCCCGGACGATGACGACCGAAATGGGCAAGATGTTTCGCTCCGCGGTCGATGAAGCCGCCAAGTGCGCCTGGGTCTGCCGCTACTATGCGGAAAACGCGGAGCGCTTTCTCGCCGACGAAGTGGTGGAGACGACGGCGAGCCGGAGTTACATCCGTTACCAGCCGCTGGGGGCCGTTCTGGCGGTGATGCCGTGGAATTTTCCGTTCTGGCAGGTGCTGCGATTCGCTGCGCCGGCGTTGATGGCCGGCAACGTCGGACTTCTCAAACACGCATCGATCGTTCCGCAAAGTGCGTTGGGGATCGAGGACATCTTCCGGAGAGCCGGGTTTCCCGACGGGGCTTTCCAGACACTGCTGATCGGCTCGCACAAAGTGGACAAAATACTGGGAGATCCGCGGGTAATGGCGGCCACATTGACGGGAAGCGAAGGAGCAGGAATTGAAGTGGGAATCGGTGCGGCGAAAAGAATCAAGAAAGTTGTTTTGGAACTGGGAGGAAGCGACCCCTTTATCGTGATGCCGAGTGCGAATCTGGAAGTGGCGGCCGCCACGGCGGTGAAGGCGCGGATCTTCAACAACGGACAATCTTGCATCGCGGCCAAGCGCTTTATTGTGGCCGAATCCATTGCGGACAAGTTCGAACGCGTATTCGCGGAGAAAATGGCGGCGTTGAAAGTAGGGGATCCTTTTGATGAGAAGACGGAACTCGGGCCACTGTCAACGGCGGATGGCCTTGCCGATCTCGATCGCGATGTGAAGAAGACGGTCGAGGCCGGGGCAAAAATTTTGACCGGGGGCAAACCGCTGGATCGTCGGGGGAATTTTTATGCTCCCACGGTGCTGACAAATATTCCTAAGGGCTCGCCGGCGCACAAGGAGGAGCTGTTCGGTCCGGTGGCGAGCGTGTTCCGCGCTGCTGACTTGGATGACGCGATTCGAATCGCCAACGACAGCCGCTTTGGATTGGGGGCAAGCGCCTGGACGAATGACAAGAATGAGCGTGAGCGCTTCATCAACGACCTGGAATCTGGAATGGTTTTCATAAATCGCATGGTGGCTTCCGATCCCCGCATGCCCTTCGGGGGAGTGAAATGGTCCGGTCACGGGCGCGAACTGGGAGCCCATGGAATTCGGGAATTCACGAACATCAAGACGGTGTGGATTGAGGAGGCGCCTTGAAGAGTTGCGGATGGAAGCAAGCGTGTGGTAGATTGGTCCAACAACTCGACCAGAGACAGACGAGTTCTGCGTCAAACAGTTTGTGTTTACTCGAACTGTAGTTGGTACGGCGGTCGTACCACGTCGCGGGATAGTTTTCTTTCGGTTTGGGAGGAAGTGATGTACAAAATTGTGCGCTCCTCTCGCCTGTATGAGCAGATCGTTCAGCAGGTCGAGGAATCCATCCACAAGAGTGTACTGAAACCTGGAGACCAACTTCCGCCCGAACGTGAACTAGCTCACCAATTTGGCGTGAGTCGCACGGCCGTACGTGAAGCTGTGAAAGCTCTTCGCGAAAAGGGGTTGGTGGAGGCCTATCCGGGCCGCGGGACCTTTGTTACAGATGGCACCTCGTACTCCATGCGCCAGTCGCTGGATCGGATGCTGAAGATTGGGCAGCCCGAGGGGTCCGCGTATCTGGCGGAAGTACGCGAAATCCTAGAGCCAGAGATCGCTGCGCTGGCCGCAACTCGCGTCGATGACGAAGATCTTGCTTCGATGCGGGAGCAAATCGCAATAATGGACACCGCGCGCAAGGACCCCGATGCGTTCATTGAAGCGGATCTCGATTTTCATCTGGCTCTTGCGGAAGCCGCGGCAAATCCGTTGATTCTTTCGTTGATTGATTCGATTGTAGGTCTGCTGCGTGAACAGCGGATGGGAATCTTTCAGGTGGAAGGCGGCCCGGAGCGCGGGCAGTATCACCACAAGAGAATTCTGGAGGCCGTTGAGCACCGCGATCCGCTTGGAGCCCGAGACGCGATGAAGGCGCATTTGCGGCAAGTGCGCGAGGACTCCCACCGAGCGCCGAGCGGGCAGGAATCCTAAGGACAGTTGTCAGTTGTAAGTTTTGAGGTTCTTAGTGAGAGTGAATCGCGTTTGTTTTTTTCCGTCATCTGGGTGTTAGCAAGGCTTTCGGTTGTTAGTTTTGAGTTTTTAGTCGGAGAAGAAAGATTCATGGCGAATCTGGGATTTGTCGGGCTCGGCGTGATGGGCAGCGAGATGGTGAACCGGTTGCTCGGGAAGGGCTACAGCGTTACGGGCTACAACCGCACGCGTTCGAAAGCGGAGTGGTTGATCAAGAAGGGAATGAAGTGGGCCAACTGGCCACGCGCCGTGGTTGCAGCAGCGGATATTACGTTTTCCATGGTTACGAATTCCGCGGCGCTTGGCGCGGTGATGAACGGTGCCGACGGAATGCTGGCAGGTGTGACGCCGGGCAAGATTTTCGTGGATATGAGCACAGTGAGCCCGGCATACAGCCGGGAGATCGCCGGCAAGGTGCGAGAAAAGGGCGGCGACATGGTGGACGCGCCGGTTTCCGGGAGCGTGATCACGTTGCAAGAGGGAAAATTGTCGGTGATGGTGGGAGGGCGCAAGGAAACGTTCGAAAAAGTGAAGCCGCTGCTGCAAGACATCGGGCCCAAAGTAACGCACGTCGGGGATAACGGCCTGGCGCTGGTGATGAAGATCGGGACGAACCTCAGCCTCGCGGTGCAGATGCTGGCATTTTGCGAGGGGGTCTTGCTTGCGGAAAAGAGCGGCATTGCCCGGGAAACTGCCGTAGACGTGCTGACGCACAGCGTGATTGCGTCGCCGATGGTGCAGTATCGAGGACCGTTCATTCTGAAGATGCCGGAAGAAGCGTGGTTCAACGTCAACATGATGCAGAAAGACATGAATCTGGCATTGGAGCTGGGGCGGCAACTGGACGTGCCGATGCCGACGACGGCGGTGACCAATGAATTCCTCACGGCGGCGCGCGGGATGGGCTTGGTGGAAAAGGATTTTGCAGTTGTGTTCGATGTTTTGGCGCAAATGTCGGGAGTCAAGCCATGACAATTGCAACCGAGCAGTCCAAAGCGAATGCCACCTCAAAGGCCGAGCAGTGGATGCGGATGTACCGGCGCATGGTGATGATCCGGGAGTTCGAGGAGCAGGTGAACGAACTCTATACGCGCGCGCTGATGCCGGGTCTGGCGCACCTTTATGTGGGCGAAGAAGCGGTAGCGGTAGGAATTTGTGAAGCTTTGCGGCCCACGGATTACATCACGAGCACACATCG
>Ga0066709_100002729_pt1 | contig 13074 bp, 16 predicted proteins | sample GraSoiAngelo_158_FD_79665 | JGI IMG/M metagenome (GOLD analysis project Ga0066709, IMG submission 79665) | Grasslands soil microbial communities from the Angelo Coastal Reserve, California, USA - 14_1009_16_30cm | ecosystem: Environmental > Terrestrial > Soil > Grasslands | place: USA... | reverse complement strand
CGTGTGGCCTAGTTGTACCGCGTAGTCGACGTTGGCGGTTGACTAAGCGATTCACGTAGGAAACAGGCTGGTGGTCAGTGTCGCACCGTTTCCCAGACTAAACGCGTTAGCCGTGTTTTCTTTTTGTGCAGAGATGACCCGGCTTCCCAGCCATTGGTCTGTGTATTGCTCGCCCGAAAATGCAACGGTGCACACCGTGCCATCATTGGCAACCACCGTCGCCCACATGTTGAAGCCAAGGCCGCCATTGCCGGAATGTGCTACCGCGGCTTGCAGGGCGGATTTAAGTGCAGCCCAGCTCGGCAAGCCCGAACAGGAATTAGGCTGGCCAAACGCTGCAGACGCCAGAACGGAAATCCCAATGCCGATCGAAGCTGAAATCACCCAACGTTGAGTTTTCATCTCACTCTCCTATTTTGTGGGATGGACGATAAGATTCGTGGCGCGCTCCCACCTTTCACGCCACAGAAGACCCCCTCTGTTGCGCCGCCATCGGATACTGGGGGAGACTGGAATCACCGGTCGGACCAGTGTCGCGGGGTGCAACTCCATAGCAAAGGCAAGCGCTAAGCCACATTGAGAACGCTATATCGATCAATGACTTGTTGCAATGGTGCAAGCAGTGGATCGGAGCGTTGTAAAGCATTTCGACGCTGCCGGCATCCGCAATATCTGACCGGCGGAGGTGGCTTGGCCGCTACGCTGGGCCACGTAGAATGACATCTGTGACCGACATGTCTGTGTCTGCAACCGCGGTCATGGGTTCGCAATAGAGGTTGGGATAACTAACAGAGGGGTGACATGACGGCATTCAACGTGGTGCGTTTCAAAGTGAAACCCGGGAACGAGCAGCAGTTTGTCGAGGCTCATCGTAAGCTGCGACCCGCATTCAAGGGCTTTCTCGGCGGAAGCCTGATCAAGACGGGGGACCAGACCTTTTGCTTTGTCGGCGAGTGGCGGACTTTCCAGAACATCGCGAATGCGCGTCCACAGATGACAGCGCTCTTGGACAGTTTTCGCGACATGCTCGAAGACCTCGGCAGCGGGCTTGGCGTCACGGACCCGGTGTCGGGCCAGGCAGTCGCGAAGCTGGCAGCGCCTAAGCCAGCGAAGAAGAAAAAGGCTTCGGTTTCGCGCACGCGTAAGCGCACCCCGGCCAAGAAGGGCGCACGCAAGCGATAGTTTCCAAAGCGTGTATTGCTGCAACAGATCGGCGCAGCGTCCCATCGTCGTGGACCTGCGACCGATCTTTCTGCTTTGCGCAATCGGTGCGTTGCTTTCTCCATCCGCAGCGATCGCGGGAGATAACGCTGAGCCGCGCCTTCCCAACCCGCAATGGCGAACCGTGCCCCATTCTGGTTCATCGGGGGAAGAAGCTCAGCCATCAACAGCCGAGCCGCCTGCCGGCGCACTCCAGGCGCCCTTGCCCCCTGCGCTGTTGCCCGTTCGGCCGGCCAGCTTCGAGGAGCGCTGCGCGCAATCCGGGGTTGTGCTCTGTGATCCGCTCGACAAGGGACGCGTCCGAGGTGTGGGAGTCACTAGCAAAACGCCGAACGCTACGTTGCCGGAAGCGATGAACGGTCATTACCGTGACTGGCGGGTGTGCGGGCGGCTCGGCGGCACGACGCAGACGCCTGTCCTTGACGAGAAGATCAAAACCTCGGGCAGCGGCGCACTGAAGTTCATAGTCCCGACACGCAGCGGCGCCGGCGACGGAGGCTATTGCGAGATCAACTTCACTCCGGACAATTCGGTTCAATTCGGGGAAGGCGAAACATTTTTCGTTCAGTTTCGGGTGCGTCTTTCATGCACCTTGCTGTTCACCGATTGCGAGCCGACGAGCCCGGGATACAAGAAGACAAGGCGGGTCTATCGCAGCTCGGACCAGGATAAAACGAATTTCAAGGTCTCGATCATCAACGCTGGAAATCATCGCGACCTGGACGAACCTGTTGGCTCGTGTACTGCGCAGCACCTGGTTCTTATTGAATACACCAATGGGATCATTACCGGATATCACTCGTGTGGTTGGTACGATGGCCACTACCGATTGATTGGCCACGAGCGTGGCAGCGGACTCTGGGACTACCAGCCCAAGAGGCCCGGCGATCCCGGCGGACCTTGTTCGGATCGCAATCCCGAAGATGCGATCCTCAACTGCGTTTTATGGCCTGCCGATGAATGGGTGACGATTACTCAGCAAGTGACTATCGGAGCGTGGGTCACTGAATTAAGGGACCCGGCACGCACAAGCAATGTCCGGATCTGGATGCAGCGCAAGGGTCAGGCGCCGGTACTGGTGATCAACTACGACCGCAACTTGCGCGCCCCGGAAAAGCCGTTCATGAAATACGGGAAGATCTGGCTACTGCCGTACATGACTAACAAGGATCCGCTCGAGGAGCATCCGGAAGCGTATATGTGGTTTGATGAATTGATCGTGTCGAGAGAGCCGATCGCACCGGCTTTGGATTGATTCGACTCGAGGCGACCCCATGTAGGGAACATGCCGCCGGTTACCACAGCTTTGATCGCCGCCAATGTGGCGATGTTTCTCTTGCAGATGGCTGCGCCAGGAGTGCTGTTCCCTCTGGCGCTGTGGCCGCTCGGCAATGGTTCGACCGAAGCGGGCATGTATTTCGCGCCCTGGCAGCTCGTCACCTATGCTTTCCTGCACGGGAGCTTCCTGCACCTTGCATTCAACATGTTCGCGCTGTACATGTTCGGCAGCGCGATGGAAAGAGTGTTTGGCGCGCGTCGCTATCTCGTTTATTACCTGGTCTGCGTGATTTCCGCGGCAGCCACGCAACTCGTCTTTGCCGGTGTCACGGGTTTGTTCTACCCGACGATCGGTGCATCCGGCGGCGTGTTCGGGTTACTCCTGGCATACGCCATGTACTTCCCCAATAACCGGATCATGCTGTTGTTTCCGCCCATTCCGATGCCGGCGCGTGTCTTCGTCATCATTTACGCGGTGTTGGAACTTTTCCTCGGCGTCACAGGATCACAGGGTGGCGTCGCACACTTCGCGCACCTCGGCGGCATGATCGGTGGCTTCGTCTTGTTGCGCTACTGGCGCGGTCGCGCCTGGTCCTCCCTAGGTCGCCGATAGTAGTTCAATTGCAGTAAGTCATCGTGCCAATCTGCTGACACGGCTTGGAAGCATAGGGGTTTGGGCTCGTGTTGCCGGCGCCTTGATTGGGAACTCCGCCATTCGGGTAGCTCATGCTCGCGGAAGCAGGCGGCATCGTCGCGTTGCCGGCGCCCGTGATCGCGCCGTGTGGAGCATTGGCCGCGTGCAGCGCATCACTGGAGGGCATGGCGCTGGGGTTGACGACTGTTGGCGCACTTCGCTGCTGATTCAGCGGCGGCAATCCCAAGGCCGGCATTCCCAGCGAAGGCATTCCCATCGACGGCTGTGCGTACCGGGTCACCGGTTGTGCGAGCTGATTGGCCTGAGCCTGCAATGATTGCTGCGCGATTGGCCGATTCTGGCTTGATTGCGCCTGACTGTTGACCTGAGCTGCGTGAGGGTTCGTGTAGCTGTAGTGATTCATCGATGGCGAGCGCTGCGCGGCGGAACCGTCCGCGGACGACTTACTCGTCGTTGGATTCGGGCAAGTCATCATGTTGCCGACGACCTGACATTGCTGTGCGCTTGCCGCACCGACGCCGGCCACCATTCCGATGAACAGAAGAGAACTCTTCATCCCTGCACTCCGCTGGCTGTACAATGTTGCTGCCTAGGATGAACCGATCCAAGGCAGTGCACAAGTAGACACCGCGTAGTTCAAAGCCGAAGTAAACCGTGGCTAAAGACGGTTCGTTTACCGTCGATCGTGATTCAGGCCAGCAGAAACGCGATCACCCAAGCCGCACTAATGACCAGGAATCCGATGATGACCGCAGCAATCATTCCTCGAGCGGTACGCAGATCGTCGCGCTGGTATATGCCGCGACGCATGCGGAGATCGATCTGTCCCGATTCGCGAAGACCCGGGAGAGTCGTCGGCTCGTCTAGCACGGCTGAGCGACGGTAATGAAGGAGTTCAACCGCTGCTACCCAAAGCGCCGAGCTGCTCGCACTTCTGCCATCGCCTTCCCCCTGAGCGACTCCATTTCGAAGCATGCTACCACAGCCCATATATCCATGTAGGAGTCTCTCCGACACCCGTTTCAGAACCTCGCCGCTTACCGCTGTGCGGCCGAACGCGCATCCTGATGGTGCGCCACAGCTCCGGGAGGATGCGATGAGCAGCGACAAGCCGAACGTTCATGGTGAACGGAACTACGAAGGGTCCCGCGCTTACAGCGAAACCGCAAGGAAACCGGTCGAAGCGGGCGGCGCGGAAGAGGCTCGCGCCGACAAGACGAAGCGGGAAGACGAAAAAGACAGCAGGCGCTCAGAGAAACTGGCGCTGCTCCGTCCCAAGGAACAGAAGCCCCCGGTGCCGTCGCCTGCGGGCTACAACCCATATTTCGATCTGCCCCCGGTGTAACGCACAAGCTGACGCTTTTTTAGTCTCTCGTTTCTATTTGCCGCGGCAGATCGGCCGCGGCGGATTATCCGTCCGATTTTCCTTCCACTCGCAGGCTGATCTGAGATCGGCCAACTCCCGCTGACTCATCGATGAGACGTTAAGCATCCACACGTCAGGCATCTCGCAGGGGACCGTCACGAATTCGGCGTTTCCCTCCTGCTCACGCACACGCGAGCGCGCTTCTTGCCAGGTTGCCGCGATCGTCACGTAAGCCCGAACCGCATGAGCGCGCTCGTAGGCGAGGAGCGGTAGGACCGCATGGCATTTGAAAAGCTTCACCGGGGCCGCCTCGCTGCCTCGGGACGATGGCCGGCGCGGTCGCGCAGGTGCATCGAATAGATCAGCGATTGTCCGCTGCCTGGGTCCGGGCAAACTTCAACGGTCCGTCCACAGATCTCGCATTGCGCCGTGCTTGCTGCGCCACGCGCCGGCTCGCGTCTGCGCAATTGTTCTCGCTGCTCGAGCGTGAGTACGTGCCCTGATTGCGGGCACAGCTTCCGGTAATCCATCAGCGCCATTCGCTTGCTCCTTGGGCTCGCGGCTGTTGTCGGGCGCGAAGAGGGTTTGCCAATGGGGTTCGCGCTCCAGATGGATATTAGGTGTCCAACGGTATTTACACTACTGAATAAACCCTATATATGATATGCACCATGCTCAACCTGCGAGCCGTCGATCTCAACCTGCTGCCGGTCTTCGAGGCGGCGTATGAAGAGCGCAGCTTGTCACGCGCCGCTTCGAAGCTGGCGATGACTCAGCCGGCAGTCAGTCACGCGGTGAATCGCTTGCGGGGTTTGTTCAAGGATGAGCTCTTCATCCGCCAGTCGCGGGGTGTTTTGCCCACCCCGGTGGCTGACATGGTTTACGCGCGGATCCGTGGCGCGCTTGGATCGGTCAGAGACGCGGTGGCGGAAACGCGCGGCTTCGATCCTCGCACTTCGCACCGAGATTTTTTCGTGAGCATTCCGCACCCCCTCGGGCCGATCATCGCAGTGCGCTTGCGCGAGCGGCTCTCGCGAACCGCTCCCCACGTCGACGTCAAGTTCAGCACCCGCTCGCGTCCGATCGAGCTCGACCGCGCATTGCGCGAGGGTAGCATCGACGCAGCTGTCGATTGGCTCGCTCCGTCGGGCGACAAATTCAGTGAAGTGCTGGTGTTCAACGACGCGCTGCTGGCAATGGCGCGGCGAGGCCACCCCGTGCTCACCCTGAGCTCGCTTCCAGCCGTTATTCGTTCGGTCGAGTTCGTAAGCCTCCGTCCTCGCCTCCAGGGCGAACATCCGGTGCCCGCCTTGCGGCAGTTCCAGCGCTTGAAAGCAAAGGTCGCATTGGAAGTCTCCGAATTCGTGGAAGTGCTCATGGTAGCGAGTCAGTCCAATCTCGTGGCTCTGGTGCCGCGCAGCATGGAAAAGGTGGCCCGCGCCATGTTCGATCTGCGACCAGTGAAGGCGACACCGAAGTGGGGGCCCATCCCAATCAAACTGGTGTGGCATCCGCGGCGCGACGCCGATATGGCGCATGCATTGCTGCGCGAGGAGCTATTGATCGCCAGCAAGCAGGTGACTGGATAATCCGCGCTACCATTTACCTGTTGCCTAGGAGCCTGTCGGGCTTGCTCTCACGTGTGCGTTGCTGGCCAAACGGCGATGAATGCAAGGCGCTCGGCGCAGCGAATAGCTTGGCTTATTCGCAAGCCGAGCAACGCTGCAGGCGCGCCGTTTGGCCGCAACCCGAAGGGACGGGGCGCTTTGGGGGCAATTCCGTTGTTGCCGGCCGCTGGCAGTGGGCCGGCACTGCGGCGCGGCCGGCGCCTAGGACTGCCCACCAAAGCGCCTCCGTCGCATACGCGACAGTAAGCCCGACAGGCTCCTAGGCTGATTGTTTTTGACGTTGGCGCCGATGAACTCCTCGGCGCCAATGTGCAGTGTTGTTGCTCGGCGACGTCCACAAGGTCTCATCTTCGTCCTCGTCTTCATCGTCGTTCGACCAACCTTCGTCGTCGTCCGGGTCGATGTTACCGCCGCCGCCCGAGCCGCCCTTTTCGTCTTCGTCCTCGTCTTCTTCGTCGTCCACAGGCGGTTCAGGCTGAGGCGTGTGGACCCAGTAAGCGACCGACTGTGACGACAGCAGCGCCGTCATCACCGACGCCGATGCGATCGGCTGCGTGAGGTTGATGTTCGACTCCATGGTGGTAGCGTACACCCGTCCGTGCTCCCTAAGAAAAGGTATGATCATAGGGTCGAGCAACGCACGCGAACAATTTCAAAGCGTCGGCATCTTCATCAAGCATCACCCATGCCAGTCTCTACCGATTTGTCCGCCCTGCCGTTGGATTGGGCCGATGCAACGCTCATCGGTCGTGCATGGATTCCGGGTCCCGATGGCGGACCGTCGCCTATTACCGTCCTTCCCGATGGCAGCGTGGTCGATGTCGCGTCGACATGCGCAACAATCAGCGCCTGGCTCGAACGTGAAGACGCCGTAGCGCAGCTTCGCGCGGCTCGGGGCGGACGGATTGTCGGAGATATCGGGACGCTTCTCGCAAACAGTCGCCACGACTTTATTCCGGATAGGCCACGCTTGCTTGCGCCGTGCGACCTCCAGGCGATCAAGGCAGCGGGAGTCACCTTTGTGCAAAGCATGCTCGAACGCGTCATCGAAGAACAGGCGCGCGGCGATGCGAGTAAGGCAGAAGCGATCCGCGCGCGCATCGAAGCCATTCTGGGCGGGAATCTCGCGTCGATTCGCCCGGGTTCCGATGATGCAGCGCGCATCAAGCAGCTACTGCTCGAACAAGGCGCGTGGTCGCAGTATCTGGAAGTGGGCATCGGGCCCGATGCCGAAATCTTCACCAAGACGCAGCCCATGGCGAGCGTGGGTCATGGCGCCTTGATCGGTCTGCATCCGGCATCGGTCTGGAACAACCCCGAGCCCGAGGTTGTTCTGGCGGTGGATTCGCGTGGAGCGATTCGCGGCGCGACGCTCGGTAATGACGTCAATCTGCGCGACTTCGAAGGACGCAGCGCGCTACTTCTCTCCAAGGCCAAGGACAACAACGGCTCGTGCTCAATCGGTCCCTTCATCCGGCTGTTCGACGATGGCTTCGGCCTCGACGACGTACGTCGGGCGGAAGTCACCCTCGATGTCTATGGCAAAGACGGTTTCCATCTCACTGGCAGGAGCTCGATGACCCGGATAAGCCGCGATCCCGAAGATCTGGTACGGCATGCGATCGGCGCGAACCATCAATATCCGGACGGCTTGGTCCTCTTCCTGGGAACGATGTTCGCACCGGTCGAAGACCGCGATGCGCCCGGCGCTGGTTTTACCCACCACGTCGGCGACCGCGTAGTCATCGCCGCGCAGCGCTTGGGCGCGCTTGAAAATATCGTCACGACCAGCGACAAGGCGCCGCCTTGGACCTTCGGCACCGGGGAGCTGATGCGTAATCTGTCGTCGCGCGGTTTACTGGAGGAGCAACGACCATGAACGATCTGCACCATAACTACATCGCCGGCGAATGGATCGGCGGAGTGGAGATGTCGAAGAATATCAATCCGTCCGATGTGAGCGATGTCATCGGCGAGTACGCCCGTGCAGACCGTGCACAGGCGGAGACGGCGATTGCCGCCGCCTGCAACGCATTCCCTGCCTGGGCCGCCTCGTCGGTGCAGGATCGCGCGAATCTCCTTGATGCGGTCGGCAACGCGTTGCTCGTGCGCAAGGATGAGCTCGGACGGCTGCTCGCGCGCGAAGAAGGCAAGACATTGCCCGAAGGTGTCGGCGAAGTTGTCCGCGCCGGGCAAATCTTCAAGTTCTTCGGCGGCGAAGCGCTGCGACTCGCCGGCGAAAAAATTCCGTCGGTGCGCCCAGGGATCGACGTGGAAGTGACGCGCGAGCCCCTGGGCGTGGTCGGCATCATCACGCCGTGGAATTTCCCCATCGCGATTCCGGCGTGGAAGATCGCGCCCGCGCTTTGCTACGGCAATTGCGTGGTTTTCAAACCCGCGGATCTCGTGCCTGGATCGGCTTGGGCGCTCTCCGAAATCATTGTCAAGGCCGGGATCCCTTCGGGTGTGTTCAATCTGGTGATGGGTCGCGGCAGTGTCGTTGGCGATGCGCTGGTGACCGATCGTCGCGTCGATGGCATCAGTTTTACCGGATCGGTGGCAACGGGGCATGCGCTCGCGGCCAAGGCCATCGCGCGCATGGCCAAGCTGCAGCTCGAGATGGGAGGCAAGAACCCGCTGGTGATTCTCGACGACGCGGATTTACCCACCGCGGTAAATTGCGCCGTCAACGGCGCTTATTTTTCAACCGGACAGCGGTGCACCGCTTCGTCGCGATTGATCGTGGGAGCAGGCATCCACGATCGTTTCGTCACCGCGATCACCGAGCGCGTGGGCAAGCTCAAGGTCGACGACGCGCTCGCAGCAGGGACCGACATCGGTCCCGTAGTCGATGAGAACCAGCTCAAGCAGGACCTGGACTACATCGGCATCGGCCAGCGCGAAGGGGCGAGCCTCGCCTGGGGCGGCGAAGTGCTGCAGCGCGAGAAGAAAGGTCACTATCTCGCACCGGCTCTGCTCACCGAGGCGACCAACGCCATGCGAAGCTCGCGCGAGGAGATCTTCGGACCCGTCGCCAGCGTAATCCGCGTGAAGGATTACGACGAGGCATTGGCAGTGGCCAACGACACCGATTTCGGCCTTTCGGCGGGCATTGTCACCACATCGCTCAGGCATGCGTCGCATTTCAAGCGCGCCAGCCAGGCAGGTATGGTGATGGTCAATCTGCCGACCGCGGGCGTCGACTATCACGTCCCCTTCGGCGGGCGTAAAGGGTCGAGCTACGGGCCGCGCGAACAGGGCCGTTACGCGAGGGAATTCTTTACTGTGGTGAAGACGGCTTACACCCTTCCATAATCGCTGCATGCTATTCCTTGACGTTCATGTATGACGAAACGCGGCGAGCAGCACAGGGGGCAAACTCAAATCACAGATGTCGCGAAAGCGGACGACAAGTTGGCTTTAGGAGGCCGCTGGCTCCCTATTTCGGATCCGGAAAATGAGTACCACGACGGCCGTCGAGCGGTGGTACTCACTGCGAATCGTCTCAATCCTTTTGGTTCTGCTCATCGTTGGCTACGTTGGTGCAAGCGCGTATCTGTGGATAGAGCAGCGAGAGCTGATTTTCTTTCCCAGTCGTGACATACGCGAAACTCCAGCTAATCTGGGTTTGCAATATGAGGAGATCTGGGTGCCCGTCGGTACCCGTGATCCAACGTGGTTATACGGATGGTGGCTCGAGTCAGCAAACGCGGCGACCGCGACCATCCTCTACCTCCACGGCAATGATCTGAACATCGCTGGCAATCTTGACCGAATCGCGCTGCTTAACCGGTTGGGGTTTACTCTGCTTGCAGTCGACTACCGCGGCTACGGTAAGAGTGGCGGCGAATTTCCGTCGGAGATCCAAATGTACGAGGACGCCGACGCGGCCTGGAATTATCTGATTAAGGAACGTCGCGTAGATTCCAAGCACGCGTTCATCTACGGTCACTCGTTGGGCGGCGCCGTCGCAGTCGAACTCGCGCTACGCCACCCTGAGACCGCCGGTTTGATCGTGGAGAGTACGTTTACCTCGATACCTGAAATGGCGAAAACACTCTACTGGATGTTTCCAACTGACTGGCTCTTAAACCAGCGCTTTGATGCACTAGCGAAAATGCCCATGCTGCGAGTGCCCACGCTGTTTATCCACGGCACGGCCGATGAGGAAGTTCCTTACACGATGAGCGAGCAACTGTTTAGCGCTGCCACCGGTCCCAAGTGGCTAACGCTCATTCCGGGCGGCGGACATGAGGACAGCGCAAGCGTCGGCGAAACCCTGTACAACCGCGCCGTGCTTGATTTCACGCAAAACTCTGCGATGGGCAACCGAAACAATGGAATCAGGGTGACTCAATGAGAATGTATCCGCGGTTTTCAACGGTATCAAACGTGCGCATGCCCTTGACCAGCGTTTTGGTCGGCATCCAGACCCAGCCTGCGCTGGCCGGGTTGACATCCAGAACGAGAAACGAGTCCGATTCGGCGTCGTATGCACCGACTGGCGAAATATGTCCTGCACCGCGCTGGCCTACAGCCTCGCGTAGGTACGAGACGATTATGTAGTCGCCTCGACGTTGAAGATTCGCAACCAGCTCGGCCCGAATGTCTTGCTCGGTCTTGGTGTCGTCGACTACCGTCAGTCGTGTGCTTACACCGTTCGCTTTTAGCATTTCATCAAGCTGACGGACTTGATAGCCGAAGTCCTTGATCTGTTTTCCGTTGATCGCTAGCGGCTCTCCGAGTACTTGCGCTCGAGTTTTTTGGCCCTTGGTTATCACGTTGTCTTGCGTGAACCGTGGGATAGTCGGATCGTAGTTGTTTGGTACGTACTGAAGGTCCTCTGCACGCAGGCGGCTCCGATCGCGCGGCAGGTCGGCGCTCCGACCACGAGCGGCATTGAGTACGATCGCCGCTGACGTAGGACCACAAAAGGCAGCGTTGGATTGTGGTTCGAACTGATTGGCAAGGGCCGGAAAGTCGACCTTGGCATTGGATCGAGCCAGGCGCGCAAGCCCCTCATCCGAGGAGAACGGAACGAGTTCCTGAACCGTACTCGCAACTCGGGTATCCTGGGCGAAGGTCTCCGAAAGCTGGGCTAGTCCCAGCAGCAAAGCTAACGCGAGACCAGCGCCAAGCCGCGAGGTGGCTGCGAGCTTTCCTGAGAACGCGTAGGAACCCTGCAGAGATCCGGGGAGCAGCGCCATTGGTTACCTCACACGACACAGGATAAGCGCGACCTGAGTCACTCTACGCCACTCCTCAACGATTTCAAATACGCTTCTTTATTGAGCGTTTCCTAACTGCGTGACATCGGTTGCAATGCGGATGAGCTGGCCGTCACCCCCAACCCCTCTCCCACCGGGAGAGGAGTGCGCGACAGCGCGGGTGAGGGTCAGATGTCACTCAGTTGGGTAACCCTCAATAGGTGTCAGCGAGCCGGTATCCGGTGTGCGCTTCCGTGCGAATCTTGGACGCGTCACAATAGCTGCCTGAACCCACGTTTCTGATACCAGCACCGAGGTCTCCATGGACGCGAAAATGCACGCGAAGCGAGCTGAAGCTTTCAAGGCGCTGCACGAGAGGCCAGGTCTATTCGTGATTCCGAATCCGTGGGACGCCGGCTCCGCTAGGATGCTCGCGACGTTGGGTTTCGAAGCCCTCGCAACCACAAGCGCCGGATTCGCGTTCTCCCTCGGCAAGCCCGATGCCGAGGGCGCCGTCGATCGCGACGAGACACTCGTCAACGCCACAATGATTGTCGAGGCGACGTCGTTGCCGGTCTCTGCGGATTTGGAGAATGGCTTCGGTGACGATCCCGATACGTGCCGGCAAACGATCGCGCTGGCGGCCGAGGTCGGCCTGGCCGGCGGATCGATTGAAGACGCGACCGGCGTTGCCGACGATCCCATCTACGCTTTCGATTTGTCCGTTGAGCGTGTGAGGGCTGCGGTCGAGGGCGCTCGATCGTTGCCTTTTCCTTTCGTGCTTACCGCAAGAGCGGAGAATCTGATCAATCGGCGCCCGGACCTTGGCGATACGATCCGTCGCCTGGTGGCGTTTGCGGAAGTGGGCGCCGATGTCCTGTACGCTCCGGGCCTCAAGACTCGGGAGGAAGTCGACGCCGTCGTTCGCGCGGTCGCGCCCAGACCCGTAAACGTTGTCATGGGTCTATCAGGAGCAGCGCTGTCGCTTGATGTCCTTGCGGAGCTGGGCGTAAAACGCATAAGCCTCGGCTCTTCTCTCGCGCGTGCCGCATATGGGGCGTTCTTCCGGGCGGCGCAGGAGGTCAAGCATCAGGGGACATTCGCCTTCGCACAGGAAGCAATCTCCTACGCCGAAATCAATGCCATGTTCAAGTCCCGAAGATTTTGATCATCCGCCAACCTGAACCATTCGAGCGCTGCGACGCCGCAGCCAACCGACGGCGATCATCAGCACCAGCGAAATCGCAATCAACATTGTCGCCGCTGCGGCGATGGTCAAGCTGATATTGTCGTTGATGCCGGCGAACATTTGCCGAGGCAGCGTACGCTGCCCAGGCCCCGCCATCAGCAGGGCAACGACGACTTCGTCGAACGACGCTGCGAATGCGAACACCGCCCCCGACGCCACACCCGGCAGGATCAGCGGCAAGGTGACGCGACGGAAGGTTGTGATCCGTGAAGCACCGAGGCTTTCCGCGGCTCGTATCAGCGTGCGGTCAAAGTTCGAAAGAGTTGCGAGAACGGTGATCACGACAAACGGCGCGCCGAGCGTCGTGTGCGCGAGAATCAAGCCGAGGTAGCCATTGTTCAGGCCCAGGGGCGCGAACGCAAAATAGCCGCCGACGGTAACGATGATCACCGGCACGACCATGGGAGAAATCAGCAGCGCGAGCACCAGTGCTTGCGCCGGAAAGCGTGCGCGCCAGATCCCGAGCGCCG
>Ga0066709_100002728_pt1 | contig 13078 bp, 11 predicted proteins | sample GraSoiAngelo_158_FD_79665 | JGI IMG/M metagenome (GOLD analysis project Ga0066709, IMG submission 79665) | Grasslands soil microbial communities from the Angelo Coastal Reserve, California, USA - 14_1009_16_30cm | ecosystem: Environmental > Terrestrial > Soil > Grasslands | place: USA... | reverse complement strand
GAGCGGCGCCTGGCGGCTGAAACAGGCTCAGCATCGCGCCATCTATGGCTTCCAGGATAAAGATGCCGTGACCGCAGCCGAACTCACCGAGAAAGCTGTCTACGGACTTCCTGAACTAAATGCCGATCGGATTCCGAACGCAGCGTTGGTAGCCAATCCCGGGTGCTACGCGACCTCCGTCATCCTGGCGTTGGCTCCTTTGCTGGCTGCGGGCATCGTAGATCGAAAAAAAGGAATCATCTCTGACTCGAAATCCGGAGTTTCGGGCGCAGGCAAGGAACCAAATGCACGCACACACTTTGTTTCGGTGGCCGATAATCTCTCTGCGTACTCTGTATTCGGGCACCGGCACGTCGGAGAAATTCTCGAACAGTTACAGCTGAATACGTCTGAATTGATTTTCACTCCCCATTTGCTTCCTATACCGCGGGGAATTTTATCCACCCTCTACGTGCATCTTGTCCGCGAGATGAAACCGGCCGAAGTCGAGTCCTGCTTTCGCGATTTTTATTCTGGCAAGCGCTGGGTCCGTGTCTTCGCTACACCGCAACTGCCGGAGATCCAGTTTTCCCTGCATACGAATTACTGCGATCTCGGCTTCTGCCTGGCAGCAGACGGACGCCGCCTGGTGCTGGTGTCTTGCGTGGATAACCTGCTGAAGGGCGCGGCAGGCCAGGCCGTGCAAAACATGAACCTCATGTACGGGTGGAAAGAAGAGGAAGGCCTGCAGTGAAGATCGTGATCAAAATCGGCGGCGCTGCGCTCGAGGATAAATCCACGCTCCACAAGTGCGCTCACGCAGTTGTGGAACTCGCTCGCGACGGGCACCGCATTGCAGTAGTTCATGGTGGAGGAACCGCTCTCACCCGCACATTGAAGCTGCTGGGTAAGGAAAGCGACTTCGTCAATGGGCTGCGTATCACCGACGCCGAGACCCGTGACGTGGCGCTGATGGTATTGGCGGGCATCGTGAATAAGAGTCTGGTAGCGGGAATTGTTGCGGCGGGACACCCGGCCGTTGGATTGTGCGGCGGAGACGGCATGGCATTTCGCGCGCGAAAGAAGCAGACCGAGGGTTACGACCTCGGATTTGTCGGAGAGATTTCCTGGGCGGAGCCGCGCTGGATCGAAGCCATTTGGAGCGCGGGTGGTATCCCCGTGATGTCATCGGTAGCGCTGGGTTCGGATGGAGAGTACTACAACATCAATGCGGATCAGATGGCATCCGCGTGTGCTGTAGCATGCCACGCCGACGCCTTAATTTTCCTGACCGATGTAGCGGGCGTAACCAATGCCGAAGGTGCCGTGATTCCCTGGCTCAACATTCTCGAAGCGGCTGCGCTGGTCGAAGCTTCCGTGGTCGGCGGCGGAATGTTACCCAAACTGGAAGCTTGTAGCCAGGCGCTCAAGAAAGGCGTAGGCCGAGTGCGCATTCTGCCTGCAACACAGGCTGAGATTCTGCCGCAGTTTTACTTCACCAAACTGGAATGCGGAACCGAGGTGACGGCTTGATGAACCTTGCTACCGTCATCCGTTCCGAAGAAAAATGGCTGCTACCGACCTATGATCGCCAGAAGGTACTGTTCGAGAAGGGCCGCGGATTGTATTTGTGGGATTCGCGCGGCAATCGCTACCTCGACTTTCTCAGTGGAATCGGTGTGAACGCATTGGGCCACTCGCACCCGGCAATCAGCTCCACTTTAAGAAAGCAAGCAGGCCGGCTGATTCACGTCTCCAATCTTTTCTTTCACCCATATCAGGCGGAACTTGCCAAACGACTAACAAGAATTTCGGGCCTGGACCGCGCATTTTTCTGCAACAGTGGGACCGAAGCCTGGGAAGGCGCGCTCAAGTTGGCTCGTGCCTACGCGCGCACACAGAATCACAATGGCCACAAAGCGAAATGGCGGCTCCTTGCTCTCGAGAATTCATTTCACGGCCGCACCTTCGGTTCTCTCGCGACAACCGGCCAGGAAAAATACCGTCATCCTTTTACGCCGCTGGTCCCGGGAGTCGGTTTTGTTGCGTTTAATGACGTTGAGGATCTCAAGCGGCAATTCGACGGCAGCGTCTGTGCCATTTGTCTGGAGACGATTCAAGGGGAAGGTGGAATTCGTCCGCTCACTCCCGAATTCCTCCAAGTCGCTCGCGCGTTGGCGGACCGCACCGGTGCGCTGCTCATCCTTGATGAAATTCAATGCGGCTTAGGTCGCACCGGACGCTACTTTGCCTACCAGCACTACGGCATACAACCGGACATTCTCACCGTAGCCAAGCCGCTGGCAGCGGGATTGCCGCTGGGGGCGCTGCTTACCACAAACCGGGTAGCTAGCGGAATGCATCCTGGCATGCACGGAACGACTTTCGGCGGGGGACCGCTGGCGTGTGCCGTCGCAATCGAATTTCTACGTACTCTCGATGGATTGCTGGACCACATACGGGAAGTAGGCGACTACTTCCGCGCGCGATTGGAAGATTTGCGGACTAAGCACGTTTTCATTCGCGAAATACGTGGCTTGGGACTCATGCTCGGCATGGAATTGGATTCCGCGGAGACCGCTAAGGCCGTGGTTCAACAGCTGCTGCAAAAGGGAATCCTGATCAATCGGACACAGGAAACAGTATTGCGGTTCCTGCCGCCCTACATCATTCAAAAAAAGCACGTCGATGAAGTAGTGAGAACACTCGATTCGGCCTTAAGCGCAAGCGCGACGAAGCGACCGCCGATGCGCGCCGCGAAAACCACAAAAAGGAGCCTGCGGTGAACAGTCAGGCATTCAATGCTTCACAAATCGTGGCTTTACCAGAGAATAAAGGATTCTGGTCTCGCGACTTGGTTTCTACGCGCGATCTGAATCCACCAGAGGTGGAAGCTGTTCTGCACCTTGCTGGATTGATGAAATCCCTGCCGGCGGAATTTCGTGGTGCGTTGGCCGGAAAACAGATGGCCATGTTTTTTGAGAAGCCGTCTCTGCGCACGCGTCTGACATTTGAGGCTGGCATGGCCAGCCTGGGCGGAACGACGTTCTTCATGGACCAGACTCACGAACGAATCGATGCGCGAGAAAAGCTTAGCGACATCGCGCATAATCTTGAGCGCTGGGTCAACGCGATTGTGTTGCGCACCTTCGACCAACAAACCATCGAAGGCATGGCGGAGCACGCCTGCGTTCCGGTCATTAACGCGCTTAGCGATCTCGAACATCCCTGTCAGGGATTGACGGATTACTTCACCCTGCAAGAGCGATTTGGTGATTTGAAAAACATCTGCCTGGCCTATGTCGGCGATGGAAACAACGTCGCTCATTCGCTGCTGCTTACTTGTGCCAGCTTGGGTTCACATATCCGCGTCGCTGCTCCCTCTGGTTACGAGCCGTACGCCCAGATTGTGGCCGACGCGCGCGCTATCGCGTGCCAGACCGGCGCCACAATCGAACTTTGCCATGACCCGTACGATGCGGTAGCAGGGGCAGACGCGGTGTACACCGACACTTGGGCAAGTATGGGTCGCGAACACGAGGCCGATGAGCGGTCTAAAATCTTTCAGCCTTATCAAGTAAACGAAGATCTGGTTTCGGCCGCGGCATCCCATGCTATTTTTATGCACTGTCTCCCCGCCCATCGCGGCCAGGAGATCACCGATGCGGTCATCGACTCCGAGCAGTCGGTTGTTTTCGAGCAAGCAGAGAATCGTTTGCACGTGCAGAAGGCGATTCTCATGTTGCTGCTCGGCGGCGAGATGAGCCGTCTACAGATTAGGAGCGCCCATGCCTGAAAAAGTCGTCCTTGCTTATTCCGGAGGCTTAGATACTTCCATCATCATTCCATGGCTGAGGGAAAATTATTCCTATGACGTGATCGCTATGGTAGGCGATGTCGGCCAGGGAGATGACCTTGAAGCTGTGGTTGAAAAAGCGTACGCCACAGGCGCGAGCAAGGTAGTGGTGGAGGATCTCCGCGAAGAATTCCTGACCGAATACGTGTTTCGTGCATTGCAAGCGGACGCGGTGTACGAACACAAGTATTTGTTGGGGACATCGCTGGCCCGTCCCGTAATCGCCAAACACCAAGTGGAAGTTGCGAACCGCGAAGGCGCGACCGCCGTTGCTCATGGATGCACCGGCAAAGGCAACGACCAAGTCAGATTCGAGCTGGCCTATCAGTCGCTTGCCCCCGAGCTCAAAGTCATCGCGCCCTGGCGTGAGTGGACTCTGAAGTCACGAGAAGATTGCCTCGACTACGCTGAGCAGCATGGAATTCCGGTCGCCGCCAGCCGCGAGAAGATCCACAGTCGCGACCGAAATCTTTGGCACATCAGCCATGAGGGAGGGGAACTGGAAGACGCCGGGAATCCGCCGTTAGATAGCACGTGGCAAATTACTCGTTCACCGCAAGAAGCGCCTGATCAAGCTGAGCAGGTGGCCATCGGTTTTGAGAGAGGAATTCCAATCGCGGTCAATGGCATGAAGCTCGATCCGGTGTCTCTCGTTGAGTTGTTGAACGAGATTGGCGCTCGCAATGCGATCGGGCGTGTGGATCTGGTGGAAAATCGCTTCGTAGGAATTAAATCTCGCGGATGCTACGAGACTCCCGGAGGAACTCTGCTGATCGCGGCTCATCGTGAGCTGGAGGCCTTGTGCCTGGAGCGTGAGGTCGCGCACTTCAAGCAGCACGTCGGTTTGAAGTATGCCGAACTGGTTTACTTCGGCCTGTGGTTTACGCCACTGCGGGAAGCACTCGATGCCTTTGTGGAAATTACGCAGAAAGATATCACTGGCTCAGTGCAGCTTTCTTTGTATAAGGGAAACGTCGCAGTCGTGGGCCGCGAGTCCGAGTATTCGTTGTACCGTACCGACCTGGCCGGATTCACCATGGGCGAGAATTACGACCAGAAGGATGCCGAGGGATTCATTCGTATCCTCGGCTTGCCGGCTCGCTCGCGTGCCCGTGCGCGCATGGAGATTGCGAGATGAAGATGTGGTCCGGACGCTTCCGCCAGCCGCCCGATTCTGACTTTGAACGCTGGCAGCGGTCCTTTGACTTCGACCGGCGATTGTTAACTCACGAGTTGGCCGCGAGCAGCGCCCATGCTCGCGCGCTGGCGAATGCGGGCATCCTGTCTTCGAGCGAGCTCATTTCAATTCTGCAAGGACTGGAGCGGATTGCCGAGCAGGCGGCCGTCTCTCCAGCGTTTCTTGAGGACTCCGAAGCTGAAGATGTTCATCACTTCGTAGAGAAGAATCTTGTCCATCTTATCGGCGACACGGGATACAAACTCCACAGTGGCCGCAGCCGCAACGAGCAAATTGCCACCGATCTTCGGCTATATGTCCGAGTCTGCATCGATCAGTTGCGAGCGGAGTTGGCGGAGTGTCTCGATGCGCTAGTCGAAGGTGCCCAGCGTGCCGGAAACGCAGCCATGCCTGCCTACACCCATCTGCAGCGCGCTGAGCCGGTTTTAATGTCCCACTGGTTGCTGGCTTATGTGGAGATGTTTATCCGCGATGCCGACAGGCTTGTAGATTGCCGGAAGCGACTGAATTTCTGCCCGCTCGGCTCCGGCGCGGTTGCGGGAACCACGCTGCCGCTGGATCGTCGCGCTATGGCAATCGACCTGGGTTTCGATGCTCCGACGCTCAATAGCATCGATGCAACCGGCGACCGCGATTTTGTTCTGGAATTCGTGAATGCACTTTCAATGGTTGGACTGCACCTAAGCCGCTGGGCCGAGGAGATGATTCTGTTTTCCTCGCAGGAGTTTGACTTTGTGCGCTTGCCCGAAGCGTACTCCACCGGCAGCAGCGCCATGCCTCAGAAGAAAAATCCAGATTTACTGGAACTTACGCGCGGTAAAGCTGCCCGCATTATCGGTGCCGCAACTGCGCTAGCCGTTACTCTGAAGGGCCTGCCGCTGGCATATAACAAGGACCTGCAAGAAACCCAGGAGCCGCTATTTGACGCCGCTGAAACCGTGCTTGCGCTGATTCCCCTGGTTACGAATTGGATGAAGGCAGTGGAGTTCAATCTCGATCGCATGCGGGAAGCTGCGCAGTCGGGATTCATGAATGCCTGGGCTGCGGCCACCTACCTGGTGCAACGCGGAGTTCCTTTTCGCCTCGCCCATGAGCAGGTCGGAAAGGCCGTTCAGTTGTGCCTCGAAAAAAGTTGCGAGCTTCAGGATCTATCAGTGCAGGAACTGCGCCAGCTCAACCCCTTGTTCGATGAAGATTTCTATTCCTGCCTCGACCTTACGTCGGTGCTGGCTCTTCATGATGTTCCGGGCGGTACGGCCCCGGGACAAGTGCAGCGCGCGGTTGCAGATGCAAAGCGTCGGATCGAATTCATACGCGAGGAAGCGCATGCGCACGCGTGAAGCCATCCTGCCCGATGCGCAGCGAATCCATGACTTGATCGCAACCTATTCCGGGGACGGCACACTGCTGCCGCGCTCCTTGGCAGAAATCTGCGAGAATGTGCGCGACTTTGTCGTCTTAGAAGAAGGCGATGAGATCATCGGTTGCGGCGCGCTTCATCTGTACGGGACGCATTTAGCGGAAATTCGCTCGATCACCGTCAGTCCTCTATATCAAGGTTGCGCTGGCGGGAGACGTCTAGTGAAAGCTTTGCTGGTCCAGGCGAAAAAACATGGAGTGAGCTGTATTTGTCTCTTCACCCGAATCCCAGAGTTCTTCGCAAGAATGGGGTTTGCTATGGCACAGCGCGAAGATCTGCCCGACAAAATCCACAAAGACTGCTGTAATTGTCAGCGCCTTCATTGCTGCGACGAAGTGGCTATGGTTCGTGGTGAGCTTCCCAAGTTTGCCATTCTGCCGGAGCCGCTAACAAGCTGGTTGGTGAAACTCCAGGCATGACCCTGCCTCGGCGTTCACCAGGCAAAAGTTATTTGCCGCAAGGATTCAGTTTTTCCGATGCTTGTGCCGGAATCAAGGCAAGCGGCACGCTAGATCTAGGGTTGGTCGAGGCCGCGCCTAGAACCACTGCTGCTGCTGTTTTTACAAAGAACCGAGTCGTTGCTGCCCCTGTAGAAATCGGTCGTGCTGCTTTGGCTGCTACCAAGGGGCGAGTACGCGCCGTGATTGTCAACTCTGGGAATGCCAATTGCGCGACTGGAAATCATGCCTACCGGTCTTGTCAGCGAATTTGCGGGGCCACCGGACAATTGCTCGGCTTGCCCTCTGAAGAAGTATTTCCTTCCTCAACCGGCATCATCGGAGTTCCTCTACCAACTGAAAAGATTCTCCCTACTCTCGCCACTCTAGTATCGGAACGAGGCACAACCAGGAAGCATCTCGATCAATTTGTACGCGCCATCATGACTACCGACAAGCGACCCAAGCTGGCTTCGGTTCGTTTTCGCTCAGGGAAGGAAACTATCACCGTATTGGGTGTCGCGAAGGGCTCCGGCATGATTCATCCGCAGCTCGCGACTATGCTCGTATATTTGTTCGCCGATGCTGTAGCTACTCCTGCAGACTTGAAACGGCTTCTGCGAGGTACGTGCGAACAAACCTTCAATTGCATTTCGGTGGACGGTGACACTTCCACGAATGACACTGTATTGCTGCTTGCCTCCGGCCAGAGCGGAGGTCGCTTGAACGATGGCTCACGCAAGCAGTTCGCGGACGCGCTTGGCGAAGTCTGTCAGTCTCTAGCGGAGCAGATCGTGTCGGATGGTGAAGGGGTGCAACATGTGATACGGCTTTCGGTTGAGCAGGCCAGTAGTCGAGAAGAAGCGCTGCGAGTGGCTCGAGCCGTCGCACACTCCTTATTGGTAAAGACAGCCTGGGCCGGAGCTGATCCGAACTGGGGACGCATCCTGGCTGCCGTTGGAGCTTCCGGGGTGGCGATCAAGCCCGACACTGTGAATATTTTTATCGGTTCACAATTGGTATGTCGCAATGGCGCAAGTTGCCCGTTCGCTGAGAGAAAAGCACACCGTCACTTAGCTAAGCCCGTCTCTGATGTTCGTATTATCCTTCAGCGCGGTCACGCTAATACAAAGTTTCTGACCACTGATTTGACTGCTGATTACGTTCGAATCAACGCCGACTACTCCACGTGAGTCCAAGTCGATTCGTCACCTCCAGCGGGCGTTAAGCGTCGCGCAGCATGGTAGGCTAAATCTGTGAAGAGCCGTACACCGCATTCTGTTCTAATGCTGCTCTGCTTATCTGCAGCTATTGACACCTGGGCCCAGAGTCCCGCTGCTCAAGATTCGACCGGCAATGCCAGCCCTACGGTGGTAAGCGCCCAAGCTCAACTCAAGCGTGGCGATCTGACATCCGCAGAGACCTCTGTTTGGTCTCTGCTTTCATCGAATCCCAATGACGAAAAGGCTCTCACGCTACTGGGCATGATTCGTGGCCGGCAGCAGCGCTATACAGAAGCGGAGGTACTGTTTGGACGGGTGCTGCAACTCAATCCGAAATCAGTTGTGGCACGAACGCAGTTGGCGAATGTCCTATCCGTCCAAAACAAGCACGATGAAGCCATCGGCCAATACCAGCAGGCCATGAACCTTGCACCGGATAATGCCGACTTGAAGCTCGATTTGGCGTCTCTCTATGTACGTAAAGCAGAGTTTGAGCAGGCCCTCTCCACGCTGAAAACAATTCCGCCGGATCGATTTCCTGTGGCAGGAATTCCGCTGAAAGTTGCTAGCTTGTTGGCCCTTGGAAGAAAGTCGGAGGCCATTAAGCTATTGCCCCAGGTGAAAAATTCCCCGACGGCTGCCATGGATTTGTCTGAACTGTTTCTTCGTAACGACCTTGCCGACGAAGCTCTTCAGACTCTCAATCTTGTTAGCTTGAAACGACCTCCAGCGCGTTTCTACTACGTGAAGGGAAGGGTTTTGCAGGCAAAAGGACAGATTCCGGCTGCATTGAGCAGCCTTCGTCGGGCTTCTGCCTTCGATCCAAAATCGGCAGACACTCTAGTCGCAATAGCGCAGATCTATGCCGTGCAAGGCAAACACGTCGATTCGTTCGCTACACTCCAGCGTGCTCGAACTCTGAATCCCGAGTCGGTTGCGGTGTTACGGCGTTTTGTAGTGGAAGCCATGCAAGCCGGGCAACACCGTGCTGCGCTTGCTGCCGCCAATCAGCTCGTCCAGAAGAGCCCTGAAAACCTTGACGATCTCTATCTGGCCGCAGCAGTCATGCTGCAAGAGAAAGAACTCACGGCAGCCATTCCGTTGCTGGAGAAATATGTGGCGCAACGTCCCGACGATGCTAAAGGCTGGCTGGGACTGGGAATGGCCTATCTGGAAAAGCGCCGCTCTGATTTTGCACGAAAGGCCCTGGAGCGATCGGCGCAATTGGATCCTACACTCACTGAAACTCAGTACCAGCTAGGAGCGCTCGCGGGACAGGAAGGGAACCCTCAAGAGAGTATTCAGCATTTCGAGCAGGTTGTGCACATGCAGCCCCGTCATGCCAGAGCCCTGGCGGGTCTCGGGGCCCTCTACATCCAGACCAGAGAGCTGGACAAAGCACTTGATGCCCTACAGCGTGCAGAGACTCTCGATCCCAACAATGCGCAGATGGAATACGACCTGGGTCTGGTGCTGAGCAGTCTGGGTAAGCCGGAGGAAGCGAAGGTGCATATGGAGCGCTTCCGTAAACTGAAAGCAACACAATCTCGCGGAGCGCCCAACCGGCCGGTTGAGGAATCTCCTGCAAATCTGCCAAACGTCAGATAATTTATGGAATTAATGCGCCTTAATCGTTGACAGAGGGTGATCAACATCAGTGAGGCTTGATACTTTCAGCGGCACTCGTCCTGTAATTCCTCCATCTTCCACCATGGTGTAGATCAAATCAGCGCTTAGGTCCTTGTAAACTTCCTTCTTCCCCGTTGGCCAGGAAATCTCGACCGTGTCTATGCGGGTTTCCTGGCCGAGGCCGAAGTGCAGGCGCAGATCGTTTTGTGAAAGATAACTACTCCCGCTCCGCACCTCGTTGAATTGCACCAGATCTCCCGCTGTCACTGTCACCCGCGCACCGATTGCCGCTTTGTTACTTTTTGTGCCGACGAGTTTGAACAAGACTGAATGATTGGAACTCTGAGTACGATTGATAAGCAGCGTCGGCGGTTCGCCCACATTCAATATCAAAACGTCAACTTTGCCGTCGTTATTGACATCCCCGAAGGCCGCGCCTCGACGTGAAGAAGCCGGCAAGTTATCCAGGCCTGAGATGGCAGTGACGTCTTCGAATGTGCGATCTCTCTTGTTGCGGAAAAGAAGCAAGGGCTGCTTGTAGGGGGCGCCTCCTTTTACCAAGTCCATTTGCGGATAAACGTGCCCATTGGCCACGAAGATGTCCGGCCAACCGTCGTTGTCCATGTCGAAGAATGCCGTGCCCCAACCCACAAATGGATAGCTGGGCTGTGCTAGTTGCGCGTTCCAACTAATGTCAGTCATGCCACGCACGCCCTGGTTCCAGTACAAAGTATTAGGTTGATCCGCGAAATTGGTAACAAAAATATCCAGCCTTCCATCGTGATCGAAGTCGGCGACATCGACACCCATTGAGCCTTGCTCCTGACCGTCTAGGCTGAGCGCTACGCCGGATAGGAGTCCTACCTCCTCGAAGGTGCCATCGTGCTTGTTGTGATAAAGAAAATTGGGGCCGGCGTCATTCGCCACGTAAAGATCAGGCCAGCCATCATTGTCGTAGTCAGCCCAGACGCTTTGCATTCCAAAACGACGTTCAGGATCGTCTAGCCCGGCTTTTTTGGAAACATCTTCAAAGGTTCCGTTGCCTCGGTTGTGGAAGAGGAAATCGGACTCTCCCGGAAGGCCTCCAGGACCGCATTGCACCAAAATTCCCCGGAAGCGACAGAACTTATCATTGCTGCCAAACTCCGGAAGCTTGTTGATATCGACAAACACGTAGCGCGGTACGAATAAATCAACCTTTCCATCGCGGTCGTAGTCTGCCCACGACGCGCCGGTGCTGAAGCCTCCCACCCGCACTCCTGCTTTTTCAGTCACATCCTCGAACTTGCAATCGCCGAGATTCCGGTAAAGCACATTTCCGCCGTAACCGGTCACGTACAGGTCTTGCCAGCCATCATTATCAAAGTCAGCGACGGCCACGCCCATTCCCCAACCCTTAGTCGTCAGACGGGCGCTCTTAGTGATATCCACAAACTTGAGGTCTCCATCCTGGTGATAGAGCGTGACCATCGGGTCGCCACCCTGGCGATAGCGATCTACGGAAGAGCCGTTCACGGTGACGATGTCTAATTTTCCGTCATTGTCACAGTCGATAAAACCGACACCGCCGCTCATGGATTCCAGAATGTAACGTTTTTCCGGCGAGGACAGATGGGAGACAGTGAGTCCGGCCTGTTTGCTGACGTCCTCAAATTTTGGAACCGGAGGGGAAGGAGCCTGAGCTACGCAAGTGGCGGATAACAGTACAGACAGGAAGGGAATACGCATGACCCGTGCGTATTCTAGCATTGTGAATTCGCGGCAACGGCGTTAGCGACAGGAAATCGCGGGAGGATGGCGTGGCTCGACCTGACACCGTTCCGCTTCGGCCGTGCCCAGGACAGGGGAAACGATAAAAAACCTGTGCCGCCATCACCCCGACATAACTGACGATAGGTCAATTCGCGAGAGATTTCAACGGCCGCTGCTTAATCGGTAGAACGATCCCAGAATCGCCCCGTATGCGGCATGTGCGACGAATACTGAAAGAGGTGTCCGGAACCCATAATTCAGAGCCATGAAGCCGGGTGGTTCAAGCTGTCGGCTCGCGCTCGGCCCGTGTTGTTCACTGGCCATTCGCGGATGCAGGCTGGGCATGAGCGTCATTCCGACTGTGAGCACGAACAAGGCTTGCGCCACGCCGATCAACATTCCGAACCACCAACTTGCGAGATGTCGGGACTCAAAGATCAAAACGTACAGTATTGAGAACAGCCATCCATTGAGGATGTGGATCACGAAGCCGTAGAGTTTCGCTCTCTGTCGATCCGGCGTCACCATTGTGCCCAGCAGATAGGGAATATTCATCCGGGTCAAACCAATTCCCTGGCTGAGACTCAACAACGTTGAGAGCACCAGCGTGGCCAGGAATCCCGAAAGCAACCAACTTTCCCAGTTCATGCCAGCGCCCCTTCCGGAGAATCCCGTTTTGTGGCAGCATCTTCCCGATGCGCGAGCTGGGGCTCGCCCTTTTCCAGTTGTGCAATAGAGAGTGCGGCGCTGATCAAGCCAACATGAGTGAACCCCTGGGGAAAGTTGCCCAAAGCCGCTCCCGTTCGGGGATCGACTTCTTCCCCGTACAAGCCAAGGTCGTTGCGATAATTCAGGAGCCGACGAAATAATGCATGGGCCTGTTCGAGCGATCCACAGCCAAGTGCGAGGTACTCCGCTTCCCAGAAACTGCAAATAGCAAAGGCCCCCTCCGGGGGTTCTGTCCGATAGCGATACAACAATCCCTCCGTCGCCAGGCGTTCCATAATCGCGCGATGGGTGGTCTGCATACGCGGTGACCCCGCCTTTTCAAAGCCGTACCAGGAAAGCAATAGGAGACTGGCGTCCAACTGATCGCCATCGAGCACGCTGACGTAACTCTGCAGTTGCTGATTCCAACCACGTTGTTGGATCTGACGCTGGATCAACTCGCCATTTTGCTTATAAACATCTACTTGAGCCCCGCCCAGCAATCCCTGTTTGTGAAGGGATATCAAGCGGTCCAGCGCAGTCCAACACAATAACCGCGAGTGGGTGTGATGCTCGCGTCCGGTCCGCGGTTCCCATATTCCTTCGTCCGGCAATTCCCAATGCTTGACGACGTAGTTTCCAAATCCAATGAGAACCTTCTGCATGGTGCGGTCCAATTCGCGGCCATGGAATGCATACTGGGCAGCTGCGTCAATTACCTCTCCATAGAGGTCGAGCTGAAATTGATGACGTGCGGCATTCCCAATGCGTACTGGACGTGATCCCTTGTAGCCTTCAAGCTCGAGAATGCGTTCTCGAGGAGCCAACTACCCATAGACGGTATAAACAACGCGCAGCTCAGGTTGAGTAAGCCGG
>Ga0066709_100002727_pt1 | contig 13081 bp, 12 predicted proteins | sample GraSoiAngelo_158_FD_79665 | JGI IMG/M metagenome (GOLD analysis project Ga0066709, IMG submission 79665) | Grasslands soil microbial communities from the Angelo Coastal Reserve, California, USA - 14_1009_16_30cm | ecosystem: Environmental > Terrestrial > Soil > Grasslands | place: USA... | reverse complement strand
GCAAAAGTCCCCAGACAACACACGATCTTCGGACGAATGGCCGTGAGCTGCTTCCGCAGGAATGGATTGCACGATGCCACTTCGTCAGGCTCAGGGTTACGATTTTCCGGCGGCCGGCATTTCAAAACGTTGCAGATGTAGACATCCTCGCGCTTGAGGTTGATCGATTCGATAATCTTGGTGAGTAGCTGCCCTGCGCGGCCCACGAAGGGTAAACCCTGCTGGTCTTCGTCGTAACCGGGAGCTTCGCCGACGAACACGAGTTCAGCGTGCGGGTTGCCGGAGCCGAAGACGATGTTGGTGCGGCGCGGAGCAAGCTTGCATCGCTGACAGTCGCCGATTTCGCCGCGGATGGCGTCCAACTGTAGGGGCGCTCTATGAGCGCCCGGGCGGTCATCACTTGAGGCTGCGCGCTGTCGCGCTTGCGCTTCGCCGACCGCCCCTACAGTCTGAACGTCAAGCGTATCCACACCAATATCTCTGAAGAATTCCAGTTGGGCAGCTATTTCGTTAGAGTTCATTTCAGCAATTGCACCACGCGATCAAGAATTTTGTCGGCCATGACGTGTTTCGTCACGATCGGAATTTCCTCGGTCTGGCCGGAAGCATCAATGATTATCGCGTGATTCATATCGCTATCGAAGGCCGAATCAGGACCACTTGCAGGATTAACAACGATGAGATCCAAATTTTTGCCCTTTAATTTTTCCAACCCATTTTGGATGTGATTTTCCGTCTCGGCAGCGAAACCAACGAGGATCTTGCCGTTTTTAGAGCTCCCAAGCTCCTTTAGGATGTCCACCGTGGGTTCGAGTTCGAGCATGAGATCTACCGTCTTCTTTTTGATTTTTTGAGCGGCTACCGACTTTGGCCGGTAATCTAGCGGTGCCGCGGCTTTGATGACGACATCAGCATCGGCTGCATGATCTATTACGGCGCGACGCATCTCCTCAGTCGTGCGTACATGAATAGCGTTGGGAAACTGAAGTTCGGTCGGACCGGAAACCAGTGTGACCTGCGCTCCGCGTCTTCGAGCCGCTTCCGCCAGTGCATAACCCATTTTTCCGGACGAGCGGTTGCTGATATAGCGGACTGGATCGATATCTTCGACGGTGGGACCGGCAGTCACTAAGATCTTGCGTCCTTCCAGATCCCGGCGCCGGCTCAGTATGGCCATCACCGTTTCGACGATTTCTTCGACAGGCGCCAATCGACCGGGACCATACGTACGGCATGCCATTTGTCCCACTTCCGGCTCGATTACATGAACGCCGCGACTCGTCAGCATCTGGAGATTGGCTTGTACAGATGCGTGCTCCCACATGCGTGTGTTCATGGCGGGCGCGACAACCACCGGCGCAGTCACAGCCAGATGGAAGGTTGTCAGGAAATCGTCTGCAAGGCCTGCCGCGAGACGGGCAAGGCAATCGGCAGTCGCGGGCGCAACAAGAAACAGGTCGATGGATTGCGTCACGAGAATATGATCGAAGGCGCCCTCAAAATCTCCGCCGGAGCGCATTCCCTCGAACATGTCGACGTAAACTTTGTTGCCCGAGAGCGCGCGGAACGTCAGGGGTGTGACAAACTGCGTAGCGCTCTTGGTCATGAGAACGACCACGTCGACGCCGCGATCTTGCAGCCGCCGAAGGATCTCCGCCGATTTGTAGCATGCAATGCCGCCGCTGACGCCGAGCGCTACCTTCATTCTGAGGAGTTATTCCTCCGCTTGCTCCACTTCTTGTTGATCGCCATTCTGGTCGGGGATGCGAAACTTCACAAGACCCTCCAGAATTTCCTTTTGCGCAATCTGCGTCGCCTTATGACGCGCTTCTTTGAGCAGAGGCAGGCTTCCGCCTTGTATTTGGCGGGCCCGCAACGCGGACAGGATCACAAAACGGTATTTGCTGTCGATATTATCGGGAATGGTAATCAAGCTCGACCTCCGAATGAAGCGATGATCTCCTCAACCCGCGCCTGCTGACGCTGTGGTTTAACAGTACCGCTGCGCACGATGGATTCGAGAAGAAGGATGGAATTTTGCAAAACCTCATTAATGATGATGTAGTCATAATCGCGATAAAACTGGATCTCACCTTTCGCGATCTCCAGCCGGCGGCGGATAACATCAGCAGGTTCCAACATGCGCATCTTCAACCTCCGCTCGAGCTCCGCAAAAGAAGGCGGCAATATGAAAATTGCAGTTGCGTCCTGCATTTTGGATTTCACCTGCTTTGTTCCCTGGACATCGATGTCGAGGATCACGTCCTTGCCGGTGTCCAGCTGCTCATGGACGAATACGCGGCCAGTACCGTAGAGCTCGCCATTGAACTCCGCCCATTCTAAGAACTGGCCGCCCTCGACCATACGCAAAAACGCCGCGCGATCGATAAAGAAATAATCCATGCCATTTTGTTCGCCCTGCCGCGGCCGGCGCGTGGTGTAGGAGACCGAGAATTTCAAATCTTTCAAACTGCGAAGTAAGTGCTGAAGTAACGTGGTTTTACCGGATCCGGACGGAGCCGATACAATGTACAGGTTTCCGCGCATTCGGCTGAGAAACCTTTAGTCTACCACAGAAGCACTATTCCAGGTTTTGGACCTGTTCGCGCAGTTTTTCGATCTCGACCTTGATCTCGATGGCGGCTTGGCCGATGTGGGCTCCGAGTTCATCGAGCCCTGAGGTCTTGGAGAGAATCGTCGTTACTTCGCGATTCATTTCCTGAAGGAGGAAGTCCATACGTTTGCCGGCTTCATCCTCGAGGTTCTTGAGGCCGGCAAATTGATCGAGATGGCTGTGCAAGCGGGTCGTTTCTTCGGCAATGTCGCTGCGCTCGGCATAGAGCAGCGCTTCGGTTTCCAGGCGATGTCCGCTGTCGGCGACGAGTTGGGGCGCGAGCTCGTTGAGGCGAGCAATCAACTGCTGGCGGTAATGTTCGATGAAGTCCTTCGAATGAGCCAGAATCGTCTGCAGGTGCCGATCGATGCTGGAAATCCGACGATCGATATCCGCCACTAACGACTGTCCTTCCGTAATGCGCATCTGTTTGAGCTGAACCAGTGCAGCGCTCGTCGCTTCGCCGATTTTTTGAGCGATAAGTTCGTTTTCTTCCGCTGACAGATCGCTAGTGGAGATTGCAACAAGACCGGGAAGCCGCGTAATCATGTCCAGCGTGACCTCACCTTGTATCGGGAACGCCGCCTTCAATTCCGACAACATTTTGACGTATGCGCGTATCAACTGCTCGTTCACATCCAGCTTGATATTCTCCCGCTTGTAATCGATACGAACGAAAACATCCAGCCGGCCGCGTTTGAAAGCATTCGAAATTTTTTGGCGGATGACGTGTTCAAAATTCTGGTATTCACCAGGAATCTTGATGTGAACATCGAGGTATCGATGGTTCACGCTCTTAATCTCGACCAGAACGGACAAATTCGGCGCTTCGGCACGTGCTGAACCAAAGCCGGTCATGCTGTAGATCATGAATTCACATCCTGAAACTGCAAACTGTAGAGCTTCCAGTATAGGCCGCGCCGGAGGACGAGTTCTTCATGGGTTCCCGATTCCCGGATCCGGCCATCGGCCAGAACGAGGATTCGGTCGGCGCGCCGAACGGTGGACAAACGGTGGGCGATGACAATCGTCGTACGCCCTTCCATCAAGTTCTGCAATGCCTGCTGAACCAGCGCTTCCGATTCGGTATCCAGCGACGAGGTTGCTTCATCCAGAATCAAGATCGGCGCATTTTTCAGCAATGCCCTCGCGATCGAGACGCGCTGGCGCTCGCCTCCGGAGAGCCGCAAGCCGCGTTCGCCGATTCTGGCGCCGTAATCTGAAACGAAATCATCCACGAGAGCGGCCTTAGCTGCTGAGCGGACAGCATCGTCGCCGGCTGTAGGATCACCGTAAGCGATATTTGCGCGGACAGTGTCATTGAACAGGATGACATCTTGCGTGACCATTGCAATTCGGTTACGCAGCGAATCGAGCTTCAGATCCCGGATGTTCTTACCGTCAATCAAAATTCTTCCCGCTGTGACATCGTAGAAGCGCGGGAGAAGGTTGACGAGCGTGGTCTTCCCCGCTCCACTGGGTCCGACAATGGCCACAACCTCACCACGCCGGACCGTGAACGAGATCCCATTGAGCACCGACTCGTCGGTATCGTACCCAAAAAAAACGTTATCGAAGACGATGCAGTCCGTGAATCCCCGCACTACCTCATGGCCGGTGTCCTGCTCGGCGGCGATGCACAGAATCTCGAAAACCCGGCCGGAAGCTCCGAATGCTTGCTGAAAGGAATTGTTGATTCCGCTCATGCGGCGAACAGGATCGTACAGCTTGATCAGGGCGATGACGAACGCAACGAACAACCCTGCCGTCATTCGCTGGCTGGCAATCTGGGCCCGCGCGTAAAGCAAAAAGCCTGCGATCACCAAGATCCCTACCACTTCCATCAACGGCGACGAGAGCGTGTGCGTCATCTTCTGCCGCAGGTTCAATGCAAAAATCCGTTGGGTGAGCTTGCGGAATTTGCTGGTCTCTGCTTGCTCCATCGAGAACGCCTTTACGATACGGTTACCTGTAATGGTCTCGTACAGGATGTTGGCCATTTCGGCCATTTCCTGCTGGTTGGATTTGCTCAGCAGTCGCAGCTTTTTTCCAAACCACACAGCCGGATAAAACACGAGCGGAGCGAGAACGATCGATGCCGCGGCCAGTTTCCAATCGATTGCAAAGATCGCGACGAGCAAAAAAATCAAAATTGCCCCTTGCTTGAGGAATTCGGCCAGTGTCTCCGACGCCGCTGTTTGAATGCGCTCCACATCGGCCGATACACGTGAAATCAATTCGCCAGTCGGATTGAAGTGAAAGAACCGGAGCGGTTGGCAAATGATCTTCTCGAAGACATCGTTGCGGAGATCGCGAACCACAGCCTGTCCGAGGTAGGAAATCATATTGACCGAGCTGTATTCCGCTGCCGCTTTGACGATCGTAACGGCGACTAGCAGGATCAAGACGGTGCCGCCATCCACAGCCGCTACACTGAATCGTGCATTGATAAGGGGGATGATCAGGACCGGAGCAGCGGAGGCACGGAGGAGCGTATCAAAAACCAATCCGATCAGAAACGGCGTAGCGGCTTCCAAAACCCCAACGATTGCGACGAAGACGAGCGAAACGAGGAGAACCCCGACGTAAGACCGAACATATGCCCAGAGCCGCGAGCTTACCGCGTTCATGAGCGGTAGACGATTGCCCGGACTTTTTCTTCAACTTCCTTGGGTTTTTGCATTTTCAATATCTGTCCGGCAAGATCCCGCAGTTGTGCCATCGAAACGGAGCGAATCATCCGTTGGATTCTCGGATAGGCTCCAAGATTCACAGACAAGGACGTGAAACCGAGACCCAATAGAACAGCAGCCGATGGGGGATCCGCCGCCATCTCACCGCAAACCGTGATGGATTTTCCTGTTGGGCGAAGCAACGAAAATATCTGGTGCAGGCACCGCAGAATGGCAGGATGGAAGGGATTATATAAATGCACGACGGACTGATCGGACCGATCGATGACAAGATAGTATTGAATCAGATCGTTTGTCCCGAGGCAGAAAAAATCCACACGCGATGCCATGAGATCGCATGTTTGCGCCGCAGCGGGGGTCTCAATCATGACACCAATAGGAACTCGCGGATCGTAGGGTTGCCGCTTCAGATCAAGTTCACGGCGCACAGCCATGATGATTTCGGACGCGGAGTCTAAATCATCGACGGTCGAGACGAAAGGCAGCAAGATGCGCATTCTTCCATTGACCGAAGCGCGATAAAGGCTACGCAGTTGTTTTTTGAAGACGTCCGTGTTCTCCAGACAGAATCGCAGCCCCCGCACACCGAAGTTGGGATTTACCCCGTCCCAACTCTTCTGGTCGATACCGACGTCGATAGTCCGGAAAGTGACAGGCGCCCCCTTGGCCGTTTTCAGGACGAGGGAATAATCGGCGACCAACGATTCTTCGTCCAGTTGTTTGCCTTCACGAAAGAAATCGAATTCTGTGCGATATAAACCAATGGATTCACATCCACTGGTGATGGCGGAACGCACTTCCTCGCTGAAATTGATATTAGCGCCGAGCGAAATCAAGACACCGTCTTCGGTTACCGATGGTGCCGAGGCGGAAGCTGCGGCCTTCTTCTTGAGTTTGCGCCCATCACGATCGCGTTCTTTGTATTCCGCCAGCGTTTCTTCAGAAGGGGAACAGATCACAACCCCCCGTTCTCCGTCGACAATCAACAAATCTCCTGAAGAAACTTCCGACAGTGCTGTGACGCCCATAACGGCGGGAATTTCCAGCGACCTGGCCATGATGGCCGTATGGGACAACGGGCTGCCGGTCTCAGTGGCTAAGCCAACGACACGCTGCGTCCGCAGCTCGAATAGTGTCGAAGGAGGGACGATTTTGCCGATCAGAATCGCGTCGTAAGGAAGCTTCTTGAGAGGCGGCAGCGGTTTCGACTGAAGATTGTGCAGCAGACGGCGCACAATATCTTCGAGGTCGCCTCGCCGCTCTCGCAGGTATTCATCATCGAGCCGGTCGTAGGCCTGCAAAAGATCGTCACTAACCTGCTGGATCGCCCATTCCGAATTGATCGATTCGTTTTCGATCTTCTCGATGATGCGATCGACAAACAGCCGGTCCTGCAGCACCAGCAAATGAGCATCGATCAGAAATGAGGATTCCGGTCCGCTCTTCCGCCTGAGTTCCGCCTGCATGCGCTTGAGCTGCTCGCGAGACTTCTCAACGGAGTGCCGGAACCGTTCGACCTCTTTCCTAACCTGGTCGGGACGAACCTTTACATTGAAAGAAACGAACAGTGGGTCAAAGGTCCGGACTGCCCTGCCGACTGCTATACCAACCGAACCCACAACGCCGTGGATGACACGCTCGTCAGTCATTTCATCCTTGGGAATAGCCACAAAAAGGCACAAAATTCACGAAAAGTTTTTGTGTTCTTTTGTGCCTCTTTGTGACCATTTTTTTCACCCGGCCAGATACTCACAGATGCTCTCGACCGCCTGATCTTCATCGACGCCGCTCGCGCGAACTCCGACTTTCGAACCATATCCTGCCGACAACAGCAGAATGCTTAGGATACTTCGGGCATCGGCTTCAACGGGATTGGTTGGATCGGATCGAAACAACACAATGCTGGCTTGAAACTTGGAAGAGAGTTCAACCAGCCTAGCCGCAGCGCGCGCGTGAAGGCCAAGGCGGTGGCCAATCACAACCTCTCGCTCTTTCATGACTGCTGTTTGGGAGCCAGCAAATGGCTTGCAATGTAGATACTGCTTTGCCCCTGTTCCCGGACGGCTTTGGCAGCCGCAGCCAGAGTCTGCCCTTCGCCCAATTGGGCGAATTTGATCAGCATTGGAAGATTCACACCGGTCACCACCTCAACCTTGCCTTCGTCGAGGAATGTCGAAGCGATGTTGGTCGGGGTACCGCCAAACATATCGGTCAAAATAAGAACGCCGTCAGGACTTTTAACACGCTCCAATGCTTTTTCGATCATGTTTGTTGCCGTACCGACATCGTCATGCCACCCAAGCGAGACGGCCGTGATATGGTGGATCTCCCCCACAATCATTTCGGCCGCATTTAGCAGCTCGATTGCCAGCCTGCCATGACTAACAATCAGCCCGCCGATCATGTTTTTATGTTAACCCTTCTTTTCCGCGTCCCGGTGCGAAACTTTGACGCGGTAATTCTGGTCTGCGACGTGTTTCGCGATAGCGTTTGCGATGAATACCGACCGGTGCCGTCCGCCAGTGCAGCCGATGGAAATCGTCACATAGGACTTACCTTCCTTTTCATATTGTGGAAGAAGAAAATCAATGAAGCTGCACACATGATCGAGGAACGTGTGCGTCGCCTCGTGCGAGTTCATGTAGTCGACGACTTTCGGGTCTGCACCGGTGTACGGCTTCAGTTCCGGCACAAAGTTCGGATTCGGCAGGAATCGAACGTCGAACACCAGGTCGGAATCGATTGGCACGCCGTATTTGAAGCCGAAGCTTACAAGCGAAACGAGCAAATGCTGTGCTTTTCGCTCCTCGAAGAGCTGGACCGCGCGTTGCCGCAATTCGTGAATCGTGAATTGTGACGTATCCAGGACATGGTCGGCCATGTCGCGGATAGGCGCGAGCAGTTCCCGCTCGAGTGCGATGGCTTCCAGCACCGATCGATTCGGATCGAGGGGGTGCGGCCGGCGGGTTTCGCTGAACCGGCGCACGAGAACGTTGTCGGAAGCTTCCAAAAACCACAGCGACATTTCAAGCGACGGGTTTTTTTTCAATTCCTGGTATATGGCGGGAAACTCGCGGAGCGTCTCTCCTTCACGCACGTCGATGACCATGGCCGCTTTGGCGCCTTCGTCTTGGGATTTCAAAATCAACTCGTGGAATTTGGGGAGCAGGCCGACCGGCAAATTATCGACACAAAAGAATCCCCGATCCTCGAGGGCTCGAAGAAAAGTTCCCTTTCCCGAGCCGCTCAGGCCGGTGATGATGATGAAAGAGGATGGCTGCATTGGAGAACTAGGGGGGCGCACACCTAAATTCTTGGGTTGCAGAATTCAGGTGTGCGCCCCCCTAAGCCCGCCCCCTTATGCTTCAGGCTCGATCCATCCGATATTACCGTCCTTCCGTTTGTAGACCACGTTGAGGCGCTCCGTCTGCGCATTTCGGAACACCAAAAAGTCACGATCTGAGCCGCCGATCTGGATTGCGGCGTCGTCAACGCTCATCGGCTTGGCCGCAACCTCGTGCGTGCGAATGATCCGCGGCAGTCTTTCCCCAAGCGCTTCCTCTACCTCAAGAACCGAGGCCGTCGTGATGACTTCCCCGGAGTGGTTGTTATGGCGCTTCCGGGTGACGTTCTTCTCCTTGTGTTTGAGGATTTGTTTCTCCACCTTATCGAGCACCGCGGCGATCGACGTATACATGTCTGTGGAAACTTCTTCAGAATGATAAAAGTCGCGCCGGGTTTTGATATTCACTTCCGCAATATGGCGCTGGTGTTTTTCAACAGTCAGGATGAAATGCACTTCGAGGATTTCGTCGATGATCCCTCGTAACCGTTCGAGCCGGTCTGTTGCGAACTTCCGTAAAGGCTCGGTGATTTCGATGTGACGCCCAGTGATATCGACACTCATAGGGACCCTCCATGTTGCGGCATTACCGCTACTACAGTAGATCAGGACCTGAGGCGACGTTGATGAGTACTTGGAATTTTCAAATCTTCCCGATATTTCGTGATGCTACGGCGCGTGACGGAGATGCCCTCTTCTTTCAGCATCTGAGCAATCTTTTCGTCGGTCAAAGGGTTCCGCGGATCTTCGTTGTCGATGTACTTCTTGACCTTGCGCTTGACAATCAGCAGCGACGTTCCGTTCCCCATCGGTCCATTCACTGCCTCGGAAAAAAAGAACCGTAACTCGAACACACCCTGGGCCGTGTGCGCGAATTTGTTGGCGACGGCTCGGCTGACGGTCGATGGATGGACGCCGACTTCCTCAGCGACGTCTTTGATCATCATCGGCTTCAGTTGATCGATCCCCTTATCGAGAAACTCCGTCTGGCGCCGGATGATTGCTTCACAAACCTTGACGATAATGTGTTTGCGTTGCTCGATGTTCTTCAAGAGCTGCACTGCCGACTTAAAGCAGTCCTTGACGTAATTCTTCACTTCCTTGTTCAAAGCGTCCCGCTCGAGCATGTGGCGGTAGGTCGGGCTTAAGCGCAATTGCGGAACTTCGTCCTCATTAGTGACAACCGTGTACTGATCGCCGACCTTTACGATGAAAACATCGGGTTCAATCAGCCTTGGTTGAGCTCTGTTGTACTTCTGGCCTGGCCGCGGATCGAGAGCTTTGATAATCTCGACCTCCTCCATGATCACATCCAGCGGCTTGTTGAGAGCCTTTGCGATTTCCTTGAACTGCTTGTTCTGCAGCTTGTGAAGATGGTCCCGCACAATATCAATCGCTATGCTCTCATCTTCCCCAAGGATCTTCAGTTGAATCATCAAACACTCGCGAAGGTCCCTCGCCGCCACGCCGGGCGGATCGAAGTGCTGCACAACTTCGAGCGCACTCTGCACGTCTTCGAGCGAGTGATCACCACTTTCGGCTATTTCTTCCAGAGTGATGGGAATCTCCCGCCCGTTCTCATCGACGGCGCAGAGATAGCCGTCTTCATTTAGGTTTCCGATGATGGAGTGGCAAGCCAGCCTGACCTTGTCTTCAACGGTAGCCAATCCTAATTGCCATTCCAGGTGATCCGTTAAGGTCTGAGGCTTGGCGAGAAAGTTCTCGAAAGATGGCTTCTCGAAAACTTCACTTTCCCGCGGGCGCGACGAGCCGTCGTTCAGATAATTATCGAAGCTTTGAAAATCGATATCCGCGTAAGGATCGTCGGCTACCGGCTCAGGCTCCGGCGGAGCGGCCACTTCGACACTGTTTTCGGGTGCGGGTTCCGGTTCCGTGGTGCAATGATTCAGAGCCTCCGCTTCCATCAAACGCTGGTATTCGGCGTCGGTCGTATCGACTTCCGCCTCCGCGGTGGCAGCGCCTTCGGAGGCCTCCTCCGGGTTTTCCGGATTCCGATCGGTTTCGCTTGCGGCCTCGGTCTCGACGATTTCTGTTCCTTCTTCCAACACCGGATTCTGAACCAGCTCCTGCTGGATCATTTCCGTTAATTCCAGTTTATTTAGCGTCAGGAGACTCACCATCTGCACTAAACCGGGGGTGAGGACCTGCTTCTGGGAGACCTTTACAACTAACTTCGGTTCCAAATACGCCATAGACGCGATCTATTTCTACCTTAGACTGAAATGCTCCCCGAGATAAACCCTCTTGACCTCCTTGTCGTTTCCAAGCTCGTGGGGAGTTCCAGACCGAAAAATCGTACCATTGTTGATGATATAAGCGCGATCTGTGACCTGCAAGGTTTCTCTGACATTATGGTCAGTCACAAGAACGCCAATCCGCTTAGATTTCAAATGATTGATAATTTTCTGAATTTCAATCACCGTAATTGGATCGATCCCTGAAAATGGCTCGTCCAAGAGAATAAATTTCGGGGAAATGACGAGCGATCTTGCAATTTCGACCCGGCGCCGTTCCCCTCCCGAAAGTGTATCCGCGAGGCTCTTTCGGATGTGAGCAATTCCGAATTCGTCGAGCAAATCCTCGAGCCTGTCGCGTCTTTCTTTGCTCGATAGCGGTAAAGTTTCCAGAATTGCCATTATATTGGCCTCGACGGTTAGCTTACGGAACACCGATGCTTCTTGCGGGAGATAACTGATTCCATTTTTCGCCCGCAGGTACATCGGTAAATTCGTGATGTCGTGCTCTCCAAGGAACACGGAGCCCGAATCGGGACGCGTCAATCCGACAATCAAGTAAAAAGTCGTCGTCTTGCCCGCTCCATTGGGTCCCAGCAATCCGACGACCTCTCCCTGTGCTACGGCGAGGCTGACGTCGCGAACTACCTTTCTTCCTTTATAGGATTTCGTAACATCGACGGCCGTGAGTGAAATCATTTCTTATTATTAGTAACCGGGTGCTGCGTCAAGGTGCGCTCGCCGATTCCGCTCTCGACGGACACCGTTTCACCGTTCTTTTTCATTACCAGACGCGCACCTTGCACCAGGCCGTGTTCTTTATCGCGAACCTGGGCACTCTTTCCGGTCAGGGTTATCGAATCCGTCGCGGCATCATACACGGCCCGGTCGCCTGTACCGCGCTGTTCGGCTCGCGATGCCTTGACCCCGTCGATCGCTGTGATCTCGGTGACGTTGCCATCGCGAAAACGGACAGTGACGTCGGGCGACTCCATCAGCATATCCTGCTTTTGTGCGTGGACACTGCCAAGATAGTGGGCCGAACCCAAGGTATCGTCATAATCGAGTTTGTCTGAACGCGCTCGCACAGCCTGCAAGATCGATTGCACGTTGCCTTCTGCGTGCACCCGCATATGTTGCTTCTCGCGCCCCACCGCCTCGAGCCGCTCTGCTTTGATGTAGGCATCTCCGCGCCATAGTTCAACGTTGCCGGCGTACCGCATCAATTCGCCATTTCCTTCCGCGCGCGCAGCTTTGACCAGCACTTGTTCATCGGAATTTTTCGTGACGATGCGGACATCTTTCCGTGCAGTAAACGAGTTTTCTTTTTGGTTGAGACGGATTTGTGCCGCTTCGAGCCGCTTCTCGGAATCGGTAACAACCGGCGAACCTTCCAAGATCACTACCGCTCCGCCATCTTCAAATCGTGCTGTAGCCGAGCGCCCCTGATACTGCGGATCGCGGAATTGAAAGTTGCCGGTTTGAACCAACTCGAGCAGCATGTTTGTGTGGCTATCGAAACGCGCGCTTGTGCGGTCGGCGGTGCTGAGCCGGTCGCCGGACTTCAGATCGGCGCGGCGGGAGGTATCAAAGGTGACGATATCTTCGCTGTTTTGGATCGTGAATTCACGCCCTTGGATAGTGGAATCACCGAGTCGTAGCACCGAGGTATCGAAGGTCTGCACCGAACCGGCGGCATTACTGCGTATGATATTCGACTCGAGCGTTTGATCCATGCCGAGAACCATACGCGCGTTCTGCCGCGCCTCGATCGTTTCCGCTCGTCCCTGCTCGTTGAACTGTGCATCGATCTCGCCGCCGGTCAGGCGCTGATGCACGTCACCTGAAATTTTTTCCAGCTCGACATTCCCGCGTGTCTTGACGCGTTCGGCACTGCCATTGGAGGAAATCGCCGCCTCCATCCAGCCGGCGCGAACCTTCCACAGCTCGCCAGCGGATTGAGATTGCGACTCGGCGGTGACGTCGCCATTGACCGTGATCATTTTGGGCTTATACGTTTCCGGCAGGAGCTCAGCACGGCCGCTCGTTCCACGTATCCAGCCATTTGGGGACTTGATGAAAACAGCACCCTGCATGGTGGTCCAGTATTCCTTTTGCTGAAATAACGCCGAATCGGTTTGGATTTCGGTACGTTCGGCCGTCTGGATTTTCACAT
>Ga0066709_100002726_pt1 | contig 13082 bp, 13 predicted proteins | sample GraSoiAngelo_158_FD_79665 | JGI IMG/M metagenome (GOLD analysis project Ga0066709, IMG submission 79665) | Grasslands soil microbial communities from the Angelo Coastal Reserve, California, USA - 14_1009_16_30cm | ecosystem: Environmental > Terrestrial > Soil > Grasslands | place: USA... | reverse complement strand
TGGCGCGCAAGAGCGCTCCCCACTCGGCGGGGAGCTAGTTCTACATCATGCTCGGGACCGCCAGCCATCTCAACGGCCAGTACACCGCCTTCGGTCGCGTGGTCAGCGACATGGAGGTCGTCGACACCATTAAGGTCGGCGATCGGGTGAAGTCGTTCTAGGTCACGTTCTGGTCAGAACTGATCAGAAAGGAAACGTCGTGAAGCAGACCGGCGTCATCACGCTCGAGAAGGGCGGCGAGATTCGGCTCGAGTTCTTCCCGGACGACGCGCCCAAGACCGTCGAGAACTTCGTCACCCTGGCCAAGAAGGGCTTCTACAACGGCCTCAACTTCCACCGCGTCGTGCCCGACTTCGTCGTGCAGGGCGGCTGCCCGAAGGGCAACGGCACCGGCGGCCCGGGCTACACGCTCAAGGCGGAGTTCAACAAGCAGAAGCACGTGCGCGGCACCCTCGCGATGGCGCGCAGCCAGCACCCCGACTCGGCGGGCAGCCAGTTCTACATCTGCTACGGCACGACCCCGCACCTCGACGGCCAGTACACGGTCTTCGGGCGCGTGGTGTCGGGCATGGAGCACGTCGACCGGATCAAGCAGGGCGACCGGATGACCTCGGTCACGATCGCGGAAGAGTAACCGGTGGCCTGGTCGATCCTCGTCCGCAACGGCTCCCTGATCGACGGCAGCGGCGCCCCCGCGCGAGCGGCGGACGTCGCCATCGAGGGCGACCGGATCGTCGCCATCGGCCCCGGCCTCTCGGGCGAGGCCGCACGGGTGATCGACGCCGCCGGCCACGCGGTCGCGCCCGGCTTCATCGACATGCACTCGCATTCCGACCTCTTCTACTTCACCTGCCCGTCGGCCGAGTCGAAGGTGCGCCAGGGCGTGACCACAGAGGTCGTCGGGATGTGCTCGTTCTCTCAGGCGCCGCTCCGTGCCGATCAGCGCGAAATCGTGGAGGGCTGGGCGGGCGGCATCGGCGCTGGCCTCGATCTCCGCTGGGGGTCGTTCGCGCAGTACCTCGACGCGCTCCGCGCGATCCGCCCCTCGGTCAACATCGCGCACTTTGTCGGCCACGGCGCGCTCCGGATCGCGGCGATGGGATTCGAGGCGCGGCCGGCCGGCGCCGACGACCTGCGCGGCATGCAGCGCCTGCTGGGCGAGGCGTTGGACGCCGGCGCCTTCGGCTTCTCCACGGGTCTGGTCTACGCGCCGAGCGCCTACTCGGACACCGCCGAGCTGATCGCGCTCGCCAAGGCGATGGCCCCGCGCGGCGGCTACTACTTCTCGCACATCCGCGGCGAGTCCTCGATGCTCCTCGACTCGATCAACGAGGCGATCCGCATCGGCGAGGAGACGGGAGTCGGCGTGCAGGTCTCGCACGTAAAAGCGTCCGGTCGCGAGAACTGGCCGAAGATCGACGCCGCGCTCCGCCTGTTCGAGTCGGCGCGCGCGCGTGGCGTCGACGTGTTCGGCGACGTCTATCCCTACAACGCCGGCAGCACGAAGCTCGACAACATGATGCCGGCGTGGGCCCACGACGGCGGGCTCGCCAGGCTGCTCGAGCGGCTCGCCGACCGCGCCACGCGGCGGCGCATCGTGGAGGAGTGTCTGATCGACGGCGAGCGCTGGGGCACCGTCTCGCAGGGCGGCATCGGCTTCGACCAGGTCTTCATCGCCACCTGCCGGCGGCGCGAGCTCGAAGGGCTGAGCCTCGCGCAGATCGCGCGCCAGTCGGGGATGGCCCCGGCCGAGACGCTCATGAATCTCCTCCTCGAGGAGAAGTGCACGGTCGGCATGGTGAGCTTCTCGCAGTCCATCGAGAACGTCGCCAAGGTGCTCGCGCACCCGCTGCTGATGATCGGCTCCGACTCGATCCCGCTCTACTCGGGAGACGGAGACCGCCCGGGCAAGCCGCACCCGCGCACCTACGGGACGTTCCCGCGCGTGCTCGGCGAATACGCCCGCCAGCAGAAGCTGTTCCCGCTGGAGACCGCGGTCCACAAGATGACCGGCATGTGCGCGGCGCGACTGCGCCTCGCCGATCGAGGGCTCGTGCGCGAAGGGTACGCGGCGGACCTCGCGATCTTCGATCCCCGCGTCGTCCGCGACGAGTCGACCTTTGCCGAACCGCATCGGTACCCGAGCGGCATCCCCTACGTCGTCGTCAACGGCGCCGTCGTCGTCGACGGCGGCCGCATGAACCCCCTCGGCACAGGACGCGTCCTCACGCCGTGACGCGGGAGGACCGGCGCGCGCTGCTCTGGGTCGCGGGGGGCGCGGCGGTGATGGTCGGAGTGGACCTCGGACGCCGCATCCTGACGACCAACGACGAAGCCCGGTTCCCGCTGCTGGCGCAGGACATCCTCACGCGCGGCGACTGGCTGTTCCCGCACCTGAGCGGCGCCGTCTACCACAACAAGCCGATCCTCCTGGCCTGGCTGATCGCCCTGGTGTCGTGGCCGCTCGGCTACGTGACGCAGTTCACTGCCGTCATCCCCTCGGCGGTGGCGGCCTTCGCGATGGGCCTCGTGATCTTCGGTCTCGGCCGCGAGATGTTCGGCGCCGCGGCGGGCAAGTACGCCGCGCTGACCGCGCTCACGACACAGGGCTTCTTCCTGCACGCCCGCATCCCGATGCCCGACATCCTGATGGCGGCGTTCATCACGGCGAGTCTCTGGATGCTCTGGCGCATGGCGCGCGGCACACCGCGCGCGTGGGTCGGCTTCTACGTCCTCGTCGGGCTCGCGTTCTGGGCCAAGGGTCCGGGAGGCTTCATGCCGCTCATCGTTGCGGTGGGCTGGGCGGCGCTCGGCCGGAGCTCCGCCTCGTGGCGTGCGCTCAACTTGCCGCTCGGGCTGCCGCTGCTCGCGCTGGTCGTCGCTCCGTGGCCGGTCTTCCGCCTCTTCCAGCACTCGGCAGGGCTGCGCCAGGCGGTTGTGCACAACCAGATCCTCTGGTATCTGCCGCGAGATCTGCGCGCGGGGATGGTGGCGGAGCCGGTTCAGAATGCCTTCGGCATCCTCTTTCCCTGGGTGTTCCTGGTCCCGATCGTCCTCGTCGAGGCGGCCCGAAGCCTTCGGCGCCGCGGCGCCGAGCGCGACGCGCTCCTCCTGCTCGTCGTGGCGCTCGCGACGATGTTCCTCGCCATTGCCGTGTCGCAGCAGCAGCGCTTCCGCTACTACCTGCCGCTCGTGGCGCCGGCCTCCCTGCTGATCGGGTGGTGGGCGGAAGGCGTGCTCAGCCGGCGCATCGCGCTCAAGATCCCGTGGCGGGTCTGCGCGGCCGTCGGCGTCGTGCTCGTCGCAGCGGGAGTTGTCGGCGTGCTCCACCGGCGGAACGCGCTCAACGAGGTCTCGATGGTCTGGCCGGCGTATCTCGCCCTGGCGATCGTGCTGGTCGCCACCGTGGCGGCCATCGCCGCCGCGGTGGTGATCGGTGCGCCGGAGCGGCGCCTGGTGCGCGGCTTCGCGGCGGCGTGGGTCGGCTGCGCCGTCCTCGTCGTCTCGAGCTACCACTGGGAGCTCGAGCGCCGGAACGCCGCCTACGACTACGCCGGGCTTCGCGAGCGGATGAAGCCGCTGCTGCGCGAGTCGCCGGTCGTCGCGACCGTGGATCTGGCCGACATGCCGCTCGCGTTCTATCTGCGCCGGCCGGTCGTGCCGGCCGGGACCGCTCACGATCTCCGCGACGTCGCGCGCGGCGACTCGCCGGCCGTCGCCATCGTCACCGACCGCGCGCTCGCGTCCCTGGAGGGCAGCGGCGGCTTCACGGTCCTGATGCACGATCGTCTCGCGCTCCGTCCGATCGTGGTCGTTGCGTATCGCACCACCCCATCAACCCGTCCCTAGCATCCGAGGGAGTCACGTCATGAACACGGGACAGCTTTTCATCGCCGGCAGCTGGCGCACCCCGGCTTCGGGCTCGACGTACGACACGATCAATCCGGCAACCGAGGAGCCGAGCGCCCAGGTCGGGCGGGGCGACGAGCGCGACGTCGATCTGGCCGTCGCGGCGGCGCGCAAAGCCTTCGACACGGGGCCGTGGCCGCGGCTGAGCGCGGCCGAGCGCGGGCGGATCGTGTGGAAGCTCGGCGACCTGATCATGCAGAACCTCGACGAGATGGCGCGGCTCGAGACCCTCAACACCGGCAAGACCCTCTTCGACGCCGGCAAGGTCGAGATCCCGTTCGCGGCGGAGGTCTTCCGGTACTACGCGGGCTGGGCCACCAAGATCCACGGCGAGACGCTCGGCCTGCGCGAGAACGCCTTCACCTTCACCCTGCGCCAGCCCCTCGGCGTGGTCGGTGCGATCGTGCCGTGGAACTTTCCGTTCCTGCTCTCGTCGTGGAAGATCGCGCCGGCGCTGGCCGCGGGCAACACGGTCGTGCTCAAGCCGGCGTCCCTGACGCCGCTCACCGCGCTCAAGTTCGCCGAGCTCACGCAGGAGGCGGGGCTGCCCGAGGGCGTCTTCAACGTGGTCACCGGGCCCGGCGGCCAGGTCGGCATGGCGATGGTGCGCGACCCGCGTATCGACAAGATCGCCTTCACGGGCTCGACGGAAGTCGGCAAGGGGATCATGCGCGAGGCCGCCTCCACGCTCAAGCGGCTTTCGCTCGAGCTCGGCGGCAAGTCGCCGAACATCGTGTTCGCCGACGCCGACATGGAAGCGGCGGTGAAGGGCGCGCTCACCGGCATCTTCTACAACAAGGGCGAGGTGTGCGCCGCCGGCTCGCGCCTGTTCCTCGAGGCCAAGATCCACGACGACTTCATGTCGAAGCTGACCGATCGCGTCAAGACGCTCAAGGTCGGCGACCCGATGGACAAGGCGACGCGCATGGGGCCCGTCGTCTCCAAGGCGCAGATGGAGACCGTGCTGGGCTACATCGACGCGGGCAAGAAGGAAGGCGCGCGCATCGTCGCCGGCGGCGGCCGGGCCACCGTCGGCTCCGGCAAGGGCTACTTCGTCGAGCCGACGATCTTCGACGGCGTCACCAACACGATGAAGATCGCGCGCGAGGAGATCTTCGGGCCCGTGCTCTCTGTGATCCCGTTCAAGTCGATCGACGAAGGCATCGCCGAGGGCAACGCGACCACCTACGGCCTGGCCGCCGCGGTGTGGACGCGCGACGTCACCAAGGCGCTCAAAGCCGCGCGCGCGATCCGCGCGGGCACCGTGTGGGTGAACGCCTACAACCTCTTCGACGCGGCGCTGCCGTTCGGCGGGTTCAAGGAATCGGGATTCGGGCGCGAGATGGGGTCGGCCGGTCTCGAGCACTACACCGAGACCAAGACGGTCTGGGTCGATCTCTCGTAGAGCGCGTTCAGGCCCGCCCGCACACTTCGAGGAACTGGCCGGTCGCCTCGGCCTGACGGCGCCTGGGCATGAACGCCGCGACGCCGGTGAGCCATCCCCGGAACTCCGCGTCCGTGTGGCCGGCGGTATCGACGTAGCGCGGCAACAGCAGCCGGTCGTGACGGCGGGACGCCATGCCGGGATCGCAGGTCGTCGCCGAGGCGACGTTCCGGCGGCGAAGCCAGGGGAGGAATTCGCGCCGGGCGACGCCGCCGGGATAGCAGAAGTGGGTGGCCTCGGAGGCGCGAAGCCTCCGGAGCCGCTCCCGATTGTCCTCGACCTCCCGAATGAACACCGCCTCCTCGAGCGAGAGGCGATGCCGGTGGGTGTGCAGCTGCAGATCGACCCCGCGGCGCGCCAGCTCGCCGGCCTCTGCGAGGGTCATCAGCTGGAGCAGGCGCTTTTTCAAGATGACGTCGTAGTCGACGTCGAGAAGCGCCGCCAGCCGCGCGAGCAGCGCGTCCTTGTCGCGCCCGCTCAGCCCGTGCTCGACGGGAAACCGGCGCAGCCGCTCCCCGACGACGTCCCGGCCGCCTTCCGTCAGCGCGACGTCCCTCAGCTGCCCGAGGACCTCGGGCCAGCGCAGGACGCGGCCGCGGCCCTTCCAGAGGAGGTAAGACGCCATCGCGTCGTAGACCGGGCGGGCGAGCTCGGCGTAATAGGTCGTGAAGTAGACCGTGACGGGATAGCCGAAGGCCTCCACGATCGGGAACGCCCGCGCGTAGAAGTCGTAGGCGCCGTCGTCGAACGTGAGCGCGACGCTCCGTGGCGGCAAGTCACCCGCGTACAGGTGGCTGATGGCGTCGTCCAGCGCCAGCACGTGGCAGCCGGCGTCCCGAATCAGCTCGAGCCGCCTGCAGAGCGTCTCCGCCGGCATATAGAGCTCGGGGTCCCAGTGATGCTCGTCGTCGAGCGCGATCCCGTGATAGCCGAGGATGAGCAAGCGGTTGCGCCGCCATCGCGTTCGCAGGGCGGCTTCGTCGATTCCGAGGGCGCCGAGCCCTCTCAAGAGGGCGAGTCTCGCGGACCGGAGCACGGCGGCCTCGTCCCCGCCTTCAGGCGTCGGATCCGTCGCCGGCGCTGGTCGACCATCGCCGAACGCTCCGGAACCGGCGCCGCTCGTAGAAGCTGCGCTCGTAGACGAACCCGAGCTTCTCGATGACCCGGCGCGAGGACCCGTTGTCGGCGCGGACGCCGATGTAGATATCGCCGAGCCCGGGAATGGCCGTGGCGTCCCTGATCATGCGGGCGAGCGACGAGGCGTACATTCCGCGGCCGCGGAACCGGGGGTGCGTGTAGAAGCCGTACACGACGGCGGCGCCCCGGGGCAAGGTCCACGCCTGGTGGACCTCGTCCATGAAGGTGTTCTCCGTGCGGTCGACGAGCCAGCCGTGGTGCGCGAGCACGCCGTTCTCGACGCGCGTGTAGCAGTGCTCGCCGTTTTCGAGCCGCTCCGTCGCGCTCTTGAGAAACGCGTCCGCGGTCGGCTGCCACCCCTCGGCCGGCGCGTAGCAGATGAGGTCGTCGAATCGATCCCGCGCCATGGGAACCGTCTCGAGCTGAGTCACCGGCGCTCCGCACGGGAACCGGTAAATTCGCAGCTCGACGTCGTCCCACGCCGCGCGCTTGAGCCGGCGGGCGACTCGGAGCGGCAAGGTCGCCGGCCGCAGGTGCGCGACCGTGTGGAGGACGGCGCGGATCGCGCGCTTGACCGCATCGGTCGAGACGCCGTGCCGCTTGGCGGCGTCGATCAGCCGCCGCTGCTGGCGGTGTCGCCAGGCGCCCGCTCGCGAGAACACGATGGTTAGGGTGTTCGCCTCCTCGAAGTGAGTGGCGAAGCGATCCTTGTACTCGCCGCCGGGGGTCAGGTCGAGCGCGTCGACGCCCTCCTGCTCGAGCAGGAGCGCGAGCTCGTAGAACAGGAGCTTGCCGGCCGAGTGCCGCGTGTAGCGCGGCGACTGCGCCGGCATGCCGACCAGGACCGTGTTCCGGCTGCGAACGCCGATGTGGGCGGCGACCAGCTCGTCGTCGACGCGCAGCGCCGTGACGTGGAGCAGGTCGGTCTCGCGCTGCAGGGCCAGGTAGAACGACTTCTTCAGCGGGTCCTCGCGAAACGGCAGCGCGGCGTGGGCCGCCCCCTGCCTGAGCTCGAAGAGCGGCGCGATCTGATCCAGGAGCGCCGCGAACGCGGCGCCGTCGTCCACGCGCTCGAACGTGAGCTTGCCCCGGCGCGTCAGGCGGTTGAGCTTGCTCTTGTTCGCCTTCTTCCGCATCGACTCCCGGACGGTGTCGGCCGGGTTCGTCGCGAGAAAGGGCGCCGGGATCGGGCGCCGGAAGCATCGAGTCCGCCATCGGTCCGGAGGCGTGAAGGGCGCTCGCGGAGGCACGAACAGGAGCTGGAGCCGCCGGCCCGGGAACTCGGCGGCCAGCGCGTCGAGCGCGGCGCCGGCGAAGCGCTCGTCGGTGCTGAGCCACACCTGATATTCGGCCTGCTGCGCTCCAACGTGGCAGAGCGTCGTCCCGTCGTGGCTCACCGCCAGCAAAAAGAGGCCGGTGAGCGTGGCGTCAGTCCAGCCGGCGACGACCACAGGCGCGAAGCGCGCGCGATACGCGCGGTACCAGGTACCAGCGAACGGCGCGTCTTGAAATGCCGTAGACCACGGGCATGCTTGGTGAAGGGATCGCCACGCGTGCCTGAATCCGGTCTGCTCGATCAGCTCGAGCGCGGCGTCTCCCCGATGAGTCTGCAGTCTGAGCGGACGGGTCATCGTGGGTGTCATGTGGTCAACGGACGCGCCTTGCGCGCACATTCCATCGTACCGAGGCCGCGGGGCTGCGCCCGGGGGAAGCTCCCGCAATCGGGCGACGGCTTTTACCTGAGCGCCGGGTCTTATACTGCGGAGAGGATCGAGGTGACCATGACGGCTGCATCGAAGACGCTTCTCGGCTGCGCGGTCCTGGCGCTCGTCGCGCTCGCGGCGTCGGCGCCCGCCCAACACCAGGGGCACGAGCAACACACCACCACGCCGCCCTCGTCTTCACCAACGGGCGGAGCCCCGCCGGGCGGGGCGAGCCAGGGCTCCGGCGGGTCGCGGAAGGTCACGATGGAGGAGCTCCACCGGTCGGGCGGCGTGCCGCTCGGCTGGAAGTTCACGCTGCCCGGCGGCGATCCGGCGAAGGGCCGGCAGGTGTTCGTGGACCTCGAGTGCTACAAGTGCCACGCGGTCCACGGCGAGAATTTTCCCGCGGCGGGCGGCGACGCGAAGAACGTCGGCCCCGAGCTGACGGGGATGGGCGGCCAGCATCCCGCGGAGTATTTCGCCGAGTCGATCCTGACGCCGAACGCGGTGATCCTCGAGGGGCCCGGCTACATGGGGCGGGACGGCAAGTCGATCATGCCGAGCTACGCGGACAGCCTGAGCGTCACCCAGCTCGTTGACCTGGTGGCGTTCTTGAAGTCCCTGACCGCCGGCGTCCATCACGTGCACGCCGCCGCGCCGGCCGAGAAAACAGCCGGCAACTACATGGTGCGGCTCGACTACCGGAGCGGGGGCGGTCACGCCGGACACGAGGGCCACGCCGGCCACGGCGGCGCCGCGGCGGCGCCGGGCCATCTCATGGTGTTCATCGCCGATCGGGCGACCGGCGAGCCGGTGCCCTATCTACCGGTGTCGGCGACGGTGAGCGCGCCGGGCAAGCCGGCGCGTCGGGTCACCCTGGCGCCGATGGTCGGCGGCCAGGGTTTTCACTACGGGGTCAACGTGGCCTTGCCCGACGGCACGCATACGATCACCGTGACGATCGGAGCCGTCGCGATCCAGACGATGGCGTCCGCGAGGGGCCGCTTCGCGAAGCCCGTGACCGTCGTCTTCGAGCGAGGGGCCTGAACGCCGCTCAGCTCGACGCCGACTTCGCCGCGGCGAGGGCCGCGTCGTAGTTCGGCTCGGACCCGATCTCCTTCACGTACTCGACGTGCTTCACCTTGCCGTCCTTGCCCACCACGAAGACCGCGCGCGCGGTCAGCCCGGCGATCGGGCCGTCCTTGATCTCGACGCCGTACGCCGGACCGAAGGCGCGATCGCGGAAATCGGAGAGCGTCTTGACGGCCGTCACCCCGGCGGCGCCGCACCAGCGCTTCTGCGCGAACGGCAGATCGCGGCTGATCGTCCAGATCTCGACGCCCGAGCCGAGCTTCCCCGCTTCCTGGTTGAAGCGGCGCGTCTCGGTGTCGCAGGTCGGGGTGTCGAGCGAGGGCACCGAGCTCAGGATCACGACCTTGCCCTTCGCCTCGCTCAGCTTGACGGGCTTGAGCCCGTTGTCGAGCACGGTGAAGTCCGGCGCGTTCTGCCCAGCTTTCACTTCGGATCCGCCGAGCGTGATGGGGTTGCCTCGCAACGTGACGTCGGCCATGGGTTAATCCTCCCGGGGAGATTCTAGTACACTCGTCGAGCCATGGACCTGTTGTGGAGCGGCTCGCGCCAGGCGATCGCGCTGCTCGCCGGGGCCGACCGCGAGATCTGGGGGATCCTCTGGCTCTCGCTCCAGGTCTCGGGCACCGCGACCCTGGTCTCGCTCGCGCTCGGCGTTCCCGCCGGCGCGGCGCTGGCGCTCGCGCGCTTTCCCGGCCGCGGGCTCGTGGTCAGCGCGGTGAACACCGGCATGGGGCTCCCGCCGGTCGTGGTCGGGCTCTTCGTGACGCTCCTGCTCTGGCGCAGCGGGCCCCTCGGCGACCTCGAGATCCTCTACACGCCGGCCGCCATCGTCGTCGCCCAGGCGGTCATCGCCGCGCCGATCGTGACCGGGATCACCCTCGCCGCGGTCGGGCAGGTGCCGCGCGAGTTCCGGCTGCAGCTTCTAGGGCTCGGCGCCTCGCGCGTTCAGATGGTGTGGCTGGTGCTGCGCGAGGCGCGTCTGCCCATGCTCGCCGCGGTGATGGCCGGCTTCGGCGGGATCATCTCGGAGATCGGCGCCTCGATGATGGTGGGCGGCAACATCAAGGGCCAGACGCGCACCCTGACGACGGCGATGGTGCTCGAGACCGGCAAGGGGAATTTCGAGATCGCGATCGCGCTGGCGCTGCTGCTGCTCGTGCTGATCTTTCTCGTGAACTGGCTGCTCACGACGATCCAGCAGCTCCACGCGCGCTGAGCGCGGGTCGCCTCGAGTCGTTGTGTCCAGTCGTGCATTTTGAACATTCGGCCGCCGGTCGGTAAGATCCAGCGCTGAAAGGCTGGGAACCCATGTCGCGTGCGTTGCGCATGGCTGTGCTCGTGCTCCACGTCCTGTCCCTGCCGGCCGTCGCGCGCGCGCAGGAGATGACGCTCTCGGTGGCGATCAGCATGAAGGAGACCGTCGAGACGCTCGGCCGCCAGTTCATGCACAGCCGTCCCGGCGTGACCCTGCGCTACAACTTCGGCGCGTCGGGCGAGCTCTCGAAGCAGATCGAGGCCGGCGCGCCGGTCGACCTTTTCATCTCGGCCGCGCAGCGCCAGATGGACGAGCTCGAGCAGAGGGGCCTCATCAGCACCGCGAGCCGGCGCGTGTTCGCGCGCAACGTCCTGACGGTGATCAAGCCGGCCGGGTCGGCGCTCGACATCTCGAAGCCGGCGGATCTCGTCGGCCCGAAAGTGCAACGGATCGTCATCGGCAATCCCAAGACGGTGCCCGTCGGTCAGTACGCCGAGGAGAGCCTCAAGAGCCTCGGGCTCTGGGAGAAGGTGCAGCCGAAGCTGGTGCTCTCCGAGAACGTTCGTCAAGCGCTCGACTACGTGGCGCGCGGCGAGGTCGAGGCCGGGTTCGTCTACACGACGGACATGGCGGTCCGCGGGAGCCAGGTCGTCGAAGCGTTTCGACCGGCCGAGGACACCTACCGGCCGGTGACGTACCCGGTCGCCGTGGTGAAGGCTTCGAAGCAGCCGGCGCTCGCTCAGGCGTTCATCGATCTGCTCGTGAGCCCGGACGGGCAAGCGGCGCTCGCGCGCCTCGGCTTTCAGCCTCCGCCGCGGGGCCTGCGATGACCCGGGACGCTCAGCGCCGCGTACGCCAGTCCCCCCGCGGCGTCAGGGCTTGACTGTCGGCCACGCGACGCTCGCGGCGCCGGCCGCGCGCGGCGATATCGGTCGCGGTGGGCCCGCTCGGCCCCACCGTGTCGTCGATCCGACTGCGGACGGCCATCAGCTGCTCGAGTGTGCGGCGACCGGTCTCGGTGAGCGCCATGCCGCGCGATGCTCCTTTTCCGGGGCGAGCGGTCGTGAGGGGTGTGCCCAGGGCGGCTTCAGCTTGCTTCAAGTAACCCCACGCGTGGCGATACGACCACCCGATCTCTCGCGCCGCGCCGAGGAGAGAGCCGTGCTCGAGAACGCCGAGCAGGAGCTTCAGGCCACCGTCGCCGATGACGAAGCGCCCGTTCAGCTCCATCCAAACTTTCGTCTTGATCACCGTGCCCCGTAGATTGGCCGGAGCGCCAGCGATCGGCGCGTTCGTGTCGGTCGCTCGGTTTCGCGGAGGCCTCACCACGTCGCCATTCTACCTGGATCCGGCGAGATCGACGGCGCCGGTGGCATAGTAGGCGACGATGAGCGCCGAAGCCCTGAGTGCCCTCGGCCTGTCAATCCGCGTCGCGGTCGCCGCGACGCTCCTGAACGCGCTGATCGGGATCCCGCTCGCGTACCTGCTGGCGCGCCGCGCCTTCCGCGGCCGCGCCCTCGTGGATCTTGTCGTGACCTTGCCGCTGGTGCTGCCGCCGACGGTGACCGGCTACTACCTGATCGTCCTGCTCGGCCGGCGCGGGTGGCTCGGTGCGCCCGTGTACGCGCTCAGCGGCTGGAGCGTCGCGTTCACCTGGTACGCGGCGGTGATCGCCGCGACCGTCATGGCGCTGCCGCTTTTGGTGCGCACGGCGCGCGCCGCCATCGAGTCGGTCGATCGCGAGCTCGAGAAGGCCGCGTTCACGCTCGGGCGCTCGGAGTGGCGCACGGTGCTCGAGGTCACCTTGCCGCTGGCGCGCAACGGCATCATCGCCGGGCTCGTCCTCGCGTTCGCCCGCGCGCTCGGGGAGTTCGGCGCGACCCTGATGCTGGCCGGCAACATCCCCGGCAAGACGACGACGGTCCCGCTGGCGATCTATACCGCGGTGCAGACGGGCGAGATGGGCGAGGCGGTCGCGCTCGTGCTGGCGCTGACCGCGCTCTCCTGTCTCGTGCTGATCCTGGCCGGGCGTCTGGGGGCGCGCGCCGCGTGAGCCATCGGTTTTCGGTCGAGATCACGAAGCGGCTGCCCGGCTTCACCCTCGACGTCTCGTGGACCGCGGGCGACGGCGTCGCCGTGCTGTTCGGGCCCTCGGGCGCGGGCAAGACGCTCACGCTCCAGTGCCTCGCGGGCTTGATCCGGCCCGACGCCGGCCGCGTGGTCGTGGACGACCGCGTGCTGTTCGACGCGGCCGCCGGCGTGAATCTGCCGCCGCAGCAGCGGCGGGTCGGCTACGTCTTCCAGAGCTACGCGCTGTTTCCCCACCTGACTGTCGCCGGGAACGTCGGCTTCGGCCTGCGCGACCGGCCGCGGCACGCGCGCGAGCGGCGAGTGGTCGAGGTGCTCGAGCGGCCCGACCTCGCGGTCATCGCGCACCGCCGACCGTCCGAGCTCTCGGGGGGCCAGCGCCAGCGGGTGGCGCTCGGCCGGGCCCTCGCGATCGATCCGGCGCTGCTGCTGCTCGACGAGCCGCTCTCGGCGC
>Ga0066709_100002725_pt1 | contig 13082 bp, 11 predicted proteins | sample GraSoiAngelo_158_FD_79665 | JGI IMG/M metagenome (GOLD analysis project Ga0066709, IMG submission 79665) | Grasslands soil microbial communities from the Angelo Coastal Reserve, California, USA - 14_1009_16_30cm | ecosystem: Environmental > Terrestrial > Soil > Grasslands | place: USA... | reverse complement strand
GCTGCTCCACGCGCCCGACGCGGCCCCGGCGCGCGCGTATCTCCGCTCGCGCGGCTACGACGGCGAGGTCGTCCGCGCGTACCAGCTCGGGTGGGCGCCGGACGACTGGGATGCGCTCGTGCGCGCGCTCCGACTTCCCGACGACGTCCTGCGCGACACCGGGCTCGGGTTCCTCAACCGGCGCAACCGCGTGCAGGACGCGTTCCGCAGCCGGGTCATGTTCCCGATCTTCCGCGCCGACGGCGACCCCGTCGCGTTCGGCGGACGCGCCATGCCCGGGAGCGACGGTCCGAAGTACAAGAACTCGCCGGAGACGCCCATCTACTCGAAGAGTCGCGTGCTCTACGGTCTCAACTGGGCGAAGAACGACGTCGTGCGTGCGGGCGAGGTCGTGGTGTGTGAGGGCTACACCGACGTCATCGCGTTCGCGCGAGCCAACCTCCCACGCGCGGTGGCCACGTGCGGGACGGCTCTGGCCGACGAGCACTTCCGCATCCTGAAGAACTTCGCTCGGCGCGTGGTGCTCGCCTACGACGCCGATGCCGCGGGACAGGCCGCGGCCGAGCGGTTCTACGAGTGGGAGCGCCTCTACGAGATCGATATCGCGGTCGCCCAGCTCCCGTCCGGCACCGACCCGGCCGACCTCGGCGCGCGTGACCCCGACGCCCTCCGAGTCGCGATCGAAGAGGCGCGCCCGTTCCTCGCGTTCCGCGTCGAGCGCGCGCTGGCCTCGGCCGATCTGCGCTCACCCGAGGGTCGAGCGCGCGCCGCGCAGTCCGCAGTCACCGTGGTGCGCGAGCACCCCAACGAGCTCGTGCGCGATCAGTACCTGATGCAGATCGCCGATCGTTGTCGCATCGAGCCCGACCGCCTCCGCGCCATCCTTCAGGTGCCCGCGTCACGCCCTTTGGAGTCACGCGCTTCGGTCATCCGAACGACACCGTCGCGTCAGCGCGAAAGAGTCGGGCCCGAGACCGAGGCGATCAAGGTGGCGGTGCACCGACCGCAAGCAGTTGTCGACCGTCTGCACGAGGTGCTGTTCTCCGACGAGGTCCATCTGAGCGCGTTCCGCGCGTTGCAGGCGGCGACCACGCTGCACGATGCGATCGAGGCAGCCGACCCCGAGGCTGCGGAGCTGCTCCAGCGGCTCGCGGTCGAGGAGACCGACGCAGATGCCGACGACGTCGTCGTCCGCTTGGCCGACGAGGCCGGCGGCCGCGCGCTGGCCGAGTTGCAGGCTGCGGTACGCGAGGGATCGGGCGACTGGACCGAGCATTCTCACTCGATCGAATGGCTCAAGCTGACCCGTGAGGAGCTACGCGAGCCCACGACGGCCGTCGATGCCAGCGTCAGGTTGGTACGCTGGCTCGTCGATCGGTTCGAGGTGGAGGAATGAGTCAGAGCATCCCAACGCTGTCCGTACCGGCTGGTGTGTCCGCTGAGGACTTCACCCGCCTGGTCGAGAAGGGCAAGCGCCATGGTTCGCTCACGCCCGACGAAGTCATGAAGGTGCTCGAGCGGGTCGAGCTCAGTCATGACCTGATCGACAACATCCGCGGTCGGCTCGCCGCAGAGGGCATCAGATTCGACGAGGTGAGCGACGTCGTCGTCGATGAGGACGACGAAGCGATAGCAGGCGCGGTCGCGGCTGCCAACGGACGCCCTGCCGCGGTCAGGTCGGCTCCGCGCCCGATCACCACGCGCGCAACCGACACCGATGCTATGCGCGGGCGCGACGCACGCGACGAGCGCGCCGCCGGTCCGTCATCCGACCCTGTCCGCATGTACCTGAAGGAGATCGGCAAGGTCCCGCTGCTCACCGGCGCCCAGGAGGTTCGCCTGGCGAAGCGCATCGAGGCCGGTCTCGCCGCAGTGCACCGGATCGCCCAGCTCGAGGACGACTACGGCGACTGCTCGCTGATACCCGACGCCGAGCTGCTGCCGCTCGAGGCGCGTGTTCACGACGGCTTCCACGCCAAGCGGGAGCTCATCGAGGCCAACCTCCGGCTGGTGGTGTCCATCGCGAAGCGCTACCTCGGACGCGGGTTGCTGTTCCTCGACCTGATCCAGGAGGGCAACCTCGGCCTCATCCGGGCCGTCGAGAAGTTCGACTACACCAAAGGGTTCAAGTTCTCGACCTACGCCACGTGGTGGATCCGGCAGGCCATCACGCGCGCGATCGCCGATCAGGCGCGCACCATCCGCATCCCCGTGCACATGGTCGAGACGATCAACAAGGTGTTGCGCGTGCAGCGTCAGATGCTGCAGGAGCTGGGCCGCGAGCCGAGCGTCGAGGAGCTGGCCGACAAGGTGCAGATGACACCGGCGCGCGTGCGCGAGATCCAACGCATCGCGCAGGAGCCGGTCTCGCTGGAGACGCCCGTGGGCGAGGAGGACGACAGCCACCTCGGCGACTTCATCGAAGATCAGCAGGCGGTGGCGCCGGCCGAAGCGGCGGCGCGCGCGTTGCTCAACGAGGCGGTAGGCGAGGCGCTCGACGAGCTCACAGATCGCGAGCGCCAGGTGGTGCGTCTGCGGTTCGGGCTCGAGGACGGACAGGCGCGCACGCTCGAAGAGGTGGGCAAGGAGTTCGGGGTGACGCGCGAGCGCATTCGCCAGATCGAGGCGAAGACGCTCGCCAAGTTGCGCCACCCCATCCGCAGCCAGCGGCTGCGCGACTACCTCGACGAGAGCTGATCAGCCGATCGGCTCAGCTCGTCGGGCCGGGTGAGCTCGAGCCGTTTCCGATCTTGCTCTCGACTGCGTCCCGGGCCCGCTCGACACCGAGGTCGACGACCGCCTTCGCCTTACCCGTGGCCGTCTCGTACGCCGCGGTGCGCCGGACCCTCATGAGCGTGCGGTGGATCTGCTCGTAGCGCTCCCGGCCCGCCATCGTGCCGAGGTAGTAGCCGGCCGCGAACCCGAGCAGTAGCCCTAGTCGGAATCTCATGGGCCCTGTCATACCCCCTGGGCACGACCATGACCAAGGGTTACCCGAAGAAAGCTGCCGAAGAGGAACATCAGCGCCTCCACGGAGCGCGCTGGCCCCCGCACCTGCGCTGTTATCGTGCGCTGTCAGTCCGGGGTAGCTCAATCGGCAGAGCGACGGCCTGTTAAGCCGCTGGTTGCGAGTTCGAGTCTCGCCCCCGGAGCTGCCACTACCGTTCCTCCGTTGCGGGCCCGTAGCTCAGTGGTCAGAGCGGGGGACTCATAATCCTCTGGTCGGAGGTTCGATCCCTCCCGGGCCCACTCCCGGCGCGCTCGGCGCCTGGCGCGCGATAGTGAAATCGCCGCGGGGCGTTATCCTGGGTGTCGTGGACCTGGGACCTCCGGAGCTGCTCATCGTGCTCGCCTTGGCGCTCTTGATGTTCGGGAGCAAGAAGCTCCCCGAACTCGCCCGGTCGCTCGGGTCGGCCAAGCGGGAGTTCGCGAAGGGAGTTCGTGAAGAAAGCGAAACGCCGGCGCCTTCACCGGATCCAGAGGAAAAGATCACGATGACCCGCGCCGAGCTCGATCGGCTCATCGCAGCGCGGGAGTCGCAGTCCCGCAACGACCCCTCGTCTCCGACCTGACCCTCGTCGCGGGCTGACTCGAACGAACGGTGTCTCGTGGGTGCGACCCGCGAATCACGGCACCAGTTGAATCGTCCCTCCCTGCCCTTCCGCTGCCGCCGCACTTGAGCGGCCGTACGGTGACAACATTGGCTTGGGTTGGGTGAGGGGGACGTGACGGTGGCCCGGGGTGGACGCAAGCGGACGGTGAGGGCCCTGGCGGCGGTCGCCATCGTCCTGATGGGCGTGTTTCCGGCGACGGTCCTGGGAGACGCGCAGCGGGTGCGACCGGCGAGCGCAGCCGACGACGTCGTCGACTGCGGCGCGGTGCCCCATCCCAAGTGCAACATCGTGCAGATCCTCACGGACGACCAGACGATGGGCACCCTCGCCGATCTGCTCGATCCGGTCGGCAAGCCCGCCACCGGTTCCTTCGCCAGCTTGCCCGGTCTCGCGGCGATCTCGGGGATGCCCTACCTGGGCAGCCGTCCCGACGGCTCGTGGGTGGAGTTCAAGAACAACTACATCAACACCTCGCTGTGCTGCCCCGCTCGGGCCAGCTTCCTCACCGGTGAGTACAACCACCACAACGGTGTCACCAACAACAAGCAGGGCTTCGTGCTCGACGACACGCTCACGGTGAACAACTGGCTGCACGGCGCGGGCTACAAGACCGGGCTGATCGGCAAGTACCTCAACCTCTACCCGTTCGGCCGCACCCAGTTGATCGGCGGCGTCGCCAAGCCCTACGTGCCCCCCAACTGGGACCGATGGCTCGCGTTCCAATCCGACGAGAACGCCCCCGGAGACAACCGGTACTACAACTACACGCTGATCGATCAGGATCACAACGTGGTGAGCCGTTCGTGCCCCGACGCCCCCCCGCTGGCCCGCGACGACCCGAACAACTGCTACTCCACCGACGTGCTCGCAACGGCCGCGGTCGACTTCGTCAACACCAGCTCGTCGGGACCCTTCTTCTTGTACTTCGCGCCCAGCGGCCCGCACAACTCGGCCCTGCAGAGCTGCACCGTGGCGAACGGCGAGGCCTGCCCCCCGTCACCCGTGCCCGCCTCGCGCCACATCCCCGAGACCCCACCGCCGACGCTGCCCGAGTCGCCGAACTTCAACGAGGGCGGCAATCCCGACGGGTCGAGGAACACCGACTCCTACGACAAGCCGCAGTGGCTCGACTCGCTCCCGCCGCTCGTGAAGCGCAACGCGTTCCAGCAGGTCACCAGCAACACGCCCGGACTCAACCCGCAGGTGGGCGAGTACGACGCCGACCGGGTCCGCGTGAACGCACAACTCACGCTCAAGTCGCTCGACGAGGCCGTCCAGGAGCTGGTGGCCGCGCTCAAGGCGCAGCAGGTCTTCAACCGCACGATCATCGTGTTCACGAGCGACAACGGCTACGCCTACGGGTCCCACAAGCTGGGCCAGAGCGAGCCGACGCGCAAGGACTGCCAGTACGAGGAGTGCTCCCATGTTCCTCTTCTCATCCGATACCCGGGCGGCCCGAATCGCACCGAGAACCGCCTGACCAGCAATGTCGACCTGGCCCCGACCTACGCGCGCTTCGCCGGCGTCCTCGACGCCTTCAAGGACCGCGGTCGCGACGGCGCCAACCTCTACCAGCTCATCGTGGGCAGCTCCGCCCCCAGCTGGCGCAAGCAGGTGCTCATCGAGTCGCGGTTCAACAACGTGGGAGGCCCGTACGCGACCGAGCGCCGCTACTGGGGACTGCGCACGCTCGACTACCCCTCGGCCGGCCAGTCGTGGAAGTACGTCGAGACCGACATCAAGGACCCGCTGACGTTTCCCAATCCCAACTACGTGCAGAAGGAGCTCTACAACCTCGTCACCGATCCCTACGAGCTCAACAACCTGTGCCAGCAGTCCGGCGCGCAACCGCCCCAGCCACCCAACTGCCCGAGTGTCGCCACCGACCTGGCCGCACGCCTCGCCGCGTTGCGCGACGGCAAGCGCTCGCTCGCGATCGGCGATGCGGCCGTCTACGAGGGCGACAAGGGCAACACGCCTTCGGTCTCCTCGCCGGTGAAGCCGATCGCCCATTTCACGGTGACGATGTCGGAACCGAGTGAGAAGGAGGTGCGGGTCAACTACGGCAGCGCCAACGGCACGGCCACCGGAGGGTCCGATTTCAACCACGTCCTCGGCACGCTCGTCTTCGCCCCGGGCGAGACGTCGAAGTCCGTCGACGTCACGGTGCTCGGCGACACCATCGCGGAGCCGGACGAGACCTTCTCGGTCACGCTCAGCGGCTCGACCGGCCCACCCATCTCACATGGCGTGGGCACCGGCATCATCATCGACGACGACAGCGCACCGCCGGGCATCCACGTGGGTGTGGGTGGTGCCATGGTCTGGGAGGGTGACTTCGAGGGCCACCTCGCCGACGGAACGGGCACCGGCGCGGTCGCCAACGTCACGGTGACGCTCTCGAAGACGATCGCGACACCGCCGGGGTCCACCGTCACGGTCGACTACCAGGTGGGGGCGCCGGGCGACACGGCCATTCCCTCGGCCAACTACATCCTGCCGAACGGTTTCGGGATCGGAACAGTGACGTTCGCGCCCGGCCAGTCCAGCGCCACCATTCCCATTCGCATCCTGCCGGGCACTCGTCCCGGCGACGGCGACAAGTTCTTCACGGTGATGCTCACAAGGGCGTGCACGAGCGGAGGGTCGTGCGGGTCGTGCTCGGGCACGTCGTGCAACCCGAAGATCACACGCGACACCGGCCGCGTGACGATCCGCAACGACGACGGATAGGTCGCTTTCCGCGCCCCTCGACGCACGGCCTGGCCGGTTCCAACGCCACCGCCGTCACTCAGGACTCGGCTCGAGCCACCCCAGCTCCTCGAACGTGGCTTCGGCGAACGGACCCAGGTCGACAGTCGGCAAGTCCTCGGGCCGGAACCAGTCGAGGTCGATGGTCTCGCCGCCGTCCGGACGTTCGTTTCCGCCGGTAACGCGCGCGTCGTACACCACCGACACGTACGCCGTCTCGTCGCCGTTCGGATACGTCACCCGAAACTTCTTGCCTCCAAGAGCGGCAATCAGTCCCGTCAAATCAACACGCAATCCGGTTTCTTCCTCGGTCTCGCGGACCGCGGCGTCTCCGGGCCGCTCGTCGACTTCGACTGCACCGCCGACGAGGCCCCACGATCCCGAGTCTGAATGGCGCACCAGCAGGACTCGGCCTTCGCCGTCACGCACGAGCACGCTCACGGATGGCATCAGCAGCAGATCTCGTCCGATCCGCTGCCGGAGTCGTCGCACATAGTCGGGCATAGCCATGGGAAGACGCTACGAGACGATCTCGTGTTAGCTCGTCCACCCGGCCAAACGCCGGAGCGCAGTTACTCTATCGATTGACACTATATCGTCCAGTGATAGAGTGGCGTGGTGGCCGGTCCCGACCCCGAATCCTTCCTTCCTCTACCGCAGGCTCAGTTCCACGTGTTGGTCGCGCTCACGGAAGGCGACAAGCATGGCTACGCGATCATGCAGGCCGTCGAGCGTTCCTCCAACGGGGTCGTACGCATGGGCCCGGCAACGCTGTACGGGACGCTCAAGCGACTCGTCGACCATGGGCTGGCCGACGAGCTTCCCGGCAGACCCGCACCCGGCGACGACCAGCGGCGGCGCTACTACCGGCTGAGCGGGCTCGGGCGGCAGGTCTGCGCCGCCGAGGCCGACCGACTTGCAGGCCTCGTGCGCATGACGCGTCGCAACCTCCGCCCGCGGATGACCTGACCATGTCCGCTCGGCATCCGCTCTACCGCTCGCTGCTGCGCCTCTACCCGAAGGACTTCCGGACGGTCTACGGCGAGGATCTCCTGCAGCACTTCGGCGACCTCGTGACCCACATGGGCGCACCTGCCGCATGGGCCCGCACCGGCATCGACTTCGTCGTCACCGTTCCTCGCTACCAACTGGAGACCATCATGACCGAACGAGACAGCGACAGGGCCCTGTACATCACGCTCACGGTGTTCACCGCCGGCGGTGCCCTCAGCTTCCTCGCCGGATTCGGACCCGGGATCGTCCTGCTCGTAGCCGCGATACTCGTCGCCATCGCGCAACGCGGCACACTGGCGCGCTCGATCCGCACACCCGACGCGAGTCGTCGCCGCCGGCGACTCACCATCGCGGCCGCCCTCGCCGTCATCTGCGCCGCCTCGATGGTCAGCTACGCCCGTGCCATCAGCCGCCCTCACGTGAGCGGCACCAGCTTGATCCTCCACAACGCGATCGGGGTTCCCGCCCTGATCGGAGCGATCGTCTACCTCATCGCCGGGTTGTTCACACCCAAGGCGCCCGCCGCCGGGCCCGGAACCGTGTCTCGCGTCCTCTGATTCGCTCCGCTCGGGGCCGCCGCGCGTCGGAGCGACGGCTCCTGTCAACTTCACCCTTCCGCGTGACGATGGAGAGAGGGGAACAACGTCCCCGATCCGAAACTCATGCGCTCCCTTCGTCGACCCGTTCTCCGCCTACGCGTCGCCCACCGCTTCGGGGTGGTGCTGGCGGGGCTACTCATCGTTATGGCTGTCGTCGCCGCCGTCGCCACCATCGGCGTGCGGCGGGTGAACGACCGCGCCATAGAAATTGATCACGAGCTGAGCACGACGGACATGGTGAGCTCTCTCGCCCTTCGGCTGGCCGACACGGAGCAGGCGCTCCTGCGGGTGATCTCCGCGAACAGCCCCGAGCGCCGGGGCGAGCTCGAGGCCGGGCTCGACGCCAACGGCCTCCGCGTGGCGTCCTTGATCGCCGAACTACGCGCCGCCGTCGCCAGCGACTCCCGCGCCGAGCGAGCTGCTGTGGACGACATCGAGACACAGTGGCGGGCGTTCCTCGAGCTACGGCGACGTGCCGAGTTCGACGCCACCGACTACGGGCCAGAGGCGGCGGCGAGGGACGAAAAGCTCGCCGACGACGTGTCGCACGTTTTCGCTCCGGCGAGGGCCTTGACCGAGAAGGTGTTGGACAACGAGGTGGCTGACGCCGCCAAATCCAGAAAGGCAGCTCAGCACACCTACCGGTTCACGCGGTTCTCGCTCTTCGGTCTCGTCGGCGGCGCCGTCCTGGTCGCAGCCGGGTTGCTTTCCTGGCTGATCCGCAGCGTGGTGCCCCGGGTGCGCGCGTATGCCCGGTACGCAGTCGACGTTGCCGAGGGGCGGCTGTCGGAGCGTCTCGAGGTCGAGGGGTCGGACGAGTTGGCCGACCTCGGGCACGCGTTGGACACGATGGTCCGCGACCAGCTTCGCGCACGAGATCACGACCAGGCTCAGAGCGCGTTCAGCCACGCGCTCCAGACCGCCGAGAACGAAGGCGACGCGCACGAGCTGATTCGGCGTCACCTGCAGCGTTCGATCGCCGGCGTCTCCGTCGTCGTGCTCAACCGAAACAACAGCGCCGATCGTCTCCAGGCGATGACCGACGTGCCGGAGGGCTCCCCACTCCAGCACTCGCTCGCCGGAGCCGCCCCCCGTTCGTGTCTCGCCGTACGTTTCGGGCAGGCGCAGGACCAGGGCGCGGGTTGTGACCCACTCGTCAGCTGTGAGCTGTGCCAAACGACCGAAGGTGCATCGCTCTGCGAGCCGCTCCTCGTGGGCGGTGAGGTGATCGGGTCGATCGTCATCGAGCGCCTGACGCCGATCGATGCCGATGCCCGGCGCACGATTCGCCAGAGCGTCACTCAAGCCGCTCCTGTCCTTGCGAACCTGAAGAACCTTGCGTTGTCCGAGTTCCGCGCCAGTAACGACGCGCTCACCGGCCTAGCGAACAGGCGGGGGACCGAAGAGACCACCAAGCGGATGGTTGCATTGGGGGGCCGGACCGCCAGCGCGCTCGCCCTCGGCATGCTCGATCTGGACCACTTCAAGCAGATCAACGACACGTATGGTCACGACGTGGGCGATGACGCCCTCGCGGCAGCCGCCGTCGCAATAAGGCACAGGCTGCGCGAGACCGACTTCGTCGGTCGCTACGGTGGCGAGGAGTTCGTGGTGCTGCTCCCGGACACCGATCGCGATGGCGCCCGCTCCTTGTTCGAGGCGGTGCGCGAAGCGGTTGGCAAGGCGATCGTCAACGGAGTCGATCGTCCGATCACGGTGAGCGTCGGGGTCGCGGTGATCCCCGACGATGCCGATGACTCCAGCACCTTGCTCCGCATCGCAGACCGGCTCTTGTACAGCGCGAAAGCGAACGGCCGCAATCAGGTGGCGCTCCAAGAGAGGCACCCGGAGAGCGTCGTGCCATCCGTGACTCCAGTCGTCGGCCACGCGAGGGAAGCGGCAGCACGCTGAAAACGGACGTTGCTCCTCGGGAGCTGCGGCCGCCGGCGCCCACCCTGTCATCCCACGACGTCGGGACGGACGACCTGGCCCCGGACCGCCTCGTCGGAGGGAACGACTCCGACATCAGACGCTGGGAGCGCTCGCCGTCTGGGTACGCCCGTCCTGGCCGCGCCACCCACGACGCGGGTGCCCGCCCGGTCCACGAGCTCCGCGAGGGCCGCGTACTTGCGAACGGACTCGATGCCGCGGAGCGCCGAGGCTCGCGACTCGTACGCCTGGCTGGTGGCGATGATCTTGCCGTTGGGGCCGACGAGGTTGAAGCGGAACTTGCCTGTCCTGCCCTTGCGGACCACGAACTTCGCCTTGGCCATCGTGCGCTCTCCTTCGGGTCGGCGTGTACGCGCGCGCGCAACTACGGCCGCACCCACGCCACGGCGCACTGTATTGCCCGGGTCCGCCCCGGCGACCCACCGCTCGCGCGGACATGGGGTCAAAGCCGTAGCTCTCCTCCGGTGTCGCGTCCTGCCCCACTACGGCGATCGCCGCTTGTGACCGCAGCCGCGACGCTGCACACTCACCTCGTCGGGGGTCCGCCTCCCCCGGCATCCCGGCGACCACGCCTCAGGGGCCCCGGTCGCCCGCGTCAGCGAGGACCGTTCGGAACGTTCTCGCTGACGCGCGCCTCAGGGGCTCCTCGCTCTGACCGATGCCGCGTCGCCTGGCTCAGCCCCTCACCGGGAGCCTCGAACCTCAAGCCCGCGGGCGGCCAATCCGAAGACACCAACGATGGCCCCACCCGAGAGCAGCGTCAAAGGCGCATCGGGGAACCCTTCGGGAGGCACCATGGGGAAGACGTCCGGTTCGCTGCTCGAGCCCGCGACTGACGCGCGGGCCGACGATTCCCCGCCGCAGCATCCGATTCGCGCGGCCCTCGCGGTCACGGTCATCGGCTACGTGGTCCTCACGGCTCTGATGCTCGGCATCGGCCTCTTGCTCACGCACGCCTTGAACGGCAGCGTTGGCAGCTGGGACAGGCACGTGAGCGACTACTTCGCTCGTCATCGTACGAGCGGCTTGAACGATCTGACGAAGAGGGCGACATCGGGAGTCAGCAAGTTCGTGCGGGTAGGGCACGCCGACCTGCCCGCGATCATCGTCGCCGCGGTCGTGGTCACCTTCCTCGCTCGCCGTGGGCGTTGGCGGGAGGGAGTCTTGATCGCGATCGCGTTTGCACTCGAGATCACGGTCTTTCTCTCCGTGAAGTTCGTCGTGGCGCGGCCGCGTCCCGACGTGCTCGACCTCAACTCGTCACCGTCGAACACGAGCTTTCCGTCGGGGCACACCGCGGCGGCGACCGTTCTGTTCGTGGGCATCACGATCATCGTGATGTGCTGCACGCGCAACAGGCTGGCTCGGGTGGTGAGCACCGTTGTCGCGTCCGGGGTCGTCGGAATGGTCGGGTTCGCTCGCGTCTATCGCGGGCTTCACTACCTGACCGACGTCCTTGTCGGCGCTCTACTCGGGCTCGGGTGCCTCACGGTCGCCGTGATCGCCGTCCGCGCCGCGAGCCGCCGACAGGCTCGTGCCGGCGAAGCGAGCGCACGGCAGGGCGCTCACGTCGACCGCGGAGACGACGACCGCATCGACGCCGGTGTAGCAGCGAGCTGATCGACGACCGGCACCCCGCGAAACGGCAAGCGACAGGGTTGGAAACGGCAGGTGACGGGCGACGCAACAAGGAGCGTCCGCGCTTGTCCAGGCCCGATCGCCCGTTCACACTTCAACCGTCGGGGGCGGCCGCCCCGCCCACCCTCGACCACAGGCGGCAGGGCCTGAGCCCGCCACCTGGCCGCCCGCACCGGCGAGACGCGTTCCCGTCTCGCCGATGCGCGCCTGTGCTCGAGCGTGCGGTCGCAACGCGTAGATTTCGCGGGTGGGCGAGTACGTCGTCGGACCTGACCATCCCGAGTCCACGGACGTGCAGGCCCTCCTCGAGGTCCACCGGGTCGTCATGCAGCACCACGGCCCGCCTGAGGATGTGCATGCGCTCGACGTCACGGGGCTGCTCGCAGAGAACGTGTCGTTCTACAGCATCCGTGTGAACGGCGCACTGCTTGGGATCGGAGCGCTGAAGCAGCTCGACGCAGTCCACGCGGAGCTCAAGTCGATGCACACCGCGGAGGCGGCGCGAGGAAGGGGCGCCGGCCGGGCGATGCTCGACCACCTCATCGGCACCGCTCGCGCTCGCGGCTGCAGCCGGGTCAGTCTCGAGACGGGGTCGATGGCGGCGTTCGCCCCCGCTCGATCTCTGTATGCATCTGCGGGGTTCGAGATCTGTGAGCCCTTCGGCGAGTACGGACCGAGCCCGAACAGTGTCTGCATGACGCTCCGGCTGGACGCGCGAGACCGAAGGAACCGCCCGGGATCGTCGTGAGCGTGACCCCGCGTCAGTCTTCGGGGGCGGGCAGGAGGAGGGTGAACCGGGGCCCCGGTCCCGCCCGGCTGAGCGTCAGCCGGCCGCCCTCCGCCTCTGTGAGCGAGCGCGCCAGCGCCAGGCCGATGCCCCGCCCCGTGGCCGACGCGGGGCGCCGACGGAACACGTCGTTTGCGTCGGTGGGGGGACCCGGGCCCTCGTCGGACACTTCGATCGCGATCGATCGCGGCGCATGGCGGGCCCGGACCGTCACGGTGCCGCGGCCGTGCTGGAGGGCGTTGCCGATGAGGACGTCGAGCACCTGGTTGATCGCGGGGGCGGAGGCTCGCACCGCCGGCAGCTCCGCGTCGGCGTCGATCCGAAGCGGCCGGCCGGCCGCGGCGAGCGGGCCGTGCCAGCGGTGGTCGGCGTCCGCGAGCAGCCTGTCGATTCGTATCGGGTCACGGGCGGGGCTTGCGTCGCGGGCGAGCGCGAGGAGGTCCTCGACGGTTGCCTCGAGGCGGTCGATGTCGCCGAGTGCCCTTTCGATCGCAGCGTCCCTGTCCGCCCGCGGGTTGACCAGCGTCGACTCGAGCTGGAGGCGGAGCCCGGTGAGGGGAGTGCGGAGCTGATGAGATGCGTCGGCGCTGAACGTTCGCTCACGCCCCACGAGCGCGCCCAGCCGTTCGGCGGTCGCGTTGAGGGCGGACGCGGCGGCGTCGACCTCGGGGACCCCTGCGGCATCGGCTCGCACCGAGAAGTCGCCGTCGCCGAGCTTGGTGGCGGCAG
>Ga0066709_100002724_pt1 | contig 13083 bp, 12 predicted proteins | sample GraSoiAngelo_158_FD_79665 | JGI IMG/M metagenome (GOLD analysis project Ga0066709, IMG submission 79665) | Grasslands soil microbial communities from the Angelo Coastal Reserve, California, USA - 14_1009_16_30cm | ecosystem: Environmental > Terrestrial > Soil > Grasslands | place: USA... | reverse complement strand
GACCGGGCCGCAGAAGAGGCTCACGCAGTACGTCGGCGTGGAGATCACGAGGACCACGGGCCGCTTCTCGGCCAGCGCCTGGGCCACGGTGGTCTGGTGGAGTTCGGGGTCGGGGACGGGCGTGGTGGCCGAGGCCCGGGAGTCGATGGCCTCCGGCGGCGCCCCGGGGGTGGAGATTGTGAGGTTCTGGGACGGGATCGCGGCGTCGCCCGGGGCGGCGACGGCGTGCTTCGGCTGCACCTTGAAGGGGGTGCTGATCTTCTGGGGCCCGCCGAGGTCGAGCGTGGCCGACACGCCCCAGTAGCCGGGCTTGTCGAAGGCGACGTCGGCGGCGTAGACGCCCCGTTCGGAGGTGGGGAGGTAGACGGGCTTCGAGGTGTCGGCGGGCGGGGGCGGGGAGCCGGGCAGGGGCGCCGGGCCCGGGCGCGACCCGGCCGCCGGGCTACCCGGCAGGCTGATGAACGGCGCCGTCGCCTCGGGCCCGGGCCGCGACCGCGCCCCCTTCTCGCCTCTGCCCTCGTAGGTGAAGCGAAGGTGGACGGAGCCGTAGCTCACGAACTCCTGGTCGTTGGTGAGCAGGCCGACGATGAAGCGGGCCGCGGGTCCGACCGCGAGGTCGAAGCTCGCCACCTCCGCGGCCAGGCCCTTGGACGCGGCCGCGCCGGCGCCGCTGCTGCTGTTGCCACCACCACCACACGCGGCTGCGCCCAAACCGGCGACTAGGAGGCACGCGGCGACGCGGCGCGTCACGACGCGCAGCCCGGCGCGGCGTGGTCGAGCCGGCGCAGCCCGGCGCGGGCGGCGGCGATGAGCGTGTCGAGGTCGGCGGGGAGCGAAGCAGGCGGGTGGTCGAAGGCGAGGTCGGCCTCGACCCGGAACATCGCCTCGAGCACTCGCGCCGTCGAGCGCCGGTCGACGTTCTCCAGCGCCCGCGCCAGCACATGGAGGGTGCCGTGGGAGCGGTCGAAGAACGTGGTGCGCACGCGCGCCGGGGTGCGGGCGGCTTGGCCACGCGCGACGCACAGCCCGGCGAGCGCGCGTGCATAGGCGTCGTCGGCAGCGGACTTGCCTGCCGCGCAGGCACCGGCGACCAGCACGACGAGCACGAGGAAGGCGCCGAACCGCACGCGGGAGAGCCTAAACGGCAGTCGCGGCGAGACTGCGTCGCCGATGAAAGTGCCGGAGCATTACCGTGGACGCAGCGAGCAACTGGCTCGGGTGCGCAGGAGCGTCATGGTCGATCACGCAATGGTCGGGAAGGTGGGCCGTGTCACCGGCACCATCAGCCCGGGCCGGCTCGGCGAGGTGATGGTGCCTGTTCGGGGCGGAAGCGAGGCGTTCCACGCGTACGCCGCCGACCCCGACGACACCATTGCCAACGGCAAGCGCGTCGTCGTGGTGGAGTACTTCGCTCCGCGCACGGTGGTCGTCACCCCCATGTAGGGGGTCGACGCGAAGGAGGAGGGACACATGGTCCTCGCAAGAGTGACCGGTTGGGAGATCGGCCTGGCGCTCGCGGCAGCTGCGATTCTTCTGTTTCTCATCGTCTTCCGCCTGATGTGGCGGGTGGCCGAGCCGAACGAGGCGCTCATCATCTCGGGCCTCCGCGAGCACGGCTCGCCCCAGGGTGCGGGTGAGAGCCTCGGCTTCAAGATCGTCACCGGCAGGGGAACGCTCGTCATCCCGGGCATCCAGCAGGTCCGACGGCTCTCGCTCGACCTGCGCGAGTCCGAGCTGAGCATCGACTGCGTCACCCACCAGGGCATCCCGCTCGGCATTCGGGGCGTGGTGATCTTCAAGGTGGGCGACGACTTCACCTCGATCGCCAACTCGGCCCGTCGATTCCTCGACCAGCAGAACCAGATGGACCAGCGCGTCCACAACGTCTTCGCCGGCCACCTGCGGGCGATCGTCGGCAACATGACGGTGGAGGAGATGATCCGCGACCGCGAGAAGCTCACCGCGTTGACCCGACAGTCGTCCGGCATCGAGATGGAGAAGCTCGGCCTCATCGTCGACTCGCTGCAGATCCAGGAGATCGACGATCCCACGGGCTACATCACCAACCTGGGCCGGCCCCATGCCGCCGCGGTGGCCAGCCAGGCCCGCATCAACGAGGCGCACGCGGATCGCGAAGCAACCGAGCAGGAACAGCAGGCGAACGCGCTGAAAGCGCAGGCGGTGCGCGGCGCGTCGATCAAGCAGGCCGGGTTCCAGGCCGAGATCGACCGCGCCTCGGCGCAGGCCAAGCAGGCGGGCCCATTGACCGAGGCGACCGCGCACCAAGAGGTGGTCGTCCAGCAGACGAAGGTCGCGGAGCTCGAGGCCCAGCGGGAGGAGCAGAGCCTGCAGGCGACCGTGCGCAAGCCCGCCGACGCCAAGGCGTACGAGCAGGTGACCCTCGCCCGGGCCGAGCGCGACGCCCGCATCTCTGGCGCCGAGGCCGAGCGCCAGGAGGTCGAGCTGGCCGCGGCAGCCAACGCCCAGCGGGTGAAGCTGGCGGCGGTGGCCGATGCCGAGCGCGTCCGTCTGGCCGCGGCGGCCGAAGCCGAGCACGTGCGCCTCAACGCGTCGGCCCAGGCCGAGTCGGTGAAGGCCATCGGTGAGGCGGAGGCGGCGGCCACCCAGGCCAAGGGGTTGGCGGAGGGCGAGGCGGTGCGGGCCAAGGGCATGGCCGAGGCCGAGGCGATCAAGGCGCGGGCCGACGCGCTGGCCGAGAACCAGGACGCCGTCATCGGCCAGCAGCTCGCCGAGAACTGGCCCGCGATCGTCGAGGCGGCCGCCAAGCCGTTCGGTCAGATCGACCAGATGATCGTGCTGAACGGAGCCCAAGGCCTGTCCGAGGCGCTCGCGCAGGCGCTCAGCCAGGGGGTGGCGGGGCTCCAGCTGGCGCGCAATCTCCTGGCCGGTGGCAACGGTGGGCCCGGCGCGGGAGGGGCCCGAGCCGGAGGCTCGCCCGCGGAGCCCGGGTCAGGCGCGCAAGCGGTCGAGGGCTGAGGCCACCGGGCGCCAGCACGCCGCCGTGAACGCGGCCTGCGCGTCCGGGTCGCCGGCGGCCTCGTCGGCCGCGTCCCACAGCTCGGCCTCGACGGGCCCGAACGCGGCACGTATCTCGGGCAGCGCGGCGGCGGTGTCGACGTCGGCCTCCACGCGCTCGCGCAGCGTCAGGAAGCGCTTCCACACGCCCGCGTCGCCGAGCTCACGCGGCACACCGTCGGGCGGGAAGACCGGCACGTAGACGCTCACGCACGGGCTTCCCGGCGCGACCCACGCACGCACGGACCGACCCGTGTCGGACGGCAGCTCCGCGATCAGCGACGAGGCGGTGGCTTGGTAGCCGCGTACGTGCATGCAGACGGTCACGCCGGTGCCGTCGGGCATGGACGCCGCGGGTGGAGCGCTGACGGGTGTCGGGTCACCGCCGGGAGGCGCCCACGGGCGTTCACCGTGATGACGCATCTGCGCCGCGAGTATCCGCGGCGTCAGCGCGTCCGACCCGGCCGCGAGGCAGGCCCGGCTCGCGGCGAGCCGCGCGTCGGCATGGCCGGTCGGCGCGCGCGCCAGGCGGTAGGTGTCGAAGTCGGTTCCTGCCGGGACGTCGTCGGACGCGCGCGTCCAGTCCGCACCCAACGTGAGGCGGTTGGAGATAGCCGCGGTCCGGTCGACCGGCCGGGCCGCCCAGGTGCGCCCGCTCGTCTCGAGCACCCACGCCCGCCCGGGGTCGGCGACGAGGAAGGAGGAGAAGTAGGGCTCGTCGTGCGTCCGGTCGCCGACGCCGCCCTGACCGTGGCGCGCGAGCAGATCGGTCATGACGTCAAGCGCCTCGTTGGCGGTGCGGCCCCGTTCCAGCCCCAGCCGCACCAGGTCCATGCCGAGCAACGCAGGCTCGACCTTGTACGGGTCGTCGACAGTGAAGACCTTCTCGTTGCCGATCGCCACCCGGTGCTCGTTGACGCCGGTCTCGAGCCCCCAGAGCCATTCGGGGCGGCAGCCGAGCAGGGCGAACGCGCCCGCGTCGTCGATCTCGATGTACTGCGGCCTCAGGCGACCGCCGCCGCGTCGGGAGGCGAAGGACTCGACGAGTTGCACCTCGGCCACCGGCCGGTCGGAGTTCTTGGCGAACAGGGTGCGCTCGCTTCCGACGGCACACAACGTGTCGCACATCGACTGTTCCTTCACGGGTTCCCGGGAGCTCACCCCGGTGGATGGCTCAAGCTACTGCGCCCTGCGAACCGGAGGTCCAGGCGCCCGCTGATGGTTCGTCGCCTCTCTGGTGAGAGCCGCCTCATATGTGTCAGCATTGATATTCATGGCGATTGATTCTGACGCGGTTGATGCTGCCGTGGGCCCCTCCACCCTGAAGGTCCTCGGCGATCCGGTGCGCTGGGAGATCGTCCGCCGGCTGGGCGTCGAGGACCTCTGCGTCTGTCACCTCGTCGAGGACCTCGACCTCGCGCAACCCCTCGTGAGCCACCACCTGCGCGTGCTCCGCGAGGCGGGCGTCGTCGAGCCCGAGCGGTGTGGCCCTTTCACCTACTACGTGCTCGATCGGGACACGCTGCGCCGGCTCGCCCGCGAGCTCGGCGAGCTCGGCACGACGCCCCGTCGGCCGCGCCGGCGTCCCTGCACATGAACATCCACATGAACAGCGCCACATGAGCACGACGCGCTCGCTCGGCGCGCGGGCGCTGGCCGAAGGTCTGGGCGCGGGACTGTTGGTCGCCGCCGTCATCGGTTCCGGTATCGCGGCGGAGCGGCTCTCGCCCGGTCAGGTCGGCCTGCAGCTGCTCGAGAACTCGACGGCGACGGTCTTTGCGCTGGCGGCGCTGATACTCACGTTCGGTCCGGTGTCGGGCGCGCACTTCAACCCGGCGGTGACGCTCGCCGAGCTCGCGACCGGCAAGCTCGAAGCGCGTGCGGCGGCGCCATACATCGGCGCGCAACTGGCGGGCGCCTGCGCGGGCGCCATCATCGCCAACCTCATGTTCGAGCTGCCCGCCGTCCAGCTGGCCACCAAGGACCGCATCAGCGTGGCGACCTTCCTCGCCGAGGTGGTCGCCACCTTCGGGCTGTTGACCGTGATCTTCGGTGTCGTGCGCTCCGGGCGCCTCATCGCCGTGCCCGTGGCGGTGGCCGGTTACATCGGCGCGGCCTACTGGTTCACCTCGTCGACCAGCTTCGCCAATCCCGCGGTGACGGTGGCCCGCACGCTCAGTGACACCTTCGCCGGCATCCGCCCCGCATCCGCCCCCGGCTTCATCGCCGCCCAGCTGCTGGGCGCGGCCCTGGCCGTGGTCGCGGCGCGCGTGTTGTTCCCCGAACCGGAACCGTCTCTCGAGGAGGCCCTCGATGCCCGACCTTGACCCAAACGCCCCGGTCGTGCTGTTCCTGTGCGTGCACAACGCCGGGCGCTCTCAGATGGCGCTCGGGTGGTTCAACCACCTCGCGGACGGCAGAGCTGTCGCATGGTCGCGGGGGTCGGAGCCGGCGACTGAGGTCAACCCGGCGGCGATCCAGGCCATGGCCGAGGTCGGCATCGACATCGCCCGCGAGTTCCCCAAGCCCTGGACCGACGAGATCGTGCGCGCTGCAGACGTGGTCGTGACCATGGGGTGTGGTGATGCCTGCCCGGTGTTCCCCGGCAAGCGCTACGAGGACTGGGAGCTCGATGACCCCGCCGGTCAGCGCGTCGAGGCGGTGCGTCCCATCCGCGACGAGATCGGCCGGCGCGTTCGCGAGCTCCTGGTCTCCTTCGGGATGACCGTCGCCTGATCGTGTCCTGTCACTCCTCATGCTGCTCACGGCGCAGGTAGGCGCCGAGCGCGGGTGGCCCGAAGATCACGACCAGCACGGCAAGGCCCGCCGCGACGTAGAGCCCGGTCGCCACCTGGTCCCGCCCGTTGGCGATCGTCGCGGGAACGGCCGCGAGGGCCGTCGCGCTACCGGCCACCCCTGTCGGGTCGGTGCTCGAATCGACGGTCTGATCGGTTGCGGCAGCCGCGCCTGCACCCTGTGCACCCGAGCCCGCCTTCGCTGCAGCGGCCGCCAGAGCCGCACGGGCTGCCGCGGTCGCGCCCTTCTTGGCGCTCGCGGGCGGCAGCGGCGCGTTGCCCGTGATGAACGAGCCGGTGATCGTGGGGTTCGCACACTGGTCGATCGGGGGCGGCGCGGGCGCGCCGGGGATGAGCCTCTCGGCGTCGAAGCCGAACTGCACCAGGTTCTTGGGTAAGGGTGAGTAGCCCAGCTGCACGGCCTTTTGCTGGCCCGCGCACAGGAAGTAGAGGATGAACCTCCCGAGGACGTCGCCCTTGTCGGTTGAGAACGGTGCCTGAGTGCCCGTGGGCACGATCATGTAGCTGTAGCTCGACACCGGATAGGCGCGCGGGTCGGGGTTGGTGTAGACGCCGTCGAGGACCTGGGTGCGGTCGGGGTTGATGCGGGCCGCGGTCAAGGCGATGGAGACAGCCTGTGCGGTGGGCTGAACGTAGTACCCCGCCTGGTTGAGCACGGACACCACCGGGAAGCTGCGCTGGAGGGCGTATCCATACTCGACGTACGTGATCGAGCCGTTGTTGTAAGGAGCCGCGACGTAGTTGGCCACTCCGTCGGAGCCCTGCTGCGCCCGGCTGTTGCCGAAGTAGGGGTACAGCGAGGTGGGCGGGCACGGTGAAGGCAGGTGGGTGGCGTTCGCGCAGAATGGGTTCCAGATGTCGGGGGTGACATGAGCCATGTATGCCGTGAACTGAGCGGACGTGCCGGAGCCGTCCGAGCGCAGCACTGGTGTGACCGCCAGGTGAGGGAACACCCGGCCGTCGTCGGCGGTGACGGCGGGGTCGTCCCAGAAGGTGATGCCGCCGGTGAAGATCTTCGCGAGAGTCGGCCCCGACAGCTTGAGGTCGGAGATGCGCCGGCCGTTCACCTCGAGGTGGTACATGAACGACGTCCCGCCCGCCACGATCGGCATGTATGCGTAGGGCCGCGCTGCCGCCCGGGCGACCTCGTCGTAGAGCAGGTTGCCGTTGCGGTCGTGGCTGGCAGGCTGGAAGGGGATCTCTGACACCGCGAAGTCCGACTGGGCCGAGATGTAGAAGGTACGCCCGGTCGAGGAGCCCAAGCCCTGGTAGTTGATCGAGAGTCCCTGCCGCGCCACATCGGCACGCCACTGGTCGACCGCGATCTGGCTCCACGTCGAGCCCGCGCCGTCGACTGACACGCTGGCGCCCGCGGGCGCGACGGGCGCACCGAGGAGCACGACCACGCTCACGAGGGCGATCCGGACGAGGATCGGCTCGAGCCGGTTCATCCGAAACGCCCTCTCACGTAGTCGAGCGTGCGGGTGTCGTCGGGTTCGGAGAACATCTTCTCGGTGGTCCCCGACTCGACGATGTAGCCGGGCTCGTTCTCCCCCGCCAGGAAGAAGGCGCAGTCATGGGACACCCGCTGGGCCTGTTGCATGTTGTGCGTGACGATCACCACGGTGACCTCCTCGGATATCTCGGCGATCGTGTCCTCGATGCGCCGGGTTGACGTGGGGTCGAGGGCGGAGCAGGGCTCGTCCATCAACAGGACCTGGGGCCGGACCGCGAGCGCGCGCGCGATGCAGAGCCGCTGCTGCTGACCACCCGACAGGGCGCCACCCGGCGTCTCGAGGCGGCTCTTCACCTCGTTCCAGAGGCCCGCCCGTCCGAGCGCATGCTCAACGAGCTCGCGGCGTTCGGCTCGGCTGCTGAGCTTCATCCGCGACAGCTTCAAGCCCGACAGCACGTTGTCCGCAACGCTCATGGCGGGAAAGGGGTTGGGCTTCTGAAACACCATCCCGATGCGCTTCCGCGTCTCCGTCGTCGACCGTGGGCCTCTGTAGATGTCGAGGCCGTCGAGCTCGACGGTGCCGGCCAGAGATGCGCTGGGGACGAGCTCGTGCATGCGGTTGAGGATGCGAAGGAAGGTGGACTTGCCACATCCGGACGGCCCGATGAGCGCGGTCACGCGCCGGGGGGCCATGTCGAGCGAGACCCGCTCGAGCACCTTGTGATCACCGAACCAGGCGCTCACCGCACGGGCGGTCAGCCTTGCGGGTGCGATCCCGAGGCCGCGCCGTGATGACGTCGCCGGCAACGTCTGGACCGTCGCGCTCACGCGTGCTCCTTCATGTCGAGCCGACGCCTGCGCCGGCGCTTGAACGGTCCGGCGTGCCCCGGACCTCGTCCGCCGATGATGCGGGCGATGACGAACAGGACCAGCACCAGCGCCAGCAGCACCAGTGCGCCGGTCCACGCTCGCTGAACCTGCGCGTTCTGGGGGAACCTGATCAGCCGGTACACGAAGTACGGCAGGGCGTCCTGCTTGCCGTGAAACGGGTCCGCGTTCATCACGAACGCGCCTCCGATGGTGAGCAGCAACGGCGCGGTCTCGCCGATCGCCCGGGCCACGCCGAGGATCACCGCCGTCGCCAGTCCCGGCCGCGCGGTCGGGAGCACGACGTCGCGCGTCGTGCGCCACTCGGACGCGCCCAGCGCGAGCGACGCCTCCCGCAGACCGCCCGGGACCAGGCGCAGCACGACCTCCGAGGTGCGGGTGACCGTGGGCAGCATGAGGACAGAGAGCGCCAGCGCGCCCGCGAAGCCGTTCTGGCCGAACGTGAGGACGATGACGGCGAAGATGAACAGCCCGGCGACGATCGAGGGGATCGCGCTCATGGTGTCGACGATCAATCGCACGGGCCGCGCGAGACGCCCACCCACCTCGTTCAGGAACACGGCCGTGGCGACTCCGAGCGGCACCGATATGAGCACGGCCAGCCCCACCTGCTCGAGCGTGCCGACGATGGCGTGGGCACCTCCCCCGTCGGTGGCCTTGCTCAACGAGCCCGTGTAACGGAGGTCCTTGACGAAGAAGGTCGGGCGCAATGCCGCCCAGCCGCGGTACGCGGTGTAGCCGACGATCAAGGTCAGCGGGACGAGGAGGCAGAGCCCTGCCGTCGTCAGCACCACGGTGGCCAGTCGATCTGCCGCCGCCAGGGGGCCGGACCGCTCGCGTACCACCAGCCAGTGCACAGCCAGGAACACGCCGTACCAGCTCAGCCAGAACCCCAGGCCACCGCTCAAGGGCGTCAGCCGCTCGTACACCAGCCACACCAGGCAGAAGGCGGAGAGCCCGGCGCCGCACACTGGCATCGCGTCGTCGACGTCGAGGCGGCGGAACCGCACCCGGTCTTCGAGGGCCTGTGTCTCCCTTTCGATTCGCAGTTCGGTGGACGCGGTCGTCATGGTGTGACTCAGATCTCCGTAGCCGCGCCGGAGCGCGAGCGGTTGACGATGACCGAGGCGATCGCGTTGACGACGAGAGTCATGCCGAACAGCACCAGGCCTGCTGCCATCAGCGCGCTTATGCCGAAGGTGTTGGACTCGGAGAATCGCAACGCGATGAGGGAAGAGATCGAGTTGCCGCCACCATCGAGAATGTGGATGCTGCGCACGAAGATCGGCGAGATGATGAGTGACACCGCGATGGTCTCGCCCAGCGCACGTCCGAGCCCGAGCATCGACCCGCCCACGATGCCGCCGCGGCCAAATGGCAGCACCACTGTCCGCACCATGCCCCAGCGCGAAGCGCCCAGCGCCAGCGCACCTTCCTTCTCACCCACCGGCGCCTGGGAGAAGACTTCACGCATCACCGCAGTGCAGATGGGAACGACCATGAGTGACACCACGACGCCGGCGATGAACGTGGTCGACGCGTAGTTGGTGCTCTTCGTGCGGAAGAACGGCACAACCGACGCGTGGTCGGTGAGCCAGCGGCTGACCTTGATCAGCCTCGGCTGGAGGAAGAACAGGCCCCACAAGCCGTAGATGAGGCTGGGCACCGCGGCCAGCAGGTCGATGAGCGACGTGATGGGGCGCCGCAGCCTGCGAGGCGCGTACTCGGTGATGAAGAGGGCCGCGCCGATCGACAGGGGCACCGCGATGACGAGGGCAACCACCGCGATGAGCACAGTGCCCAACAGCACCGCAGAGATGCCGAACCGTCCGCTGTCCGGCGTCCAGGCCTGCTCCGTGAGGAACCGCCAACCGCCCGAGCGGAGCGCCGGGAGCGCCCGCGCGAACAAGAAGGCGCCGATGAGCCCCATGACGAGGAGGGTGGCCGAAGCCGCGAGCCGCACGACCATGCGGTACACGCGGTCGGCGGGAGCGCGGTGCACCCGGATGGTCACACGCGGCTGCTCCAGATCGTCGACGATCATGTCCCCGCGCGGACCAGGCCCGGAGGGGCGGCGGGGCCGTCTGGGGGTCATAGCGTGGCGGGGAGCAACCCGCTGAAGCTGTCGAAGATCAGCAGGACCAGCAACAGGATCACCGGTGTGCAGATGAGATAGGCAGGCCACCGGGACCAACGGCGGTAGAGCCAGGCGGTGGCCAGGCCGGCAAGGGCCAGCATCTCGGCCCACAGCAGCAGGGCCGTGATCGCGGTCGGCTCACCCTGGAGCCCCAACTCGTCGCGATGCAGCGTGGTGGGGCGGCCAGCGGGCGCGGGCCACGCCGCGCCCCGCAGCGACGCGGTCGCTCCGAGCCGACGTTCGGCGAGCAGCAGGGGATCCGACGTGACCAGCGTGAGCCGGCTGTCCGCGGTTGGCCCGATCGGGTCGGCATGGTGCGGCGACACGGTCCACGAGCGCTGCACCACGAAGACCGCCCGGCCCTGGCCCGTGGTGACCCTGATCACGTCGCCGCGTCGCAGCCGGTCGAGGTGCAGGAACGGCCCACCGTAGGCAAGGCGCCGGCCGGCGATCACCGCGTTGCCGCGCTGACCGGGCAGCGGCGAAGCGCGCAGGTGGCCGGGGCCCTTCTTGAGCTGGGTGGCGCTGGTGCCCTCCACCACGATCTGGTGGATCCCGAGCCTCGGTACGTCGAGCACGGCGACCGCCGTACCCTCGGCGATGTCGCCTCCGAGGGGTGCCTCGCCGAAGGCGAGCGGCGTGCGGAACGAATGTTGGAGCGCCCCCTGGGCGCGCCCGTGCTCGAGGGCGGACGCCGCGACGAGGTAGGCCACGAGACCGAGCGTGAGCACGCTCGCCCACGTGAGACCCCGTCCGATGATGGCCATCGCGGTGCGCCGGCGTCGATCCACCCGCGCTTTCGCGGGACGCGGCGCCGTCGCCTCCGCGGATTCGCGGCGCCCGCCGTTGAGGCCCTCTGGCTCGACGACGACCGCGATCGTGTCGTGCTCGCGAGCCGGCGGGTGGCCGGCCGCGATGCGGTCGACCGATTCCGCGTGGCCGCCGCGGTTCCCGAGCGCGGCGCGCGAGTCGGTCATGCCGGCGTCGGGCCGGTCGGTGGATGTCGCCGGCCCCGCCGGGCCCGGGCGGAGAGGACCGGCCCCGCGGCCCCGGCCGCGAGGCCGAGCACGAGCAGCACGGGAAGGATCAACCGCCACCCGCTCCCCGCCAGCGCGCGGAACGCGGCGCCCAGCGGGCCGCCGCTCCGGCCGCGTGACCGCGTCGCAGGTGCGCGGTACGCGACTGCGCTCGGCGCGGCGATGCTGGTAGGCGCGTCGAAGCCGCTGCCCTGGCTTGATCCGGTGTCGGCACCTGTGGATGGCCCTCCAGGGACCACTGCCGGTTGATCGTTCGCGAGCGGAGGCTGGTCTGGGCTGACGGGTGGCGGAGTTGCGCCTGACACCACCGCATCGCGGGCTGCGGTTGTCTGAGCCGCCAGATCGGGAGGCATCGGCAGATACCCGAGCGGGAGTCGGCCGGGCACCTGGCCGGGTCCGGCTGCGTAACCCAGGAACTGTGCGATCTTGTCCGCCTTGACGGCCGTGGTCTGGCTCGTGGGCACCATCGCGTAGTCGATCTTCACCAGTGGATACGCGTTGGTTGCGCCGACGTCGGCCCACCTCGTCACGCCGTCGGGGTTCGTCTTCATGGCGCGATAGCCGGCCGCGAGCGCGCCAGAGTCCGGGGCCACGAACGCTTCGGTCGGGGCGGCGTTGGCCCAGTGGAGCTTGGCCACCGGGAACCCGAACTGCTTCGCGGTGACCACGTCGAGCACGGCCATGATCCCGTCGTTCTGGGTGCTGACCGACACTCCGTCGCCGGGCGGCTGGAAATTGAAGAGGCGTCGCGCGTTGGCGATGGTTCCCGAGCGTGGGTTGTAGTTCCCGATGGTGTTGGGGTCGCGGGCCTCGAAGATGTCCGTGGGGTAGGCGATGCCTCTCCAGAACTGGTCGACTGCGACGGTCGGGTCGTTGCCGTCGAGAAAGGCGCGGGCTGCATGGTCGGCTTCCAACCACCCGGTGAGCAACAGGGCATCGGCGTTGCGCTCCGCGCGCAGCAGCGGCGGCTGCACCTCCATGGGCCAGCTGTGGCCAGGATTGAGGGCGACGAACTCCGGATCCTGGAACAGGTGCAGGCCGGACCCGGCGACGAGGATGGCCACCAGCCGGGGGCTGAGGTTCATGTCGGTGATGCGCTGGTGCGTGAGCGTGTCGGTAACGCTGAAAGCCACCGCCACGCCGGTGACGTCGATGGGTGCGTACGCGTACGTCCGGTGTGCCGGCGATGCGGCCATCTCGTCAGGTGTCACGGGCGATGAGCTGAGCCCCACGTCGACGCTGCCGTTGAGGAAGTCCCGCCTCCCGGCCGGCGACGAGATCTCGGTGTAGTCAAGGGCGAGGGGTCTGCTGCCGGTGCAGACCTGGGCGGCCCACGTGTACAGCGCGTGTGACGTGGAGGCGGACCCGTCGGTGCGAACGTCGGAGCTCGACGTTGGTGGGCAGTCGGCGGGACTGGGCGCGAAGCGAATGGGGGCCGTGGCCGCCGACACGGGCAGGCCGGTCCGGGGCAGGCGGCTCCCGTCGTTCTCGAACGCGAGCACCGAGCACGGGTTGGTGGACGTGCAGTCGAGCACGGGGAGGTCCTGGGCGGGGCGTACCTCGATGGATGCCGTACCCGTGCCATCGGCGGCGGTGGTGCCGTCGTAGACCCCGGTTCCCTCGTTCGGGCCGCTCGGGGGCTTCAGCACCTGGTAGCAGTCACTCACCGACCTCGGCACCGCGCCCTTGCACTGAAACAGAGTCACCGTGAAG
>Ga0066709_100002723_pt1 | contig 13083 bp, 16 predicted proteins | sample GraSoiAngelo_158_FD_79665 | JGI IMG/M metagenome (GOLD analysis project Ga0066709, IMG submission 79665) | Grasslands soil microbial communities from the Angelo Coastal Reserve, California, USA - 14_1009_16_30cm | ecosystem: Environmental > Terrestrial > Soil > Grasslands | place: USA... | reverse complement strand
GCCAAATTGCAGGGCATCGTGTCGGGCCGGCCATTGCTGTTCCCGGGCCAGCACCTGATCAATCTCGCGCTCGGCATCCTGTTGATCGCGCTGATCGTGCTGTTCGTCATGACCGAGGCGAGCAGCGTATTTGCGCTGCTGGTGCTGCTGTCGCTCGCCTTCGGCTTTCTGCTGATCGTGCCGATCGGCGGGGCGGACATGCCGGTCGTCATCTCGATGCTGAATTCCTATTCGGGCTGGGCGGCCTGTGGCATCGGCTTCACGCTGTCGAACAGCCTGTTGATCATCACCGGCGCGCTGGTCGGCTCATCGGGCGCGATCCTCAGCTACATCATGTGCAAGGGCATGAATCGCTCGATCTTCAATGTGATCCTGGGCGGTTTCGGCACCGAAGGCGGCGCCGCGCCGGCGGCGGCCGGGGCGGGCGACCGGCTGGTCAAATCCGGCAGCGCCGAGGATGCGGCGTTCATTCTGAAGAATGCCGGCTCGGTGATCATCGTGCCGGGCTATGGCATGGCGGTGGCGCAGGCGCAGCATGCGCTGCGCGAGATGGCCGACATCCTGAAGAAGGAAGGCGTCTCGGTGCGCTATGCGATCCACCCGGTGGCGGGGCGCATGCCGGGCCATATGAACGTGCTGCTGGCCGAAGCCCATGTGTCCTATGACGAGGTGTTCGAGCTCGACGAGATCAACCGCGATTTCGCCTCGACCGACGTCGCCTTCGTGATCGGCGCCAACGACGTCACCAACCCGGCCGCCAAAACCGATCCGACCTCGCCGATCTACGGCATGCCGATCCTCGATGTCGAGCGCGCCAAGACCGTGCTGTTCGTCAAGCGCTCGATGGCGTCAGGCTATGCCGGGGTCGAGAACGAGCTGTTCTACCGCGACAACACGATGATGCTGTTCGGCGACGCCAAGAAGATGTGCGAGGAGATCGTCAAGGCGCTCGAATAATCAGCGCCCGCGCGGGCTAGTACCCTTCGCGCTCCATGCGTTTGCGCAGGAGCTTGCGGTAGCGGCGCACCGCCTCGGCCTTCTCGCGGGCGCGGCGTTCCGAGGGCTTCTCGTAATTGCGCCTGAGCTTCATTTCCCGAAACACCCCTTCGCGCTGCATTTTTTTCTTCAGGGCTCGCAGAGCCTGGTCGACATTGTTGTCGCGAACGAGGACTTGCACGGGCGTTTCTCTCCATCCGTGAACGCAATACGCGGGGCCGCAGGGGCCTCCTTCCAGTACAAAAGCTACCATCGGAACCGGCTAGTGTGAAGTATGCCGGGTGAAAGGCTTGGATTTCCACGGCTTTACCCGACGCCCCCGGCATCACATATTGGCGCCATGGCTCTGTTGAAGATCGCCCGCATGGGGCACCCGGTGTTGCGCGCCCGCGCGGCCGAGATCGACGACCCGAAGGCGCCTTGGGTGCGCCAGCTCGTCGAGGACATGATCGAGACGATGGAGGATTCCGGCGGCACCGGCCTCGCCGCGCCGCAGGTTCACGTGCCTTACCGGGTCGTCGTGTTCCAGGTGCACGGCGAGCGGCTGACCGATCTGCCGGGCGACAGCGAGCAGGAGCTGACCGCGTTGATCAACCCGGTCGTCGAACCGATCGGCGGCGAGCAGGCCTATGGCTGGGAAGGCTGCCTGTCGGTGCCGGGACTGCGCGGTGTGGTGCCGCGCCACCTGCGGGTGCGTTATCGCGGCATGGACCTCGATGGCAATTCGATCGACCGCGAGGCGGCCGGGTTTCATGCCCGCGTCGTGCAGCATGAATGCGACCATCTCGACGGCATCCTCTATCCGCAGCGGATGACCGATCATCGCCTGCTGGTCTTTACCGAGGAATTGCAGCGCTACCCGATCGACGTAGCGGCCATCCTCGCCGAGAGCGATCGGGAATGAGGAGCCCTCTCGCCGACAGCGAACGCGACCGGTTGATCGCCGCGATATTGCCGGATGTCGCGTTCGACGGCTGGTCGCAGCATGCGCTGCGTCTGGCGGCTGGTCGCATCGGGATCCCGGTCGCCGAGGCGATGGCGCTGTTCCCGCGCAGCGCGCCCGATATGGTCGCAGCATTCAGCCGCTGGGCCGACCGGCAGATGCTGGACCGGCTGGAAACCACGCCGATCGAACCGGTCAGCCTGTCGCGGCGCATCGCCCTCGCCATGCGGCTGCGTTTCGAATTGCTGTTGCCGTGGCGCGAGGCGGTGCGGCGCAGCATGGCCATGTTGGCGTTGCCGCAGAACGCCGCGCTCGGACTGCGCCTGCTCTACGAGACTGTCGACGGCACTTGGTACGCGGTCGGCGATACCGCGACCGATTTCAGCTTTTACACGAAACGCGCCAGCCTCGCCGCGATCTATGCCGCGACGACGCTGTTCTGGCTCGACGACCGGTCGCCGGGCTGCATCGAGACCGATGCGTTTGTCGATCGCCGGCTCGCCGATCTGCACCGCCTGACCGAAATGCGTCAGCGCTTAGAGGCCGCCGCCGAGCGATTGCCGAACCCGTTGCGGCTGCTGCGCCCGATCCGCTAAGCCAAGCCGCCGGGACCGATCGCGGTCACGGGTGTTCGGGCACGGCATCGCTCTGGGCCTGGCGCCAGGCCGAGAGCGCGGCAGCGGCGGCGGGATCGGCTAGGGCGAGAATCGCCGCCGCAAACAATGCCGCGTTCACCGCCCCCGCCCGGCCGATCGCAAAAGTCGCGACCGGGATGCCGGCGGGCATCTGCACCATCGACAGCAGGCTATCGAGCCCGCCGAGGCTTTGGCTGTGTATCGGCACCCCGAGCACCGGCAGCGGTGTCAATGCCGCGATAACTCCGGGCAGATGCGCGGCGCCGCCGGCGCCGGCGATGATCGCCTTCAGACCACGTGACTGCGCCGTGCCCGCGTACTGCTGGACCCGCGCAGGCGTACGGTGCGCGGAAGCGATCCGGGTCTCGTAACCGATGCCGAGTCGGTCGAGCGTATGCGCGACGTGCTGCATAGTCTCCCAATCGGATTGGCTGCCCATGATGATGCCGATCGCGCAACCAGCCTCGCTCATGTCGCTCCTTTGTGCGGTGAACAGGGGACGCAGCCCGAGACCGACAACCACCTGCCCGTCATCGGCGTGGCCGTCAAGCGATGATGTCCGGCAGCAATTCGCTTTCGATCTTGGAGATCTGGTCCTTCAGCATCAGCTTGCGCTTTTTGAGCCGTTGCAGCTGCAGCTGGTCGAACGGGCCGCGTTCGACGACACGCGCGATCACGTCGTCGAGATCGCGGTGCTCGGTTCGTAGAGCGGCGAGTTTCGCCTTCAAGGCTTCGACGTCGAGATCCATCGCAAAGGCGCCCGACCTGGCGCATCATCGCTGGAGCGGCTTTCCCGAATAGCCGCACAACCTGCATATAGCACGATTCCCGGAGAGTTCATCGGGCTAAGAACAATGCGGCAACAGAAGTGTGGTAAATCCAGTGTTTCCGGCGAGGCGTTCTGGCGTTTTTCGCTGGCCTTCTACGCCCGGCCCGGGGTCGCCGAGGCGCTGATCGCGCTGCAGGACCGCGCCGGCTGCGACGTTAACCTCATCCTGTTCGCATTGTGGCGCGGCGTGGCTCACGGGCACCGCCTCAATGATGCCGAACTGGCGAAGGCCGAGGCAGCGATCGCGCCGCTCCGCCGCGATGTGATCGAGCCGTTGCGCCGGCTGCGGCGCAGCCTCCAGGCTTACAACCATCCCGATGTTCAGGCGTTGCGGCGCCGTGTCGGCGCGCTCGAATTGGCCGCCGAGCGGCGCGCGCAATCCCGGCTGGCGGCGACAATCGTCGGACCCGTGGCCAGCGGCGAGCGAAACGCCGCCGCCGAGACCAATTTCGTGCTGTGCCTCGGCGCGGCGGCGCAATCGTCCGAGACCGGCACCCTGCGCCAGGCACTCCTCGATTTCACAGTACGATGACAAACACCTATGCCATTGACGAGCAGAGCGGCGAAACAATGTCGCTGGGACATTCCGTCAGATGAGGCCCGGCGGATGCCGCTCGTGCCAATCGGTTGCCTCCTGGTAGGCCCAGCCGATCCTGAGCGCTGTCGCTTCGTCGTAGGGCTGGCAGATGATCTGCAACGACAGGGGCAGGCCGGTCCGGGTGAACCCGTCGGGTACCGACAGCGCGCATAGTTCGAGCAGATTGACGAAGCGGGTGAAATGCGCTGGGGTCGTCGTCTGATCGACCGACTCGACTGGGATCGCCGGAGTCTGCGTCGTCGGGGTCAACAGCGCATCGACTCCCTCAAATGCCGCCAGGAAGGCGCGCTTCATCGCATCGCGATCCGAGAGGGCGGCGAGATAATCGGGCGCGCCGATGCCGCGGCCGAGCTGGATGCGCGGCCGCACCGCCGGGTCGATCGGCAGGGCCAGGTCGTCGACCAGCCGGCCGACCAGCTGATACGCCTCAGAGCCGATGATCCGGCCCGTCGCACGCGTCGCATCATCGAAGCGGCAGGGTAGCGCGAGATCGACAATCTCGGCCCCGAGCCGTCCCAGTGCCTCCAGCGCCTCGTCATAGGCGGCGAGCATCTCTGAGGTGCAGCCGTCGCGCTCAGCCTTCGGCATACGGGCGAGCCGCAATCCTTTGATACCGCGCCGCAATCCCGGCATCGGATCGCTGGGGGCCGGCGCCAACAACGTGCGCGAGTCGAGCGGGTCCGGCCCCTGCATGACCGTGTACAACAGCGCCGCGTCCTCGACCGAGCGGGCCATCGGCCCTGGCGTGTCGAGGGAGGGGGCGAGCGGCAGGATGCCGTAGGTGCTGACCCGGCCGATCGTCGTCTTGAGCCCGGAGAGACCGCACCATGACGCCGGCAGCCGCACCGAGCCGCCGGTATCGGTGCCGATCGCCCATGGCGCCATGCCGGACGCGACCGCCACCCCCGAGCCGCTGCTCGATCCTCCGGGCGTGCGCGCCAGCTCCGGGTCCCACGGGTTCCACGGCGTGCCGAGATGCTCATTGGTGCCCCAGCCGCCCATCGCGAACTCGACCGTATGGGTCTTGCCGAGGACGATCATGCCGGCCGCGATCAGCCGCCGCGCCAGGGTCGCGGTAGCCGGCGAGCGGCGGTCGCGCCACACCATCGAGCCGCCGGTCGTGACCCGCCCTTCGAGATCGATCAGATCCTTCAGCGCGATCGGCACGCCATGCAACGGCCCAACCGCATGGCCCGAGCGGATCGCCTTGTCGGCCGCCTCGGCGGCGAGCCGCGCATCTTCCGAATAGACATCGATGAAGGCGTGCAGTTTCGGGTCATACGTCGCGATGCGGGCGAGCAACACCTCGACGACATCAACCGGCGACAGGCGTCGCGCGGCGATTTCGGCAGCGAGCCGGTGGGCCGGCAGGAAACTCGGGTCGGTGTTGGTGGCAGGCATGGCAACCTTCATTCGGCGCGGCTCCGCGCCGAGAATACGCGTCCCAACTCTACCCGACCACCCTCGGCGACGCCGGTTGATCGGCAACGATCTCTGTTACCCTCGACAGGGCGAAAATTACTTTTGGGGATCGCAGACGCGCATCACGCTTTCAAATCGGTGATGCGCATGATGGCAACCGCCCGGCTGTCGTTGAAGGCTGTCTCTTTCGTGCCCTTGTTGCAGGTCCAGGCGAAGTTCTTCTTGCCCGTGAAGCTCTTTCCATCCTGCTCGAGGCGCAGCTCTCCTTCGAGGATATGGCAGACCATGGCGTTCATCATTGGATCACCGACCGGATTGCCCTTAGAGCCCGGCTGTATGATCATGTCGCGCATCGACACCGTCTTGAAGCCGGGTATCAGCGACGGGCTCTCGCCGTAGGCGCGCACGACAACACCTGGCCACGGCGTCGTATCCTTGCCGGCGAGGGCATCCGGGGCTTGCGCGGCCGCGGGCTTGACGATAGCGGCCGAAGCGGCGGCCAGCCCAAGCGCGAGCGCGGAGCGCCGAGCAACGTTTTTCATCGATTTTCTCCCCATTCAGATAGATGTAGTTGGAACAGACGGCCGATTTTGGCGCGTCGATACGAAGGCTGCACTCCCGATGGGTGAAAGTCGAGAGTGAGCCGTGTCGCTGCTATTTCGGATAGAGCCGGCGATAGACGCCGGGCGAGCCGGCATCATGCCGCATGAAGGCGCGGATTCGGTTGCTCCACGGATTGCTGTCGCGGGCGCGCGCCCATTCGGCGCTCTCCGACACCTCGGCATGCTCGAATTCGTAGAGCGTCAGGTATTTCGGTTGGCCATCGACCGCCACATAGCGTCGCGCGGCGATACAGCCGGGGCAGTTGAGATAGGGCGGGATATACGCCGTGTTGTACCAGTCGTTGAACTCCTCCTCGACCATCGCCGGAATGTCGATGCGTCCCATCTGCAGGAATGGCGCCGGCTCGCGGGTCTGCTCGATCGGGTTGCTGTGGACCGGGAAGATCTGGCGGTAACCGTTGAGCAGGTAATTGCGGCCGATCGTGCCGCCGGAAGACGAGACCCGCCGCGTGGAGGGGCGGAACCTGACACCGTCGAGAAAGGCCGGGCTGCGCAATACATCCGGCGCTTCCAGCTCGTAAAGCGCGAGATATTTCGGGCTGCCCTTCAGCGCGACATACCGGCCGGCGCTCAGAAATCCGGGCACCGCCAGCAGATGCGCGATGTGTTCTTCGTCGTACCAGCGGTGATATTCCGCCTCGAATTCCGGGTCGATATCAGCCCATACCATCAGCAGGCCGGTGCCGCGCGTCTTGGCCATGTCGCTCTCCCCTCGCTTCCCGGGCATTTAACACCGCGGCGGCGGGCGAGGCGAGGGAGGAGATCGGGCGTGGTCCCGGTGACAGCCTCTCGCCAAATCGCCCGGAGCGGATAGAATGGCCGACCTGCGACATTTCGGCGCAAAAACCGCCGGGTACGCGATCGTGGAGCCCGATACCAAGCACATCATCCGGCAATGGGACCGGGAAATTGAGGACGAGACCCGGCGACTGGCTGCGCGCGGCAAGGACGAGGGCCGGTGGCGCGCCGTGGTATGGGGCGGGCTGTGGCTCCTATGGCTCGGCGTGTTGCTTGGGCTGATCGGTCTCCTGAGGCCATTGCACTGAGCAGCCGAGTGGTCGGAAGGAAGCACCGATGTATGCCGTGATCTTCGAGGTCGAGCCTGCGCCCGGCCGCCGCCAGGACTATCTCGACATCGCCGCGCAATTGCGCCCTGAGCTCGAACAGATCGACGGCTTCATCTCGGTCGAGCGGTTCCAGAGCCTGACGCAGGAAGGGAAGATCCTGTCGCTGTCGTTTTGGCGCGACGAGAAAGCGGTGGCGCGCTGGCGCCGTCACGAGCAGCACCGCGATGCCCAGCGCGCCGGCCGCGGCGGCATCTACAAGAATTACCGCCTGCGCGTCGCCGCCGTCGTGCGCGACTACGGGCTCAACGAGCGCGCCGAGGCGCCCCAACCCCCGCCGGAAAACGAGAAATTTGGCTAGCTCACCGCGGCGACACAGAGCGCCCGGAGGAAAATTCGTCGTCCCGGCAAAGGCCGGGACCCACCCTTCGGCCGCTCGTGCCTCCGACAAGTGGATCCCGGCCTTCGCCGGGATGACGAGAGTGGGAAGCGCGGCGGCTAGCTGAAAGCTTCTTTTCTCCGTGTCTCTGTGGTGAATCCTATTCCCACGCAATCTTCGGCGCCGGGCCAAGCTTGGCTGGGCCGAGAAACATCTGGCCGTTCTGGATCGTGAACGAGGTGGCGATTGCCGGGCGGCCGTCCGGCCCGGCTTTGGCCAGCATCGCCAGCGCGATCCGCGCCAGGCGCGCGTCGCTCGGCTTCATCCGGCCGGCGGCGACCAGCGCGCTCATCAATTCGTCATAGCCCTCGACTGCGCCGGAGAACCCGCCGATCGGCTGCAGCTCGGAATCGAGCGCCAGGGTGCCCGATCCGGTGATTGCGAGCTTGCCCCAGCGCAATGCGAAATTGTCGAGCTCGGCGGTGCCGCCGGAATCGCGCCAGACTGCCGCTGCCTGGCGCGCTGGGCCGGCCGCTATCGCGCCCTTTACGGTGATGCCGAAGGCAAGCTCGTCGACCAAATTTCGAAATGGGCTCGGCGCCTGCGGTACCGTCGCCTCGTGCAGATCGGCCGCCACAGCGAGATTGCTCTCGGTGTGCGTCTCGGGCATGCGCGACGGCAGGATCACCCAGAAATGCGCCTCGCGCGCGCCGACTTCTTCGCTGGTCGCGAAGCGGGCCTCGTCGAGGCTGAGCCAGATCGTCGCGCCGCCCTCCGCCGTGGCGGATACCGCGCCTCGCGCTGCCTGCGCCGTCAACGTGGCCACCGGCTTCGCGTCCGCCCCCGCGGCGACGTTGAGCCCCTGCGGTGCGGTCAGGTGCCAGACCCGGAACCTCCACGGCCGCGTGCTGCCGGACAGCAGCGGCAATCGGATCCCGGTGGCGGGGTTGATCGCCTCGTCCCGTAATGCGGCTTCGGTCAACTCGACGCGAAACGCGAAGGGAAAGCCGCTGACCCGCAGCCCGCGCCACGATGCCTCGATCTTCTGGTCGCGCGCCGATTGGGCCCACTCTTTGAGGCCGTCCTCGATCTTGCCCGCGACAATGAACCAGAATGCCGTGTAGGCGCCGATGCCGGCGATCAGCAGCAGGATTGCGATGACGAGGCCGAGACGCGTCCGACGGCGCATGCCGCGGTTATAGCGCGCGCCGTCCAACCCTGCTTTAAATTCCGGGTCGCCCCGGGGAAACCCATGAGGATGCCATGAAGAAGGTCGAGATCACCGCCTATGGCGCACCGGAAGAGGTCGCGCATTGCGTCGAGGCTCCGGATGTCGGCCGGCCCGACCCGAGCGAGATCGTGTTCGACATCCTGGCCTTTCCGATCAATCCCGCCGATCTGTCGCTGTGCCGCGGCAATTACCGGCTGCGGCCGCCCTTGCCGGCAACCCCGGGCGCCGAATGCGTCGGCCGGGTCGCTGCCGTCGGACCCGGCGTCACGCAAGTCAAGCCGGGCGACCTCGTCATCAACATGCAGCGGGAGAACTGGGCGCAGCGCCGCCGCATCAAGATCGAGGACGCGATCCCGCTCCCGTCCGGCCTGGACGTAGCCCAGGCGGCGATGTTGCGCATCAATCCGGCGACCGCATTGCTGCTGCTGGAAGATCATGTCGCGCTGAAGCCCGGCGATTGGGCCATCCAAAACGTCGCCAATTCGGCGGTCGGCCGTCATCTGATCGTGCTGGCGAACCAGCGCGGCGTCCGCACCGTCAATGTCGTGCGCCGCGACGATGTCGCCGCCGAGCTCAAGGCGTTTGGCGCCGATGTCGTGCTGGTCGACGGGCCGGATCTCGCTGCCCATGCGCATGACGCGGTCAGCGGCGCGCCGATCCGCCTCGGCATCGACGCCGTCTCCGGCACTGCCTGCAAGCGCATCTCCGATTGCGTCGCGGATGGCGGGGTCGTCGTCAGCTACGGCGCGATGTCCGGCGAGGATCTGGTGATGAGCCGGCCGGCCTTGAGCTTCCGCGGCGTCAGCCTGACCGGCTTCAATCTTGGCCGCGGTCTCGCCAAGCGCAGTCCGGATCAGGTGCGCGCGATCTATGCCGATCTCGCGATCAAATTGCGCGACGGCGTGCTGAAAGCGCCGATCGACGCGACCTACCCGATCGAGGACATCAAGCAGGCGCTAGCGCACGCCCAGGAGGGCGGCCGCAACGGCAAGGTGCTGGTGTTGCCCAACGGCCCGGTTTGAGCGACGATCCTGGCCTGATTGAGCTGGCGCAACGATCGGAGCGTTGCGCCGGTACAGAATTTGCTGGGACATAACCCGGCGCTCATGGGCCGATCGGCCCGGCAGCAGGGAGGCCTCGATGACAAGCGATATCACCAGGCGGCAGTTCCAATCGGTCCTCGGATGGGGCGCTGCATCGATCGCGCTCGCCGAGCTGGGGCTGTCGCGGCCGGTCCGGGCGGAGGAGAATTTCACGCTGGCCTCGACCGGCGCCACCTGGGGCGACGGGTTGCGCGCCTCGTTCGTCGACGCGCCGAAATTCGAGGAGAAAAACAGCATCAAGGTGTCGTGGGAGCACGCGATCGACTCGGTGTTCACCGCGAAGGCGATGGCGAGCTGCGGCAACCCGCCCTTCTCGACCTTGGCGGTGCTGCAGGCCGAAGCGAATTTTCTCGCGCTCGGCGGATGTCTGCAGGGCTACGACCTCGGCATCGTCGCCAATTACAAGGACGTCATCGATACCGCCAAGGAGCCGCCGCGCGGCGCGTTGAAGGATTGGTTCGCGCCGTTCGTGCTGATCGTCATGGGGCTGGTGTGGAACACGAGGGAGGCCCAGAAGCCGGCTTCCTACCAGGATTTGCTGAATCCGAAATACAAGGGGCGCGTCGGTATCCCCGCCTATGGCTGGGTCGGCAATTCCTGGCTGCAGGTGCTGAACAAGACGCTGGGTGGCAACGAGGACAATATCGATCCGGCGATCGGCTTCCTCTCCGAGCTGGTCAAGAAGAACGACGCGGTCATCATCGAGAATACCGATGCGGCGCTGAAGGCCTTCACCCGCGAGGAGATCGTCGTGATGCCGTTCTGGAACGGCCGCACCGCGGTGCTGCAAAACCAGAGCGTGCCGGTCGCTATCGAATACATCCCGGGGACGATGCTGGTGGGCAACGGCTTCCCGGTGCTAAAGGGCGGCAAGTTTGCCGAGCTGACCCAGCGGTTCTGCAACATCACGCTGGATGGCCAGTACCAGATGATGATGACGCAGCGCTTCTTCTATCCGCCGTCGAACGGCAAGGCGAAGCTGACGCCGGAGCTGGAGCGTTACGCCTTTCCCGCGGACAAGGAGAAGAATGTCGTCGCGATCGACTACGAGAAGATGAACGCCCATAAATCAAAGTATCTGGATCGCTGGAACAAGGAAGTGCTCGGCGCCTGAACCCGCGTTGCCTTCGTGGCCGGTATCGCGATGTCCGAGCGCTACGAGATCGAAATCCGCGGTCTCGTGAAGCGGTATTCGCCGCAGGTGATCGTTGGGCCGATCTCGTTCGATGTCCGGCCTGGCGAGTTCTTTTCGCTGTTGGGGCCGAGCGGCTGCGGCAAGACCACGACATTGCGCTGCATCGCCGGTTTCGAGAGCTTGAGCGAGGGCTCGATCCGGCTCGCCGGTGCGCGGCTCGACGACAAGCCGCCGCATCGCCGCGATGTCGGGCTCGTTTTTCAGAACTACGCGCTGTTCCCGCATCTCAGCGTGTTCGACAACATCGCTTTCGGCCTGCGGCTGCGGCGCGTCGCCAAACCGGAGATGAGGGAACGGGTCGCGCGCGCCTTGCAGCTGGTCGAGCTCGCCGGGTTGGGCGAGCGGTTTCCGGCGCAGCTCTCCGGCGGGCAGCAACAGCGCGTCGCGATCGCCCGCTCGCTGGTGCTCGAACCGCAGATCCTGATGTTCGACGAGCCGCTCTCCAACCTCGACCTGAAATTGCGGATCCAGATGCGTGACGAGCTCCGCAGCCTGCAGCGGCGGCTCGGCAAAACCGCGATCTACGTCACGCATGATCAGACCGAGGCGCTGGCGTTGTCCGACCGCATCGCCGTGCTGTCGCATGGCCATATCGAGCAGATCGGCACGCCGGCCGAGATCTACGAGCAGCCGGCGACGGCCTTTGTCGCCGAGTTCATCGGCAGCTCGAATCTGTTCCCGGCGCGCATCGTCGGGCACGGCGCGCCCGGCACGATCGTCGAGACGGAAGCCGGCTTGCGGCTGTGCTGCGCCGGCAACGGCGAGACAGCGAATGGCGAGCGGCACGGGATCGCGGTGCTGCTGCGGCCCGAGCGGGTGCAGGTGCACGCCCCCGGGAATGGCGCGACGGGGCCGAATCGTTTCCCCGGGCATATCGCCGAGGTGACATATCTCGGCGAGGATCTGCATCTCGGCCTCGCTCTCGATTGCGGCCAGAAACTGCGCGCCGCGCTGAAGAACGCCAATGCCGCTCGCGCCTTCGCCGCGATGCAGCCGGTGGAAATCGTTGTCGATCCAGGCGACATCCGCATCCTTAGCCGCTGAGCCGCGGCCGACCTACGGCGCCAAGGCGCGGCCGGTCTGGGCGTTGCTCGCCAGCCCCTATGCGCTGTTCCTGCTGGTGTTGCTGATCGTGCCGTTCGCCAATGTCGCCTTCTTCAGCGTCCATTCCTATTCGCCGACCAAAATCCTGCTGCCCGAGCTGACATTCGACAATTACCGCAAGCTGTTCGACCTCTATTACCTGCGGCTGTTCGGGCGCACGTTGCGGCTCGGACTGGTCACCACGATCGTCTGCGTGCTACTCGGCTATCCCGTGGCCTATTTTCTGGCGCGGGCGCGGCCCCGGGTGCTGACGATCGGGCTGTTCCTGCTGATCATGCCGTTGATGGTCAGCACGGTGATCCGGGTGTTCGGCTGGATCGTCATTCTCGGCCGCAAGGGCCTCGTTAACCAGGCGCTCGTCGCGCTCGGCCTCGAACCGGTGAAGCTGCTCTACACCGAGACCGCCGTCGTCATCGGGCTGGTCAACATCTTCCTGCCCTTCATGGTGCTGCCACTGATGGCCTCGATCGAGCGCATCCCGCCGAGCCTCGAAGAGGCGGCGCAGAACCTGGGCGCCAATTGGCTGCAGACCTTCGCGCGGGTGATCCTGCCGTTGAGCGTGCCGGGGCTGATCTCGGGATGCCTGTTGGTCTACAGCATCTCCATCAGCGCCTTTGTGACGCCGGCGTTGTTGGGCAACTCGCGCGAGCGCATGGCGGCGCAGCAGATCTATGACGAGGTGCTGGTCTCGTTCAATTGGCCGAGCGCGTCGAGCCTCGCGCTGGCCCTGGTCGCATTGACTCTGGTGCTGATGTTCTGGGCCTTGTTCGCGACAAGGCGCACCGGCCGGCGGGAGCGGGCCTCATGACCGGCCGCTCCCCGGCGGTGCTCTTGCCGTTTGTCGTGCTCGTTTATATCGGGCTGCTGGCGCCGCTCGTGGTCGTTGTCGCGATCTCCTTCGGCCCGAGCGAAGCGTTCGAGTTTCCGCCGCGCGGCTTCACGCTGCACTGGTTCAGCGAAT
>Ga0066709_100002722_pt1 | contig 13083 bp, 12 predicted proteins | sample GraSoiAngelo_158_FD_79665 | JGI IMG/M metagenome (GOLD analysis project Ga0066709, IMG submission 79665) | Grasslands soil microbial communities from the Angelo Coastal Reserve, California, USA - 14_1009_16_30cm | ecosystem: Environmental > Terrestrial > Soil > Grasslands | place: USA... | reverse complement strand
GCCATGACGAGCTCGACCGTATCCAGCGAGTCAGCGCCGAGGTCGTCGACAAAAGACGACTCGTTCTTGATTTCAGCCTCATTTACGCCCAGTTGTTCGGCGACGATTTTCTTGACTCGTTGTTCCACGTTTTCCATGCGTCTCCTCCCCTGTGGGGTCCCAAGCGTTGCAAACCGCTGATTTTACCAGATCACGCCATGTACAACCCACCGTTGACATGCAGCGTGGTGCCCGTGATGTAGCCCGCCTCGCGCGAGACCAGAAAGCCGACCGCATGCGCGACGTCTTCGGGTAGTCCCAGCCGTCCCAGTGGTATGCGCTCGATCAGCTTCTGGCGCTGTGCGTCGGTGAGCGAACGGGTCATGTCGGTGTCGATGAATCCCGGAGCAACGCAGTTGACGGTAATGTTGCGGCTGCCGATTTCCTGGGCGAGCGACTTCGTGAAGCCCATCAGCGCTGCCTTCGCCGCCGCGTAATTCGTCTGCCCCGCGTTGCCGCTGACGCCGACGACCGACCCGATGTTCACGATCCGGCCGTGGCGTGCCTTCATCATCCCGCGCAGGACCACCTTCGAGAGTCGGTACGCCGACTTCAGGTTGGTATCCATGATCGCGTCCCACTCTTCGTCCTTCATGCGCAACAGGAGGTTGTCTCGGGTGATGCCGGCGCTGTTGATCAGGATCGTGATCTCGCCCACGCGGGCGGCGATGCTCGTGACCGCGGGCTCGATGCTCGCACCTTCGGTCACGTCGAGCCGTATGCCCTCGCCGCGCGCGCCCGCTTCGCGCAGATAAGCGGAAATCGCCGCCGCGCCTGCGTCGGTGGTCGAGCTACCGACCACGCTGGCACCTGCACGCGAGAGCTGGAGCGCGATCGCCTTGCCGATGCCACGTGTGGCGCCGGTGACCAGCGCAGTTTGGCCGTCGAGCATTTCTTGCTCCTACCGAGGCCCGGACATCAGCGGTGCTTGCCGATCGCGTCGATGGCCGCAGCAATCGCATCGGCGTCGTTCAACGGCAGCGCGGTGAGATCAGGTGCGATGCGCTTGGTCAGGCCTGTCAACACTTTCCCCGGCCCGCACTCGACGATATGCGTCACGCCCTCGGCGACGAACGCCTGAATCGTCTCGACCCAGCGCACCGGGCTTGCCGCCTGCGCCGCCAACGCGGCGCGGATCGCGTCTGGCGCATCTGCGGCGGACACGTCGACGTTGTGAATCACCGGGACGGTGGGCGGATCGACCGCGAGCGCGGCGAGGCGCGTCGCGAGGCGTTGCGCTGCAGGCCTCATCAGCGCGCTGTGGAACGGTGCGCTCACCGGCAACATGACCGCGCGCTTGGCGCCGCGCGCTCTCGCTGCGGCACCCGCGCGCTCGACCGCCTCGCGGTGTCCCGCGATGACGATCTGGTCGGGCGCGTTGAAGTTGACCGGTTCCACGACTTGTCCCTGCCTCGCCTCCCGGCATGCCTCGGTGACGCCTGCCGCATCGAGGCCCATGATGGCGGCCATGGCGCCCACACCCGCCGGAACCGCCTCCTGCATCGCCTGCGCCCGGAAGCGCACCAGCGGTACGGCGTCGGCGAACGCGAGCGCGCCCGTGGCCACGAGCGCGGCGTACTCGCCCAGGCTGTGACCCGCAAGGATATCGGGCGCACCGCCACCGGCTGCACGCCACGCACGGTACACGGCGATGTCGGCGGCGAGCATCGCCGGTTGCGTGTTCACCGTCTGGTTGAGCGCTTCGTCCGGCCCGCTTTCGACCAATGCCCAGAGATCCTCCCCGAGCGCCGTGGATGCCTCGGCGAAGGTGTCGCGCACCACTGCAAACGCGTCGTAGCGGCTCATCATCCCCACCGACTGCGAGCCCTGGCCGGGGAATACCATCGCGAGCTTCATCGTTCGCTCACCATTTCAGCAACACCGATCCCCACGTAAACCCTCCCCCTACGCCTAGCAGCATCACGTGCTGGCCGGGACGAATGCGTCCGTCGCGTACCGCAAGATCGAGCGCGAGGGGAATGGATGCTGCCGACGTGTTCGCATGACGGTCGACGGTCGCGATCATGCGCTCGGGAGGTACATGTAGCTTCTTCGCGGTCGCATCCATGATACGGATGTTGGCCTGGTGCGGAATCAACCAGTCGATCGCCGAGGTCGCAAGGCCGTTCGCGGTCAGCGCCTCCTGGGCAACCTCGGCGAGCACTTTCACTGCGAACTTGAACACCGTGTTGCCTTCCATCGTGAGCAACGGTGTGCCGCTCACCGCGCCATGCGCGACCGTGCCCGGCACCGCGAGAATATTGCGATAGTGCCCGTCTGCGTGCAGGTGCACCGACAGGATGCCCGGTTGCGCCGCTGGCGTCAGCACCGCAGCCCCGGCGCCGTCGCCGAAGAGGACGCACGTCGCCCGGTCGTTCCAGTCGAGAATGCGGGAGTAGATCTCGGCGCCGACGACGAGCGCGTTCCTCGCCTGGCCGGTCTTGACCATGAGATCGGCCAGCCCCAGCGCGTACACGAAGCCGCTGCACACGGCCTGGACGTCGAACGCCGGACCGTTTCTCGTGCCGAGCTTGTCCTGAAGGATGCACGCCGTCGAGGGAAACACCATGTCCGGGGTGGTCGTCACGAGCACGATGAGATCGACGTCGGCCGGCGCGATCTCCGCGGCCGCGAGCGCCTGGCGCGCGGCGCGAAGCGCGAGATCGCTCGTCTGCTCGCCAGGCGCCGCGATGTGTCGCTGGCGGATGCCGGTTCGGGTGCGAATCCATTCGTCGTTGGTATCGACGCGCTTGGCAAGCTCGTCGTTGGTGAGAATCTGTGCCGGGAGATAGCTGCCCGTGCCCGCGATCCGGCTATGCATCGCCGGAGCCCGCCGCGGCCGCAGCGGGCTGCGCTGCCGCTGCCGGCGTCATCGCGAGCCGTTGAGCGATGCGCTCGAGCACGCCGTGCGTCACCTCGGTATACGCCTTCCTGAGCGCGAACCGGAACGCCAGCGCATCCGCCGAGCCGTGGCTCTTGATCACCACCCCCTTGAGCCCGATGAGCGTCGCTCCGTTGTAACGGCGCGGATCGACCCGGCGCTTGAAGGCATTGATGGCGGGAAGGGCGACCAGCGCCAGGCTTTTTCGCAGCGTGTTGCGCGTGAATTCCTCGCGCAAGTAGTCTGCGAGCATCAGGGCGAGGCCCTCCGAGGTCTTGAGCGCGATGTTGCCGACGAAGCCGTCGCAGACGATGACGTGTGTGGTGCCCTTGTAGATGTCGGTCCCCTCGACGTTGCCATAGAAATTCAAGCCGGAGGCCCTGAGGAGCCCGGCGGCCTGCTTGACGACGTCGTTGCCTTTGATGTCCTCCTCGCCGATGTTGAGCAAGCCCACGGTCGGGCGCTCGTTGCCCTCGACCGCGGAAACCAGCGCGCTGCCCATGGCAGCGAACTGCAACAGCTGCTCCGGCGTGCAATTGACGTTGGCGCCCAGATCGAGCGCGGTCGTCACACCTTGGCGCGTGGGCAGTTGCGACGCAATCGCCGGCCGGTCGATACCGGGCAGGGTCTTGAGCACGAAGCGGGAGATCGCCATCAGCGCACCGGTGTTCCCGGCCGACACGCAGGCTTGCGCGACGCCGTCCTTCACCAGATTGATCGCGACACGCATCGACGAGTCCTTCTTCCGCCGCAGGGCGTCGGCGGGCGGCTCGTGCATCTCGATGACTTCACTTGCAGCGTGGATCGTGACGCGTTCGCTCGCGCGCGATCCGTCGGTATCGAGCGCGTGCTGGATCGCGACTCTGTTGCCGACCAATACGATGTGCGCCTCGGGTGTCTCCTGAAGGAACTTGAGCGAAGCCGCGACGGTCACCGGCGGGCCGTGGTCGCCCCCCATCGCGTCGACGGCAATCGTGACTTGCATCGGTCAATGCGGGCGCGTCAGCGGCCCGGCGCGAGGAAAGCTTGCGCCTGGCCGGCCCCGGGAGAACCGGGTTCCCGCCAGAAGCCTAGACGTCGGCCTTGGTCTTGACGACCTTCTTGCCGCGATAGTATCCGCTCGGACTGATATGGTGACGCCGATGCACTTCGCCGGTGATCGGCTCGACCGCGAGCGGCGGGTTGGTCAGGAAGCTATGCGCGCGGTGCATGCCGCGCTTGGACGCCGATTTCTTGTTCTGCTGAACAGCCATCTTGGTTCACTCCTTAGAGGTTTCGCCGGATCCCTTTTTGAGCGCGGCGAGCCGCGCGAACGGGGACGGCGTGTCTCGCGCATGCTCTTCCCCGGACGCGGCCGCTTGCGCCGGCGCCGCCGGACATTGTGCTTCCGGATGCCTCGGCGCGAATGGCAATGAAAGCAGCAGCTCGTCTTCGACCAAAGTCATCGCATCGAGCGGTGTCGAGGCAAGCACGACTTCCCGTTCCTCTGCGTCCAACCGGGCCAACTCGGCTTCGTCGCGCGCCAGCAACAATTCGGATCGCTGCTCGATCGCGACCTCGAAAGGCTGCAGACAGCGCTGACACACGAGCGGCAGACTGCCCTGAACAGTTAACGTCAACATCGGCCGGCGGAGCGCGTCCTGGCTGCCTTCGATACGCCAGGAGACCGTCGCGGAGCTCGCCGTCTGCGCCAGTCGGTCGAGCACACGTGAGCGCCGCACCAGGTCGACCTCGCCAGCGAGCACCTCGCCACGGGTCGCCAGCCGGAACGCGTCAAAGCGTCCTGCTTGCGCCGATCCTGCACTTCCGGGAGTTGCCATTCGCATCGCTTCCGCGCGGTCGAGGCCCCACTTCGACGAAGCAAAACGTAGCATAATAGCCCGAGCTGCGCGACCTGTCAAAGAAAACCGTGAAAACAATGACTTCGCGGGGAATCCCACCGCTGATTCTCGCCTCCGGTTCGCGCCATCGCCGTACGCTGTTGCAGCGCCTGGGGCTCGCCTTCGACGTCGTAGCGCCGGATATCGATGAGGCGCCGTTGCCTGCCGAGCGGCCTGCGGAGACGGCCGTGCGGCTTGCCGAAGCGAAGGCGCGAGCGGTTGCCCATCTTCATCCCGACGCGCTGATCATCGGGTCGGACCAGGTGGCGGACTTTCGTGGCGAGCCCATCGGCAAGCCGCGCGACCGCGCTCACGCGCTCGGGCAACTGCGGGCGATGCGCGGGGCCACGGTCATCTTCCATACCGCCGTTGCTCTGCTCAACGCGCGCACCGGCCTTTGCCGCAATGCACTGGTCGACGTGGCGAGCACGTTTCGCAACCTCGATGACGCGGCCCTGGAAGCGTATCTCGATCGCGAGCAGCCTTTCGACTGCGCAGGGTCGGTCAAGTCCGAAGGGCTCGGCATCGTCCTGTTCACCCGGATCGCCAGCGATGATCCGACGGCGCTGATCGGCCTGCCGTTGATCCGCCTCACCGACCTGCTCGAGGCCGAGGGCATGCGCCCTTTGCCTGTGGCAGGGTGAACGCGCCGCCGGCTTCCGTGCGTCGATTCGGCAGGCTCTATGTGATTCCGAGCCTGCTGGGTGTCGTACCGCCCGCCGCCGTTCTGCCCCAGCGCACCATCGATATCGCGCGCGGCCTCAGGCATTTCGTGGTCGAGACGCCGAAGCTCGCGCGCCAGTTTCTCAAAACGCTTACGCCGGAGAGTCCGTTGCAGTCGATCGCAATCGCGGAGCTCACCGAGCACACGCCGGCGGATCGGGCACCTGACCTGCTGGCGCCGGCGCTAAACGGAGAGGATCTCGGTTTGATTTCGGACGCGGGGTGTCCAGGCGTGGCCGATCCGGGTGCGCTGCTCGTGGCGGCCGCGCACCGGGCGGGCGTCATCGTGGTGCCCCTGGTCGGACCCTCGGCCGTGCTGCTGGCGCTGATGGCGGCCGGGATGAACGGACAGGCCTTCGCGTTCCACGGTTACCTACCGGCGAAGGCGGCGCCCCGGGACGGCGTGCTGCGCGCGCTGGACCAGGTCGTAGCACGCACCGGGGGCACGCAGATTTTTATCGAGACGCCCTACAGGAACGAGGCTCTGGTCGGCGCCGTTCTCTCGGTGTGCCGTCCGACGCTGGGATTCTGCGTCGCCGTCGACCTCACGCTGCCGACCGAGCAGGTCGTCAGTCGTCCGATCGCGGCATGGCGCGCTGCGCCCCGCCTGGAGCTCGCCAAGCGGCCTGCGATCTTTCTGTTGGGGCGAGACTAAACCTCAGCGCTCGCGCCGGGGCGGCCTCCTTGGGCCGTGGCAGGATGTGATCCGTCGAGTGTCGGCCGCAACGTCGACTCGCCACGCGCGATCCCCACGCTGCGCGTGGGGCGACTGGCGACGCCGCGGGCTCGCGCCGTTACTCGTCCGGCGAGCTCTTGATGTAGCTCTTGAGCATGCGGTTCTCGAAGCTCTGCTCTTCGTAGACCGCCTTGGCGACGTCGTGGAACGACACGACGCCGAGGAGCGTCCGCCCGTCTTGCACCGGGACATAACGCGCGTGTCGTTCGAGCATGGCACGACGCAGCTCCATCACGTCGAGATGCGGCGTTGCGATCAGCGGATCGCGGACGTAGATGTCGTTGACCTTGAGGTCGCCAAGCTGTCCTTGATGCTTCGCCAGCGCCTCCAGCACCTCGGCGAAGGTCAGCATCCCCATCATCTGACCGTGATCCATGACGACCAGCGAGCCGATGTCGTGTTGCGCCATCGACTTGACCGCTTCGAGCACGCTGCCGTTCGGCGGCGCCGTGAACAGGGCGTTACCTTTGATGCGGAGGATTTCACTGACCAGCATGGTTCGCCCCCGGAAGACCTTTGATCCCTTCCTTCACGCCCTTCCTACCGGTCAGCTTACTCCTGGCGTCGACCTGCGCGCAACGGTCGGGCGCTTCAATGACGGCTGAATCTCCACAGACCACAAGCTCGCCCAAAAGTCTCACTGCGGCGAAGATGAAATGGAGGTCCCTACCCCGATCGTCGTACGGGGTTTACTTGTAGAGGACGTGCGGGAGCCACAAGCCGATTCCCGGAAAGATATACAGCAGGGCCAGCGCAATCAGCTGGATACCCATGAACGGCATCATCCCGGCGAAAATCTGATTCAGCGTCACGTGCGGCGGCGACACGCCCTTGAGGTAGAAGGCCGCCATCGCCACCGGCGGCGACAGGAACGCGGTCTGCAGATTCAGCGCCACCAGCAGGCCGAAAAACAGCGGGTCGATGTGAAAGTGCGGCAGCAGCGGCAGGAAGATTGGCATGAAGATGATGATGATCTCCGTCCACTCCAGCGGCCAGCCGAGTATGAAGATGATGAACTGCGCCAGGATCATGAACTGTACCGGCGTCATGTCGAGGGACAGAACCCATTTCTCGACGACCTCCTGCCCGCCGAGCAGCGCAAACGCCGCCGAGAAAATGCCGGAACCGACAAACAACCAGCAGACCATCGCACTGGTCTTGGCGGTAAGGAAGGACGATTCCTTCACGATCGTCCCGAGCTCTTTCACCGTGTTCCAAACGGCGGGGCCGTTACCCTGACCGCCGGACTGCGCCTTACGCCAATGATCGACGAAGCGATAGATCGCCGCGAGGATGACTCCGCCGAAACCGCCAACCGCCGCCGCCTCAGAGGGCGTGGCCAGCCCGAACACGATCGAGCCGAGCACTGCAAGGATCAGCAGCGCCAGCGGAAAGAACGAGGTGAGCAGCATCTTGAACACCTCGAGCCGCTCCCAGTTCCAGAGAAGGTAGATGACGGCGATGGTCGCGATACCGGCGCCGAACACGATCCACAGCCAGAGGGGTACGGGGAGGCGGTCCGTTGCGTCGGCCTTGCCCGTAGCCTTGGCAGTCTTGTCCTTGTGGGCGGGCTCCGCACCCGGCGGTTCCTTGATGCCCTCCGTGGTCTTCGCCTCGGAAGGTGGCGTCTTTGCCTCTTCGGATGGGGCTTCCTTGACCCCCGTGTCCTTCTCCTCCGCTTCGGAGCCCCCGATGAGACCCGTTGACAGTTCCCTTTCCGAGGCGGGCGCGGCGACGAGGCCACCCGCCTCGATCAACCCGGCCGTGCTGGCCTCTACCTCCGGCGCAGTCGCGAGCCGATACGTGACCGCGAGCACCGCGGCAATGAATAGCGCGGGCAGCAGCGAGACGAACAACTGGGTGAGCGCGGTGCGCTTCGCGATGCCGGCGATGGGGTTTCCGATGATCGCGCGCGCGAGCCCCGTCAATGCGTTGCTGCCAACGCGGGACAGCGTTTGTGAAAGAGGCGGAAGCTCCACGCGGCGCTCGCTCTCGGACAGCGGCGGCATGAGGCGAGGTTTCCACTTCGCGAGCACGATGATGTAACCGATGTAGAGCCCCGCGAGCATGAAGCCGGGCAGGAAAGCCCCGGCGTAGAGCTGCACCACCGACACACCGGCGACGGCTCCATAGACGATCAGCAGCACCGAGGGCGGAATCAGGATGCCAAGGCAGCCGCCCGCAGTGATCGCGCCCGCCGAGACCTTGACGTTGTATCCGGCCTTGAGCATTGCGGGAAGCGCCAGCAGGCCCATCAACGTCACGCAGGCACCGACGATTCCGGTCGCGGTGGCGAAAATGGAGCAAGTTACGATGGTGGCGACGGCAAGTGCGCCGGGCACGCGTGCGGTGGCGAGGTGCAGGCTGTGGAACAGCTTGTCGATCAGTTTCGCCCGCTCGACGAGATAGCCCATGAACAGGAACAGCGGGATCGCGATCAGCACGTCGTTGGACATGATGCCGTACGTGCGCTGCACGAACAGATCGAGCACTTGCCGGTTCGCGAGGTCCGGATTCACGCTGCGGTAAGCCAGCCATGCAAAGAAGACGCCCATCCCCATGAGCGTGAAGGCCGTGGGGAATCCGAGCATGATGCCCACGCAGATCAGCGCGAGCATGAGCAGCCCCAGGTTGCCGTTGGTGAGGTGGGTCCACGGCGTGAACACGATCACCGGGATCATGATGATCGCGATCAGCGAAAAACCGAACCAGAGTTCCTTGCGCATGTTTACCTGCCGGGCTGGCGTACGACCAACGCGTCAAGCTTCTGGATGTCTTCGTCCTTGACGTGGACCATTTCCTTGAGCTTGTCCACATCCACTTCCTGCACATCCGCCTCCCGCGATGGCCATGCGCCCTCCTTGATGCAGATGATGCAGCGGATGATCTCGACGATGCCTTGCATCAAGATCAGCGCTCCCGCGACCGGGATGACCGTCTTGAACGGATAGACCGGCGGTCCCTCCGAGGTGATGTTCGAATGCTCGTTGATGGCCCACGACTCTGCGGCGTAGGTGTAGCCCGCCCAGACCAGCGCGGTCACGCCGGGGATGAAAAACACGATGTAGAGGGTTAGATCGAGGATCGCCTGCGCCCGCGGCGTGAAGAAGCCGTAGATCACGTCCCCGCGCACGTGGCTGTTCTTGGCAAGCGTATACGCGCCGGCCATCATGAACAGCGTCCCGTACATCATGATCATCGCGTCGAACGCCCAGGCGCGCGGCGCGTCGAGCACGTAGCGCGCGTATACCTCCCATGAGACGTGCAGGGTGAGCGCCACGATGAAGAAGGAAAACGCCTGCCCGACCCAGGTGCTGATCTTGTCTACGAAGAGCAACAGCTTTTGCATGGCCGGGACCTTGCGGGAAGATGACAGCGGGGGAAGTCTACTCTGCCACTGGTGTCACACGGCCGACGGGAAGAAAAAAACACCATCCGGGGCCGCCGGATGGTGTCTCCTGCATAAGCATTCGACGTCAGGCCTTCTTCGCCGCCGGCTTGGCACCGAAATAATAGTTGTAGGCCATGCGCCGGTTCACGTACGTGTCGAGGTCCCAGCGTACCGCGCGCTCGGCGAATTTCTTCTGCGACGCAATGATCTCCACGAACAGGGCGTTGTCCTTCCTCTTATCCATCACCGTGTCGAAGATCTCGAGCTGCTTCTGCAGGATCGAATCCGGTGTCTTGTAGAACTTGACGTGGTCCTTGGTCTGCAGCTCGATGTAGTCCGTGGAATAGCGGTCGATCGCCTTCCACATCATTTCGGCATTGGCCGCATCGACGGTATACGCAATGATCGCCTTCAACTTCTCCGGCAGCGCGTCGTACTTGGTCTTGTTGAACGTGATCTCGAACTGCTCTGCGTTCTGGTGGAAGCTCTGCAACATGCACACCTTGGACACGTCGGGGAACCCGAGGAGGCGGTCGGAGGACGCATTGTTGAATTCCGCCGCGTCGAGCAGCCCCCGGTCCATGGCCGGGACGATCTCGCCGCCGGGGAGGGCATTTACCGCGGCGCCCATGCCCTGGAACAGGTCGATGGAGATGCCGACCGTACGGTATTTCATGCCCTTGAAATCGTCCACCTTGGTGATCGGCTTCTTGAACCAGCCGAGCGGCTGCGTTGGGTGCGGTCCATAAGGGAACGAAACCACGTTCAGACCAAGCGACGCGTAGAGCTTCTCGAGCAACTGCCTGCCACCGCCGTACCTGTGCCACGACAGCAGCGTGTTGCCGTCCATGCCGAAGGCCGGCCCTGATCCCCAGAGTGCCAGGGCGTTCTGTTTGCCGTAGTGGTAGACGAGCACGCCATGACCGCCGTCGAGCGTACCCTTCGATACGGCATCGATCAGACCGAAGGCGGGCACCACCGCACCCGCAGGCAACACCTCGATCTTGAGCTCGCCACCGGTCATGTCGTTGACCTTCTTGGCGTAGTCGAGCGCAAATTCGTGGAAGATGTCTTTCGACGGCCAGGTGCTCTGCCAGCGCATCGAGATGGGTCCCGTCTGTCCCTTGGCGATCATCGGGAAGCCCAGAGCAGCAGCGGCGCTTGCGGCGCCGGTCGCGGCCTTCAGGAACTTGCGCCGCGACGTGGTTTTCGGGGCGTCGGACTCTAAGGAATAGAATTTCGACTTGCGGGTCATGGCTCCTCCTAGAGCGTGTATGCGCAATTCGACAGGGGCCTGCTCTTGTCGGCATCACCCCCCGGTACTTGCCGCGGGGCGCAACACCTTGCCCGCGATCTGCAAGCGATTATACCGGCCCGAGCCCCCCCGTCTACACTGCGCCGCAGCGCTCCGGCATGGGGTTCAGCCCACCACAGCGCCTGGGCCAAGGCACCGCTGTGTTCCCAACCGACGGGATCGGCGTCGCTTGGCAGGGCGACGCCAAACCCCCATCCCGGTGCGCAAATCCAATGCCCCACGCTCTGCCACTTAGCATCGTGGCTGGCTACGTTGTGGCGCGCCCCGGCAGTGCATCGCTTTTCCGCCAGTCATATACTCGCATGGCTTCCCAATGTAACAGCCGCTCGTTCGTGATCGAGCGGCTCTTGGATTCAGTAGTGGGTGCAATCGGGCTTACGAACCAGACCTGCGACCACGCAGCGCTATGGAGGGGGTCATGTATCAGCAGAACTACGACCCGACGGGCAACACGATCCTGTCGACCATCGTTGCCGCCATTCCCATCCTGACGCTGCTGTACTTCATCGCGTTGCATCGGTACCGCGATTCGCAGGGCACCGTGCGACTGGGCATCTCCGCGCCCTACGCGGCGTTCTTCGGTGTCATCGCCGCATTCCTCGTCTCCTGTCTGGTGTTCAAGATGCCGGTTGCCTCGGCCGTCTCCGCCTTCGCTCTCGGCACGCTATCGGGGTTCCTGGGGATCATCTGGATCGTGCTGGCGGCGATGTTTCTTTACACGATGAGCGTCGTAACCGGCAAGTTCGAGGTCGTGAAGGAATCGATTGTCCACATCTCATTCGACCGGCGGCTGCAGTGCGTCCTGATCGCCTTTTCGTTCGGTGCCATCATCGAAGGGACGTCCGGTTTCGGTACCCCGGTGGCGATTGCCGGCGCCGTGATGGTGGGAATGGGGTTCAAGCCGTTCCAATCCGCCGTGCTGAACCTGCTTGCCAACACCGCCCCGGTCGCGTGGGGCGCAATCGGCACGCCCATCGTGACGCTTGCCGCCGTGAGCGGACTCGACCAGGTCACGCTGTCCGCGATGGCAGGGCGACAGCTGCCTTTCGTGTCGGTTCTGGTGCCGTTCTGGCTGGTCGCCACGTTCGTGAAGATGGAAGGCGGAACGTGGAAGGAAGTCTTCGAGGTGTGGCCTGCGGCGCTTTGCGCCGGCGGGTCGTTCGCCCTGATGCAGTGGTTCGCTTCGGGAACCAACGAGTTCCACTTGATGACCGACGTCGTCTCGGGCGTCTTCTCGGTCGTTTGCACCGCGCTGTTTCTGCGCTTTGTCTGGCATCCAAAGACGCGCTTCCTGCTCAAGTCGGACCGCGAGGCGCTGGCGAAGGCGGGCAAGAGCACCGCGACGGCCACCAGCGACGACACGGAGTGGACGTACAAGTACACGACAGCACAGACAATCCACGCCTGGATGCCTTGGGCAATCCTCATCATCTGCTGCGCGTTGTGGGGCATCCCGGAGTTCAAGAAGTACCTCAACAACCTGTTTTCCGGTATCAGCTTCAGCACGACGCTCCTCGGCTCGACGTTCGGAGGCACGCTGTCGCTGCCTGTCTGGGACATGCCCTCGCTGCACAACCTGGTCCAGCGGATGCCTCCGGTGGCCCCGGTCAACGCGAAGCCGGAGGCCGCGCGCTTTGCCATCAACTGGTTGTCCGCCGCCGGCACGGGCGTGTTCGTGGCGGCGCTCCTTTCCGGCCTCGTCCTGAAGCTGAACGCGACCCAGTGGAAGGACGCTTTTCTGCAGACGGCGCACCGCATGAAGATTCCGGTGCTGGTGATCGGACAGGTACTTGGCCTCGGCTTCCTGACGCGCTATTCCGGCACCGATGCCGTTCTCGGCCTCGCGTTCACCGGAGCCGGATTTTTTTACCCATTCTTTGCTGCGTACCTGGGCTGGCTCGGCGTATTCCTTACCGGCTCCGATACCGCCTCCAATGCATTGTTCGGCAGCCTGCAACGAATCACCGCGCAGCAGCTCAACCTCAATCCGATCCTGATCGTAGCGACCAACTCGACCGGCGGCGTGATGGGGAAGATGATCGACGCCCAATCGATCATGGTTGCCTGCGCGGCCTGCTACGACGAACCGAAGGAGCGATCGCACGCACTGGGGCCGAT
>Ga0066709_100002721_pt1 | contig 13084 bp, 7 predicted proteins | sample GraSoiAngelo_158_FD_79665 | JGI IMG/M metagenome (GOLD analysis project Ga0066709, IMG submission 79665) | Grasslands soil microbial communities from the Angelo Coastal Reserve, California, USA - 14_1009_16_30cm | ecosystem: Environmental > Terrestrial > Soil > Grasslands | place: USA... | reverse complement strand
GCCGTGGTCTTTCCGCCCGCGATCCTCGGGATCGTCCAAGTAATCCGGCTTCCTTCTACGCTGCACGGGCTCAGCCCATCCACCCCCGCCCAACAGCCAACCACCTTGGCGTCGGCTGGAAGCGAGGCGTATAGCCTCAGGTGACTGACCGGGTCCTTCCCATGGTTTCGCACGAGCACGGTGTAGGTGGCGGACTCGGACCCGGTCTTTCCGTCAAGGAGGACATCAACGGTCGGCGCCTGGATCGTTACCTGATCAGTCTGACCGGCCTGCCAATACTTAAGGTAGGCCAGGACCATGGTGCCGAACCAATGAGGGTCGGAGAGGTAAACACGCCCCGCATGATCGCCGCGATCCACGAGCAACGTTGCCACCTGGGGGTGGTCATTGACGGCGTCGCGGTAACGCAAACTGAAGTTCCCGCCTTCGTGCCGACCACGTTTCAACTGAGCCAGCCACAGAACGTCATCGAGCGCGTAGACCATGAGCAAGGGAGCCTTGACCTGGGCGATCGTCGTGTCGGCTCGCGCCTCGCTCTCGAGAACCTGCCGCGTCACACCGTAGTGACTCGCCGATTTCTCCCAGTAGTCGTAGAACGACGGCGCACCCAGATACCCGAGGAAGTAGCGATCGATCGGGGTCAGCGGCACCTTCGGATCAGGCGGGAGAATGGGAGCGGGTTCACCGATTGGCCCGCCCAGCGCCATCCCGGCCTGAAGCAGTTGGCCCCCGTCCTTCACCATCGCCTTCACGACGCTACGACCGCCCATGCTGAACCCCAGCGCAGCGATAGAGGTCGGCTTCGCCTCGTCCCGCAGGAACCTGGCTCCGGCCAGGATGTCGTCCGCCTCCTTCCAGCCAAAGGTGATAGGCGTCGAAGAGAGCTTCCGGCTCTCACCGTGGCCGCGCTAGTCGATCGCCAAGACCTGCCAGCCGTTTCGATGGAGTAGCGCGCTCAGCTCAACGATGTACTTCTGATTCTTGGTCTCTGTGAACCCATGAGCGAGGACGACGCCGGGGCGGGGCTTGCCGTCTCGGTGAATGGCGATGGCCGAGGCCAGCGGCGTGCCGTCGAGGCTCTGGTATTGCCGAAGCTGGAATGGCGTTTCGTACTCCTTGAGCCGCGCACGCGCCGGTCCAACACCCAGAAGGTTTGGGTCGTGCGGGATCTTCTCGATCTGAGCCATTATCTCGGCTATCCTCGACGCTTCCTCAGCAACCAACGTCGCGGGATGAAAGGCGAGGGCGAGAAGGACCGAGAGCGTCAGGAACGAATGCGCTCGGTGCATGGTTCATCCTCCCCACTGCGAGCAGGTCCGCGACAGCGCCTCGGCAACTATAGGGCCGGACCCGTGGGCCGAAGGTAGACCCTGGAACCAGAGAGGTCAACCGCCTTGACTTTAGACAGCGCATGTTGCCCTGTCCCCTGTGCAGGCGCAGCGTCAGGGTACTGCTCCGGGTCTATGCGCGACGGATGCCCCAGGATCCGGCGCCGTCTGTCACCCCGGTGCCACTGGAGGTTCGACGGGTCGTCGAGGCGCCAAGGAATCTCGAGAGGGAAGTCCCCGAACTACCTCAGCACGCAGAACCCTTCAGCCTCGATGCCGAGGGCGGTGTTGAACTTGTTGCGATGGTGGGTAAGGCTTTTCACCGCAACCACTGCGCTATGTATAGGGCCGGCCGGGATCGCCGCACGGATGTATTGCGGTCGATTCGGGACCACCGCTATACATCTGGTCATCCGCCGCGCGCTACCAGATGTATCGGGAATTGACTCTGCCCCTCTCCACGCACATCGTGCAGGCGTCGGGCGGCGTCACTTGACGACGTTCGGTCCACAGCCGACTCGGCTGAAGCAGCGAGGAGATCATGATGACGACTAAGGATCTTTATGCGTTCTTTGACAAGGGTTGGAACGCTCACGACGTTGATGTCCTGATGACCTTCATGTCCGACGACTGCGTCTTCGAGGGCGTCGGAGGCCGGGAGGTTTGCGGCACGCGCTACGAGGGGCGCGAGCTCGTGCGCGAGGCATTCGCCCGTGTATTCACCACGTTTCCAGACGTCACCTTCCGTGACACGCGGCACCTCATTGCGGGGGACCGGGGCCTGTCGGAGTGGACCTTCACGGGTACCACGGCCGACGGCAAGAAGGTCGAGGTCAACGGGTGCGACCTCTTCACGTTCCGGGACGGCAAGATCGCCGTGAAGAGCTCGTACTTCAAGAATCGCACTGGGTAGACGTGCGGTGTGCGGGAGCTGGCTGGCGCGGCGGCTCATGCGCTGCGTAAGGCACCCCCCTGTGGCCGCCAAAAGGGAATCGCGCAAGCGAGACGTCATCGCGCCGGCTGTCGCAGCCGTCATCGATATCTGACGGACCTTCACGGGAGGAGTTGTCCCGCTCGCTGTTGAACTTGGCTGAGCGCGACGGCAAAGTATCATACCCTCAGTTCACTGCAGTGCGGGGATACCGACATAGCAGCCCCCCTCGAGAAAATCGATCCTGAGCCAACTGTGGCCCTCGCTCTCTCGCCGACGGTGGCCACGCTGCCTCACGCGGCGCGCTCCGAGGTGGTCGCGGCGCCGAGCGCGGTCACGAGCGCACCCAGCTCGCCATGCCGCTTGATGCGCCGGAAGCGCTCGGCGACGCGCAGCAGGCCGAGCCCGATCCACCGCCGCCGCATGTCGCCATCGCGCCAGCGCTTGATGTTCCGCGTGACGTAGCGCAGCGTGCCGATCAGATTCTCGATGCAGTTCGTCGTCGCGAAGAAGCGGCGCAGCGCCGGCGGCAACCCCAGCTTCAGCACGGTGAGCGTTTCCTCCAGCCCCTCGCGCACACTGGCGGCGGCATCGGCGTGACCATTCCGCACCAGCCACGTGGCCAGCGCCGTCAGCTGCCGTTCACATCAGCGTTTGGATCTATGCCGTCGTTGTCTTCGGGGAATCGAATTCCTGTCGAGGACGCAACGACTCGTGTCCCGCTCATCATCGACCGGAGCAAGAGCCAAACGGGAGCCGCTAAGTTCGCGCCGATCTCATTAAAGGTGTAGTCACCTATAATTCTAAATAACATCTTAAAAAGGATTTATGGTGGAGGGTAAGGGATTCGTAGGCCACGTCTCCAATAATCGCGCACTTTTGCAGCACGCCAGAGTGCAAAATGCGGCAGAGCACGGCACTCCACGCAACCCGGCGCAACCAGATTTCTGGTGCAGGCAGGGGGGCAGCTCAGGGACTCGCCTGGCCTTTCTGATTAAACGAGTAAGGTGTCCATGTCTCATGGCGCAGCGGACGGCGGCACGTCGCTCAGTGGCGGAATTGGCGGAGTCGCCCTTGCAGCCACAATCCTACCTTCCTCATTTACGATGAAGTCACTCACGTCGAGCTTGAGCATCGCGGCCATGCCGTCCAGGGTGCCAGCGATTCTCTGTAACGCTTCCACCCGCAGTTCCGGTGCTACCTTTGGGAAGGCTAGTAGTTGGTTGCCGAAATCGACGTGAGGCTTCATAGCCTCTCTATGCCTATCGAGACTAGTACGCTCCACTACGTCGGCGACGCCGAGAGAAACACGCAGTCGGTAGTAGAAGCTCGGTACAGCCAATAGCCACATCAGAAACTGCCAGACGTCAACGACACTCCATGGCTCGACAACCGTGTCCGTGCGGTTTGAAAGGTCGGCGTCGTGAACAATGCGGTTCTTCCTTTTAGCCATTTGAGTCAAAGGCCGATAGAGAGACCTAAACGGGGCTGCGTCGATGCCGCTGCGCTTAAGCGCCTTGTCAAGATCCGCGGATGAGTAGAACGAGAAGCTCTTGTTGGGCTTCGGAAGGCGACTGCGGACCGCGTCCTCGAAGGTCGCGTGTAGAAGGACAACCACGGATCGCAGGATGTCGGCTCTCACCCCGTCACTGTGAAACAAGCCCACTGGTTTCAGCGATTCATTCGCCTCGACCAACTTGACCAAGCCGTGTATTCGCTTCATGTTCAGGCGGAACCGTTCCGACAGTAGCTCGTCTCTGTTCACGCCTGTCCTATCGGGCGCTGCATCAGCGAACCTCCACGCCAGGAAAGGTCACTCGCCCGATGGCCTCCGCCAGCACTGGGAGGCTCGGGCCGAGACCGTACTTCCGGCTGACTGAGCCCGAGACGTGTCCGGTGAGCGCGTCGGGGTATGACATTTTACATCTCGATGTCGGTACATCTCTATGTCGCGCAATTCCGCGGATTTCGCAGGTATGGCCGAGCCTCAGACGGCTAACGCGCGGCGCAGGTTCCGTTCGCCGCCCGGTCCCTGGCAATCAGTCGGCGGTTGGACCCATCGCATCACCCGTTAGCAACCTACTTCTCCGGCTCTTCGTTTGGAGAATGAGAGGATTGTCCCGAATCTCTATTCTCCCTCTTCTCAGGGAAGGGTAATTTCCACTGGCTCTTTCCCTCCCAGTGGCACGTCAACCTTAAACTCTTTCCACTTGACCGGTACCTCTGGCCCTGTTCGTGTCGCCGACATGGTAATTTCCCCACTCGCGTGTGGGTGTATGAATTCGTCCGAGGCCAGCACATCACCGGCAAAGTCGGTGGCGAGTTTCTCCGCAAACGACCCTGGGCCCTTCCCAGCTCGACACCCTACCAGCTCAACCTTCATGCCCGGTTTCCACTGAGGACTCGTCCGGATTTTATCCCACAGCTGCTTCGGTGTAAGCCCGGCAAACCTCTCCGGATTGGCATGCCCTGCAACAATAAAAACATTGGGTTCGGAGGGTATGTTGTTAGCAAGTGCCTTTTCGTTTGCTTTCCCGAAGAGATTCAGCTGAGGTTGAAATCCGATCGGGTCAGTTTGGTTCACCGGATCATTCAACACGTATCCGAACAGGTTCACGTCGCCTCCTGCGAAGAGAATTGGATCCTTGGCGGTCCAGCGACCGGTCTGGGGATCGTAGTCGCGCAGGCCGAAGCGCACGAGCTGCGTATCGCGATCATACAACCCACCCGCAAACCCGAACGGTTGGAAGCTAGGATTCGTGTCCAAAGTCGTGTTACCGAATTCGTCATAGTCAATCCGCTGGGCGATCGCGCCGGTCGACGCATTGATGACGAGCCTCGGACTCCCCAGGTGGTCGGTGATGATCCGGTAGGTAACTCCACCCTTGATCATATATTCGGGGACGTTGGTCCGCGTCGCGTAGACAAAGCGGGACACTACGTCGTTGCTGCCGTCAAGTTCGGCGACCGGCTTGAGACCGTCCTGGTACAGGAAGCCCTGGGTCAACGTGCCATTCACCTGCTTGCCGATGCGGCGATTGTTGCCGTCGACCAGATAGATAATCTGCGTGCCGCTCGGCAGAGTGACTGCCATCAGATTGCCCAGGGCGTCGTACTCATAGGTCGTCGTCTGGCCGCCGACAGTCTTGCTCTGAAGTTCCCCGTTAGCGGTATAGGCGTAGGTGGCGGCGCCGTACTGAAGCAGGCGGTCCTGGTCGTCATAGCTGCCATTGATTGTGCCACCCGGGCGGGTGATGCTTAGCCGATTGCCGTTACTATCGTACGTGTAACTGGCAATGATCGGTCCATTCTGCGCGACGTCCGTAAGCCGTCCGGCCACGTCGTAGCTGTACACGAAGCTATCTGTTACTCCGCCAACCGTCTCGGTTTTCTGGCTGATGCGCCCGAGCTTATCTCGCGTGAACTGCTGGGCAAAGATCGTCGTGCCTCCGAACGCGGCGGCGTAGCTGGTCGGCTCGGCGAAGCCGTTGTAGTTCCACGTATCAGTCGCGCTGCCGAGCCTGGTGCCTGTCAACAGGCCGTTTTGCGCGTCGCGGCTCTAGGTTAAAGATCCTGCCTGGGTGAGCAGGCCGTCGTTGTCGTAGGCGAAGGAGATGGACGTGCCGCCGGCGGCAAGCGCGGTGACGCGGAAGTTGTTGTCGTAGGTCCGACTGACGCTACCTGACACCGGCCCAGTCCACGTCGTGCTCGTCAGCAGGGTCCCATCGTAGGTGTAGGCCATGCCGATCCCGCCGGGGGCACCGATCGTCGCGAGGTTGCCGGTGGCCGGGTCGTAGGTGTAACCGAGCGTTCCGCGTGGGATGGTCAGGGCGTTTAGGCGGCCGGCATCATCGTAACCAGATTCGATGATTTGGCCGTCCGGGCGAGTCATGCGGGTCATTTGCCGGTCGGCGCTGTACGTGTAGAGGGTCTCGTTGCTTCCGGCACCCACGTCCGGCGGACTGTAGGCCGAAGTGAGATTCACCGGTGAGAATGAGAAGCTATGGGCCGGCCGCCCTGGCGGGGTGATAGCCGTGAGATTACCGTTGGCATCGTAGGCGTAGCGGCTCAGCCGACCGTCGGCCAGTGTCTCGGTAGTCACGCGGCCCGCAGCGTCATAGGCAAAGCTCTCCGCTCGTCCGAGCGGGTCAGTGATGGTCTGGACGTAACCGTCGCTGTTGTAGCTGAAGGTCAGGGTGCGGGCATCGATCCCGCTCCCAGCCGTTAGGGTGACCAACCGACCGCGGGCGTCGTACGTAAGGACGCTGGGATTCAGCCCAGCGACCTGCAGTTGAACCGGGCGGCCAAGGGCATCGATGGTGGCAGTACCACGTCGGCCTGACGGCGTAGTGCCAGTGAACGTCCGGCTCGTTCCAGAGTACGCGCTCGTGTAGGTGCGGCCATTAATCGTGTCTGTCTGATTCAGCGTGACCAGGCTGAACGGATCGTTGGGATCGGCGAGCGTCACCGCACGCGTGGTCGAGACAGACCCGACGAGCCCGGCCGGGGTCCTGATGGTTGCAGGAGTCGTGGTCGGCGCCAGCAGACCCCAGCGTGGATCGGGGCCCGGCGTCAGTGACGTCTGCGTGCCGTCCGCGGAACGCGTGGTGCGAGTCCCGTCGGCGCCTCTCACAAACTCGGTCTGAAGGCCACTCGGCAACGTGTTGATGCGCCGCTCAGCGCCGGAGGGCAGCGTATCGACCCGATAGGTGGTCGTGCGACCCATGGCGGTGAGAAGGCTGACGGTGTGTCCGTTTTCGGTGTCGGTGCGAGTGAGACTCTTGAAGCCGCCAGCCGGATCCTCGGCTCGGGTCAACCGCCCCGCGTCGTCGTAGGTGTAACTCGAGCCGTTGCCTCGTGCGTCGATGAAGCTGGTCAGCAAGCCATCCGACGTATACGCAAGTTGGACCGCCTCGCCGGCCGGGTTGGTGATGCGCGCGAGGTATCCGTCAGCGTTCACGGCGAGCGTGGTGCGCTGCCCGAAGGGAGCGACGATGGCCGTCGGGTTTCCGCTCGGATCGCGTTCGATTGTCGAGATGTTCCCGTCGCCGTCGGTCACGGCTGTGAGGCGACCGTCAGAATCGTAGGTGAACTGGTATCTGATGGCGCCGGTGAGTGTATTGAGCGTTTGCGTGTGACGGCCATCGACACTGAACAGATAGAGCTCGCTACCATCTTCCGAAGCGACCGCGAGCCTGTCCGAAAAAGAAGGCAAGGGCACACTGACCCGACGGATCGAGAACGCGTTATCAGCGATGTAGAGGCTGCCGTCCGGTGCCACAGCCACGTTTGTTGGAGCCCCTATGCCTGCCAGTGTGGCCAGGCCACTGTCGCCGCTGAATTGGCCAAAGGCGTTCCCCGCCACGGTGTTGATGATGCCATCCGGCCCGACCCGGCGGATGCGGCCGTTGTTGGGGTCAGCGATGTAGAAGCCGCCGTCCGGTGCTACGGCCACGCCGAGGGCATCCAATAGTGCCTGCGTGGCCGGCCCGCCGTCGCCGCCGAACCCGAGGGTGCCGTTTCCGGCGACGGTGGTGATGATGCCATCCGGCCCGACCCGGCGGATACGGCCGTCATCGCGGTCAGCAATGTAGACGCTGCCGTCCCGTGCTACGGCCACACCGTAAGGCGTTTTCAACTCTGCCTGCGTTGCTGGAACGCCGTCGCCGACGAACCCGCCGTTTCCGGCGACAGTGGTGATGATGCCATCCGGCCCGACCCGGCGGACGCGGTGGTGGCCGGTGTCAGCAATGTACAAGCCGCCGTCCGGTGAGACGGCCACGCCGACGGGATTACCCAACCCTGCCTGCGTGGCCGGCCCGCCGTCGCCGCCGAACTGAACGGTGCCGTTTCCGGCGACGGTGCGGATGATGCCATCCGGCCCCACCCGGCGGATGCGCGCGTTGCCTGTGTCAGCGATGTAGAGGCTGCCGTCCGGTGCCACGGCCACGCCCTGGGGACGACGCAGCGCTGCCCCTTGGGCCGGGCCGCCGTCGCCGCTGAACCCGGAGGTACCGTTTCCGGCGACGGTGCTGATGATGCCATCCGGCCCGACCCGCCGGATACGGTCGTTGATGGTGTCCGCGATGTAGAAGCTGCCGTCCGGTGCGACGGCCACGCCGAAGGAGCCATTCAACGATGCCTGCGTTGCCGGGCCACCGTCGCCGGCGAAATCGGACACGCCGTTCCCCGCCACTGTCGAGATAGCATTGCCAATCGCCTGCGCATCCCGGCGGGTGCCATCACCCTGCTGGAGGACTTTCGCGACGGGGTCGTACGTGTGATGAGCGCTGAGGCTCCAGCCTCCCACTTGGGGCACGGGGCTCGATCGGGATTCGAGCACCACCCGCGTCTCTTGCCAGAGGGTGAAGTTGGCCCTAGTGCCAGTCTGGTCCAACAGGTTTAGGGACAACCCGGAAAGAGCTGCAAAGCTCTGCGGAAACGGCGCTGGCTTTTGGTACACCGCGGGGTACGTATATCCAAGACGTACGAGCGCCTGCGCTGACCCCTCCACCTTACGACCGTACGCGTCCTTGGGGTCCCAGGCAAAGCGATAGACTTGGTTCTCTCTTGGCGGGAAGCTTTGCGCAAACAATTGCCCGGCGATCGAAATCTCCACCTCGGCGCCGAGCAAGTTCTGTGGCACGTCGGCGCCGATCACGGGGATAATCAGTCCGGGTCGACGGCCCTCGCTGCTGTAACGCAGGTGGAACGGCGTGCCCGTGATCGGCACCGTCTCGCCCAAACTCTGACTCTGACACTGAATGATTGACCCCGAAGCGGTGTCGTCCCCTGGTGGGCACGTGGGCCCTGCCGTGCTTTTCTTGACGGTCGAGACGTTGGGCGCCGAGCAGTCCTCGGGGTCGCATCCGAACGGCCAGTTGTTGTCCCAGGGCGTTGAAAAATGTGGGATCGGCACGCGCCATAGCGTTTGACCCGGCTGATAGAGCGTGGCGAGTTGTTGCCGCTCCGCCTCGCTCAGCGCGAGCGGCGGCAGTGAGCCGTTGCCTACTGTATCGACGTTCGCGAGACTGCCGCTCACGCCGGTGATCCGGATGACCCGCCCGTCGTCTGACGGAATCCAGGCCGATTTCTCACGATCATACAAGCCCACGGGCACTTGCAGTCCGACCGGGAAGTTCAGGAAGTTTTCGACGTACTGGATCACCGGCTGACTGAACGTCACAGTCTTGGCCCCGGCCGCGATCGCCTCGTCTGCGCTAAACTCCACGGCGTAGGTGTAGCCACTCGTCGGCGGTAGCTCGCCCGGCATCGTTTTCGGCCCGTTTGCGCCGACCGTGAATTCGGTCGCCCGTACATTGAGTGCGGTTAGTGGCCGCGTCGAGCCATCGGGCATCACCATTGTCGCCGTCGTGCCCTGGGTGAACAGCAGCGTGGCCTGTCGCGTTCCGTCGGCATCGGTGACGGAATTCCCGCGGGCGACTTGGATCGGCGTGCTAGCGCTAAGGTCCACGGTGGTGACCTGCGAATCGAGCTGGATCAACACCACGTCTGGCAAGAGAGCGAAATCCTGCCAGGGCACGTTGATCTGGCGCTGCGCAGAGAGGAAACCGGATTTCTCGTAGCGAACCGTGAGGAAACCGCCGCCGTTCACCGCCATGTCGAACATGCCGTCAGCGCGGCTCAATGTCTGGCCGAACTCGGGATGGCCAGGAACACTCATTCGAACCCCGGGCAGAGCGGCGCCGTCGCGGGTCAGTACCTTCCCTCGCAGCACCGCAGCACGCCTGAGCTCGATCGTCCCCGGCACGACGCCGGTCTGGATCGGATTCGCGCCGGTGTAGAGGAAGTCGGTGGACGTCTTCATGTCCGTGGCGATCGCCGGGTTCAGCGGTGGCGCAACGGTGCCCGGGTCGGGCGGCAGGCCGCCAGCCGCTGGGTTCACCGTCACTGTTACTTCGTCGCTTGACGAGATCTGGCTGTCGTTCGCGGTCAGGCGCAAGACATACTGGCCACTGGTGGAAAACGTTGCTGTGGTGGACGCGACGCTCGGGTCTGCCAAGGTGACCGTGCCCGGGCCGCTGACGGCAGTCCACGCGATCGTGAGGGTCGCGCCGGGCGGCAGACCGTCATCGGTCACGGTGCCGTTGAGCGTCGCCGCGGCGGGCAGCGTGATCGTCTGGTCAGGCCCCGCATCGACAACGGGCGCCTGATTGGCCGGATTGACCGTCACCCTCAGGTCGGCGCTCGACGAGAGCTCGCCGTCGCTCGCGGTCAGGCGTAGTACGTACAGCCCGGCCAGGGAGAAAGCCGCGGTTGTCTGCGCGGCGCTTGCGTTTGCAAAGGTCACCGAGCCGGGACCACTCACCTTGCTCCAGGCGACGGTGAGGATCGAGCCGGGGGGCAAGCCATCGTCGGTCGCCGAGCCGCTCAGCGCGGCCGTGTTGGGCAGCGTGATCGTCTGATCGGGCCCTGCATCGACGCTCGGCGCGCGGTTCGGCGGGTTGACCGTCACCACGGCGGTATCCGCCTGACTGTCGGTCGTGCCATCGTTGACGATGAGCTGCACGACGTAGACGCCGGTCAAGTCCGGCACGAAGGTTGGGCTCACCGCGGTGACGTCGGAAATCACGGCGGTGCTGCCCGCCGGCCGAGAGACGAAGGACCACCTGAAGCTGAGGAGGTCGTGGTCGACATCGAAGGATTGGCTGCCATCGAGCTGCGCGGTCTGGCCGAGGGTGACGATCTGATCGGGCCCCGCATGTGCGACCGGGCGGGAGTTCTGGGTGTCAATCGTCACGGTGTCCGGGCGACTGTCGACGGTGCCATCGTTCACGATGAGCTGGACGACGTATCGGCCGGGGAGGTCGACGATGAATGTGGGGCTTGGCGCGGTGGGATCGGACAGCGTCGCGTTGCTGCCGGACGGCCTGGAAAGGAACGACCACCGGAACGTGAGGAGATCGTGGTCGACATCCGACGAGCCACTGCCGTCGAGCTGGACGGTCGCCCCCACGAACACGGTCTGGTCGGGACCGGCGTTGGCGATCGGCGGCGAGTTCTGCGTGTCGATGAGAACCGTGTCCGGCGGACTGTTGGCGAAGCCGTCGTTGACGATGAGCTGGATCGTATAACGCCCGGGCAGATCAACGACAAAGGTGGGGCGCACCGCCGCGGGATCGCTCAGGACGGCGTTGCTGCCACTCGGGCGCGAGAGGAAAGACCAGTGGAAGGTGAGCTGATCGCCGTCGGCGTCGCTGGATGCCGCGCCGTTCAGCTGGACGGTACTCGTCACGAACACCGTCTGATCGGGACCGGCGTTGGCCTGCGGGGCGCGATTGACCACGGTGAACGCGATTCTTCCGGAGTGACCGCCGGGGTTGGTCGCCGTGACCGTCGTCGCGCCCGGACGCGCGCCGAACGGCACGCGAAAGGTGGCACTGTTGCCAATCGCCACGAGCACGTGGGCGGCGACCCCCCCCACGGATACGTGCACATTATCGGCTCCAAAGCCGATGCCGGTGATCGTCACCAGTTCGCCGCGGGCGGCGGAGGAAGGCGTGATGCTATCGATGCGCACCTGCAGCGACCGACCGTCCCCACGGTCGTCCCGACGATCGTCTCCGCGGTTGTCCCCACGGCTCCCGTCGCCCGACACATCATCACCGCGCCGTTCTTCCGGAGAGGCTCCTGCGAAAGCGAGCATGGCCACAGCTAGGAGAACGGCGGCAGCGACACGTGGCCGTTGAGCAATCCGGTGCAGCATCAGGGGTTCCTACCTGAAGCCCAGATGAAAAGAAAGGAGGAAGAGCAGGTTAAGCGGGCCCAGTCGCGCAAGCCTCTGTGCTGCAGTGTGGGTAACAGCGGGCGAAAAGCGTCGAGGAATCCGGTTCAGGGGCGTTGCCCCTCCCTCTAGAGGGCCGGACGGCTTTGGTGCAGAAGACAGGCCGTAATCTAGGCGCCGAGGCGAGGGGTGTCAAGAACAAAACCCGGACGGAACAAAACCGGGCGTTCCGAGTCTTGCGGCGGGTCAGACTTGAACACCGAATCGCCTCTACTCCCCGAGCGCCGAGGCAACTCGCGGGTAGAGATCCCAGGGCCGGCCTCACCTTCCTCCCGTTTTCGCCTTCTCCGCGAGCTCGAGCCAGGTCTGAAGCCCCTGTTGGACTGCAGGAAGTATCGCACGCTAACCAGGAACCAGGTCTGGACAGCTTGACTGTCTCGACAGTCTTCGCAGTGCCCGGACGCGCAGCAGAACTGAATGGTCTCGAGGTCTACGCCGTAGACGTTGAACGACAGCAGCGTCGGATTGCGATTGGCTCCGGGAGTAGCGCGGCCCGGATGGTCCCAGCTCACGCTCGGGCAAAACGCCGAACCTCGAGGTGGAGCGGTCCGGGGCTCGCGTTACTCACCCCGGCCGCTGACCGCGGCGTTGGTGGGCAATGGTACGAGTTTCTTGCATAGCCGCGCGGCGGCTTCTCGATACGGAAGAATCACGAGGTTCTGTAACACCTATAATTTGTAATAACCTATAATAGTTATAATATATAAAAAGGGATTTATGGTGGAGGGTAAGGGATTCGTAGGCCACGCCTCCAATAATCGCGCACTTTTGCAGCACACCAGAGTGCGAAATGCGGCAGAGCACGGCATTCCACGCAACCAGGCGCAACCAGGTTCCTGCCGTTGTCCGGCAGGCGAAGCACTACTGTGTGGACCGAGACGCCGATCTCCATGACGTGGTCGCCGACCCTCCACGCCTTCCTGGTTGGGAAAAGGGTGGTCGGTGATGGGCGCCACCTACCGGAAGAAAGGCCGGCGGTCCTTGACCAGCCGGTGAGCAATCCCCTCGCCTTCTCCGGCT
>Ga0066709_100002718_pt1 | contig 13090 bp, 13 predicted proteins | sample GraSoiAngelo_158_FD_79665 | JGI IMG/M metagenome (GOLD analysis project Ga0066709, IMG submission 79665) | Grasslands soil microbial communities from the Angelo Coastal Reserve, California, USA - 14_1009_16_30cm | ecosystem: Environmental > Terrestrial > Soil > Grasslands | place: USA... | reverse complement strand
TCATCGCAATCCTCGCGCTCGCGTACGTGTACATCTGGCGGAAGGGGGCGCTGCGATGGCGGTGAGGAAGAAGCAGCGCCTCGCGGATTACGGCCTCAACTCCGAGCGCGTCCTCTGGCGCGGGAAGGGGCCGGGGGTCTTCGAGCAGGAGCTCGGCGAGGACCTCGAGGACAAGCTGATGCTGACGACGGTCGGGAAGGCGGTCGCTTGGGCGCAGGGCAGCTCGATCTGGCCGGACACGTTCGGGCTCGCGTGCTGCGCGATCGAGATGATGTCGATCGTCTCGTCGCGGTACGACATCGCGCGCTTCGGCGCCGAGGTCTTCCGCTCCTCGCCGCGCCAGGCCGACCTGCTGATCGTCTCCGGCCGCGTCGCGCACAAGATGGCCGCGCCGCTGCGCCAGATCTACGACCAGATGCTCGAGCCGAAGTGGGTGATCGCGATGGGCGCCTGCGCGAGCTCGGGTGGGATGTTCAACAACTACGCCATCCTCCAGGGCGTCGACAAGATCGTCGCGGTCGACATTCACGTCCCGGGCTGCCCGCCGCGGCCGGAGGCGCTCGTCGAGGGCATCGTCCGGCTGCAGGAGAAGATCAAGGCGGGCGTCCCCCCGGCATACGAGATCCGGGGCGTGGCGAGCTGACGTTCGAAGGCGTACCCGGCCTCGTCGAACGCAGGCTGGCGTATGGGGAGACGACACTCATCGTCGATCCGGCACGGCTCGTCGAGGCGTGCACCTATCTCCGCGACGAGGAGGGCTTCGACTTCCTCTCTGACATCACCCCGGTCGACTACCTCGGCTGGGGCGGCGGGGGAATCGCGGGGTACTACGGGACGGGCTCGGGCCGGAATCTCAACGAGCCGGCGGCGCAGGGGCTCCCGCACTCGCCGGAGCCGAAGCCGGCCCGGTTCGCAGTCAACTACCACCTACTGGCAATCCGGGCAGGAGCCCCCGTCGTTCGCGTGCAGGTCTGGCTCGATGACGGCCAGCCGGCGGCGAGCGTGGTCTCGGTCTGGCCGACCGCGGACTGGCACGAGCGGGAGGCCTACGACCTGATGGGGATCCGCTTCGAGGGCCACCCGAACCTGAGCCGAATCATCATGGAGGACGACTGGGAGGGTCACCCGCTCCGCAAGGACTATCCGATCGGCGGCGAGCCGGTGCGCTTCAGCGGAGACGAGTGATGGCCGTCACCCAGCGACCCCAGATCTATCGCGGTTCGAACATCCCCTCACCGATCCCGACCGTGCTCGGAGTGCCCCCGGAGCTCCGCGACTCGGAGGACATCCTCCAAGTCAACTTCGGCCCGAACCATCCCTCGACACACGGCGTGCTGCGGCTCGTGGTCGACCTCTCGGGCGAGCGGGTCGTCGGGCTACGCGCGGTGATCGGCTATCTGCACACCGGCTTCGAGAAGAACATGGAGCTGAAGACGTGGTGGAAGGCGATCACGTACCCCGAGCGGATCGACTACGTCGCCTTCCAGTACAACGAGCTCGTCTTCGTGCTCGCGATCGAGAAGCTGCTCGAGCTGGAGGTGCCGGCGAAGGCGACGTGGATGAGAACGCTCCTGTGTGAGCTGAACCGTCTCCATTCGCACCTGATCTTCCTGGGCACGAGCGCGCTCGAGCTGGGGGCGATCTCGATGTTCTGGTACTGCTTCCGCGAGCGCGACCAGATCCTCGATCTTTCCGAGCTGGCGACGGGGATGCGGATGCACACGCGCTACTTCCAGGCCGGCGGGTTGGCCGAGGACATCCCGCGCGGCTTCGCCGCCGAGTGCCGCAAGTTCGTCGAGTGGATGCCGAAGGCGATCGACGAGTACGAGGCGATCCTGTCCCGGAACGAGATCTGGCTCGAGCGGACGCGGGGGATCGGGCGCCTGTCGGCCGAGGACGCGATCGCGCTCGGGCAGTCGGGCCCGGTGCTGCGCGCGTCAGGAGTCGACTGGGATCTCCGCCGCGACCGGCCCTATCTGGCCTACCCCGAGGTCGACTTTCGGGTGCCTGTGTATCCGAACGGCGACGTCTACGACCGCTACCGCGTGCGCATGGACGAGATGCGGGAGTCGGTGCGGATCGTCGAGCAGTGCCTCGACGGAATGCCCGAGGGACCGTGGATCGCCGACGACCGCAAGGTCGTGCTCCCGCCGCGTCACGAGCTCCACACCTCGATGGAGTCGCTTATCCACCACTTCAAGATCGTCACGGAGGGCTACCGCGTGCCCGAGGGCGAGGTCTACGTGACGGTCGAGTCGCCGCGCGGCGAGATGGGCTGCTTCGTAGTCTCGGACGGCGGGCCGAGGCCGTGGCGCGTGAAGTTCCGGGCGCCGTCCTTCGTCGCGCTCGAGGCGACGGCGACGTGCATGCGGGATGCGCTCGTCGCCGACCTGATCGCGATCGTCGGCTCGCTCGACTCTGTGATGGGTGAGGTCGACCGATGAGCCTCCGCGACGAGATCCGCGAGGCGGCCGCGCCGTATCCCGACGCCCGGTCGGGAGTGATGAACGGCCTCCACCTGGCGCAGGAGCAGTACGGCTGGCTCCCGCTGGAGGCGCTGCGCGAGGTCGCCGACGCGCTCGATCTGACCCCGGCGCACGTGCAGGCCGTCGCGTCCTTCTACGACATGTACCACCTCGCGCCCGTGGGCGAGCACCTCGTCGAGATCTGTACGAATGTCTCGTGCGCGCTCGCCGGGGCGCAGCAGGTCGTCGAGTCGTTCGAGCGCGAGCTCGATCTGCGCGCCGGAGAGACGAGCGACGACGGCAAGGTCACGCTGCGCACGATCGAGTGCGCCGGCGGCTGCGGCTCTGCCCCCGTCGTTCTCGTCGACCACCGCTACCGGGAACCGACGAGACCCGACGACGTGGCGGGAATCGTGGTGGAGCTCCGCGGTGGCTGAGGCGCAGCAGCTGGTCCTCGCCGGGGCCGACGAGCGCGACCTCACACAGCTCGCGGAGTACCAGGCGGTTGGGGGCTACCAGGCGCTGGCGAAGGCGCGCGGGCTGGACCGGCAGGCCGTGATCGAGGAGATCTCGACTGCGACGCTGCGCGGACGCGGCGGCGCCGGCTTTCCGATGGGCCGGAAGCTCAGCCTGGTCCAGCCGCCCGAGGTCGCGGGCAAGCCGCCCTATGTCGTTGCCAACGCCGACGAGTCGGAGCCGGGTGCCTTCAAGGACCGCGAGATCATGCGGCGCGTCCCGCACCGCTTCATCGAGGGGTGCCTGATCTCGGCGCACGCGATCGGAGCCAAGCACGTCTTCATCTACATCCGCGGCGAGTACCTGGCGGAGTTCGAGGTGCTGAAGCGCGCCGCGGACGACGCGCTGGACGCGGGCCTGCTCGGTGACGTCACGCTCGTCATCCACCGCGGCGCGGGCGCGTACATCTGCGGCGAGGAATCCGCTCTGCTGGAGTCACTCGAAGGGAAGCGCGGCCAGCCGAGGCCGCGGCCGCCGTTCCCGCCCATCTCGGGCCTCTATGCGGCGCCGACGCTGATCAACAACGTCCAGACGCTCGCGACAGTCCCGATCATCCTCGACCTCGGCGGCAAGCGATACGCCTCGCTCGGGCCCGAGGCCTCGCCCGGAACCGTCGTCTACTCGATCTCCGGGAACGTCGAACGGCCGGGCAACTACGAGCTGCCACTCGGGACGACGATCCGCGAGTTGATCTACGACGTCGGCGGGGGCATCCCTGGCGGTCACGAGCTGAAGGCCGTCATCCCGGGCGGCTCGTCGGTGCCGGTCTTCACGCCGGAAGAGATCGACACGCCGGCCGACTTCGACTCGATCCAGGCCGCAGGCTCGTTCCTTGGCTCGGCCGCCATCATCGTCGTCGACGAGCGCGCCTGCATGGTGCAGCTCGGCCTGCGGGTCGAGAAGTTCTACATGCACGAGTCGTGCGGCAAGTGCACGCCCTGCCGTGAGGGCACACGCTGGATGGTGAGCCTGCTCGAGAAGATCGAGTCCGGCCGCGCGGAGCACGCCGACCTCGATCTCCTCCGCAACGTGTGCAACCGCGTGCTCGGGAAGTCGCTCTGTGCGCTCGGCGACTTCGCGGTCTGGCCGATCGCGAGCTACATCGACAAGTACCGCGACGAGTTCGTCGCGCACATCGAGCAGGGGGGCTGTCCTTTCGGCGGCGAGTCCTCGCTCGAGGGCGTGATAGCCCCGATCGACCAGCACACGCATTCCCCAGTAGCCGAGGTCCCAGCATGAGCCATGTCCGGTGCCTGGCCCCGGCGCTGACCTTCTCGGACACCGCTGTGGAGGGACGCGCGAATCCAGGCGCCGCTTTTGACGAAACGGACGCGACCCGGCGAGACATGTTGGGTGCCTGGCACCGGACAGGGGCGTTATGAGCGCGGCTGAGATCGTCACTGTCTCGATCGACGGGCGTGACGTTCAGGTGCCGAAGGGGACCGGGATCGTCGAGACGGCGCTCGCGGCGGGGATCGAGATCCCGGTCTTCTGCTACGAGCCGCGGCTCGGGCCGGCGATCGGCGCGTGCCGGATGTGCCTCGTCGAGGTCGAGGGGCTGCCGAAGCTGCAGACCGGCTGCACCCTGACCGCGCAGAACGAGATGGTCGTGCGCACAGCCCAGACCTCTGCCGCCGCCGCCGAAGGCCAGAACTCGACACTCGAGTTCATCCTCGTCAACCACCCGCTCGACTGCCCGGTCTGCGACAAGGGCGGCGAGTGCCCGCTGCAGGACCTCACCTTCCGCTGGGGTCCCGGCGCGACGCGGAACACCTTCCCGAAGCGCACCTTCGAGAAGCCGATCCCGATCTCGCCGACGATCGCGCTCGACCGCGAGCGCTGCATCCTCTGCTACCGCTGCACGCGCTTCTCGTCGGACGTGGCCGAGGACAGCCAGCTGGTCGCCCGCGAGCGCGGCTCGCAGTCCGTGATCGCCACCTTCGAGGACGAGCCGTACCGCGCGCCATTCTCGGGCAACGTGATCGAGCTCTGCCCCGTCGGCGCGCTCACGTCGACCCAGTACCGCTTCGTGGCGCGCCCGTGGGAGATCCAGAACGTCCCGACCGTCTGCGGGATGTGCCCGGTCGGCTGCAACATCGACGCGACCACCCGCGAGGGAAAGGTGAAGCGGATCCTGTCGCGGAACCATCCCGAGGTCGATGCGGGCTGGCTCTGCGACAAGGGCCGCTTCGGCTACACGCATCTGGGCGCCGACGACCGCGTCGCCGATCCGCTGCTTCGCGTCGGGCCTCGCCGCTACGAAGCGATCTCCTGGGACGACGCGCTGGGCGAGGCCGAGCAGATGCTCCACGCGGCCCGGGGGAAGATCGTCACCGCGCTCTCGGGCTCAGAGACCGTCGAGCAGGCGTACGCGCTCGGCAAGCTCCTCCGCCGCGGCCTCGGCGCGCACTCTGCCCTCCTGACCGAGGATCTGAGCCCGACACTCGATGCCTTCCGTGCGCCCCTGTCGGTGATCGGCAACGCCGAGCTGGTCGTCGTCCTCGGGGACGACCCGGTCGTCGAGCGCGCACCGATCGTCGACCTCTGGCTCCGTGCGGCCCGTCGAGCGGGCGCAGAGATCGTCACAGCCGAGGTCGGGGCCCGCCAGGGAGGCATCGCCACGCTCGGGGACGGCGTCCGCTCGCGGCTGCGAAAGAGTGAGCACGCGGTCCTCATCTGGTCGGGCCCCGGCGGCCGCGGCGGCGAGATGGTCGCAGCGCTCGCGGCCGAGCTCGGCTTCGCGGACCGGCCCGGCTGCGGTGCCTTCTACCTGCCCGTGACCGCCAACGGGCGCGGCGTCGCCGATGCGTGGGCGGCTGCGGCCGACGAGGACGAAGGGAACCCCGAGCCGATCGCTTTGCTCGTCGTCTCCGGCGACGAGGCGGCCGCGAACCCCGACGTCCGCATCCTTGCCGAGCAGGCCGAGAACGTCCTCGCGATCACGATGTTCCGCCGTCCCGTCGCCCCCTGGGCAAGGCTGATCCTGCCGGGGACGAGCTACCTGGAGCGCGACGGCACCTACGTCAACCTCGAGGGCCGGCTGCAGCGGCTGCGGCGCGCCGTGATCCCGCCCTGCCCCGACGAGCTCGCCTGGCTCGCCAAGCTCGCGGAGCGCTTCGGCGTCGAGCTCTCCCCCTACGCCTCGCAGGTCTTCGCCCAGGTCTCATCCGTCGCCTACGGCGGGCTCGAGTACGGCGGCGTCGGCGAGCAGGCTTCGCTGCCCGCGCGCGTCGGGCTGAAGGAGGCACCGCCGGGGCGCCCGCGGGCCGCGCGCGACGCGAAGGGGAAGGGCCTGCGACTCGTCGTCTACCGTCCGCTCTTCTCGGGCCCGGCGATCGACCGCATCCCGGAGCTCCAGTTCCAGCGTCCCGACGCGGAGGTCGAGCTGTCCACCGAAGATGCGAAGCGGCTGAAGCTCGAGGCCGGCCGGACCGTGCACGTCAGCTCGAACGGCACCTCGGTCGAGCTCCGCGCGCGCGTGAACCCGCAGCTCGTCGCCGGTGTCGTGCGAATCGCAGCCGATCACGCCCGGGACCTGGGCACGAACGTCGAGGTGAAGCCGTGAACGAGCCCTGGTGGATCTCCGCTGCCAAGGCGTTCGTGATCGTGAACCTCGTCCTCTTCATGTTCGCGTACATGACGTGGGTCGAGCGCAAGCTGATCGGCCGCATGCAGCTGCGCTACGGGCCGAACCGGGCCGGGCCCTTCGGCCTGCTCCAGCCGATCGCGGACCTCGTCAAGCTCATCCGCAAGGAGAGCTTCTTCCCGGCGACGGCGGTCGAGCTCCTCTACTTCAGCGCACCCGTTCTCTCGGCGGCGACCGCACTCGCGGCGTTCGCCGTAATCCCGTTCGGCCAGGGCTGGCACGTCTGGCGCTATGACATCACCGGCGAGATCATCAATGTGCCGATCTCACTGATCCTGATCTTCGCGCTCGGCTCGCTCGGGATCTACGGCTTCATCGTCGGCGGCTGGGCATCCGATTCGAAGTACGCGCTGCTCGGCTCGATGCGCACCTGCGCGCAGCTCGTGTCGTACGAAGTCGCACTCGCGCTCTCGGTGCTCGGCGTCGTGCTCATGACCGGCTCGCTCTCGCTCGTCGACATCGTCGAGCGCCAGCAGGACACGATCTGGTTCGCCGTGCCGCAGTTCTTCGGTCTGCTCGTCTTCTTCGCCGCGGGCACGGCCGAGACGAACCGTCCCCCGTTCGACCTCCCGGAAGCGGACACGGAGCTCGTCGCGGGCTACCACACCGAGTACAGCGGCATGCGCTTCGGGCTCTTCTCGATGGCCGAGTACGTGAACATGATCACGCTCTCGGGCCTCTGCGTGACGCTCTTCTTCGGCGGCTGGCTGGGGCCGTGGTCTCCGCTCGGCCCGCTCTGGTTCCTGCTGAAGGTGCTCTTGCTGATCGGCCTCTTCATCTGGCTCCGGGCGACGCTGCCGCGTCTCCGCTACGACCAGCTGATGGCCTTCGGGTGGAAGGTGCTCCTGCCGGTGGCGACGCTGAACGCGCTCGTCACGGCCGCCCTGGTGGTCGCTTTCCGATGAGCCCGCAGCCGATCGACTCGTTCCGCGGCTTCGGCGTCACGCTGAGGCAGATCTTCAAGAAGCCGATCACGCAGCAGTACCCGGAGTACAAGCGCCCGCTCTACCCGCGTTTTCGCGGGCGGCATCGGCTCTGGCGACATCAGAACGGGCTCGAGAAGTGCGTGGGCTGCTCTCTCTGCGCCGCGGCCTGCCCGGCCGACTGCATTCGTGTCGTCGCCGAGGAGAACACGCCCGTGAACCGCATCTCCGCGGGTGAGCGCTACGCGCGCATCTACGAGATCAATCTCTCGCGCTGCATCTTCTGCGGTTACTGCGAGCTCGCCTGCCCCTTCGACGCGATCACGCTCGAGGCCGAGTACGAGCTCTCCGAGTACTCCCGCGACGACCTGATCTACACGAAGGACATGCTGCTCGCGGAGCCGATCAAGCGGGTGCCGGTCGCCGACCGGGATCTCTACGACACACCCGTCCCCGCCTACAAGGAGCGCTCGTAGTGGGGAACTTCATCGTCTGGGTCGTGTGGGTGCTGGCGGCGTTCTCCTGCCTCGGTTCAGGCGCGGCAGTAGTCAGCTTCTCGAATCCCTTCTACTCGGCCCTCGCGCTGATCGGGAACCTCGGCTCGCTGGCGGTGATGTATCTGCTGCTCTCCGCGGAGTTCGTCGCCGCGGCGCAAGTGCTCGTGTACGCGGGCGCGGTGATGGTGATGTTCCTGTTCGTGATCGCGTACCTGGGGCGGCACGCCGACGCGCCGTGGGCGGGCGGGCCGAGCTGGCAGGCGCTCGGGGCGACGGCCGCGGCGGGCGCGCTGATGGTGGAGATCGTCGTCGCGATCGGCCTCAAGGCAAGCGGCCGGCTCGCCCAGGCCCCGGACGTCGCGTCGTCGTTCGGAAACCCGGCTGGAGTGGGACGCCTGTTCCTCACCGACCACTTGCTCGCGTTCGAGATCACCTCGATCGTGCTGCTCGCGGCCGCGGTCGGTGGCGTCGTTCTCGGCAGCAACGTGCGGAAGGGGACCTCCGCACAGTGATGGGCCCGAACGTCACCTGGTACGTCGCGGTCGCCTCGTTCCTGTTCGGGATCGGCGCCCTCGGCGTGATGCTACGCCGAAGCCCGCTGATCATCCTGCTCTCGCTCGAGATCATGCTGAACGGGGCCAACCTGGCCTTCATCGCCTTCTCGCGGCACCATGGGCACCTCGACGGGCAGGTGTTCGCGCTCGCCGTGATGGCCGTCGCCGCCGCCGAGGTCGTCGTCGGCCTCGGCCTGATCGTGGCCATGAACCGGCGGCAGCTCGTGCTGGACGTCGACAAGCTCTCGACCCTGCGCGGATGATCGCCACGCTACGCGTCCGGTTTGGCCGAAGCTGCGCCTGCCGGCGTCAGACGCTAACCCCGCATCCGCTGCGGAGAAACTCGTGATCATCGCCTCGTGGGTCTGCCTGTTCGCGCCGCTCGGGGCGACGGTCGCGATCACGCTCGGCGGGACTCGCTGGACGCGACGCGGGGCCGGCCGGCTCGCAACGGCCTCGGTCTTCGTCTCGTTCATCGCGGCGGCGGTCGCCTTCTTCTCGATGCTCGGCCGCGACACCGGCGACCGCTCGCATCTCTCGACCGCGTGGACGTGGCTCGCCGCCGGCAACTTCCACGTCGGTCTCAGCATCCTCGTCGACCCGCTCTCGATCTTCATGATGCTCGTCGTCTCCGGAGTCGGCGCCCTCATCGTCGGCTACTCGATCGGGTACATGGACGGCGACGACGAGGAGCGGCGCTACTTCGCTTACATGGCGCTCTTCGTCTTCTCGATGCTGCTGCTCGTCCAGGCGGGCAACCTGCTGCTCCTGCTCGTGGGCTGGGGGCTCGTCGGCCTCTGCTCGTACTTCCTGATCGGCTATCACCACGAGCGGCCGGCCGCGGTCGCGGCCGCCAAGAAGGCGTTCATCATGAACGCGTTCGGCGACGCGACGATGGCACTCGCGTTCTTCCTGCTCATCCAGAAGACCGGCTCGCTCGAGTTCGCAGCTTCGTTCCAGTGGGCGGGTGGCGCAGCGGGAACCTGGGCGGTGAACCTCGTCGCGCTCGGCCTGCTCGGCGGCGCGGTCGCGAAGTCGGCGCAGCTGCCGCTGCAGACCTGGCTCCCCGACGCGATGGAGGGCCCGACGCCCGTGAGCGCGCTCATCCACGCGGCGACGATGGTGACGGCCGGCGTCTACCTGCTCGTCCGCGCAGCGCCGATCTTCGAGCGCGCCGCGCATGTCCAGCAGCTCGCAGCCGGCCTCGGCGCGGCCACCCTGCTCCTCGCGGGCTTCATCGCCCTCGTCCAGGTCGACATCAAGCGCGTGATCGCGTACTCGACGATGTCGCAGATCGGCTACATGTTCCTCGGCGCCGGGCTAGGGGCCTACGCGAACGCGATGTTCCACCTGATGACGCACGCGTTCTTCAAGGCGCTTCTCTTCCTCGCGGCCGGGATCGTCATCCACGCGCTCGTCGGCGAGCAGGACATGCGGAAGATGGGCGGGCTCCGCCGCTTCCTGCCGAGGACGTACGTCGCGTTCCTCGTCGGCGCGCTCGCCCTGACGGGCATCCCGCCGCTGTCGGGGTTCTTCTCGAAGGACTCGATCCTCGCCTCGGCCCTCGCGGCCGGCTGGTACGGGGACCTGCTCTTCGCGGCCGGGCTCGTTGGCGCGTTCCTGACCGGCCTCTACACGTTCCGGATGCTCTTCCTCGTCTTCGGCGGCGAGCCGTCGGCCTACGCCCGCGAGCACTTCCACCAAGCCGAGCGCAACGAGCCATGGCTCTGGATGGGCCTGACGGTGGGTGCACTGACGGTGCTCTCCGTAATCGGCGGCTGGATCCAGATCGCGGGGCTCTGGCACCCGCTGACGGATTTCCTCAAGCCCGCGGCCGAGCCGCTCGTCGAGCCGAGCGGGCTGCAGGATCTCCTCGCCAGCCTCGGCGCCGTCTCCCTGGGCGTGGCCGGGGCGCTGCTCGCGTGGTCGATCTACGGAACCCGCCGCATCGGCGTGCCGAGCGCACGGCCGCTTCGCGCCCTGCTCGAGCACAAGTTCTACTTCGACGAGGCCTACGACCTGCTCTTCTACCGACCCGCAGTCCGGCTTGCCCAAAGCCTCAGGGATTCCGTGGAACGCCCGCTCGTCCAGGGCTCGCTGACCGGCATCGCGGCCGGCGCGCGCCGGGTCGGCACTGAGGTGACCGAGCTGCAGACAGGCGTCGTGCGCACATACGCGTTCGCGATCGCGGGCAGCGTCGCGGTCCTCGCCCTCGTCTTCGTGTGGGTCAAATGACGGGCTGGCTGGCGACGATCCTCGTCGTGCTGCCCTTCGCGGGCGCCCTCGTCGTCTGGCTCCTGCCCCTCAACCGGTTCGCCGCCGGCTCGCTCGCCCTGCTCGTCGCCCTCGCCGAGGTCGCCTTCTGGATCAACGCACTGACCCGGATGGATTTCGACCGCGCGGGCTCGACGCCGAACTTCGACCAGCACGCGACGTGGTTCAGCGACCTCCATGTCTCCTACCACGTCGGCTTCTACGCATTCTCGTTCTGGCTGGCCGGGCTCGCGGTGGTCGTGATGGCGGCGGCGATCGCGTACGCGTTCTGGGCCGGACGCGAGCGCGCCCGTGCGTACTTCGGGCTCATGCTGTTCCTCACCGGCGCAGTCGTCGGCGTCTTCGCGGCGCAGGACCTGCTCCTCTTCTACGTCTTCTTCGAGGCGATGCTGATCCCGCTCTACGTCTTGATCGGCGTCTGGGGTGGGCCCGGCCGCCTCGGCGCGACGGTGAAGTTCGTCATCTACACGATGGCGGGCTCGCTCCTGATGCTCGCCGCGGTCATCGTCTACGGGCTCTCGCGCGGCACCTTCGACCTGATCCAGATGGCTCCAAGCGGTAGCCACTGGCTCTTCCTCGGCTTCGCGATCGCCTTCGCCGTCAAGGCGCCGCTCTTCCCGCTGCACGGCTGGCTGCCCGACGCCTACCGCGAGTCGCCGCCCGAGGTCGCGGCCGTCCTCTCCGGTGTCGTCTCGAAGGCGGCGATCTTCGGCTTCATCCGCATCTGCTTCGGGAAGTTCCCCGGGCCCTTCGACGACTTCCGTGTCTGGATCCTCGCGCTCGCGGTCGCGGGGCTCGTCTACGGGTCGCTGCTCGCCTTTCGCGCTCCCGACGTGCGCGGGGTGATCGCGTACTCGAGCCTCTCGCAGATGGGCCTGATCACGATCGGCGTCTTCGCCGGGAACGCTGCCGGCTTCAGCGGCGCAATTCTCCAGTCCGTCAACCACGGGTTGATCACGGCAACGCTCTTCCTGCTCGCCGGAGCGATCGAGCGGCGTCTCGCGACCGGCGAGTTCGCGCGGCTCGGCGGCATGGCGCGCGGGCGGCCGGCGCTGGCAACGGTGTTGATGGCGACGGGAGTGATCGCGCTCGCGGTGCCGGGCTCGTCGGCCTTCGCGGGCGAGTTCCTGATCCTGGCCGGCATCTTCAGCACGGGCTGGGGCTGGACCCTCGCCGGCGCGACCGGGATCGTGCTCGCCGCGATGTACATGCTGCGGCTGATCTCGGCTGTGCTCCACGAGCAGCCGGGTCGCGCCGTCAGCGAGGGCGTGCTCGACCTGCGCCCGGCTGAGCTCGGCATCCTGGCGTCACTCGTCGGCTGCCTGCTCGCGCTCTCGGCGTGGCCGGCCGCGATCAGCGGACACTCGTTCGAGCGATCCGCCGATACGCCCGTCTTGCAGGAGCTCGTCAGGTGATCCACACGCCGTCCGTCGACTGGTTCGCGCTCTCGCCTTCGCTGGCAGCTCTCGCCGCCGGCGGACTCTGTCTGCTCGTCGCGGTGCTCACGCCGCGCTGGCTCCTCCGCCCGCTCGCCGCCTTCACCTGCGCGCTCGGCTGCCTCGGTGCGGTCGTCGCAGCCGCCCTCCTTTACTGGCGCAGCGCCGATCCGCAGGGCGTCATCGCCGACGCAGTCAGCCGCGACCGCCTCGCGGCGCTGGCGCAGATCATCGTCGCCGGCTCGGGCCTGCTCGCGGTCGGCATCTCGTACTCGTCGCGCACCCGCCAGGAGCATGTCGGCGAGTACTACGCGCTGCTCGCAACGGCGGTCGGCGGGATGGCGTTCCTCGTCTCCGCGAACAACCTGATGACGCTCTTCCTCGGGCTCGAATGGTTCTCGGTCTGCCTGTACGTCCTCTGCGCGGTAGAGATCGACGTCGTCGCCTCGCTCGAGTCGGGCCTCAAGTACCTGATCGTGGGCGGCGTCGGCTCGGCCGTCCTCCTCTTCGGCTCTGCGCTCATCTACGGCTCGACCGGCGAGCTCGGTTTCCGCGCGATCGCCGACGCGACCCGCGCCCAGCACCTCGAGGGCGACGCGTTACTCCTTGTCGGCCTGGCGATGTTGCTGGCGGGGCTTGCCTTCAAGGCCTCGGCCGCGCCGTTCCACATGTGGACACCGGACGTGTACGAAGGAGCGCCTTCGCCGGTGACCGCCTTCATGTCCGCGGCCACGAAGACGGTTGCGCTCGTGCTCGCCATGCGCGTCCTCACGGTCGCC
>Ga0066709_100002716_pt1 | contig 13096 bp, 14 predicted proteins | sample GraSoiAngelo_158_FD_79665 | JGI IMG/M metagenome (GOLD analysis project Ga0066709, IMG submission 79665) | Grasslands soil microbial communities from the Angelo Coastal Reserve, California, USA - 14_1009_16_30cm | ecosystem: Environmental > Terrestrial > Soil > Grasslands | place: USA... | reverse complement strand
TTCCCCTCTTCCCCTCCGTAGATGGCGTCCACCACCGCCGGGGTCACCGCGGACGGCGGGCCGTCGAAGCCGACGCGGCCGCGGCGGAAGCCCACGATCCGCGTGGCGTAGGCCAGGGCCGTCTCGAGCTGGTGCTGGCTCACGACCAGCGTGAGGCGGCGCTCGACGTTGATCGCCTTCAAGATGCCCATGATCTCCGTCGTCAGCGCCGGGTCCAGGCTGGCCGTGGGCTCGTCCGCGAGGATGACGCTGGGCGCCTGCGCCAGGGCGCGCGCGATGGCCACGCGCTGCTGCTCGCCGCCGGAGAGCGTGTCGGCGCGGCGGCCGGCGAGGTGGCCGAGGCCCACGCGCCCCAGGCACTCGAGGGCCAGCGCGCGGTCGGCCGGCGGCACGCGGCCGACCAGGCTCGGCAGCGGCGCCACGTAGCCGAGACGTCCGGCGAGCACGTTGTCGAGCACGGAGGCGCGGCGCACGAGGTTGAACTGCTGGAAGATCATCCCGATCTGGCGGCGCGCGGCGCGCAGCTCGGCGGCGCCGGCGCCGGTGACGGCGCGGCCGGCCACGCGCACGCTGCCGGCCGTCGGCTCCACGAGGCGGTTGAGCGCGCGCAGGAAGGTGGTCTTGCCGGCGCCGCTGCGCCCGAGGATGACGACGAACTCGCCGGGCTGGATCGCGAGATCGACGCCGTCCACTGCGACCACCGACGGCGGCAGGACGATGCGCAGACCCGCGACCTCGATCATCGGCGCCACCGGAGCCGCCGCGGGCGGGGAGCTCAGCGCGGCCGGACGCCCAGCAGCTCGATGGCCGCCCGCACGGGATCGTAGTCGCGGTCCTCGGCGGGCGCGAAGCCGTCGATCTCGTACATCCGCTTGAGGAGGTCAGCGTGGGCCGGCGGCTTGAGCGACAGCAAGGCCGTGCGCACGCGCGCGAACAGGGCGGGATCCATCCCGTCCCGGGCGGCGATGCCGGCCTCGGGGATCTCCGGCGTCTCGGCGACGAACACGATCCGCTCGCGCTCGGCGGGGTCCTTCAAGTATTGCTCGCGCGCGACGTCGAACGAGGCGATGGCGTCCACGTGGCCGTTGAGCAGCGCGCGCATGCTGGCGTCGTGCGCGCCGGAGAAGACGACCTCCTTGAAGAACGTCTTGGGGTCGCGGTTCTTGACGAGCCCGCGCTGCATCAGCAGCACCATCGGATAGATGTAGCCGGACGACGAGGCCGGATCCACGAAGGCCATGCTCTTGCCGCGCAGCTCCTCCACGCTCTTGATGCCCGACTCCCTGCGCACGAAGATGCGCGAGGTGAACGAGGACTTGCCGTGCCACAGGTTGCGCGCCACGATCGTGGCCCTGGCCTCGCGGTGGGCCAGCACGTAGCCGCCTGGGTGCACGAAGGCGAGATCGGCGGTGCGATTGCGCAGCGCCTCGATGACCGCCGCGTAGTCCGAGGCCACCGTCACCCGCACGGGCACGCCGACCAGGCCGCCGAGCACGCGGCCGAACTCCTCGCCGGCCGCCAGCAGGTCGGTCGGCTTCTGCGAGGGCGTGAGCACGAGGTGCAGCCCCGGCTGCGCCGTGGCGGGCCCGCCGAGCGGCGCCGCCAGCGCCATGAGCAGCACCACGGTCGTGAGGGCGCGCATTGCCGGTGAGGATAACATTGGGGCTCGTGCACGAGATTGTGATCGTCGACGACCACGAGATGGCGCGGGACACGCTGATCGGCATGGTCGAGCACGCGGGCTACCCGGCGGTGGCCTTCGCCAACCCGGCCGGCGCGCTGGCCCGCATCGCCGAGCATCGCCCGGCGCTGATCCTGCTCGACATGATGATGCCCGAGATCGACGGCGCGGAGTTCCTCTGGCGCCTGGCCGAGATCCAGGACGGCGCGACGGTGCCGGTGATCGTGGTCTCGGCCATCGGCCACCTCCTGCAGGGCATGCGGCGAAGCGACGTGCGCTCGGCCGGCGTGGCCGCGGTGCTGTCCAAGCCGGTGAACTACGCGACGCTCATCGACGCGATCCGGCGCATCATCGGGCCGGCCGAGAGCCCCCTCAGAGAAAGTTGACCCCGACCCATCGTTTGGGGACAATCGGGTGCCGTGTCCATGACCCCAGCCGCGCGAAAGCGGAAGGCCAGCGTGAAGCCGGCGCGCAAGCGCACGGTGGAGCACGTCCAGGCACGCGCCAAGATCGTCCGTTTGCCCCGGCGCGCGGTCGAGCCTGCGGGCTGCGTCAAGTGCGGCAGCCTCTTCGTCGAGATCGAGCCCGCCTTCGTGCACTGCCGCTACTGCGGCTCGCTCTCGCGCATCCGCGGCACCTCGCTGCTGGCCCAGGAAGAGTACGAGATGCGCTCCGGCCTGCGGCTGGCGTCATAGTTAGATGGGGGCCCCGAAATGGCCCCCAAGCCCCCACACGTTCGCAGCGCCCCGGCGGAGCCGTGGCGCTTCTCTGGAGTACTTGGCTCGTGCGGGCCCCGAAACGGCCCCCAAGCCCCCAGACGTTCGCAGCATCCCGGCCAGCCGTGACGCTGCTCTGGGACACGCCTCGCTGCTCTGCGTGACACCGCTCTGATCGCCCGTACTCTAATTCCCGTTCGCTGGTATGCCGTTCGCACCCGCCTGTCTGGTCGCAGGGGGAAGGGTGGGGGCCGCCCTGACCACGGCTTGCAATACCGCAGAAGGGAGACCACCATGAAGCTACATCGCACCACGCTCGCATTCGCCGTTGCCGCCGCGCTGGCCCTGCCGCCGGCGGTCATGGCGCAGCAGCCGGCTCCGAAGCCGGAGTCCAAGCAGGGCCAGAACAAAGGCGGGCTGGCCCAGGGGGATCGCAAGTTCGTGATGGAGGCTGCGCACGGCAACATGGCCGAAGTCGAGCTCGGCAAGCTGGCCGCCGACAAAGGGGCCTCGGACGCTGTCAAGCAGTTCGGCAAGCGCATGACCGACGACCACGGCAAGGCGAACGCCGAGCTGAAGGACTTCGCGGAGAAGAAGGGGCTGACCCTGCCCGCGGACCTCGACGCCAAGCACAAGCAGCTCCGTGACCGGCTGGCCAAGCTCAACGGCGCCGACTTCGATCGCGCCTACGCCAACGAGATGGTGAAGGACCACAAGAAGGACGTCGCCGACTTCAAGCGTGAGGCCAAGGGCGCCAAGGATCCCGACCTGAAGGCCTGGGCGAGCAAGACCCTGCCGACGCTGGAGGACCACCTCAAGCAGGCGCAGGACATGCAGGCCCAGCTGAAGAGTGCACCCAGGGCAGCTCGATGAGCTGACGCGGGCCAATCCCGCGTACGTCCTCTCGCTCTGGGAGGACTACCGGCGCGATCCGCGCTCGGTCGACGAGCGCTGGGCGCTGATCTTCGCCGGCCTCGAATATGGGCTGGCACTGCGCGACGGGGCGCCGGCGGTCGCGGCCGGCGCCCCACCGGCCACCGGGCCCGACGTCGCCGACATCGTCCACTCCTTCCGCGAGCTCGGTCACCTCGTCGCCGACCTCGATCCGCTCGGCAGCAGCCCGCGCGAGCACGCGCTCCTCGGCCTGCGCGAGCTCGGGCTCGCCGAGTCCGATCTCGATCGTGAGGTCGACTGGGCGCCGTTCGCGCCCGGCCGGCGCGGGCCCCTGCGCGAGCTGCTGGAGGCGCTGCGCGCGACGTATGCCGGCACGCTGGCCGTCGAATATCTCGGCATCGCCGACAAGCAGCGGCGCGACTGGGTGCGCGAGCGCTTCGAGCACACACGCCCCGCGCTGGACGCCGCCGCGCGCCGCCGCGTGCTCGAGCGCCTGATCACCGCCGAGAGCTTCGAGCACTTCCTTCACGCGCGCTACGTGGGCCAGAAGCGCTTCTCGCTCGAGGGCGGCGACGCGCTGATTCCCATGCTGGACGCGCTGGTCGACGAGGCCGCGCGCCTGGACGTGGCCGAGCTGGTGCTGGGCATGCCGCACCGCGGCCGCCTCAACGTGCTCGCCCACGTGCTCGAGAAACCGTACGAGCTGATCTTCGCCGAGTTCGAGGGCGCGCCGCTGCCCGACGAGGTCCACGGGGACGGCGACGTGAAGTACCATCTCGGCTTCTCGCATGACCGGCTTACGGCCGAGGGGCGCACGATCCACATCTCGCTGGCGCCGAACCCGAGCCACCTCGAAGCGGTGAATCCCGTCGTGGAGGGTATCGTGCGCGCCAAGCAGGCCTATCGCGACGACACCGCGCGGCGGACGGTGGCGCCGGTCCTCCTGCACGGCGACGCCGCCTTCGTGGGGCAAGGCGTGGTGTTCGAGACGCTGGCGCTGGGCGCGCTGCCGGCCTTCACGACCGGCGGGACGATTCACATCATCATCAACAACCAGATCGGCTTCACGACGTCGCCGCCGGAATACCTGGTGACGCGCTATGCCTCCGATGCCGCGCACGTGATTCCGGCGCCGGTCTTCCACGTCAACGCCGACGATCCGGAGGCGGCCGTGGCCGCCGCGCGCCTGGCCGTCGGCTACCGGCAGGCCTTCGGCGCCGACGTGGTGATCGACTTCGTGTGCTATCGCCGGCACGGCCACAACGAGACCGACGATCCGACGCTGACCCAGCCCGTGCTGTACGAGCAGATCCGCAACCATCCGACGGTGGCGGCGCAGTACGTCAAGCGGCTGGCGGCCGAGGGCGCGGCGGACGAGGAGGAGGCCGCGCGGCTGCGCGACGAGCGGCACGCGCTGATGGACGCTGCGCAGAAGACCGCGCGCCGCGAGATGAGGCGCCAGCCGGTGCACGCCTTCGGCGGCGTCTGGCGCGGCCTCGGCTGGGCCGGCGACGACTGGAGCGCCGACACGCGCGTGCCCGTCGAGCGCTTGCGCGAGATCGGCGAGGGGCTCGCGCGGCTGCCGGACGGCTTCACGCCGGTGGAGCGGGCGCGGCGCGTGCTGGCCGAGCGGCGCGAGCGCGTGGCGCGCGGCGAGGCGATCGACTGGGGCACGGCCGAGGCGCTCGCGTACGGCAGTATCCTGCTGGAGGGCGTGCCGGTGCGGCTGAGCGGCCAGGACACCGTGCGCGGCACGTTCAGCCATCGCCACGCCGCCGTCTTCGACGCCACCGACGGCCGCGCGTGGGTGCCGCTCGATCACCTGGCGGAGAACCAGGCGCGGATGGAGGCCGTCAACAGTCCGCTCAGCGAAGCGGGCGTGCTGGGCTTCGAGTACGGCATGTCGAGCGGCGATCCGCGCCGGCTGGTGGTGTGGGAGGCGCAGTTCGGCGACTTCGCCAACGGCGCGCAGGTGGTGATCGACCAGTTCATCGCCGCCGGCGAGCTCAAGTGGCAGCGGCAGAGTGGCCTCGTGCTGCTGCTGCCCCACGGCTACGAGGGGCAGGGCCCCGAGCACTCCAGCGCGCGCCCCGAGCGCTTCCTGCAGCTCTGCGCGGAGCGCAACATGCAGGTGATCGTGCCGACGACCCCGGCGCAGCTCTTCCACGCCCTGCGCCGCCAGGTGCGCCGGCGCTTCCGCAAGCCGCTCGTGGTGATGTCGCCCAAGAGCCTGCTGCGCTACGCACCGTCGTTCTCGCCGCTGGCCGAGCTGAGTGACGGCGCGTTCCGCCCCGTGCTCGACGACCCGCGCGGTCGTCCGCGCGCGCGACGGCTGCTGCTCGTGTCGGGCAAGGTCTTCTATCGCCTCGACGAGGCGCGCGGTCATCGAGACGACACGGCCATCGTGCGCATCGAGGAGCTCTATCCGTTCCCCGAGGCCGCCCTGCGGGCGGTGGTCGCGCGCCACCCGGACGCGAAGGACGTCCGCTGGGTGCAGGAGGAGCCGGCCAACCAGGGCGCGTGGAGCTTCGTGCGCCCGCGCCTGGCGGCGCTGCTCGGGCGCGAGCCCGTGTACGTCGGCCGCGACGAGGCGGCCAGCCCGGCGACGGGCCACTACAAGCTCCACCAGGACGAGGAGCGCGCGCTGGTGGCACGCGCGCTCGACGACACGCTGGAGGCGGCAGCGTGAGCGCGCAGATCCGTGTCCCCGAGCTGGGTGAGTCGATCACCGAGGCGGTCATCGTCCGCTGGCTGAAGGAGGACGGCGCCACCGTGCGCGCCGACGAGCCGGTGGTGGAGCTGGAGACCGACAAGTCGGCGATGGACGTGGCCGCCCAGGTGGGAGGCCGCCTGTCGATCCGCGAGCCGGCCGGCGCTCGCGTGCGCGTCGGAACCGTGATCGGCGAGATTGCGGAGCCGGGGCGCGTCTCGTCAACGCGTGAGAACGAGCCGGCACGTTCCGCCGAGCGCGAGGGCCGACGGCCGGGCGCGAACGGTGATGGCGCGCAGCCTCAGCGTGTGGCCACCGCCACGGGCGAGCCCGCGGCGCGCCCTGGCGTCGCGCCGCCCCCGGCGGCGCCGGCGCCCGAGCCGCAGCGGGTCGCGGCGGCGGCCGACGAGGACGTGACGCGCGTGCCGATGAGCGAGCTGCGGCGCACGATCGCCCGGCGTCTCGTGGAGGCCCAGCGCCAGGCGGCCATCCTGACGACGTTCAACGAGATCGACGTCGGCGAGCTGCAGGCGCTGCGCGCGCGCCATCGCGAGCGCTTCAAGGCGCGCCATGGCGTGGACCTCGGCCTCACCTCGCTCTTCGCCCGGGCGGTCGTGCTGGCCCTGCGCGAGCTCACGATTCTCAACGCGTCGATCGACGGCGACGACATCGTCTACCATCGCCGCGTGCACCTCGGGATCGCGGTGAGCACGCCGCGCGGGCTCGTGGTGCCCGTCGTGCGCGAGGCCGATCGGCTCGACGTGGCCGGCCTCGAGCGCGCGATCGGCGAGCTCGCGGCGCGGGCGCGCGACAGGCGCCTGGCGCCCGACGAGCTGCAGGGCGGCACCTTCACGATCACCAACGGCGGCGTGTTCGGCTCGCTGCTGTCCACGCCGATCCTCAACCCGCCGCAGTCGGGCATCCTCGGCATGCACACGATCCAGCCGCGGCCGGTGGCGCGCGACGGACAGGTGGTCATCCGCCCCATGATGTACGTCGCGCTCTCGTACGATCACCGGCTCGTCGACGGCGCGCAGGCGGTGTCGTTCCTCGTCCGCGTGAAGGATCTGCTGGAGGACCCCGCCCGGATGGCGCTGGAGGCGTGAGGCGGCTCGCACACCAGCGCACCGGCGAGGGCTCCCGCCCGCTGGTGCTGCTGCACGGCTTCCTCGGCAGCGCGCGCAATCTCTCCACGCTCGCCCGCGCGCTGGTCGAGCGCGATCCGGACCTCGGCATCGTCGCCTTCGACCTCACCGGCCACGGCGCCTCGCCGCCATTGCCGCCCGGCGCGGATTCCGCCACGCTGGCCGGCGACGTCGTCGCCAGCGCGCGCGCCCTCGGCCTGCCGACACCGCTGACACTGGTGGGCCACTCGCTCGGCGGCCGCGTCGCGCTGCGCGCGGCGCTGCTCGAGCCGGCGTCCGTGGCCTCGCTCACGCTGCTCGACATCCCGCCCGGCCCGCTCGACGACACGGGCGGTGCCGCGCGCGTCGCGGACACGCTCCGCCGCGCGCCGGCGCTCGTGGCGACGCGCGGCGAGGCGCGCGCGCACCTGGTCGCCGACGGCGTGCCCGGAGTCCTGGCCGACTGGCTCCTGCTTAATCTCGAACCCGCCGAGGGCGGCTATCGCTGGCGCGTGGATCGCGAAGCGCTCGCCGCGCTCCACGCGCGCATCACGGGCGAGGATCTGTGGCCCGCCGTCGAGGGACGCCACGCGTACGCGGTGCGCTGCGTGCGCGGCGCCAAGTCCGGCTACGTAAGCGACGCCGACGTGCGCCGGCTGCGGGCGGCCGGCTGTCCCGTCGCCACGATCGAGGGCGCCGACCACTTCGTACACGCCGAGCGGCCGCGCGAGACAGCCGCCGCCATTCTGGACGGCCTGGCCTGAGAGTCGGCGGCACGCGCCTTGCGGCCAGTAGCCGCGGGGGTGACACCATGACCGACGATCGCCGCCCGGACGATTCCCGTGCCGACGATACGGGGCTCGTGATTGGACCGACCACGGGCGATGCCGACGTCACGGTGGCGCCGCGCGGCCGTGCCGCCCGCGGATCTACACATCGCGACGCCGAGATCGCCCGCGACGTGTCCCGCCGCCTGGGCGAGCACGCCTCGCTCGACGCCAGCGACGTCGACGTCCACGTGAAGGACGGTCGCGTGACGCTCGAGGGGCGTGTCCAGGACCCGCCGGCCCGTCACGTGGCCGAGCTCATCGCCGACGCCGTCCCCGGCGTCCGCGCGGTCGACAATCGCCTCGACACCAGCCGCGGCTGAAACAGCGGCGGCGAGAACGGCGCGTGTATTGCCATTGCCGCTCTGGCACCACCACTGTCAGATGGATGTCGTTTTCTCACCGGAGCTGCTGGCCAGACATGCGAAATCACGGGCAATGCGGCCGGAACACTTCTTGCTGACACCCGTAGCGCCATGGCGTGGAAACCCAGTCGGGGCATCGTTCTCGCGCTGATCGTGTCGCTGCTGGTGCTCGCGTTCGCGATCTACGGCGCCACCGTCTCGCCCGCTGAGGCCCCGGCGCGGCCCTCGATGCCCTCGCTGTCGGCCTCGCGCTTCTTCGTCCTGCTGCCCGACGGTCGCGTGGAGATGACCGACGCCTACACGCGCCGCGTCTTTCGCTGGGACGGGCGCCGCTGGCTCGAGCTCGAGTCGCACCCGCTGTCCCGTCCACCGCGCTAGCCACTTCCCGGCCGGCGCGGCCGACGTATAATCCCGTCGCGCCCGCCATGCCGCGCACCGAGCCGACCCGCTGCTTCTGGGCCCGCGATCCGCTCGACGTCGTCTATCACGACCGCGAGTGGGGCGTGCCCGTCCGTGCCGACCGCCGGCTCTTCGAGTTCCTCCTGCTGGAAGGCGCGCAGGCGGGGCTGTCGTGGATCACGATCTTGAAAAAACGCGCGGCGTACCGGCGCGCGTTCGGCGGCTTCGATCCCCGGAAGGTCGCGCGCTTCGACGCGGGCGACGTGCGGCGGCTGCTGGGCGACGCCGGCATCGTGCGCAACCGCGCCAAGATCGACGCCGCCGTGGCCAACGCGCGCGCGTTCCTGGCGGTGGCGGCCGAGCACGGCTCCTTCGCGCGTTACGTGTGGGACTTCGTGGGCGGGCGCGCGCTGCAGGGGCGCCGGCGCTCGCGGCGCGACGTGCCCGCGGAAACCGAGCTCTCGCGCGCCCTCAGCAAGGATCTGCGGCGCCGCGGCTTTCGCTTCGTGGGGCCGACGATCTGCTATGCGTTCATGCAGGCCGTCGGCCTCGTCAACGACCACACGCGCGACTGCTTTCGCTATCGCGCGGTGACGCGCCTGGGCCAGGCGCGGAGATCCTCGACGAGCGCCGCGGCGATGAGGCGGCCGCGCAGCGCCAGCACGCGCCGCCCCGTGACCGCGCGCGCCGCCGCCGGCCAGCCGAAGTAGCCGCGGCCGCCGGGCGCCATCCGCTCGAAGCTCGTCGCGCCGCGCCGAAGCGCCGCGGCCCAGTCGACCCACACGGGCGGCAGCCGGCGTGCCTGCGCGCGCCGCACCAGCGCCGGCGCCACCGCCAGCATCATCGCCGTCTCCAGCTCCCCCGAGTGCCACTCGCGCTCCGGCCGCGGGCTGCGCATGAGCGCCCGCACGCGCGGATCGAGCATGGGATTGGACCGGTCGTCCGGCGGCGCGAAGCCGGCCACCAGCACCTGCACGCGCCCGCGCGCGAGCGCGCGGCGGGCGCGCGCGATCGCGCGCAGGTGGCCGGGGTCGGCCTGGTAGTTCGTCAGCACGAAACGGCGGAAGCCGTGGCGCGCGAGGCCGCGCACGACCTCGACGATGAGACGACTCGTCGTCGTCACCGACAGCGAGACGGTGCCGCTCCACGCGGCCGCGAGCGGGCTGGCACCGTAGGGCAGCGCCGGCGCCAGCAGCGGCCGCCAGCCCGCGCGCGCCAGGTGCGGGGCCACGCGCCGGGCCAGCGCCTCGGCGCCGAGCCAGTCGACCGAGAGGGGCAGGTGCGGCCCGTGCTGCTCCACGGCGCCGAGCGGCAGCAGCACGACGCTGCGCGGGCTGCGCGCGCGCCGTCGCGCCTCGGGCCACGTGAGATCGGCCAGCCGGATCACGCGCGCGAGCATACCAGTGCTACACTCCCGCACTCAGGAGGCCGCCATGCGAATCGGGATCATCGGCGCAGGCGCGATCGGGTGTGTCGTGGGCGGGATGCTGACGAAGGCCGGGCGCGACGTCACGCTGATCGACCAGTGGCCCGAGCACGTGGAGGCGATGAAGCGGCAGGGGCTGCGGCTGTCGGGGACGTGCGGCGAGCACACCGTGCGCGTCAAGGCGATCCACGTCCACGAGCTGCAGCTGGTCACGGTGCCCTTCGACGCCGTCTTCGTGGCCGTGAAGTCCTACGACACCGAGTGGGCGACCGCGCTGGCGCTGGGCTACCTCGCGCGTCCCGACGGCGTCGTGGTGGATTTCCAGAACGGCGTCAACGACGAGCGGGTGGCCGCCGTGGCCGGGCGCGAGCGCACGCTGGGCTGCGTGATCACGATCGGCGCCGGCATGTACGAGCCCGGTCACGCGATGCGCACCGACACGCAGACGGTCGGCTTCAAGATCGGCGAGCTGGACGGGCGCCAGACCGAGCGGGCGCGGAAGCTGGCCGAGGTCGTGAGCGACTGCGCCCAGGCCGTGGTCACGCCGAATCTCTTCGGCGAGCGCTGGTCGAAGCTGGCCGTGAACTGCATGGCCAATCCGCTCTGCGGTCTGAGCGGCCTGGGGTCGGCGGAAATCCGGACGGAGCCGGGCCCGGCCCGCATCGCCGTGCAGGTGGGCGCGGAGGCCATCGGCGTCGGCCGCGCGTGCGGCCACGAGGTGGAGCCGATCTACGGCATCGAGACCCAGCGCTTCATCGACGGCGCCGCCGGGCGCGACACGGATCGGCTGCTGGCCGACATGGCGGCCGGCGCCAAGAAGCTCGCGGGCGGGCGGCCCTCGATGCTGCAGGACGTGATGCGCGGCCGCCGCACCGAGATCGACTACCTGAACGGCTACGTCGTGAACGAAGGCCGCCGCGTCGGCGTCAAGACGCCGTTCAACGAGGCGGTGGTGCGTCTCGTGCACGAGCACGGCGTGGGCACGCTCAAGCCGGACCCGAAGAACCTGGAGCCGCTGCTGCGGATGCTGCCGCGCTGAGCGCGGGCGGCCGCGCGGCCAGCGCCACCAGCGCGCCGCCCGCGAACGAGGCCGCGAAGATCATGAACGCGAGCCGGTAGTCTCCCGTCGTGTCGTAGAGCACGCCGCCCACGACGGGGCCGGCCGCCGCCGACAGATGGCGGAAGGGCGAGGCCAGGCCGCGGATCGCGCCCTGCGCCTCGCGCCCGAAGTAATCGGCCCAGGCCAGGCTCGTCACGAACGACTGCGCGCCGCGCGTGAGCCCGTACACCGTGGCGAACGCCACCAGCCAGGCCACCGAGCCCGAGCCCACCACCAGCAGCAGCACGCCGAGCGCCCCGCCCGCGTAGCAGCCCGCGATGCAGTAGCGCACGTGCACGCGCTCGGCGATGAGGCCCCACAGCGGCTTGGCCACGGTGTGCAGCGTGTAGAGGTACGTGATGACGGAGGCGGCCAGCGCCGCCGACAGCCCGCGGTCCGTCACGTACGAGAAGAGGTGGAGGTTCACGCCGAAGAAGCCGAGCCCGGCGAGGTTGGTGCTGACGATCAGCAGCCAGAACGCGGAAGTGCGTGCCGCCGCGCGCGCGCCCAGCGAGACCTCGCGGGTGGCGGCGGCCTGCGGCGCGCGTGTGTCGGCGCCGTCGGGCAGCAGTCCGTAGTCCTCGGGCCGCCGCCGCATGACGGCCGTCGCCGCCAGGCCGAGCACGAGCGTGACGCCGCCCAGCGCGAGCCACGCGCCGCGCCAGCCGAGCTGTCCGATCAGCAGCGCGGTCGGCAGGGGCAGCACGATGCCGGCCGTCGAGAGCCCCATCGTGGAGATCGCCAGCGCGCGCCCGCGCCGGCGCACGAACCAGCGCGCCACCGTCGTGTCGCCCGTCAGCTCGCCGAGCGCGACGCTGCCGAAGGCCATCACGAGGCCGTAGCCGAGCATCACGTGCCAGGCGCTGCCGGCGGCGGCGAGGACGGCGGCGCCGCCGGCCAGGCTCAGCACGCCGAACGCCATGACCACGCGCGGGCCGCGCCGGTCCACCAGTGGGCCCACCACGGGCGACAGCGCCGCGGAGACGAGACGCGCGGCGGCCGAGATCGAGGCGAGCAGGCCGCGGCCGAGTCCGAGCGCGTCGGCCATGAACGGGAAGAACACGCCGAAGGCCACGGTGAGGATGCCGTAGGAGAGCAGGTGCGAGACGAACGCGCCGCCGACGACGAGCCAGCCGTGAAACATCGTGGGATGGTAGCATCGCAGGCATCGGACGGGAGGACGTCATGCAGATCGACATCAAGCGCTGCGTGGTCTGAGGGGATCTGCGTCGCGAGGCCGTGCGCCTCGCCGACGAGATCCAGCGCGCCGTCGGGGTGACGCCGCGCATTCGCATGGGCGGCTTCGGCGCCCTCGACGTGATCGTGGACGGCAAGGTGGTCTTCTCCAAGAAGACCGAGGGCCGGGTGCCGGCGGCCGGCGAGATCGCCGGACGCGTGAAGGGCGCGCGATGAGCCGCTTCACCTTCGGCGACGTCACCATCGATCGCGTCGTCGAGATTCCCCGCTCGGCCTATCCCACGGCCAGCATGCTGCCGGAGTCGACGCCCGAGGCGATCGCCCGTCACCACGCGTGGCTCAAGCCGGACTTCTACGACGCCTCCACCGGCGACCTCGGCTCGCGCATCCAGACGTGGGTGGTGCGCATGCCGGGGCGCACGATCCTCATCGACACCGGCGTTGGCAACGGCAAGACGCGCCACGAGTCGCCGCTGTGGAACGATCGCCGGGGCACGTGGCTCGACGATCTCGCCGCCGCCGGCGTCAAGCCCGAGCAGGTGGACACCGTGGTGCTCACGCACCTGCACGTCGATCACGTCGGCTGGAACACGCGGCTCGAGGGCGGGCGCTGGGTGCCGACGTTCCCGAACGCCCGCTACGTCATGCACGGCGAGGA
>Ga0066709_100002714_pt1 | contig 13099 bp, 11 predicted proteins | sample GraSoiAngelo_158_FD_79665 | JGI IMG/M metagenome (GOLD analysis project Ga0066709, IMG submission 79665) | Grasslands soil microbial communities from the Angelo Coastal Reserve, California, USA - 14_1009_16_30cm | ecosystem: Environmental > Terrestrial > Soil > Grasslands | place: USA... | reverse complement strand
GCGGCACGGCGTTCGGGTCATCCACCGAACGCCACACGCTCGCTTCCGTCCCGACCCGAGACGCAGTCTCGGGTCGGCTCAGATTATGTAGTCCTGCAGGTAGACGCGCACGTCGCGCGGCGCGACGTACACCGTGTCGCCCACCTCGAGCCCGAGCTCCGCGTAGCGGTCCCGCGGAACGTCGACGTTCAGCACGATGCCGAAGTCGGCGGCGAACACGCGCGCCTTCACCACGGGTCCTGCCGGGCTGAGGTGCATGATCTTCCCCTCGAGGCTCGAGCGGCCGTTCGGCGTGCGCAGGATATCGAGCTCGTGCGACCGCACGAAGGCCGTCGCCGGCCGCGGCTCGTCGTGCGGGTGCGCCGGGTAATCCACCTCGAGGCTCCCGGCCTTCATGCGGCCGCGCACGACGTGGCCGTGGAAGACGTTCACGTTGCCGAGAAAGTCCATGACGAAGGGATTGGCCGGGTGCTCGAAGATCTCCCGCGGCGTCCCCGTCTGCTCGACGTGGCCGTGGTTCATGATGACCACCCGGTCGGCCACCTCGAACGCCTCCTCCTGGTCGTGCGTGACGAACACGCTGGTCACGTGGATCTCGTCGTGCAGCCGGCGAAGCCATTGCCGCAGCTCCTGGCGGACCTTGGCGTCGAGCGCCCCGAAGGGCTCGTCGAGGAGCAGGACCTTCGGCTCGGGCGCGAGCGCGCGCGCCAGCGCCACGCGCTGCCGCTGCCCGCCGGAGAGCTGCGACGGATAGGAGCCGGCGAGGGCGTCGAGCTGGATCAGGCGGAGCAGCTCGCCGACGCGCTCCTTCACGCGCTTCCGCGGCCAGCGCCGCACGCGGAGCCCGAAGGCCACGTTCTCGAACACGGTCATGTGACGGAAGAGGGCGTAGTGCTGGAATACGAACCCGACGTTGCGGTCCTTCACGGCGGCGTCGGTCACGTCCTCGTCCTCGTAGAGAACGGTACCGGAGTCGGCCACCTCCAGGCCGGCGATGATACGGAGAAGCGTCGTCTTCCCCGACCCGGAGGGACCGAGGAGGGCGACCAGGGAGCCGCCCGCCACCTCGACGCTCACGTGCTCGAGCGCGCGAAAGCTCCCGAAGCTCTTGCTCACCTGCTTCACGGTGATGCTCATGCGGCGTCTCCTTCACTGCGCAGGCGTGCGGCCTCGGCGAGGTCGCGCCGGGTCTTCCACTCGAGCGCGGTCTTGACGGCGAGCGTCACCAGCGCGAGCGACGCGAGCAGCGAGGCCACCGCGAAGGCGCCCGGCGTGTTGTACTCCTGGAAGAGCTTCTCCACGCGGAGCGGCATCGTGTCGGTCCGCCCGGTGATGTGCCCCGAGACGACGTAGACCGCGCCGAACTCGCCCATGGCTCGCGCGTTGCAGAGGATGATGCCGTACACCAGGCCCCACTTGATGTTGGGCAGGGTCACGCGCCGGAAGAGCTGCCAGCCCGACGCGCCGAGGCTCGCGGCCGCGATCTCCTCGTCGGCGCCGATCGCCTCCATCAGCGGAATCAGCTCGCGGGCGATGAAGGGGAAGGTGACGAAGGTGGTCGCGAGCACGAGGCCGGGCGTGGCGAAGATGATCCGCCAGTCGTGCGCCCGGAGCCACGGGCCGAGGTAGCCCTGCAGGCCGAAGATCAGCACGAAGATGAGGCCGGCCACGACCGGCGACACCGAGAACGGGAGGTCGATGAGCGCCGTGAGCAGCGTGCGGCCCGGAAAGCGGAAGCGGGAGATGGCCCAGGCGGCGGCGATCCCGAAGATCAGGTTCAGGGCGAGCGCGATCGGGGCGACGGTCAGCGTCAGGCGGATCGCTGCCTGCGTGTCGGCGTCGCCCGTGAGGGTCTGCCAGTAGGCTCCGAGCCCGCGGCCGAACGCCTCGACGAACACGTCGACGAGCGGGATCACGATCAGGACCCCGATCACGCCGAGCGCGGCGGCGATGAGCGCGACGCGCACCCAGCGCGGGTCGGAGCGCGGGTTCGTCTTCTCAGGCGTAGACACGTTTGCTCCACCTCTCGAGCAGGTTGACGACCACGAGGACCGAGAACGAGATCACCAGGAGCACGACCGCGATCGCGGTCGCCTCGGCGTAGGCGAACTCCTCGAGCCGTGCCACGATCAGCACCGGCGCGATCTCCGTCTTGTAGGGCATGTTGCCCGACACGAAGACGACCGAGCCGTACTCGCCGAGCGCGCGCGCGAAGGAGAGGGCGAAGCCGGTCACGAGCGCCGGATAGAGCGACGGGAAGATGACCCGGGTGACGGTCTGGAGTCGCGTCGCGCCGAGGCAGGCGGCGGCCTCCTCGATGTCGGCGTCGATCCGCTCGAGCACCGGCTCGAGCGTGCGCACCACGAACGGGAAACCGACGAACACCAGGACGAGGACGATGGCGAGGCGCGAGTACGCGGCCTGGATGCCGAGCGGCACGAGGAAGCGCCCGAGCCATCCGGACTCGACGTACAGGCTCGAGTAGACGAGTCCCGCCACCGCCGTCGGCAACGCGAACGGCAGGTCGACGAGCGAGTCGACCAGGCGCTTCAAGGGGAACTCGTAGCGCACCAGCACCCACGCGACGAGGACGCCGAGGACGACGTTGATCGCCGCCGATACGAGCGAGGCGCCGACGGTCAGCTCGTAGGCCGCGATGGCACGCTCGGTCGAGACCGCGGCCCAGAACCGGTCGAACGGCAGCGTCGCTGCCTTCGAGAAGCAGGCGGCGAGCGGCACCAGGACGAGCACCCCGAGATAGGCGAGCGTGTAGCCGAGACTCAGGCGGAAGCCGGGCAGCACGCGACGGTTGACGTCGTTCACGGCTGGTCGCCTTCCGATTTCATCGTCGTCCGTCTCATGGGTCGTCCTCCGTTCGCAGGCTGTGGTCGCTGGAAACAAAAAGGCCCGGGGGCGTGTGCCTCCCGGGCCTCTGGGTCACAGCGTTGGGTCCGCGTCAGGGACGACGGACGATCGCGGCGCGACTCCGGGCGCGAGAGGCCCCCCGGGCCTCGGTACAACAACAGCAGGGAATCGCGATCGGGCGCCGCATCGTCACGGCGTTCGTTGAACCATGCGGCGGACGACAGTGTCAAGTCTGAAAGCGGCGTGTCCGCGCCGCCATGCGCGCTGGCGTGTCCGCTGCGCCGCCACCCGCCGTGGCGGGGCTCCACTCGGACGCGCGGCGCGCCCGTGCTAGTGAGGGGTCGGTGGACGGGAAGCGGACCGCCTGGCTGGTTGGCGTGATGGCGACGGCTCACCTTGCGGCGGCCCCACCGGCGTGCGCGCTCCGTCTGGCCGACGTCCTCGCGCGCGCCCGGGCGGCGAGCCCGGCCGTGCAGGTGACCGTCGCGGACCTCGACGCCGCGCGTGGCCGACTCCGCCAGGCACGCCTCCTCCCCGCCAATCCGGTGATCAGCGCCGACCTCGCACGGCACACCGCTCCGGGCGAGGACACCAAGGACCGGGGTGTCCAGCTCGAGCAGGAGATCGAGGTGGGAGGCCAGCGCGGGCTCCGCATCGCGGCGGCCGGCCACGACGTCGCGCGTGCCGACTACCTCCTCGCCGACCGGCGCCGCACGGTGGAGGGGGAGGTGCGCCGCGCCTTCTTCGGCCTCGCGGCCGCCGACCGCCGCCAGGGCCTCGCTGCGGAGCGGCTCGCGCTGGCCGCCCGGCTCGCCGAGGCGGCTCGCCGCCGTGCGCGAGCCGGCGAGGTCGGCGCGCTCGACGTGCGCCTCGCGGAGCTCGAGACGGCGCGCGCCGAGCAGGAGCGTACCGCCGCGGACACCGAGCGCGCGCGCGCCGCGGCCCGCCTCGCCGTCGCCATCGGCGCTCCGCCGGACGAGCCGCTGACCGCCGAAGCGGACGAGCAGCCGGGCGTTCCCGGAGGTGCGGAGCAGTCGTTCGTCGCGCGCGCGTTGGCCGCGCGCCCCGATCTGGCTGCGGCGCGCGAGGAGCGCGCCCGGCTCGAAGCCGAGGCCGCGTTCGTCCGCCGCCGCGGCCTCGTACCCAACCCCGTTCTCAGGGGCTTCTACCGCGAGGAACAGCTCGAGGAGCACATCGTCGGCGGCGGTGTGTCGGTGCCGCTGCCGATCTGGAATCGCGAGCAGGGCACCGAGGCCGCGCTGCTCGCCCAGGCGCGCGGCGCGGCGGTCGAGGCGGCGCGCCTCGAGGCGGCGATCCCGCGCGAGGTTCACCTGGCGCTCGTGCGCCGGGCGGCGGCCGCGGAGGCCTGGCGCCGCTACGAGGAGGTGGCGCTGCCCGCGGCCCGCTCGGCGCGCGAGCTGCTGGAGCGCGGCTATGATGGCGGCTATCTCTCGCTTCCCGATCTGCTCCTGCAGCAGGACCGCCTGCTGCAGACGCGCGCCGCGGCGATCGACGCCTGGCGCGACCTGCGCGAGGCCGAGGCCGACGTGATCGAGGCCGTGGCGGAGACGAGCCCATGAGCGCGCGGGCGCTGCTCGACGCATGAGCCCCGTCCGCGAGGAGGCGGGCGACGCCATCGAGCACGGTCGTGAGCGAGAGCGTTCGACCGCCTTCGCCCGCGGGCGGCTCACGCGCGGGCTGTGTCTCGTCGCGGTGGTTGCGAGCGCGCTCGTTCATCTGCTCGCCTATCGCGGCGCGGCGCTCGTGGCCGGCGAGTCGCCGTCTCGTGCGCTCGCTTTCCTGCGGCACTGGAGCGTGCGCGCGTGGCGCTGGCTCGGACTCGAGGTCCGCGTGGACGGGACTCCTTGGCCGGCACCCTGCGTGTTTGTTGCCAACCACCGTGGCTACCTGGACGTCCCTGTCCTCGCCGGCGTGCTGGGGGCGAGCTTCGTGAGCCAGGCCGATGTCGCCGGCTGGTGGATCGTCGGCGCGGCGGCGAAGCGCATCGGATCCGTCTTCGTCGAGCGCGACGATCCGCGCGGCCGGGTCCGGGCGGCGCGGGCACTCGCACGGCGGCTGGCGTCGGACAGCATCATCGTCTTCCCCGAGGGCAAGACGGGCGGCCAGCGGCTGCCCGGGCCGTTTCATCCTGGGCTCTTTCGACTGCTTCACCGCCTCGGGGTCCCGGTCGTGCCCGTGACGATCCGCTACGGTGACCGACGCGCGTACTGGACCGACGACACGTCGCTCGTCTCGCACCTGTGGACAGGCGTCCTCGCCGGCCGGAGCCTGCGGGCAGCCGTCCAGGTGGGAGCGGCACTCGACCCGCGTGTCGAGCGGGACGGCGAGAGCCTCGCCCGCGCGGCCTACCGCGCGGTCTCCCGGCCCATCGAGGATCTCGGCGAGCTCGCTCGAGAGACCGGCTAGCGTCGCCTGGCCGCCGCGATCCGTCCGACCCGCGGGTCCGAGCGGCAGAGCGCCGCGACGACGCGCGCAATCTCGCTCGGCTCGACCGGCTTGGGGACGTGGCTCTGGAAGCCCGCTTCGAGCGCGTGGCTCCGATCCTCGTCGCGGGCATACGCGGTGAGCGCGACCATCGGCGTCTCCCCGCCGTGCTCCGGCCCGCGAGCCCGGATCCTGCGCACCAGCGTGTATCCGTCCTCACCCGGCATGCCGATGTCGCAGAGAATGACGTCGGGCGGGTCGCGGTCGAGAACCTCCAGAGCCGCGACGGCGGAGCCGACGGCCGTGACGCGGGCGCCGCACAGATCGAGGCTCATGGCGACCGATTCGCGCATGTCGGACTCGTCCTCGACCAGCAGGACGTGGATGCCGTCGAGCGGCACGAAGGGCTGGCCGCTGCGCCGGGCGAGGGTGCTGAGCCAGGCAGCGTCGCCCGTGTCGATGCTCCGCGCCGAGATCGGGAGTCGCACCGTGAACGTGGCGCCCTGGCCGTGGCCTGGACTCGCGGCAGCCACCGTGCCGCCGTGCAGCTCGACCAGGTGGCGGACGATCGCCAGCCCGAGCCCCAGCCCCCCGTGCACGCGCGTGCTCGTGCTGTCGGCCTGGCGGAAGCGCTCGAAGATGTGCGGCAGGAAGTCCGCCTGGATGCCGATACCCGTGTCGCGCACGGTGATCACGGCGCCCTGGGCGTCCCGCGCGAGCCGGACGTCGACCTGCCCGCCGTTCGGGGTGAACTTGATGGCGTTGGCGACCAGGTTCCACACGATCTGCTGGAGCCGGCTGCGATCGCCCCGTGCGGGTCCGACGTCGTGGTCGAGGTCGCACTGCAGCGCGATCTCCTTGGCGTCGGCGGCGGCGCGAACGGCGTCGATGGCGCTCTCGACCGTCGACGCCAGGTCGACGGGCGCCAGCTCGAGCCGCAGCTTGCCGGCAATGATGCGCGAGACCTCGAGGAGGTCTTCGATCAGCCGCGCCTGGAGCTTGGTGTTCCGCTCGATCACCTCGAGGGCGCGCGTCTTTGCCTCGGCCTCGAGCCGGCCCGAGCGCAGGAGGCGCGCCCAGATGAGGATCGCGCTGAGGGGCGTGCGCAGCTCGTGCGAGAGGGTGGCGAGGAACTCGTCCTTGGCGCGGTTCGCGAGCTCCGCCTCGGCACGCGCCGCCTGCTCGCGGGCGAGCAGCTCGGCGCGCTCGGCCTCGGTGCGTCGGCGCTCGCGGATGTCGCGCGCGATGCCCTGCACGGCGACGGGTTTCCCCTCCCGCAACATGAGCCGCGTGCTCACCTCGAGCGGCACGCGCCGGCCGTCGTTGGTGATGACGTCGAGCTCGTAGACCGTCGGCCCGCCCGACACGACCTTGCGGCTCACCATGTCGCGGGCGAGCTCGAGGTGCTCGGGCGCGACGACCTTGGAGAGGTTCATGCCAACGGCCTCGGCGGCCGAGTAGCCGGTGATCCGCTCGGCGGCCCGGTTGATGGACGTGAAGTTGCCCGCGAGATCGTGCGTGTAGACCAGGTCGTTGGCGCCCTCGAAGAGGCCGCGATAGCGTTCCTCGCTGTCGCGCAGAGCGTGGTCGGCGCGCTTGCGCTCGGTGATGTCCCGGAAGATGCTCTGGACGACCGCCCGTCCCCCGAGCTCGGTGACCGCGGCGCTGATCTCGACCGGGACGAGATGGCCGTCGGCGCGGCGGAGATGAAGGTCGCTGTTGGTCGCATGACCCATGCGGACCTCCTCGTCGAAGAGGCGCCGGCACGCGTCGTGCTCGCTCTCGGGATGCAGCTCGGTCTGGTGCCTGCCGAGGATCCGGCTCACCGAGACGCCGAGCAGCTCCTCGGTCTTGCGGTTGGCGTCGAGGATGATTCCGGTCTCGAGGCTGACCACGGTGATGGCGTCGTTGGCCGTGTTCAGGAGGTGCCGGTACCGCGCCTCCCAGGCGCGAATGTGCCGCAGCATCATCCAGGAGAGGAGCACGCCGATGCTGACCAGCAACACCGCGATCAGGACGGTGACGTCGAGCAGCAGCCGCTTCGCGTGCCGCGCGCCCTTGGAGAGCGTGCGCGAGAAGGCATCCTCGAGCGGCGTGACGCGCTCATCGAGTCCGCCGATCTCCTGGAGGAGGGCGCCGACGCGCAGCTGGCTCGGCCGGCCGGAGGCGATCTCGGCGTGGAGCGCCTGGCCGCGCTCGGCGATCGTGGCGATGTAGCGATCGCCGGCGGTCCAGATGGCGATCGCCTTCGCGATGTAGCTCACGTGGCGGAAACGCCGGAAGAGCATCGCCATGCGGTCGACGTCGTCGGGGTGATTGCGTCCCTGGACGAACCCCTGCTGGACCAAGCGGAGGGTCGGACTCGACTTGTCGAGCTCGAGCCGGGCCTGCTTGTCGCCGAGCGGCACCGCGATGGCGGCGAGATAGCGGCGGTAGTCGTGCTCGTCGCGCGTCTCGGCGTAGCGCGCGAGGTGATGGACCGCGTCCTTCTCTCCCTTCGACCAGAGACCTTCGCCGCCCACGTACGCCCGCACCGCCGACAGGATCTCCATCTGCGCGTTGGCCAGCACGAGCAGGCACGCGACGATGAAGACGAAGAGCAGGACGATGAGGCCGAGCTTCTTGCCGACCGGCAGGAGCCGCAGCGCCGTCCGGACGGGGGGGAGACGGATCGCCCGCTTCACGCGAGGACTCTACAACAATGGCAGTGAGCGTCACACCCAAAATCACGGGAGGCGGCCGGAAGGGCCGCCGGCCCCCGAACGCTCGAGGCGGGACCCGCAAACGCTCCGCGACGGCCCGGTGGCACAGCGCCGCACTCCGTAACCGCCAGGTGGTCTTTCTTCTAGCCGCCGCGCTGGTCGTCCGCCTCTCTACGCAGCGCGTCATGCGCGTGCGCCATCCTCAACGCTCCGCCGGCCGCTCGGGGCCGAGCGGCGCGAGGACCTCCACGACGACCTTGTGGGCTGCGGTCAGGTAGGCATCGCCGACGTTCACCTCGCCCGGCGTCGCCACCGGTGCCGGGCGGCGCTCCGCGTGCCAGCGCACGCGCCCCGACGACACGTCGATCAGCTCGGCCGCCAGCCCGACGATCACGAACGCCGGGTGGGTCGGGGCGTCGGCCTCCCAGCGACGCACGTCGATCCAGAGGACCAGTCCTTCGAGCCCGCCGTTGCGCGCGATGTCCACCGCCGACTCCGTGCTGCCCGGCGCGCGGCCCTGCGTCGCCGCCTCCACCGTCTCGGGCGGCAGCGGGACGAAGCCGCGCCGCTCGAGCTGGAGGCGCGCCTCGGCGGCGAGCGCGTCGGAGACGGTCACCCGGTCGGTCCGGAGGGCATAGCGCTCGAAGAAGGACGCGCCGGAGACCAGCAGCGGGTCGCCGGTGTGGTTGCCCGGCGGGAGCACGGCGACCTGGCGCGGGAGATCGCGCGGCGGGGGCGCGGCCGGTCGGGCGCAGCCGAGGCCGATCGCGACGGCCAGCGCGAGGATGGTGCGGCGGCTCATGGTGCTGCGCCGCTCGAGGGCAGGATCTCGCCCAGGCGCTTCTCCATGGTCTCCAGCTGCCGGCGCAGGCGCTCCTGCTCGTCGTGCAGCGCGCCGAGCGTGCGCCTGGCATCGGCGAGTGCGGCGACCGGCGTCTCGCGCTCGCCGGCGGCGACCACCTCGGGAACCAGACGTCGCACCTCGGCCTCGAACCTCGCCGCAGCCGGCTCGTCGTCCTGGCGCGCGGCGAGCGCGTAGCGATAGAGGGCGCGGCCGGCCCGCCGGGCGTCGGCCAGGGTCTCGTCCGCGGGCAGCACGGCATCGGGCGCGGAGGGCGGCCGGGCTGCCAGCTCCTCGGTGAAGGCGTCGAGCGACTCGGCCGTGAACCAGTCCTTGTCGCCGGCCGCCGTCATGCGCGTCAGGCGCGGCGCCAGAAACTCGATCACCGGACGGTCGTCGGTGTTGATCGGGCCGGTGCCGAGTACCTCTGGCACCGCCGTCAGGTTGCCGAGGTAGAGCATCGCGAGCGCGCGCGGGGTTTTCAGCAGCGGGTCCTCGCTCCAGTCCGGAAGGGACCCGAGACGCGCGCGGACACGCTCCACGTCGAGCGTGGGGGACGTCTCACGCCCGACGAGGGCCAGGACGGGACGGTCGGGGTAGAAGTCGTCGCGCCAGAGCGTCACGGACGGGAAGGCGGCGAGGAACGTGCGGGCGATGACGGCGAACTCCTCGCGCGTGAGCTGATAGAGCGGCAGCCACTGGCAGAAGAGCCCGCCGGGCGCGAGGTGGCGGGCGACGGTCTCGAACATCTCGCGGGCATAGAGGCTGCCGGCGCCGGCGTGCCAGGGGATGAAGAGGTCGCCGACCACGACGTCGTAGCGCGTCGCCGTGGCGGCCAGGTACCGCCGCCCGTCGGCGACCACCAGGTGCACGCCGGGCCGTTCGAGAAGGCCGCCGTTCCAGGGGCCGAACTCCGCGGCGGCGAGACGCGCCACCTCGGGCACCAGCTCGACCACCGTCGTCTCAGGTACGCCGAGGGCGAGGCCCGCGCTCGCCGTGATGCCGGTCGCCATGCCGATGAACGCAACGCGTCGCGGCGCGGGGTGCAGGAGCAGGGGCAGGAGCCCTTGCCGGCGCTCGTTCCTGGCGGCCGCGCTGCCGCCGAGGACGTAGAAGTTGTCGAGCCGGAGCTGGCGGTCGTCGCCCGTGTCGACGACGGTGACGATCCCCGACGCGCCCTCGGCGCTCCTGCGCAGCGTCTCGGCGGGCGCGAGATGGGCAAGCGGCGCGCGCAGCGGATCGAAAAGCACGATCGCGAGGAGCGCGGCCCAGGCCAGGGCGCGCGGGCGTCGCTCGCTCGGCGCGACGACATCGGCCAGCACGAGGTACGCCGCGGCCGCGAGCACCATCCCGCCGCGGAGCCCCATCGCGGGCAGGACGGCGTAGCCGGCCGTGAGCGCGCCCGCGACGGCGCCGATCGTGTTGGCTGCGGTGAGCTCGCCGAGCGGCCGCGCCGCGCCGCCGCGGCCGCCGAAGGCCGCCCACAGCGCGGGGAGCACGGCACCCGAAGCGATCGCGCCCGGCCCCGCGGTGGCGGCGGCGAGACCGACGATGCGCACGAGGTACTCCACGAGTCCCGTGTTCATGCCGACGTATCCGAGCTGCCCGGTGAGGCGCACGAAGCTCCAGAAGCCGCCAACGGTCGCCCCGGCGGCACCCACGAGCGCGAAGGCGGCGAGCGCGGCGGGCGAGATCCGACCGAGCAGGATCGCCGCGAGCCCGGCGCCCAGCGCAAGGGCGACGAGGAACACCAGGCTCACCGCGGCGAAGGAGTAGACGGAGTTGTGGAGTACCTGCGCGAAGAGCCGGATCCACAGGACCTCGAGACCGAGGCCGAGCGCTCCGGATGCGGCGGCTACGAGACGCAGGCGGACTCGGGGACGTCCGGACGCCACTCGCGCTGCCTCGGGAGCCTCCTGCATCGGACGAACGCCCACCAGCAAGGCAAGGAGTCCGGCCGCGGCGCTCGTGGCGGCGGCGACGAGGTAGCTCGCGGTCACCCCGATCAGGACGGGCAGGCCGAACCCCATGGCGGCGACCCCGAGCGCGCCGCCGGCGATGTTGACCGCGTAGAGGAGGCCCCCCCGGCGTCCGACCTGGCCCGGCGGGGCGAGCGCCTGGCCAAGGGCGGGCAACGTCGCGCCGAGGCAGATGGTGGCCGGGAGCACCGCCGTGATCACCGCGAGCGTCCGGGCTCCGGGCGCGCTCGTGGCGAGGGCATGCTGCAGGACGCGGAACACGAGCAGCGACCAGAGCGCGCCGCCGGCCGCGCCGAGCTCGAGGAACGCGTAGCGCCGGACCGCGCCGGCCGAGGTCGTTCGAGCCATCGCCGCGCCGAGGCCGAGCCCCGCGAAGTAGCACGCGAGCACGGTCGATGCCGTGGCCGCGGTGGAACCGAGGACGAGCCCTGCCGATCGCATCCAGAGGAGCTCGAGGCCGAGGGCGGCTGCGCCCGAGAGGCCGAAGCACAGCCAGAGGAGCCGGCTCACGTCGCCGACCGGGGGCTCGCCATCCACTGGCCGATCATCGTCGCGGAGGTGACCGCGCCGAGCGCGAGGCTGGCGAGCGCCACTTCCGTCGGTCCGAGGGGCAGATCGAAGCGATACGCGCAATAGAAGCCGGCAAAAGCCGCGGTGGCGCCGAGGCCCGCCGCGGTGAGCGAGAAGGAGAGCATTCGCCGCGTCACCAGCCGGGCGGTCAGGGGTGGCACGACGAGAAAACCGAAGGTCACGAGCGGACCCGCCGTCATCACCCCGAGAGAGATCGTCACGCCGATGGCGAGATAGAGCAGCAGGTCCCACAGGCCCACCCGCTTGCGGAAGACGACCGCCAGGTCGCGGTCGAAGGAGACGAGCAGGAACTCCTTGCGGAAGGCGAACAGGACGACCACCACGGCGCCGAACGCCCAGGCGAGCACCCCGAGGCTCGCGCTCGTGGTCGCCAGGATGTCGCCCTTCAGGAGGTTCACCATCTGCGCATCGCCGTGCGGGTCGGCGACGAGGAAGAGGACGGTGAGCGCCGCCGCCACCGCGTAGGTGACGCCGATCCGCGCCTCGACGGTCTCGCGGCCGCGCCGCTCGAGAGCGGCGAGCACGAGGATGCCGCCCAGCGTGAAGGCGACCGCACCCGCCATGGCGAGCGACCGCTCGTTCACGTTGCCGTGCTCGTGCGGCCCGACGACCAGCCGGTAGGCGACGAACGCGAAGGCGATGCCCGCCGCGGAGAGCTGCGGCAGCGCGACGCCGAGGAAGATCATGCGGCGGAGCACGAAGTACACCCCGACCAGCGGGCAGACGGCGCCGACCAGCACGCTGCCCACGAGCGCATCGCGCAGGATGAACTCCGGCCGCAGGATCTCGACGAGCGTGTCCATCACCCCGTCGCCGGCGCGCCGAACACGTCCAGGATGCGCTCGGGGGCCAGCATCTCGGCCGTGGGTCCCTTGATGGCCGTGCCGCCGTCGACCCAGATGACGGCCTGGGCGAGCGGCCGCACGAGTCGAATCTGGTGCGTGACCAGGACCGCGGTGAGCGCCTGGTCGCGGTTCAGCCGGAAGAGCACGTCCATGATGACCGCGGCCGCACCCGGGTCGACGCCGGCGGTCGGCTCGTCGAGCAGGAGGAGCCGCGGCTCGCTCGCCAGCGCCCGGGCGATGAGCACGCGCTGCTTCTGTCCGCCCGACAGCGACCAGAAGGGCCGGGCGGCCACCGCGTCCAGCCCCACCTGCCCCAGGCACTCGGCGGCCCGCGTCCGCTCCCGCCGTCCGGCGTGACGCAGCGGCCGCAGCCGCGCGTAGGTTCCCATGAGGACTACCTCGAGCGCGGTCAGCGGGAAGATCGGGTCGAGCGTCTCGCGCTGGGGGACGTATCCGGGAGGAGTCGCGGCCCGATCGAAATGGTACTCGATGCGCCCGCCGAGCACGGGCAGGAGGCCGAGCAGGCCGCGCAGGAGCGTCGTCTTGCCGGCGCCGTTCGGGCCGAGAAGGGCGAGGAACTCGCCCTCCTCGACGGCAAACCCCAGGTGATTGAGGACCGCGCGCCCCTCGTATCCGACGCTGACGTCGTGCAGCCGGATCAGTTCGTTCGGCATCAGCTCCCCTGCACCGCCTTCACCATGGTGCGTACGTTGTAGTCGAGGCAGCCGATGTAGTCCTTGGCCTCGGGGATGCCGCCCGACATCACCGGAAGCTCCACCAGCGTGGCCCCCGCGGCCTTGGCGACGGACTCGGCCAGGCCGGCCGGGTACT
>Ga0066709_100002713_pt1 | contig 13101 bp, 17 predicted proteins | sample GraSoiAngelo_158_FD_79665 | JGI IMG/M metagenome (GOLD analysis project Ga0066709, IMG submission 79665) | Grasslands soil microbial communities from the Angelo Coastal Reserve, California, USA - 14_1009_16_30cm | ecosystem: Environmental > Terrestrial > Soil > Grasslands | place: USA... | reverse complement strand
GCCGGCGACGGCTCGTTGCGGGGGCGGATGGTACGGGCGGGTCACCAGGACACCGGTCCGTGAGGCACGTCTGCGCTCGAGATCGGTGCGCATCCGGACCAGCGTCATCGTCCAGGGCACTAGCGCCAGGCCGAGGAACGGCACTGGAGCGAGGGCCAAAGCGACAACGGACATGGCGAGCAGCGGCAGGTTGGTGAACGCCAGCCCGATCGCGGCCATGCCACTCATCATGGAGCGCACCCCGCGCCGGACCCATCGGCCCAGCCGTGCACCGGTCCTGGCTACGTCCACAGGTCATATATAGTGCCCACCGGTGCGCGGTTCAATGGTGGTGCTAGCACCACCGGGCCGCAGGGCGTAGCGCTCCTGACGATCCATGCCGTGGCCGGTTTGATAGAGACATGACGATCACCATGACGCCGTCGCGGACAACGGCCGGCAGCGACTTCGCCGTGCTGGCTCGCCGGATCAGCGGCGAGGGGCTGATGCAGCGCCGGCCCGCCTACTACGTCGCACGGCTGAGTGTCGTCACGCTCATGTTCCTCGGCGGTTGGACCGCGTTTTTCCTCATCGGCTCGTCCTGGTGGCAGTTGGTGACGGCCGTGTTCCTTGCCGTCACGTTCACTCAGGTCGCGCTCGTGGCGCACGACCTGGCACACCGCCAGGTGTTCCGCACCAAGCGCCCCGGCGAGTTCGCCGGACGGATCGCCGGAAACCTCGCGGTCGGGATGAGCTACGGCTGGTGGATGGACAAGCACACCCGTCACCACAACAACCCCAACCACGACGACCTCGACCCAGACGTCGCGCCCGAGGTGCTCATCTGGGCCACGAACTCGGCCCTCGGCCGGCGCGGGCTCAAGGGCTTTATCACCCGGCATCAGGCCGCGCTGTTCTTCCCGCTGCTCACTCTGCTCGCCGCCGACCTGAAGGTGTCCAGCATCAAGGTGTTGCGCAACGGCACGGTGAAGCGCCGCGGCCTGGAAAGCACGCTGCTGGTCCTGCATGCCGTCGGCTACCTCGCCGCCCTGCTGATCGTCCTGTCACCGCTGCAGGCCATCGCCTTCCTGCTCGTGCACCAGGCGCTGTTCGGCGTCTACCTCGGCATGACGTTCGCACCCAACCACAAGGGCATGCCGCACCCGACCGGCGACGAGGACTACCTGCGCAAGCAGGTGCTGACCTCCCGCAACGTCCGCGGCGGCTGGCTGACCGACGCGGCGCTGGGCGGCCTGAACTACCAGATCGAGCATCACCTGTTCCCCGGCATGCCGACGCCCAACCTGCGCAAGGCCCAGCCGATCGTGCAGGCATACTGCGCCGAGATCGGCGTCGCCTACGAACAGACCAACCTCATCACCTCCTACCGCCAAGCCCTGCAGTACCTGCACCAAGTGGGCGCACCGGCCCGCGCCGAACACGCAGCACGCTGAGCCGATGGCGTCCGACGACAACCCCAGCCTCACCGGCTGCACTCCACCAAGAGGGGGCTCCCGGCCGGGATCGTCGACGGTGGGGATGGTGTCCTCTCGCCGTCCCCGTGATGTCCATGGCGCCCGGCCGCACTCCGGGCAACGCCCGATCGTGCGACGTTCGAGGCCCCATCTTCGGCAAGATTGCGCGGCCACCGCAGTCTTGCCGCGCGCCGGACCTCGGACCTGCCCTGCTGGTCTCCGTCGGCCTGGCGGTACTCAAGACCCTCGGCCGGCTCTACGTGGCGCACCCCGAGGCCACCCACTTACAGGTCGTGGGCGGCCCCGTTGGACTTCCAGTGTCCTCGATGTCGTCAACGGACTCATCCCGTCGGCCTCGTCCAGCCGCCGGGCGGTCGCCACCTGCCAGCGGGCGCCGTTCACGCGGGTCACACCAGCATCCGCGCCATCATCCGACAGCCAGGGCCCGGACCACCAGCCTGGGGTGCTATGCGGCGCTCGGGACAAATACGCGGCATGTCCCGCAGGACGAGCTTGGGGCGGCCGGGCCCTTGGTGGGCCGGCCGCGTTGTGGACGGTTATACGGTGACGACCTGACGGTCGGGGCCGTCAAGGAACTGACGAACCGATCCACACCTGACAGTACGCGCTATCCGCGACCCCGCGCCGTGACGGCCAGCTATTTCAACGCCCGACCCCGAGTCCACGCCGACAACGGCCCTGGACACCCGCGGGCGGGACCACCCCGCGGCTCAAGCGCCGGATGTGGGCGCCGCCGTGCTGGCCCCTCAACCCTGGCGCTGCTGACGGTCAGCTTCGCCGAGGGACGCGAACGCACCCGGGCGGTCGCCTACTACGGTGCGGTCGCGGGTGTCGGCGCCAGCTTCGGCCTGCTGCTCGGCGGCATCCTCACCGACCTGATCTCGTGGCGAGTCGGGTTCTTCAGCAACCTTCCCATCGGACTCGCAATGATCCTCGCCGCGGCCCGCTACCTGCCCGAGACGACCCGGGTCCGTGGCTGCTGGATGTCGTCGGCGGGCTCGCCTCGACCGACACCATCCCCATCACCGCCCACGCGCTCCCGGTGCCGCTGCTGGCCGGGTTCGTGGTCAACCAATCGCGCGCCCGACAGCCGATCATGCCGCTGCGGCTGTTCGCCAGCGCCGAACGGATCGGCGGCTACGCCGGACGGATCCTTTTCCTCGGCGCCATGATGGGCTTCTGGTTCTCCGTCACCCAGTACCCGCAGAACCGTCAAGGGCTTCAGTCCGCTCGCCGCCGGCATCGCCTCCTTCCCGATGACCGTGGTCAACTTCGCCGTCGCCGTCGCCACCCCGAGGCTGACCAGCCGGTTCGGCACCGGCATGTTGGCACCATCTGGGTCGTCCGCCACGGCGACGACCTCTACGTGCGGTCCGTCAACGGGCCTACCGCCCGCCTAGTGCCGCGCCACCCGCGGTCGGCAGAAGGCCAGGTCCAGGCCGGCAGCGTCACCCGAGATGTCACCTTCGTCGACGTCGACGACGCCCTCAATGACGACGTCGACACCGCCTACCGCACCAAATACCGCCGCCACGCTGAGAACACCCTCAACCGCGTCACCCGCCCGCAGGCACGAGCCATCACGATGAACTGATGCCGCAGGGCGACCGGGTCGCGTGACGGGCCCCGGTGACGGCGGCCGCGGGCGGCTCGGAGCCGAGCGCGCTGGCCCAGGCGCACCGCGTCGAGCAGTGCGGTCCACGAGGTCCGGCCGGGTTCCAGCGCCGCCACGATCGAGTACGGCCAGCCGGGAATCATCTGCGCCTGCTGTTTGCTTCGGCCGTAGACGTGGCAGAACAGCCGGTCCGGGCCCACGGCGGCAAACTGGTCATCACCACGGCTGGGGCCGACCAGGCCATCCCGCCCTTCGGCACGCTCAACTACTACCGCGTCGTCGCGCGCCGGTTGGGCGGGTACCCGGCAACCCAGTCCTTCTCCCTGCTGTACATGATTCCCGGCCTGTACCACTGCCCGTGCGGCCAGCCCGTCGACGGCGACCCGGCCACCATCGTCGAGCTGGTGACCCCGCTGGTCAACTGGGTCGAGCACGGACGGCACCGGGAGCCGTCACGCTGCCCGTCACCGCGCAGACCACCGGTACCAGGCTGACTTCGCTCACGGTGACAGGTCAGGTGGCCCGTTGCCGGTGTTCCGGTAGCGGGCCGTTTCGTTTCTGGTCCTTGCCTTGGGAGCATACGGGGAGCGCTGCCGCTCCCCGGGCTGACCACAACCGCATGCCGGCCATGATGGATGTGCTGTTCTTGCCCGGGTTGCCGTCGGTGTCGGGCCGCCAGGTGCGGCGGTGGAAGTTGCACCGGAGCGCAGTCCGCCGTTGTGGCCGATGAAGATGTAGTCGTGGTGGCGGCTGTCGAGGTGAGGATGTCGCACATTCATGCGCAGCCACGCCGCACGCCCACGCGCCAGCTGACCTAGGACGAGTAGAGCTGGCTGGCCGGTAGGATCCGCTGGCCCTGGTTCGGCGAGTACCAGAACAGCTTCAGGTATGCCTCGCCGCCGTGCTGCGTGTAGTCCACGCGGATCGCGTACTTCCGGCCAGCCGTGAGCGTCACGGTCGCCTTGTCGAGGGCGGTCCGTGCGGCGTCGTGTTGTCGATGACGACTTTCCCGTCGAGCCAGACGCGTACCGTGTCGTCGGAGAGCGTCAGCAGGGTGTACGTCTCGCTGTACTGCGGCTGCACGAAACCGGTCCACCGGGCGGCGAACGTGCCGGCGCGGATGGACGCATCCGGGGAGCCCTTGATGCGCCACGCGAAGTTCAGCGTCCGGTCGGTGCGGGTCACCTTCGGGGTACCGCTGAACGTCGCGTTGTCCCAGTAGTGCGCGGCCAGTCCGGTACCGGTGCCGGCCACCGGCGCGGGTTGGCTCACGTCGAGCTGGATGACTGTCGCGATAGCGTTGGTGGCGTTGCCGGATGGGATGATGTCGTATCCGTCGCCCGCCGCCTTCCAGGTGACCGCCTGGGAGCTGCCGAGCACTCGCGCGCCGGTGATGGTGAACGGCGCGGTCGTGGTGAGGTGCAGCGGGTTGCCCGCGCCCGGCCAGCTGTACACCGACGCGTACAGCTTCCCGCCGGACCAGCTCACCGCGCCCCACGAGGGGTCGGCGACCATGCTGGCGACGCCCGCGTTGTACACCGCGGCGCTCTGCCCGTTGGCGGCGAGCCACCCGCCCATCCCGCGGAGCCGGTCCTGCGCGGCTGCCGGCACGCTGCCGGTGTGGTCCGGGCCGATGTTGAGCAGGTAGTTGCCGCTGCGCGAGGTGATGTCGAGCAGGTTGTGCACCAGGTCGGGAGCGGCCTTCCACTTGGTGTCGTATTTCGCGAAGCCCCAGTGGCCGTTCAACGTCATGCAGCTTTCCCAGAGCTGGCCGTCGACGGGCGTGGCCGGGATGGTCTGTTCCGGCGTACCGAAATCACCGTCGGACACCCGCCGCTTGCCGACCCGGTTGTCCACGATGAGGTTCGGGTCCAGGCCGTGCAGGTACGCCTGCAGGTCCTCGCCGTCGGCCGCGGACCACGGGTTGGTCGGGTTGGTGGTGGTCCACTCGCCGTCGAACCACAGCACGGCTGGGTGGTAGTTGTCGACCAGCTCCTTGAGCTGCGCGTACATGTCTTTCTTGTACTGCGCGAAGTTGGCGGTGAAGTTCGGGTTGTGCCAGTCCCAGATCGAGTAGTACAGGCCGTAGCGGATGCCCTGCGCGTCGGCGGCGGCCTTCATCTCGGCCAGGATGTCGCGGTTCTTGTCGAACGACGAGTGGTCGCGCAGGTTCCACGTGTTCACTTTGGTGGGCCACATGGCGTACCCGTCGTGGTGCTTCGCGGTCTGGACGATGTATCTCTGGCCGGCGTCCTTGGCGAGCTTCACGATCGCCGAGGCGTCGTACTTCGCCGGGTTGAACGTGGCAGCCTTCCCTTCGTACACGTCCATTGGGATGTCGCACGCCCGCTTGATCCACTCGGCGTTGCGGCACACGGTACCGTCCGGCCGGGTGTACTCGCCCTCCCATTGCGAGTAGTCACCGAAGTGGATGAACATGCCGAACCCGGCGTTGCGCCACCACGCGGTGCGGGAGGCGGTGAACGCGTCGTCGGTGGCGTAGTTGGTACCGGGGCCGGCCGTGGTCGCCGCGTGCGAGGCGGGGGCCGGCAGGGCGGCGGCGAGTGCCGTGGCGGTCACGACGAGCAGGACGCGGCGCAGCGGGTGGGCGGTCATCGGTCCTCCGTCGGACGGGAACAGCAAAGATTCATCCGATGTCCGCTAGTCGAGAGAACCTTGTCAATGGCTCCCGCTGCCCCGTCCGCTGGCCTGGGTCACGAGCTACGTCACCGGGCCGCGCACCAGACCGGCAGCCGCGTGTAACCGTGGGCCGCGGGGGTATCGCGGAGTCATGAGTACTGGAGGCAGCGGACCGGTCGTCCCGCCGGTCGTGGCCGGCGCTGTGGCGGGCGACGCCACCGAGGAACAGAACCTGACCAGCCGCACTACCGACGACGGCGTACCCGTCGGTGCGGCGGACGCGGCCGAGGACGCCCGGCGCAGCGGCGCCGACATCGACGACGACAGTGTGCTGGCCCGCCCCGAGAGCGCCGCGACGCCGGACGAGACCGACGACGGCGTACCGGTGGGCCGGAGCGATGCGGAGGCCGACCGCCTGCGGACCCAGGCCGACAACAACGGCTGACCCACCCCAGGGTGTGCATCTCGACGACCCAATCTGGCTGAAGGACGCACCTCCGCCCCCAGGTCGGAGGTTTGACTACCCGCCGCCAAACTTCGCTCGCGCCAAGTCCTCGACGGCCTGCGGAATCCGGGTTTCGAAGTCGTGGATCTTCACCCAGGTCGGGGTGATGTCGATGCGCGCCATCCGGTCGTAGAGCGCGTGCACCCCGGCCTCCCACTTGGGGAACTCCTCGACCGGGATGACTCTCTTCGCGCCGGCGACGTACTCGGCAAAGACGCCGTCGACCAGGGTCACCGTGGCGGTGCCGCGCACAAGGAGCACATTCGGTGGCCAGGCCGGAGGGCCGGTATCGATGGTCAGCGCCACGGCCGGATTGGCCTGCAACGCCTTGACCTTCGCCGATCCGGGCACCGTGCCGATCACGATCGTCGTGTCGTTCCAGTGGAACCCTATCGGGATCACCCGCGGCGTCCCGTCCCGTGCGACATAGGCGAGTCGGGCGAGGATCGGCGAGTTCAGCAGTTGCTGCGCGACCGGATCGGCCATCGCGGCGCGGACCTGGTCCGGAGTCATGAGATCCTTCCTCCCGTCACCGGTGTGCCGAGTCGAGCCTGCCACCACGACCGCAGAAGCGCACCCCAGCGGCTGAGTGTGTCCATCCGGCGTTACCCGTTCCCGCAATGGTCAGCGCATGGTCGCGAGGACGGATCGGGGCCACTCGTCCGAATGATGACTGCGGGCCTGGTCGGCTCGGGTTTCTTCCGGTCGTGGGAAGTTACGGATGTATGGCTGGCGGACAGTCTTCGCCCGGGTTCTGGTCGCGGCGGTTGGCGTGGCGGGGCTGGCGTTGGTCGGCGGCGCGCCGGCACACGCCGCGAGCGGCCACGGAGAGGGCATCGACCTGGGCAGCCTGTACGGCGGTACCAGCATGGCCTGGTCCATCAACTCCGCCGGGACGATCGCCGTACCAGCGACGGGTTGCCGGTGATGTGGGTCGACCGGCAGATCCACCTGCTGCCGTTGCCGGACGGCTTCACCGGCGGCACCGTCCGCGACATCAACGATTCGGGCGTCGGGGTCGGGCACGTCTGGAACGACGACGGCGTGAACTCGGTAACCCGCTGGAGGACAACGCACCGGGCGGCAGCGGCGCGTACGGCATCAACAACGGCATGATCACCGGGTTCGCCGACTTCGCTGACGGGTCCGGCCGCATACCGGTCAGGTACGTCTCCGGGAAGGCACAATTCATCGACCCGCAGGACGTGCCGGGCACCGGGTACGCGGTCAGCCAGAAGGGCAACGTCATCGTGGGCAACGACGTCACCGGCGGTGTCCAGCGCGCACTCCTGGTGGGCCTTGGCCGTAGCGGCTTCCTGCATCTGCCGTCCATCGTCTGCTGTGGTCCCAGCGCCGCCTGGGCGGTCCGCAATTACGGACAGTGGGTCTTCGGCAACAGCGACGCCGGCAACGGACGTACGCATCCGACGATGTGGACGGTCCACCCGGGCGGCCCGATCGGCACGCTGATCGCGACCCCCCAGGGACCTGGACCCGACGACCACCTGGGACGGATACGTCAACGACAGCAACCAGCTCGGTACCACCGCCGTCGGCACGGAGGTCAACACCGAGGTACCCCGGGCGCGCCGCAGGGCGCCGGCGCCGGGATGCCGTTCGTCTGGGACAAACTGGACGGCCTGCAGCACCTCTTCGACTAGGGCGGCTTCCTCAGCTGCGATACCCGAGGCGCCGACGGTATCAACGAGTCCGGCACCGTCGTCGGGTTGGGCTGCACCTCCGACCAAGCCGTCCACGCCATGCTCTGGCAGTGACCGGCATTTCAGGCTGATCGGCTGAGCGCCAACCACCACTGCGGCAGATACCGTGTGCGCGCCGTCGTTGGAGGTGCCGTGTCCGCCGACCTCGCCTGGGTGATCGCCGCTACCGCGCAGTGGCTGGTGCGCGCGTACCCGGCATCCGGTGGGGCGCTGGCCGGAACGCTGGCGGAGGTGCAGGCCAGGCAGGCGGTGACGGTGGCCGCGTGGCTGCGGTACCCGACGTCATTGGACACCGGCCTGCTCGGCGTCCTCGGTCCGGGCGGCTCCGATCGACTGGACTGGCTGGTCGGCGTCGAGCCGGATCCGGCCGTCGAGGCGGAGCCGTGGCGCACCTGGGTGGACGAGGTACTGGCGAGTTGGGCGGCCTGCCTGCTGGCAGACCCGGCGCTCGCGGCCGAGGCGATCGCGGCGTTGTCCGTGTCTGAACATGCGTCCGGCCTCCATTGCGACTTCCGCCGGCTGACCGGTCCCGACGAGCGCGACCGGCGGGCCGCGCCGCTGCTGCGCCACCCCGATCTGCTTGCGCCGGTTGCCGACCTGTACCGCGCCGAGCTGCACGCCCGGCTGGGCCGCGGCACGGCGGCCGCCGCGTAGCGACGGCCGCCGTCTCCCGACTTCCCGGTCAGTCCTGGTTCTTCTTGTGCCAGTCCCGTACCGCGTCCCGGGCCCGGTCGAACACGCCAAGTACCGGTGCGGCCATCAGGTTCCCGGCCGCCGATTCGGGGGCGTTGGCGTGTGGCCGGGTCGGTGCCGCGGCCTCGGCCGCCTTGAGCGCGCCGGCCATCCGGCGCAGCTTGTCGGCGTCGACGCTGGCCCGCAGCCGGAGGAACTCCTCGTTCTCCTCGTGCGTGGCGTGCTCCACCACAGCGGCGGCGAACGTCACCAGCCGGCGGTCGAACTCCGGGTTGTCGACCCCCATGTCGTACAGCTCGGCCAGCTCCTTCTTCGCCTCGTCCTCCTCGGCCAGCCGCCGGTCGACCACCTGCTCGCCGTCGTCCAGTTCGCGCTTGGCCATCGGGTGCACCACGCTCTCCTCGGCGCTCTCGTGCACCGCGAGCAGCCGGACCAGCTCGTCGAACAGGTCCCGCTTGGCCGTGCCGGTCGTGGTTTGCAGCTGAGCGAACATGCTCTTGATCTGGTCATGCTGCTGCAGCAACAGGTCGACCACGTCGGGTTCGGTAGTGCTGTTCGGCGTCGTCATCCGGATCGTCCTCCTCCCTCAACCTCCTTACCCGACCTCCTTCCCGGTCCGGTGCGGTTGACACATCCCGGCCGACTTCCGGCACGCGCGCGGTACCCCCGATCAGGAGTTCGGGTCGGCGCCGCTGATGTCGGCGAGCGCCGAGTCGCTGTCCTGCTCGATGGCGAGGTCGCCCAGGGAGATCATGCCGATCAGCCGCTCGCTCTCCACCACCGGCAGCCGCCGTACCGCGACCTGCCGCATCAGCTCGGCCGCGTGCTCCAGATCGTCGTCGCCGGCGACGGTGACCAGATCGGCGGTGCAGATGTCCGCGACCGTCGTGTCGTCCGGCGAGTGCCGCTCGGCGATGCCGCATACCACGATGTCGCGGTCGGTCACGCCCGGCGGGGCGTGTCGCGCGGCCTCGGTCAACGAGGTGTCCGACGGTACCGTCACCGGGTCGGCCATGCGCAGCCAGCTGATCCGGGGGTACCGAGAGCACGCCCGAATCGGGGGCACGGACCCCGAGCACCGGGTGGACGTGCCCGTCCCAGCCGGGCCGCAGCCGTTGCACTGAACCGACCACGTCGAGGCCCGGCTGGCGACCCGGCCACCGCCCAAGCCACGGCCTCCTTCACCTCGGCCGGACCCGGCAGCATGCTACGCCGCGGCGATCGGGCTCCGGTGCCGGCCGGGCGCGGTCGCCGCTCGTCGGTGCCGGCCGGGCGCGGCGCCGGTGCGGCCCAGAACCTCCCGGATGAGCCGGACCGCCGTGCCAACAAGGCCGCGCACGATGAACCCGGTGGACGCGACGGTGACGGCCAGCCCGGCGGCTCCCGCCGCGCCGAGCGGTGTGAACAGCCCGTGCGCGGCCACCGCCGCAGCCGACATGCCGCGAGCCTGGCGATCGCCGGTACCCCGAAGACCGTGAAGTACCAGGCCGTCCACAGCACACCCAGGACGTACAGCACCAGGTAGACCCGCGCCCACGCGATCTCGCGGCGGCCGACGGTACCGAGTAGTGCCCGGTTCTCCGGCGTCGCCCGGCCGATCAGGCGGCGCGCGACGGCGCCCTTGGTCGCCCACAGGTTGCGGCAGCCGGTCACGACGACGAACAGCGCGTAGAGGTCGGTGCGCATACAGACCTGCAGCTGGAACAGGATCGCGCTGAGGTTGACGAAGACCACGGCCCGGACCAGGGGACCCGCGAAGCCGCCGAGCTCCAGCAGCACGCCCGCCCCGGCGATGGCGGCGTCGACGAGGATCCCGGCGAGCAGCGGCACGACCCGGGCCCGACGCGGCACGCTCCACCGCCGCGTGAGGTCGGTCTGGTACACGAGGGTGACCATCCGGCGGCTGATGGAGATCCGGCTCGGGACGCCGCGCGCCGCGGCGCCGAGCACGTGCGCGAACTCGTGCGTCAGCCCGGACGCCGCCGCGAGTACCACGCCGAGCAGCATGGTCAGCAGCGGTACCTGGCTCACGATGAGGTCGGTGTACCGGGGCCGCCAGGGACGGTACGGCGACCATCGCCGCGAGTCCCGCCACCGCCATCGCGGAACCTCGGCCGCGGGCGGCGCCGGCGCGGCCGTCTCCGGTGACTCGGGGAGCAGGCCCGCTGCGGTCAGCCCGGCGAGGAACCCGGCGACGTCGACCGGCCCGCCCATCTCCCTTTCGGCCCGTGCGGCGCACTCGTCGACGGACAGGCCGGACTGCAGCCACCGCACCACCTCGCCGCCGATGCGCGGTACGGCCACGAAGTCGCGGGTGTACGTGCTGCCGAGCACGTAGCCGTCGCCGTCCGGGACGACGCTGAGCGCGGCATACTGCGCCGGAGCCACGGGCGCCGGCGCCTCGATCACCCCGCGACCTCCGCGGGTACCCGGTCGGCGACCTTGGCGCACAGCGGGCAGTCCGGATGGTGATGCCACGGTGCGGTGGCGGTGGCCAGCCCGTCGGCCAGCTCGATCATCCGGTAGGTCGCGGCCGCGACCGGCGGCTCGATCCCGGTCAGGTACCGCACGATCTCCACCGACATCAGCCCGCACAGCAGCTGTACGATCGGCCCGGTGGCGGGGTTGACCGGGGGCGTGGCGATGAACGGATCCTGACGCAGCACGGTAGGCAGCGTCAGCTGCTCGTCGTCGCGGTGGAGTTCCAGGCAGCGGCGGCACGGCGCCCGGCCCGGGTCGACCGACCAGTAGACGAGCGTGGAGTAGTTCAGCCCGCCGTGGACGAACGGCACGTCGAGCGCGAAGCAGGCCTCGTTGACCATCAGCTCCACGTTCGGCGGTGAGTCGATGGCGCAGACCACGATGTCCACGCCATCGCCCAGACGCTCGATCGCCGCGGCGCTGTCGAGCCGCTCCTGGATGGGTACCACCCGGGTGCCACCGGAGTACGTGGCGGCCCAGTCGGCCGCCGCCAGTACCTCGGGCCGCCCGAGCGCAGACCGGCCGTAGACGAACTGCCGGGCCGGTACCCACCACCGGCTGGCGCGGACCCACCCGCCGATGCCGAACGCACCGATCGCCCAGATGGCGCTGGAGTTGGGAGGTTGGCCCACGGGTACGGCAGCGTCCGCTGGGCGATCAGGTCGACCGAGCCGAGCAACACGCCGCCCACGAGCACCATGAGGCAGATCGCCCAGGGTCGATGTCGTCCAGGAAGATGCTCAGCCACCCGGCAGAGTTCTGCCACGGCGGCGCCACGGGGGACGCGACCGGTTGACAACGTTATCCCGACGGTGCTGTGATACAGCCGCTCACCTATCGCCGTTGGTCGATTGAGGTGCCGCCATGGTGAGATCCGCAACCCTGTTCGCGGCGGCCTTGACGGCGCTCGCCGCCCCGCTGGCGGTTGCCAGCTCGTCGGCCGTGGCCTCGGCGGCGGATGTGCAGAACCTTGCCGTCAACCGACCGGCGACCGGTTCGACCCCGTGCAACAGCAGCGAGACGCCGGCCAAGGCGGTCAACGGATCGGTGTCCGGCGGGAACAGCGACAAGTGGTGCTCCAGCGCGACACCGCTGAACCTCACCGTCGACCTCGGCTCGTCGGTGACGCTGAGCTCGTTCGTCGTCCGGCACGCCGGAGCCGGCGGGGAGAGCCGCTCCCTCGACACCCGCGACTACGACCTGCAGGTGTCGCCGGACGGGGCGGCGTTCACCACCGTCGCGCAGGTACGCGGGAACACGGCCGACGCCACCACGACCAACATCTCCGCCACCGGCCGGTTCGTCCGGCTCCATGTCGTCACGCCGAGCCAGAGCGGCGACAACCACGCCCGCATCTACGAGTTCGAGGCCTACGGCGCCAGCGGGACGCCGCCGCCCCCGCCGGGTGGCAACCTGGCGCTGAACCGGCCGGCCACCGGCTCGGCTCCGTGCAACAGCACCGAGACGCCGGACAAGGCGGTCAACGGGTCGGTGTCCGGCGGCAACAGCGACAAGTTCTGCTCGCTGGCCGCGACCAAGTTCCTCCAGGTCGACCTCGGCTCGTCCATCAAGCTGAGCCGCATCACCGTCCGGCACGCCGGAGCCGGCGGGGAGAGCCGCTCGCTGGACACCCGGGACTTCGACCTCCAGGTGTCGACCGACGGGACCAACTTCGCGGGCGTGGCCCAGGTCCGCGGCAACACGGCCGACGTCACGGACACCGCGGTCACCGCGACCGGACGGTACGTGCGGCTGAACATCCTGCAGGCCGAGCAGGGCAGCGGTACCGGCGGCGCCGCCCGCATCTACGAGTTCGTGGCCTACAGCTGACCGTGCTCCCGGAGCGGGGCGACGGCTACGCCCCGGCCGGGTGCGGCTGCTCAGGCGCGGAGCCGAGGGCCGGGGTTGTAGCCGATCTCCCAGACCTGGCCGTCTGGCTGCCGGCGGCCTGGGCGGTACCGTCCTTCGTCG
>Ga0066709_100002711_pt1 | contig 13104 bp, 12 predicted proteins | sample GraSoiAngelo_158_FD_79665 | JGI IMG/M metagenome (GOLD analysis project Ga0066709, IMG submission 79665) | Grasslands soil microbial communities from the Angelo Coastal Reserve, California, USA - 14_1009_16_30cm | ecosystem: Environmental > Terrestrial > Soil > Grasslands | place: USA... | reverse complement strand
AGTCCAGCTAGTACTGGGCTCGAGTTCGCGTTCGGGGTAAGTTTCAGTCCACGGCTCGGTAACCCGTCTATTAGGACGTGTTTCGGACCCAAGAAAAGGGGGGAGGTCGATGGAGCTATACTCATATGATTACGCTTTGAAGGCACTATGGTCGTACACAAGTGAACCAGAATGAGCTTCGAACTGGAGCAACTGCGAGAGGCAGCCGAGAAGTACACCGACCATAGAATACGAATCAAACAAGCTGGCAGAAATCTGCGGGATGGTCATGCTACGACCCCGCTTTGAAAGCTGAAATAAGTGTCAGCGAAGTTCCGCAGGGTTACGTATCTCAGGCCTCCGTGTATCGGAGTCTTTGTGTAATAGTAGATTTGTTGTTCTGCCGTAGCAACAAGAACTGTTAGTCCGACTCTGCCGTGCATCGAACTGCCTTTGGGCGCAGTGGCACTGATGGACCGTTTTACGTCATCGCTGAACTTGTTTGAGACTATCGGAGTATAGGTTAAGGCTGTCTCCCGAGCCGAGTCCTAGTCGGCTCTTGTTATCGAGAGCGTACTTCATGCCTAGCGAGTAGAACTCTTCAATACTGTCGAGGGTCGGGAGTTCAAGCGAGGTCGCGATCACCAGATCCCGAAAGCCTCCAACTCTGTTGGCGGGCATTGTTGCGACGATCTCGAACAAATAGGGGTCCGCCTTCTCTTCTCTTCGCACTGCGAATCCAGTCTTGGACAGCCTGAGCGAGAGGCTTTGAAAATAGTCCGCGGAACTTTTGATTCTTGATGAGTTCGTCGCTGAAGGAGTTTCATGTCCTAGCGATGAATCGGACGCGGTTCCCAAAGGCGGACCGTGTTCTTCGATCCACACCCGTTGAAACCCGCGCTTTCCCCTCAGCCGAACCACCAGTAGTGCCGACGTTATGGCTAGGGATATCGCTAAGAGACTTCCAAAGACGCTTGTATCACCGCTCGGACGATCGCCCGAAAGAGATCTTACCAACAGGAACGAGAACGCGATATCGGCAGTGATAACCGGGACAGAGAGTGTCTTTGTCCTATTATCCCATTGCAGATAGCCAGGATGATTGCGTCTAAGGTGTTCCTCGTACAGGCGTCTCGGAACGGGCGACGTCATCAGCTCCCCAGACCAAATGTGTTCCTTGCAGATTGGACACGACGTCGGAATATATCCTACAGGACTCGTCGCAGGCAAGGACTTGCAACCAATTACTCTATCGAATTATTAAACGAGACTTGGCTACACCCGAGCAGCAATGCGTCTCAACTGGTGCTCTCCAATTCTTTCACTCTGGACTGGACTAGATTGACCTTCGAATTGGAGCAGCTTCGAGAGGCGGCGCGGAAGTACCCTTATCATGATGCTGGCACGCACGGGGTCTGCCGAGGCTCGTATGGAAACGGAGAAGCGAATCTCCGGTAGCGAGGCTCGATGACGCTGTCGAATTCTTGGGTAAATGGAAAGCCCTGCGCTTCAAAGGTGGGGGCATAGCCTTCAGAAGGATTTGTACCAACTGGCTAAGAAGAAATCTTCCAAACGATAACTTTCGTCCCGCCCCCTGGGCCTTGGTGGAGTTCTTCTCTGGTAATCGCTCTCGGAATCGTGGTGGCCGGTACAATGATAACAATAGCAGTCTGGCGACTTCCAAACCGGCTTCGGAAGGCGTTGACCATCGGTCACGAGTCGAATCCGCCAACCACCAGGCATCTCTAAACCAACCTAGCCTTCGATTACGAAAACTTCTGAATTGGGGATCAGACTGTCCCGCAAGCAAGCCGGCATTCTACCATACTTTTCAGGTCGTAGCCGTTGCCAACTGGAAAGGCTGGACGCAGGACCTGCAACGTTGGCGGAGCGTGCCGGTCTGGACGGGAGAGGATTAGGTCCGAGGAGCACGAGAAAAAGCTGGGAGTCGTGGCTGGTCTCATCGTATCCCGATAGGGTCCTAGAGGTGTTTCTGAGCCAGGGTCACACGCAGATGACGGCGCTCGGCCACTACCTGAACCTGCCATTCACGTCGAATGACAAGGCGAACATGATAGAATGGGTGGCGGGCTGGGAAAATGAATGGGCCAGTCACATGGGAGACGTTCGCCGAGGGACTGTCAGAGTCTCCAACTATGACGAGCCGTTGTTCCTGGAGCAGTAGCTAGGTCACCGGGTTCGCCCGAAAGCACGAGAAACCCCTCAGGTAATGCTGAAAAAGAAAGGGAAGTTTGGGACGTCGAACGGATTCTACGTGCAGCCTAGCTTGATAGTAATGTTCGTCGCTTGAAGTCTCAGGTTAGCCGCCTGAGTGGAAGTCAACTGGCCAGTCCCCTCGTAGCGGTCCACCATCATTCCAAACGCCTTCAGTTTGCCGCACACGCTGTTGTCGTTTCCAACGTTCGAATCGCTCAGAATCTGTAAGACTCCTTTCAGCGGACCAAGGAGGCTGTTCTGGGTGTTGCTTGCGAGACCCATTCCGCTGACAGTGTCGATCAGGTTCTGCGAGGCCTGCCCTGGTGTGATGATGGTCCAACTGAATAGTTCTGGAGAGAGGTCCACGTTTCCCGCAATATCCACAGCCCGTACTCGGAGAGTGTGACTTCCAACGGCGGCTCCTCCCGAGAAACCGCTCGAGCACGGGGTGAAGGCCGAGCTGTCTAGGTTGCATTCAAAGCCCATTACTCCTGATAATGTGTCCGAGCCCTCAAAGGTGAAAGTGGCTGGGCCGAATAGTGTTGATCCTCCCTGTGCCATGGAGGCTCCGTTGCCATCGAGCGCAGATATGATCCTGGTCTCTGGTGGACTTGCGTCATAGTTGATCTCAATAGTTTGAGACCCTACGTTTCCGGCAACGTCAGTACAGCTTCCCGTGATGGTGACAGACTGTCCGTCGGGGCCTGAATAGGGTGGGGGGGGCTCGCAGGAAGCAATACCACTCAGAGTGTCAGTGCCATTCCAACTTGTCGCTACGGGATGATTATACCAGCCATTGAGGTCTGGCGGCCTCGCGATGGTTCCCACGGTCTCGGGCGGGGTCCCGTCGATCTTGATAGTAAGAGTCTGGTTCGCGCTGGTTCTACCAGCCCGGTTCACTGTTGAATAGAGCAGAGTGTGGACGCCGTCACTCGCGACAGAAAAGACCAAGTCGAGTTCAACAAAACGGGGGTGTTCCTGCAGACCATGGCAGGAGAGACTGGTCGAGGTTTTCGGAATGTCACAACTGAAAGAACTTGTATTTGGATCAAGGTCGTTGAACTGCTCGCCTCCAGCTAGAAATAGCGAAGGATTAGTGAAAGGGTTAGCGAAGGCACAGTCGAACGAAATCTGTTCTATGCTTACATCCTCGTCGATGTCATTCTGGACCCCGAAAATAGCAGGACATTTCCACGGCCCAGAACTGATTTGCTGACTGGTTAACGAATCTGAGTATTGGTACTGGTATTCGACTGTTTGCACAAAGGATGTATAGTCAAGGCTCTCGAACTTGACCGTTACTGGAGACACGAACCATTCTGTCTCAGGCGAGTCGAAGGAGCCACAGATCCCTCGTGCGTTGCATCCCGTTACGACGGTTCTTGCAACAGGGTCAGTCAGATCGACTTTGAACCTGTAGCTAGCGCTGCTTACGGCGCCGAGTGTGTCAACGGCGGTGAATGTCAGATCATGAATGCCGTTCTTTAATTTGAGAAACCATGCCCACGTTGGACTGCCTTCCCAATTGTTGGAAAGTAAAAGGAAGTTGCAAACAGTGGCAAGAACGCTGATTGCATCGCTGGGAGTGGAGCAGTTGACTCCACCTGTTCCTCCAGACGATTCAGTGCCGGGTATTATCAGGTTCTCATCCGGGTTGAGGTCGAAGTACGACAAGTCTGCCCCAGGTGCGTCGCCTATGGTAAGCCCGGTATAGCCCGTGAGTCCGTGATAGGACACCGAGGAACTGGATATCCGATCAGGGTCGCGAACGATAACTGAGATTATGACGCTGTCGGAATCGCACGTAGGGGAAGATTGCGGGGAAAAAACATCGAAGGCACACTTCTGCGTCAACCATCCATTCTCGTTCTCATCACTCTTGATCACCAACCCAAGTAGTACGGATACTGGATTGACCCAGGCTGTGAAAGCCTGGAATTGCGGCGGCTGATTATAGAACTGCCTAACTATGAACTTGCTTATTTCGAAATGGCCCTGCGTATTCGGATGGAGTGCCCCATCAAAGTTTCCCTGACCTCTATATGAGTCCCCGAGCCGATCAATCCAGCGATCCGGACCCATGCACATGCCGTGCCCGAAAAAGTGCTGCTGTATTCCGCCCACGAAGGTCCATCCATGCTTGGCGGCCGCGTCGAATACCTGTCTGTTGAGCGGGACGAGGAAGTTGTCGAAAGCCCAGCTAGACTCGCTCGGGGTCATCCCGTCAAAGCACCCACCAAGGGTCAGCGTGCAGAATATCGCTTCGACCACATCTTTGACAGGAGTAACGCCCAGGAAATATGCTAGCCGTGCGATGAAAGAATCAGGAAGCCAACTTGCAATCGTAAGCTCAGTGGCCTCGTGGGTCCTGAGAAGCATGTGGCAGAAGCTACCATCCGCCTTGTGCGTCGGATCTGGATACTCGATGAGGAAAACTCTAGAGACGTTAAGCTTCTCCTGAATGCCCTGATCCAGCAAATCGTACTTTGCAGCCAGTCCTTCGACTCTATCACTCACCTTCTCTATCGCGTCGAAGTTATTCCAAGGCGAGTCTTGGCAATGGGGTACCACGGAGCAAAGCTTTGCTATAGAGCTGAAGTCAGCATCGTTTATGCCAATGGAGACCATCATCGCATCTATGCCACGGCCTCCCATCCCATCCGGACACTGTCCAGTTACGAACCCGAGGCGATCTGGGTCACTGATGTCGACTGGGCAGAGGCGACGGGCCACCTCGTCAATCTGAGGAGGAAGAGCTGGGAGAACACATGGCTGATCGGACGGACACGTAGGCTCCTGACCCTCGTACTGACCGAGCAGCCCTTCGTCGATCGTGGCCCCTGAGCAAGCAAGATGAAGAAAAGTGACGGACGTATGCGGGTCATTTTTCTCGATTGCCAACGCTGCCTGGGCGGGAGCTGCCTTGGCGGATCTATGACATGTTCGGTCCTGCCATACTGGATTCCCCGGAATGGCAGGGAAAGGGAAATCGCCTTGGCCGGGGATGTCAGGATTCCCTTCGCCAGAGCTTAGAGAGTCTCCCACTGAAACAATGAGAAGGTCCTTCAACGTCACCTGTTGTGTTACCGAGTTTGTCTGTCCGCTTGCGTCTTTCACACTCAGAGTGACTGCGTATGTGTCTAGCCTCGCGAAGGAACACCGCATTATTGAAGGAAAAACATACGGATCCGGGTCGGTTCCGCCCACGGCTATTTGGGGGTTGCATTGTCCACCTTCTACCGTCCACCAATATCGCAAATCACTTCCAGACGAGCCGGTTCCGTCAAACGTGACGTTCCACGGCCTTGTGGGGCAATTAGCTCCGTGAAGGTAGCTTTCAGGGTTGAGATAGCAGGGATCTGTCATCTTCTGATACACATTGTCGTCGATGAAACCGTTGCCATCTAGATCAGGGGAGCGCTCTTCCATTCTCCATTCGAATTTCGCTGTCGGGCCGTCTGATTGAGCCCTTACAGTTATCATGAGAATGTTTTGCGGCATCATCAGAATGACTAATGCTGCCGAGAGGGTCAACCATCTGTAGAATCTGAACCGACGTTTGTGACTAGAGACCTGTAACCGGTTTTTCATGTTTGATTACCATTAGCTGGGTACTTGTCTCATCGCGCCCCTCCTCGGCGCTCCCCCGTGAGACAACAGTGGGCCCAAGTATGGGCGAATTACAAAGATGGCAAAAGCCGGACTCGTTCTCACTTAGTACTTAACCCTGTGGTATCTACGGGCTGAAGTAGGTATATACTTCTACAAGCGCGATCTCCCACTAATCCACTTCCCCACTCCCCACTAGCATCCGGAGAACAATGTGAAACCATTGTTTAAGCACCGGCAGACTCAGAAACCTGCGGGTCTTGTACTCTTCGAGCTTAGAGGGCGTAGAGCGAGCGACAGCGTTATCGTTACGAAGGGCCGAACGACGCTCAGTCTGCCAGTTCTGACTGGCGTGGGCTACTGGAAAGACTCTGAAACGGGTAAGCTACGCAGGAACCTGCCACGGCTCTGACATGATGATTAGGATCCAAACCCTAGCTCTTGTCGTATATCGTATCTGTTCATTTTCCGCCTCTAAGAGTTCAACCCGTGCTTGCAAACACTTTCGAGCGTAGATTCAAGGCAGGGTCCTCTACAGCCTTGCCCCCGAGGACTTTCAACGTATTCTTGACATAAGTTCTAGCCTCCGAGACTGCGGGGCGCCTCCAACCACATTTGGTAAAGCACTCCATTTCTTCCTCCCTGAAACTGTCATGCTCTGGGACCAAGCAATAGTCAGGAACACCTACAAACTTCGCCCGGACCCAGAGACTTTCGTGTCATACCAGCGCTTCGGATGGAAACTACTACACCATGTTACACGTGGCAAAACTGTCAAAGTGCTACAGCAACTTGAGAGAGTCCATGCACGATCCATCGGTTACTTCGAACCGATGACCATGATCCTCGACCATCTCGCGTTCTCTCCCAAGCTGTCAGCAAGAGCCGTTTCAGCCCTGGGAGGACCTTCGAAGGCATTCTCAGACAATCTTCCACAATGAAACGCCAGTGCGTTCGCAGGCTGTTTATGGCGAAAGCTACGTCCAACAGTTTGATGTTTTGTTAGGCGCTCACATTGCTTCTCCACGTCAGTACTTCTGCTAGATCCATCTTCGGACCCGCTTTTCGTAGTACAAGTAACTCTCACCAAATTTTTGGCTCAAGACCTTCTCCTCGTGCAGAACTACTTCAAGGTGAAGGAGCCCCATACCAACTAGAGTGAGGATCAGGTCCGAAAAAGAGAAGAAGACAATGGAGAAACCCAGTCCTATGATGATCAATCCCAGATAAAGTGGGTTTCTAGAATACCTCCAGGGACCGGTCGTAACAAGTTTCGGTGGAACGTTGAAAGAGACCATACTCGGGTTCTGTGCATAGAAGACGTCCCCTGCCCAGAATCTTATCCAAGATCCGACAGCGACTAGGGCCAATCCTAAAAGGTTGGTTGGATAGGGAAGTAATTTAGGAAAACCAACAAGATGATCTACTAGTTGGAATACCCAACCAAGGGCTAGCCCGGCCAGAAGAAGCGATACCAAAAATCCCCCCGACTTGGCCTTAGCACCAATCATAAACTCAGCCGAGCATCGAATTAGGAGGGGTCCGCTTTCAATGATTCTTCCGCATAATTGCTACAGACTTTCGCGACTTTCGTGGCGAAATCTTTTGCATCAACGATTACATAGTTTGCGTTACCGAGATTTCCGATTATTCTTCCCTTTGCTCTTCCCCTAACTCCCCTTTTGGTGACCGTGAACTTTGGCTGCGACAGTTTCATTGCAACCTGCGCTTTTCGTTTCTCGAAACCCTCACTTGTCTTTGTCTCAATGATACCTACCTTGAGTAGAGGCTCCATCATTTGCCTTGAGAGAGAGTCTGCAGAATCATACACTAGACTTGGAAGGGGATCGTGAACACCGTTTCTTTCGAAGTATCTCTTTGCGTAGTCGAATCCGGAATATGAAAAAACGTACTTGTGGACCCCTATGCTAAGATACCGGAACTTCTCTCGCTGAGCCTGCTTGGTCTCCTCGGAGAATTCAACTTGGATCTTTTCGTCAAAATATGCGCTAAGCTTGCTGGAAAGCTCCATGGCGCTATCAAATGGTAAGTAGAATGTTGCCAGTTCTTGTAGATTCGTCCAAATTCTGACATTGAAGAATACTCCAGGTGGTATTGCTCGACTCCATTAGTGCTAGGAGCAATGTTCAGTTGGATTAACGGAATATCATGAGATTCTTCGACGGCTAGTTCCATCTCAGGTTTTTCAGCGGGAATGAAAGGCTTAGTCTCGAGACCAGTGTCCTTCCATCCCAACTCCTCATACGTCGACCCGAAGAGCCTGGGAGCGATCACATTATTCCGCCTCCTCTCACGGATTCCTTCGGTACTTCGCAATTGTCAGTGTAGATGAGGGGAAGCTTCTTGCTGCCTAGACCGCTGGACCCAAGTCCATGCTCCTTGAAGTATGTGTAAAGGTCATCGTCCCAGGGAAAGAAGATCTGCAGCGTGTCCAGTACATACCGCCCTAGGATCTTCATACAGCGGTTTTAGCGACTGTCATCGCTCTTTGAGCTTAACTATTCGGAGAAAGGTTATGCATGAGAAGCGATTCCTGATAGTGGCAGGAATCTGTTGAGTCTGGATAACTCCAAGAAGAAAGGGTCCCTCAGCTTGAAGATTTTCTTTGGAGACATCAGAAAGATGACGCCTAATGAGGTGGCTGATGGAGAGGTCGCGCTAATTGTGACATCGCCGCCTTACTACAATGCTCCTTTTGACTATCCGGACCTGTTTCCTAGCTACGAAGATTATCTTGATCTGATCCGAGCCTTCGCCTCTCAAAGCAAGAGGGTGCTGGGGAGAGGAAGAATCTGCGCTATTGTTACGGACGACATGCTGGTGAGAGAAGGAAATGGTGGGCGTGGGAAGAAGTATCCGATTGTCGCAGACACTACGAGGATTTTCGTCGAGGGGGGTCTTCTCTACCGCGACAAGCTCACTTGGGTGAAGCCCGCAGGCTATACTAGGATTAGTCGGAGGAGTGGGGTCGTTCTTCAACACCCATATCCGATGTATTTCTACCCCGACAACATACAGGAATCCATTCTCCTCTTTCAGAATGGCGAATTCAATTACGAGCAGCTGAAGGACCTGTCTCCGGAAGTCCTAGAATCTTCCAAGATAGACACATTGAGGTTGAACTCCGAGAACTGGACCCTAAGCGTTTGGAACATAACGAACGTTCTTCCAAAAGCCGGCCGTGTAGAGGAGGGAGTAGCCGCCTTCCCTGACGAGATTCCGAGCAGACTCATCAAGCTCTTCACTTTCGCCGGAGAGACCGTCTTCGACCCATTCCTCGGGTCTGGAACGACCCTGAAGGTTGCTCGTGAACTTGGAAGAAAGGGAATAGGCTATGAAATCGACCTTGAGCTGAAGGACGTGATTAGGAAGAAACTTGGACTCGACTATCACAGGTGGACCGGAGAAGACCATGTCATGGAGGAGAAGAGTGGAGCAAGAAATCTCCGAAAGACCCTTCAAACGAAGGTCCACAAACAAAAGAGCGTCGCGAGCTGAAGTGATCCCGTTGCAAACGCCCTAACACGAGCGTCGTCCTTCTCCTAAGACGGTCACGCGAAGTGTGTTGCCTTCAGGCCACTCGTACTTTCACTCGCCAAATTTGTTCTCAAAGTAGTCCATGAATTCAAGTACGGCTCCTGTGGTCTCTAAAATAAATTGGATCGTAGGGAATGAACGCAACTTCGCAATGTCGAAAATGATCTGTAGCGTGTAGGGGCTTCAGGCGGTTTGCGCATTATCAAATTCTCTTCCTTCGAAGCCTTACCCGGAGCAACGCGTATATCTCAAAGACGCGATCTCAAAGTTTCCAAATGGGAATGCTGAGAAAGAAATCCAAGCCAAAGCTGTCATTGAAGGAAGCGATGGTCGAACAGTTCAGGTACGTTTGGCCGATAATGTTACTCACCTTGTCCGCGCTGTTGGGAATGATAACCTTTCCGAAGGTTGACCCTAACAGCCCCGACATGCTTTACATCACCCTCGCATTCTTCGGCATTGCCGTGGAAGGACAGAAGATCGGGGCTGGGATGGCTAAGTCCAAGAGAGCGAGGTAGCGATGACAGATACGGACTACTTGACAGTTTACCGCATCATCGAAGGACTCGTGACGTTCGGAACATTTTTTGGAATGCTGTATGGAGTATGCAAGAGACGAGGGAGAATCTGGAACCGGACGAAGTGGGTGTCCTGCAAAGGGTTCGGCCTTATCGCAATCGTGTTTGGTTCAGTCATCCTCGGCTCGGTTGCTTTGGCGATCTGGGAGTTCCCACGCTTTCTGATGTTCACATCCGACGAGTCGCTTGTTGGCTCATTTATCGGAGCCGGAGTTGGCGCTTCAGCCTTCGCAGGCATGGGATTGTATGCTGTGCTTGGAGGCGTCTGGATGACGTTTCCGAATACACGACCCGGCCGATACGTGAAGAGGCGTTTCTTCGGTAGAGATGACCATGAAGGACGAAAAGTCCAATCATCATGGACTGGGTTGAGGAAACGGATTCCAGCCGCTGGAATTCTACGGATTCTTTTTCGTCTAACCTGAAGAGGCTGTTCCGGGAACTAAATGGTTTACTATACAAGAAGGCTATATTGCTTCAAGCCATGCGCAGAACATGTAGCAGCAATCCCTCGTCGAGAGGGTGAAGAGGTCAAATGGATTTGTCCTTCTTGTGGACAATCACTCGACTCTGAATGGGTCGTGGCTTATTAGCTTCGCTGAGCCAGGAAAACGGTCTTTCCGAATTATCAAGAACGAAATAATCGCTGAAGTCTCGCACTAGAAGGAGCTGAAGGCGAAGAGTTCTTAGACTGCGTGCCCTGAGAAATTCTTTTTATTTGGCGAACGAGGAGCGCGTAGTCAGGTCGTCGATCCGTTAGAAGTGAGTTATTCCCGTTCTCTCCGAGAATCCCTTGGCTGGTTCATATTCTGGATCGTTCTGTCAGCAGTCTCTGTCCTGATCCCATACGGATTGGGAGCATTGATTCTAGTAATTGGCATTCTGGTGGGGTTAGGTGATCTTGACAGCGCGACTACGGGTCCTGCAATCGCTGGAGCATTCTTCACTGCTTTTCTTTCGTGGGTCATTAACGATCAGATAGGTATGCTGTTGTACTTTCTCGCCGGGTTCCTCGGCATACTGACGGTGATGGGAAGAGCGATTCGAAGTCGCTAGAACGAGCTACACTTATCAGTCAAGACGGCAATTAATCGTTCTGAGACTTTTGTCGCAAGCTGGCCAAGCTTCGGATTTCTCTCCAAGATGCGTTCTTTGGCATGGCCGTGCAGGCTCTGGGTCAGCCAAAAATAAAATGAACTTAAACAGTTACTAACGAGTTAGTCGCTGGATCTAGTAGGCTTCTCTGGGGTTATGTCTTTCGAGGAGCCTCTTGACGGTCGTCAGGTCTGCAGTAGGTTTCTGGGGGACGCGGCTCATCGTTTTAGCTCGCCGTTTTTCGGCTTGACTCCTATATGTCGACGGAAAATATGAACAGAGTTGGGAACGAAATCCCATTAGTTGGGACGGTCGTGAGTCCGAAACGGGGATCAACTCGAGGGCTCGAGTATTCTGGTTGCTTGAGCCGCCCTCGTAAGAGGAGTCTCGCGACTCAATTCTGGTTAGACTGACAAGGAAAAAGTTCGAATACTTTGCTCGAATCGGCTGTCAGCTTTTCGTTCTGCTCTCTTGGACATATTCGACTAGCCTGTAGGACTATGCAGGTTACAATGGACGAGGATGAGGTTCATGAGGAGTCTGAGGTTGAGAAGAGTATCAATGTTTGGCGGCAGTCGGAGCGGAAGATCATGATCGAGACGGTTCAGGATCTAATCCAGACTTCTCACAAGTATGCAAAGTCACAGTATACTCCTAGTGCGCAGCGGGCCCGGTGGACCAAGCTTGCGGGTCAGCTGATCTGGTATAAGGATCAGATTTTGAAGAATTTCAGTCTGGAGGCTATGACGATTGAGCTGCAGACGCTGAAGAAACTGATGACAGAATCGGAGAAGCGGAGAGAGCATCTGGCCCAGTCCAGGAATTATCAGACAATAGTCTTTCGCAAGGCGGAGGAGGGGAAAGCGGAGGATGCGGAGAAGGCGGACGATGGGGAGAGCTCTGAGGCTTCCAAGGCTGACGACCCTGAAGGCGCCAAAGAAGCCGTGTCCGGTGCGGTTGGTTAGCTAAACAAGATTCTCTTGGACAAGCGCGGGATCGTTTGGAAGTTTCCCAGTAATCCGAGACTGCGGAAGCTTCTCAGTACCCGTGTCCGTGGGAGATAGTCGTCCATGCGTAAATGGTCGTGTCGGTCAGTTATTGGTGAAGGAGTTTGGTTCAGACCCGAATGGGCTGCGGAGTAAGATAGGTCCCGTCTCTGAAGAAACCTACCAATTGATCGTGGAAACCCGTGTAAAATTGACACTCAGGTGACCGAAGCGTTTGGAGCAGGCTTGCTATGACGGCCAACTTCCCCTACCACGAATAAGAAAACTCCTGCAACCGCTATCACGAACCCAGTATCGCCCTCAGTACCATAAACTGTTGCAGGGCCCACACATTGCAGGATGGAATAATAGTAGGAAAACGAGCAACCGGGAAGGATCACCAAGGTTCCGAAGATGGCTAGAATACCCCCGAGTACCTCGAGATGCTCCCAGTGAAACCGCATTCTTCCATGTTTGCTGCTAAGCTCGTCAACATAAAGTTCGTGCTCTTAGAAAGTTAAAGACTTGGCTTTCTCGGATAGTTGTTCTCGAATCTCTCCAAACATAGAATTTGAACTGAGCCTGCCAATATGTTTCGCCAACGGTAATACTCCGTATCTTGTAGGGCGGGAACGCTTCTTTGATGAGTTCGATGTCATATTAGAAAAGCAGAAGCGGAGAACCATTTTCAATGCCGTTGGAAGAAATTCCAATTCCAGCAGGTGGCTCTTTTTGAACGCACGCCGTGAGCGCGGGTCATTCTACACTGAATGGAATCTCATGACGCTAATCCCTGTCTGAAACGCTCGACTTTAGAGGACGCTCGTCCTCTTCTGAGGGGGGTCTTCCAGTCTCTTAGGAGGATCGCATCCTTTCGGCCCTTCAGTCTTCCAAAAACTTTCTTGTCAGCCGTCACCAGGACGGCTTTTGAATCCTCGGTGGCTGTGAGATAGCTTGCATCATAGAACGTGATCTCCAAGCTTCGAGCCGTCTCGAAGACTCGTGTTAGAACCTTCGGATCATCAATGTCAAGCGTTGGAATAGCCATCTCTGAGAGCGATTCGAAGTCTTCCCTGACACTT
>Ga0066709_100002709_pt1 | contig 13105 bp, 11 predicted proteins | sample GraSoiAngelo_158_FD_79665 | JGI IMG/M metagenome (GOLD analysis project Ga0066709, IMG submission 79665) | Grasslands soil microbial communities from the Angelo Coastal Reserve, California, USA - 14_1009_16_30cm | ecosystem: Environmental > Terrestrial > Soil > Grasslands | place: USA... | reverse complement strand
TTTCTAAGCAACTCAGCGTTCAACCGGGTCGTGATTTTTACAACCTGACCGGCGCTAATTCGAACGGAAGTTTTGCTGCCAATTCTACACCGTCGCAAGTCTCGACGAAGTATTCAGCGGCACTTAATGGGGTTCAATACACCGGCCCTTACATCTATCCGCATCCGCTGACAAACAACATTGCGCCGCCCAGCAATCTTGCGATCGTTCCGTAGTCTCGCGCCTGGTAGTCAACGATATCTGTTATTCAACGGACTTGAGCGGCTTTTTCAGTCGGTCACTTTTCGAGCCGACGCCCCGCTCTGGGAATGAAAAAGCGTGGCGCGCTCAGGCGCGCCGCCACGATCGGTTTGTCCGGAGATCGCCGTCCACGGCACGAAGTTTCAAATCTGTCCGTAGCGCGTGCGAGATCCTGCTTTGTTAATCTCGGGTCGGCAGGCATTTCATCAGACATCCGCCGTCAATCCAACCATCTAAGAATACATGGATCGCTGTTTCGGGAGCGCATCGATGTTGCGCATTTCTATTGATCGCCATAAATCGCGATGCTCGATCTGGTCTGGTCTTGCAAGTCCATTGCAAAACAGAAGCAGCGTAATGTTCTTCATCCTTATTGTGGCTTGGCACGCAAAGCTAATGGCGAACACTATCAAGGCTTCAAGCCCGTCCCAACCAGACGTTCAAACTGCGATAAACTCTGCCGGTAACGATGACACTGTAATCGTTCCAGCTGGAACGGCGAACTGGAGTAGTACACTTGTTTTCACTAAAGGTATTACATTAGTGGGATCGACCACGACCGATTCAGTGGCCGGAACAGCCAAGGACCAGACGATTATACAAGACAGTGTTCCGCGAGTCTCTGGATCGGGGCCTTTTATCAAAATCACGACAGTTTTGGGAAGCTTCTATCGCGTGAGCGGTTTTACATTCCAAAACGGGTCGGCAACTACTTCCAGCGTTAACGGCGCAATTCAGATACTCGGGGATTCGCATTCGGTCAGGCTAGATCACTGTCATTTTATGCCAATGACCTACCAGGGTCCCGATGTCCAGATCAAGGGGGCAATCTTCGGAGTAGCGGATCACAATGTTTTAGAGTTCACTTCTAAAAAAGCGGCTTTCCTCTTTTATGCGCCTAACTGGCCGAACCCGGATGGAAGGGCTGGAACAAACGGTGATGGGTCGTGGGCGACTCCGACCAATTTCGGGAGCCAAGAGTTCTTTTTTGTCGAGGATAATTATATTACAAATCTTACTTCACCTTTCGTTGAGGGTCCAGGCCACACCGATGACTCGATGGGGGCGCGGTGGGTGTTTCGCCATAATCACTGTTACGACACCGAGGTTCAAACTCACGGAACTGAGTGTTGCCGATTCCGTGGGGGCAGGGCGCGAGAAGTTTACAATAACGATTTTCATTATGCGCACCTTCATCCCTACGCTGGAATCAGATCAGGGGTAACGATCACCCATGACAACACCTTTGATGGAGTGAAGCCCAAGTCGGGCATGGCGCTAGAGGCATATCGAGCGTTTTTTAAGTTTCCTGGTACACCTCTGCCTAGTTGGGGTGGTGGGACTGGAGACAATCCCTGGGATAGTAATGACACCAGGAACGGCCCGTTTACAGAAAACAGTTTTAACTACAATCCAGTCAACGGATTATATGAAAGCGGAACAGCTTCCAGCGGATCGAGCAAAACTGCATTAGTTGATACGACTAAGAACTGGGCCCCGAACCAGTGGCAATATTTTGTCGCGAAAAGGGTATCTGACAATCAGGTCGCATTTATTAATTCAAACGCAAGCAATACCCTTACGGTAACCTACTACACAGATTCAGGAGGCGGCGCGGTTTGGGCAGCGGGCGATCAATATCAAATCCATCGACCTTTAGTTTTGCTAGATCAACCGGGCAGAGGTCAGGGCGATCTAATTGTTGGGTCTATGCCGGTTAACAGAGCGACGCGGAGAGGGACGTGGCCGCACGAAGCTTTGGAGCCAACTTATTCTTGGAACAACATATATATTCCCAATGGCGCGTCGGTGGATGTATACGCCCATCCTCTTGACAACGTAAAACTTCAACGGGAGGGCCGCGATTATTACAACAATACGCCCATGCCAGGCTGCAAACCTTACACCTATCCGCATCCTTTGACCAAGACAGCCACGAAACCAAGTCAAGCCTCGAAGAAAGAGTTAAAAGCACGAGAAAACGTCTTCCGTTCCAAGCTCGACGGATCATTGCACCGTGCTGGGGGCAGGTGGAAAGACTGAAGCCTAAGAGTGAGCTCGGCTCGTTTTATGGTAACGACTTCGGAATATATCTCCTCGCCAGATGACGGTATTTTGGTAACAGGATCCAATGGCTTTATTGGAGCAAAAGTCGTGGAAATCCTTCTTGAATATGGCTTTTCGAAGGTCCGTTGCTTCGTTCGGTCTTCCAGCCAACTCAATCGTCTTGAAAAGGCGCTCAACGGCTTCAATGGCAGCAAAAATGTCGAGTTCGTTACCGGAGATCTCCTATCCCGCGAGGACTGCGAACGGGCAGCTGAGGGCGTGTCGATTATTTACCATCTCGCCGCCGGAATGGAAAAATCATTTGCTGGCGCATTCATGAATTCGGCGCTAGGCACGCGGAACCTGATGGATGCATTCATCGAGCAGAGTGAGCCAAAACGATTCGTCAATATCAGTTCATTTGCCGTTTATTCGAACCTAAGTTTAAAACGTGGTGCTCTCCTCGATGAAACTTGTCCGTTGGAAGGAGCGCCTCAAGAACGATTTGACGCTTACGGCTTTGGAAAACTCAAACAAGAGGAACTGGTGAGAGAATATGGTGAGAAATATAAGTTGCCTTACGTGATCCTTCGGCCGGGATACGTCTTCGGACCGGGTAAAACGGAGCTAAACGGCCGCGTTGCGATTAATACCTTCGGATTTTTTATCCAGGTAGGCGGGTCTCACCCCCTGCCACTAACATATGTCGATAACTGTGCGGAAGCTATTGTGCTCGCGGGTCTGAAGCCAGGTATCGAGGGAGAAGTCTTTAATGTAGTAGATGACGAACTGCTTACCGGCAGACAATTTCTCAGAGAATACAATAAGAAGAAGAGCAGATTTTGCCTCCGAATTCCCTACTTTGTCGCTCGCGGCTTATGTTTCCTTTGGGAGAAATACTCCCAATCGTCAAAGGGTCAGCTTCCTCCTGTTTTCAATCGCCGCCGCTGTGCAGCCGAGTGGAGGGGAAATCGCTATTCTAATGAGAAGCTGCGGCAGCGGCTGGGCTGGAAGCCGAGAGTTCCGATGAACGGTGCGATGGAGGCATTCTTGGCGCAATTTGACGGAACCGCTGATGGCAGTAGATAGAAGCTAGAGGACAGAAGGCCGATGACGGAAGTCTGACTCGTTCCGACTACATTAAAGCTACGACAGTATCGGCAAATCGTTAAATCGAGAAGGCTCCCTCAACCATTAACACTCAACTACCAACCTCGCGCGCCCTGCGGATCGCGCTCGTAGGCTGCGGAAAGGTCGCCGATCAGCATGTCCAGGCCATTCATCGAATCCCGGATTGCAAGATTGTGGCCGGCTGCGATCGGGAACCGCTAATGGCAAAACAATTAGGAGAGCGCTTCGGAATTTCCGCGTGTTTTCCCGACTTGAAAGAAATGCTACACGTTATTTCTCCGGATGTCGTTCACATTACGACCCCGCCAGAGAGCCATTATTCGCTTGCCAGACAGTGTCTCGAGTCTGGAAGCCATGTCTATTTGGAAAAACCTTTCACCATCACAGCGGGGGAGACGGAATCGTTGATCCAATTGGCTGAAGACTGCGGGTTAAAGATAACCGTGGGGCACAATTATCAGTTCACTCTTGAGATGCTGGAAATGCGCCGGCTCGTAAAGAAAGGATTTCTCGGTGGGCGACCTGTTCATCTTGAAAGTTACTGGTCTTACAATTTGGGGGATTCAAGGTACGCCAGTGCATTCCTCGCCAGCCGCGCTCATTGGGTTCGCCAATTACCGGGACAATTGTTCCACAACATCATCAGTCATGGGATCGCTAAGTTGGCAGAATTTCTGGATGATGAACTCACTGAAATTATCGCCACGGCATATCAAAGCGATCAACTCCGAGAGCTTGGCGCAGGGGAGATTCTCGACGAGTTGAGGGTGCTGATCCGAGATAAGTGTGGCATCACAGCATTCTTCTGTTTTTCAACGCAGATCAAAGGCCTGAATCAATTGCGACTTTACGGCCCGGCTGATTCAATGGTTGCGGATATTATTACCGGAAGCCTCATTCGATCGGGAAACAAACCATATAAGAGCTACCTCACATATTTTATTCCACCGCTAAAAAGTGCGAGAGAGAACTTCCGGAATGCGAGGCGCAACATTACTAATTTTATGCGTCGCCGGCTTTATCAGGACTTCGGGATGAAGGAATTGATCAACCGTTTTTACAACAGCATTCGTGCTAGCGGTCCACTCCCAATTCCATACCGCGAGATTTTGTTAACAGCTCGCATCATGGACGAGATCTTTGCCCAAATCTATCCCGAACGCTCGAAAGCTCCCGAACCTTCGCGTGAACCGATTGCTTCCACCGTCTGATTCTGACTTCTGGGCTCTATTGCCGTCCTCAGTCCTCTGCCATCAGACTACACCGTGGTACCAATTTAACCATTTAACGGAATGACACAGTCCTCGGTCTTCGGTCCTCGGTCATCGGGTCTCCCATGAAGTACGTCCTCATTACCCCGGCGCGGAACGAGGAAGCTTTTATTCGAAAAACGCTAGACTCGATGGTAGCGCAGACCCTTTTGCCCGAACGCTGGGTCATTGTTGATGACGGCTCGACCGATCGGACGGCTGAAATAGTGGAGAGCTACGCGAAAAATCATTCCTGGATTCAACTGATCCACCGTCCGCAACGATTGGATCGCAATTTTGCTGGTAAAGCGCATGCTTTCAACGCGGGATTCGAACGGATTCGGTCGCTTCCATTTGACGTGATCGGGAACCTCGATGCTGACATCTCCTTTGAACGGGATTATTTCGCATTCCTAGTGGACAAATTTTCTGAATTTCCCAAGCTGGGCGTGGCCGGCACTCCTATGCAAGAAGCCAAATATCACGCCGTGAAGGACAGTTTCTACAACGAGAACGATGTCTTCGGAGCTTGCCAGCTGTTCCGGCGGACATGCTTTGAAGAGGTCGGCGGGTACACACCAGTAAAATGGGGCGGCATTGATTGGGTAGCGGTCCGGACTGCTCGATTAAAGGGTTGGCAGACGAGGTCTTTCAGTGATAAATTTTTTTATCATCACCGCCGTATGGGCGCCACTGAAAGCAACACCTGGAAGGCGAGGTTTGATTACGGCAGGAAAGACTACGTTCTTGGTAACCATCCGCTATGGCAGATTTTTCGAGTCAGCTTCCAAATGATGAAGAAGCCTTATGTAGTAGGCGGACTCCTGCTGCTCTCAGGATATTGTTACTCGTTGGCCGCTCGCATGGAAAGATCGGTGGCGGTAGAGTTAGTGAGGTTCCATCGTCACGAACAGCTTGAACGGCTTAAGCATTTGCTGCTCGGCTTTCTTAGAACCGGGCGTTTTAGACTGCAGAGGTAAGAAGACCATGGCGACAGGTATTAATGACGTAAGAAATTTTTGGAACGCAAATCCCTGCCAATCTTGGCTGTCGCAAGAGGCAGATAGACGGCGTTATTTTGAAGACATCTCCCGAAAACGTTTTCAGGGCAGAGAATGGCATATTCCGATAATTGCCAGGTTTGACTCGTTCCGCGGAAAGGATGTGGTCGAGATCGGATGCGGGCTAGGAACTGATGGGATTGAATTCGCAAGGAGCGGGGCGAACTATATCGGAGTTGATTTAACGCCGAAGTCTGTGGAACTAACCCAAGAACGCTTTCAAGTATTCGGGGTACCAGGCCGGTTTGAAGTTGCAAATGCTGAAGAAGGCCTGGCTCTGGCCGACGCAAGCGCCGACCATGTGTATAGCTTCGGTGTAATTCACCATTCACCTACGCCGGAGAAGATCGTTGGCGAGATTTATCGCATTCTCAGACCGGGAGGTACTTTTACGGTGATGTTGTACAATCGAAACTCGATAAACTATTATGTCGAGATCATGTTCTTACGGAGATTATTTAGGTGGTGCCTCCTGCCGAAATTTATGCCCCGATTGATCTCCTCTGCTACTGGATTTGATCTTTGGAAGCTCGAAGGCCACAGAGATTTTCTAAAAAAGAGGGTTTCAAAAGAAGAATGGATCAGCATGAATACGGATGGGCCCTTGTGTCCATTAGCGCGAGTGTACAATTATTCGGAGGCAGCAGCTCTTTTCGGTGCTTTTGAAAATGTGAGACAGGAAGTGTGGGAGTTTAACGTCGAGCATTGGTCATTCATTGGGAAGGCTATTCCAGATTCCCTTGCGAAATGGATTGGTCGGCATTGGGGGTGGCACCGAATAATTTATGGGAATAAACCCTAGTCCACTGTCCGGGGCCGTTGAACAGGTAGCACCTCTAGGCAAGGTAGGTTACCGATCACGATTTATCTCGAATCTCGTTGAATGAAGTATGTTCTCATTACCCCGGCACACAACGAGGAAGCATTCATTCAAAAGACGCTCGAGTCTATGGTGGCGCAGACACTGAGGCCAGCGCGATGGATTATTGTGGACGACGGTTCAACCGATCGCACGGCGGAAATCGTCGAGAGTTACGAGAAGCAGTATCCCTGGATCGAACTCGTTCGACGGCCCCAGCGGTTGGACCGCAGCTTTGCCGGGAAGGTGCACGCCTTTAACCTCGGTCTCAGTCGAGTGGCATCATCAACATTTGAGGTGCTCGGGAATCTTGATGCCGATCTTTCATTTGACCCTGATTACCTCGCGTTTCTGATGCAGAAATTTTCCGATGACCCGAAGCTTGGAGTAGCCGGGACTCCGTTCACTGAGAATGGCGGCTACGACACAGCCCACGATAGCTTCGAGGGCGAGAATCACGTCGCGGGCGGATGCCAACTCTTTCGGCGGCGGTGTTTCGAGGAGATCGGCGGCTATGTCCCCAATGGGATAGGGGGCGTTGACTGGGTTGCAGTCACCACAGCACGAATGAAAGGATGGAAGACGAGGTCATTTCTTGAAAAGCGATTTCACCACCTCCGAATGCTTGGGACTGCGGAAAGCAGTACTGTAGGAGCAAGCTTTTTCTATGGAAAAAAGGATTACTGCCTGGGCGGTTCCCCCTTGTGGCAGGTATTTCGCGTGGCTTACTGGATGACAAGGCAGCCGATTGACGCCATAGCCTTCCTGTCTGGTTATTGCTGGGCCGCCATACGGCGTCCGGAGCGGCCCATTTCCCATGAATTGATGCGCTTTCACCGGCGGGAGCAGATGCAAAAGCTGACAGCAATTTTCAGTGCGGTTTTGCGGTTTAAAAAAATTGATAATTTTCGCGTCATTACGGCGCAAAACCGTGGCAGCCTCTGATTATACTAAGGATTTAATGTCTAGATCTCGATGCTTCGCGACAAGCAGTAATCCTCTGGTCACAAGCCAAGTATTTCAAGCGATATGGGTGAGCTGCAATACGCCGGGTCGAACCGCCGGTGTCGCCTGAATCGATGCGTTTTCGATGAAAGCAACGAGAGAGGAATTACTAGATATCATTTATCAGTGCCTTGATGGCTTAAATGAGCAATTGGCAAACACGGACCAGATTCAGAAGTCGATGGAGACGCCCCTAGTTGGAGAGCGCGAGGGCCTGGATTCACTGGGCCTCGTAAACTTCGTTGCATTGGTCGAAGAGGAGTGTGCCCGTAAATATGGGATCGCCGTCTCATTAACGGACCCTTCGCCGCATGAGGATGATCGGTTTGCGAATGTGGGGAGGTTCGTGGATTTTTTATTTCAGCGCCTGAATAACAATCTCCTCTAGGCAGCGGCTTGAACTTTCTGAACACATTGAAATGAGGGGTCTTCTTATATCTGATTTTAATATTGAGAACCTTTCTTCTTACATGAAGAGAGACAACGAAATGCCGGCGGTTGATTCCGTTAGCAGCTTTCACGGGGAAGTTTTTCAGACGTTGCTCGACGAAAAAGCTCCCGCCTGGAGCAGTAATCCGGATTTTGTTGTCGTCTGGACTCGACCTGAAGGCGTTCTGCAAGCCTTTAGAGATTTGCTGAGCTGCTCTCGCGTGAGTGACCAGGATCTGAACAGAGAAGTAGACTCTTACGCGGCCGCTCTGTTAAGAGCAAGTAAGCGGATTAGAGCCATGTTTGTTCCCACTTGGGTCATTCCTCCATTTCACCAGACGCAGGGGCTGTTGGACCTCGCTGCGAGCGGTGGAGCGGCTAGAGCGTTGATGCGAATAAATGTAAGATTGTTAGAATCGCTCGCGGGCGCGCCAACTATTTACCCCCTTTGGACAGACAAATGGATACAGCTTGGGGGCCCCGCTGCGTTCAACTACAGGCTATGGTACCTTGGTAAAATACCGTTCTCCAATGAAGTGTTCAAAGCGGCCGCTCGGGACATCAAATCTGCACTTCGAGGCCTAAGCGGGCAAGCTAAGAAGATTGTGCTTCTGGATCTAGATGATGTCCTATGGGGCGGTATTGTTGGAGACGCAGGTTGGGAAGGTCTTACGTTGGGAGGACACGATCCTGCTGGCGAAGCGCTGGTCGATTTTCAGCGTGAATTAAAGGCACTTACCAGGCGAGGAATCCTGCTTGCCATCGTGAGTAAGAACGAAGAGTCAGTCGCAATGGAAGCGATTGCGAAACACCCTGAAATGGTACTCAAATTGGTTGACTTCGCAGGTTGGCGAATCAATTGGCGTGACAAGGCGGAAAACATTCATGCTTTGATGAACGAGCTGAACCTTGGTCTCGATTCTGCTGTCTTTATTGACGACAGCGCGGTCGAGAGAGCGCGCGTTCGGGAGACCTTACCTGGGCTTTTTGTGCCGGAGTGGCCGTCAGACAAGCGACTTTATCCTCGAGCCCTGCTGTCTCTCGATTGTTTCGACCGCCCGTCCCTAACAGAGGAAGATCGGCAACGTTCTCGAATGTCGGCAGTAGATCGGGAACGAAAGCGGTCCAGGATTGATTTGGGCAATTTAGAGGAATGGCTCGCAACCCTCAACACCAGAGTAAGGGTTGAGGAACTCAATCAAGCCAACCTTCCCAGAGCAGCGCAGTTGCTGAACAAAACAAACCAGATGAATCTTTCCACCCGGAGGATGTCCGAAGTGGATTTTGACGCGTGGGCAAGAGAAAAGACCCGTCGGGCTTGGACATTCCGTGTTTCAGACAAATTCGGTGATTCCGGGCTAACCGGAATTCTTAGTGTTGAGATCGATGGCTCACGAGCCAGGATCATCGATTTTGTGCTCAGTTGCAGAGTAATGGGCCGTAAAATTGAGGAAGCAATGCTGCATGTAGGCATCAACTGGGCGCGGGCGGCCCGGGTTCAGGAAGTCTGTGCGAACTACTGTCAAACGCCAAAGAACAAGCCTTGTTATGACTTCTTCACGAAGTCCGGACTATCCTGCCGCGAGGGAAATATGTTTGTTTGGGATGCTGCGAAAATCTATCCCTTGCACAGTGCGATCCGTCTCATCTCTAACGATGGCAGCACATTTGAAAAAACGTCGGCTGACATAAATCCGTCTGAATCGATTAGAGTCGACGACCATTTGCGGGAGAGCGAAGTCAGTGCGGATCTGACACATGGCTAACACGAGGATGTTTGGTTCCAGAACGTTGGTGGCGAATTCATCAACGGAACCCGTGAGTAATTCGCCTTAATTGAGAATCTCGTGGTCTCAACGATAAGACAGAGTAAAGACCGTATTTTGCAACTCATTGCGTTTCACGCGCCCGGAGCGAAATCAGTGAGAGTGCGACTTCATCGCTGGCGCGGCGTGAAGATCGGTCAGAACGTTTGGATAGGATATCAAGTGCTGTTGGATACATCGCGCCCGGATCTGATCTCCGTCGGGAACAACGTAATAATCAGTGTCCGTGCAATGCTGATTGCCCACTTCCGCGGACCGCAAGGAATCACAATCGAGGACGAATCATTCATAGGCCCGGGTGCGATTATTCTCCCAAATGTAACAATCGGTCGTGGGGCTGTGGTCACCGCGGGGAGCGTTGTGTCGTCATCGGTCCGGCCAATGACCGTGGTGCAAGGAAATCCCGCCCGTCCTATTGCCACCTGTGGATTAGCGTTGGGTGAAAAGACAGACATGGGGCAGTTCTTGCGCTCACTGCGGCCATTGGGGCGCCCATCCACCGGCCGGCGCAATTGACATGATTGGAAGGAGAGCTGGGCTTCTCGATCGTTCGACGTCTTGCATCCTTGGATTCATGAAGGCTTTGGCGCGTGTGCGGGGTCTTCGTGGACTGGTCGGCATTACTAAGCACCCTTCGTCATGAGGAAGCAGGAAGCGATATTGTTAGATAACCCTGGCCTATCGATAGAAGGCAAGAAGGTCGCCAGGATTCTGGGCTTCTTTGGGGTACCTTGGCGCGCTTTGACCACAAGGAAGCTTTTGGCGCACAATGCCGCGGATCGCGAAAGCTCATCTAACTGTAGGTTGATGTCCTCTTCAGATACGCTCCTGCAATTGATCAACGGCTTGGAACGCGATCCAGCGTTCATGCAGTTCTGGGAGGAGCGAGTTCATTCCGCGTTTGTCTACGCTGGCGATAATTCCGAAATTTTACGAAAGCTGATACGGAGACTTACTGGAGATGACGGCATCGTAATCTCTAAGATCAATCCCGGAGCCGGAGATCTCACCGTGTCGGATCAATTGCATGACTTTTGTAAGGTGATGGCAGGCGTGCGAACCGCCGCTTCGAAAGCTGATTTTGATACCAGTCTCATTTTTAACACACCCAAAGAAAGTACATTCAACATCATTTCGCTCGGTCATGGCGGGACTTTCTTAAAGCTTGAATACAACAGGGTTCCTGTCTTTTTTTCCACCTCTAAAGAGATCATCGACATTGATGCAGAATTGGCTTCGCAGAATTTTGATGTTCGAGAGCATTTCCTCAAGGCCGTGCCTCTTGTTCTTTACATAAAATGGGCGTTCAGGGACGCCTGCTGGAACGCTTCCGAAACTAACGCCTGCTTGGTGATCGACGATCCTGTATTGAAGCCAACTCATGGCTTCGTCAACTTTCAAGAGCTTCTGTGTCTGATGAAGCGGCACAAGTTCTCCACGAACATCGCCTTCATCCCTTGGAACTGGCGAAGAAGTGCTCCAGAGGTCGTTCGGCTGTTTAAAGAAAACCCTGACAATTACTCAGTTTCGGTTCACGGTTGCGATCATACCAAGGCAGAATTTGGCGGCGCTGACCGGTGGCGCCTTTATTGGAAGACTCGGCAAGCGCTCGACCGAATGAATCGTCATGAATCAATCACGGGAATTTGTCACGACCGCGTCATGGTGTTCCCCCAAGGTATTTTCTCGGAAGCCGCCATGAGCGCATTGAAACATAGCGGTCTAATCGCAGCTGTTAATAGTGACGTCATTAGTTTGGATTCACAGCCGCGCGCAGTCACAATTTCGGAGGTTTGGGATATTGCAGTCATGGGTTACAGTGACTTTCCAATCTTTACCAGGAGGTATCCATGGGAGGGGATCGCAAACTTCGCCTTCGATGTCATGCTCGGTAAACCCGCGATAGTGCTGATCCATCACGACTACTGTAGTGACCACTGCGCCCGCCTGATTGACTTTATCGAGGGCCTGAACGCTCTCAAATGTCCGCTGATATGGAGTAGTTTGGGTGAGGTGGTGAGGCGGAGCTACCGGCAAAGGGAAGTTTCGCCGGACGCAGTAGAATTAGAAATGTACGGCACAGAGTTGCGAATTGAGAATCGCTCTGGGCGGCCGAAGCGCTATTTGATTCGAAGACGCGAGTCTGAACCATCAGGCATCAAAGAGGTTCGCGTTGGCTCAGAGGAGATGGTTTGGAATTTCCACAATGGCCGCATCGATTTTGAAGTCGAACTCGATCCCGGCGAGAATAGAATAATTGCGATAAAATTTCACGATCTCGATGGCAATAAGCAATGCGAGGAGACTGCGTCCTACAAAGCCAAGACAATGCTAAGACGCTACCTTTGTGAGCTACGCGATAATTATCTCACGACGATGAAACTGAGGTTCGTTGGTTCTGCGAAGTAAGTTGCGTGTGAAGAGGCGGGATAGGCAGACAGGGCACTCACTCTCCGCGGTTCTTCGCCTCGCCCGTTCCATCTCTAATTTCTTCAGTTGGACTTAAATTCACCCGATCAACTTACGGACAGAATCTTAAAAATTTTGTCGGACTTTACCGAGTGGCTGAAGACCTACGGTGAAACGTCCTGGGATTTTCAAAGCTTTTATGCGGGCTCAATCGGCGGGCGTGCCAAGTCGCTCTATTACCGAAACCGCCTTATCGGGACCGCTGCCGTTGCTCCGATGGTCTTTTGTGAAGCGTTCTTGCCGTCGGCTCGCCGACTGTTTCATCACCGAATGCGTTTCCCAATCGCCGATGCCCATTACGCTATGGGATTCGCATTCCTCTATCAGATGACCGCGAATCCTGTCTATCTGCAAAACGCGATGCACTTCCTGACGGCGCTGAGAGAGAGCCGTTGCAGGGGATTCAATGAGTACTGCTGGGGGTATCCTTTTGATTGGGTTTGGCATGGGGGCACAATCAAAGCACAAACACCTTTGATTACGACCACGCCTTACGTTTATGAGGCTTTTCTCCAGGTCAATGAGGTGCAACCGCAGGAGGAATTTAGGCGGGTTCTTGCATCGATTGCACGACATGTAAGCAATGATATAAAGGACTTTCAGACATCGACGACTGCGAGTTCTTGTTCTTACACCCCTTTCAGTGAGGGGGGCGTCCTAAACGCGGCGGCTTATCGCGCATTCTTGCTGGCAAGCGCTTCAAGGGTTTTATCGAAGGATGAATACTGGCGAATAGCAGAACGGAACCTGAATTTCGTTTGTGAGAATCAGAACCCGGACGGTTCATGG